>Ga0315312_1001854_pt1 | contig 15558 bp, 16 predicted proteins | sample TDP7_MG_FD_203629 | JGI IMG/M metagenome (GOLD analysis project Ga0315312, IMG submission 203629) | Freshwater sediment microbial communities from Lake Towuti, South Sulawesi, Indonesia - TDP7 | ecosystem: Environmental > Aquatic > Freshwater > Lake > Sediment | place: Indonesia: South Sulawesi... | reverse complement strand
TTCGGAACATCGTTCCCAAACAACCCAAGCAATGCGCAAAAAGGATAAGAAACTCCTTGAAAAATTAAAAAAGAAGGAACCACAAATCCTAAATATGCAGAAAAAAATGGCTAAACCCCAGCTAGTCTTGTTTGGGCTTTCCTTCAGCTACATCTTCATCTGGTGGTTTATACTGACGCCCTTATATGGAGCAAATGTTGTGGCATATGTTCCAGGTATTGGAGGAATAACCGTATTCTTGTGGTATTTCATCTGTTCCTTCCTCTTTGGGACACTTTCATCCCGCTTACTAGGCATAATGCCAATAGAATAGGAAGTGAAACAACGCCACAACCCCACTTACGTACCAGAAGCAAAAAACGCTTGAAATTAGCATTACCAGGCGGCAGAAATCGAATTCGCTATAAAAAGGAAATGGCATCAACACCGTCATGCTATATTTGCGGCCAACCCCTAGCTGGAATATCACATCTCACTACAACAGAAATACGCAAACTTAACCGAAGTAAAGGAAGGATTTGGCGCCTCCACGGCGGAAATGTTTGCCACAACTGCCTTAAAAACGCTCTAAAACATGCTGCAAGAACTATTTGAACACTGAATTTTGAGGCAAATCGATGATTAGAGATGAAAAAGCAAAAAAGAAAATCAAAGACCCAATAGTTCTCTGCATCTGTGGAATGGCTGGAAGTGGAAAGAGCACTTTAGCAAAGAAGCTTGCTGAAAAATATGGGCTCAAATACTGCTCAGGCGGAGATACATTAAAAGCCTTAGCCATAGAAGAAGACTACAAACCTTTTGAACGTGGATGGTGGGAAAGCGAGGAAGGAACGCGCTTTCTAGAAAAAAGGGATAAAGACCCAAAATTTGACAAAGCAGTTGACAGGAAATTTTTGGAGTTGGCACAACAAGGAAATGTAATCTTGGATAGCTGGACCATGCCATGGCTTCTCAAAAAAGGTTTTAAGGTATGGTTAGAGGCTTCTCCAGAGAAAAGGGCGGAAAGAATAGCCAAGAGAGACGGAATAGGCGTTAGGGAAGCTTTAAAAGCGTTGAGAAACAAAGAGGAGCGGACAAAGGCTATTTACAAAAAACTTTACGGCTTTAGCTTAGGAGAAGATTTCACGCCCTTCCATTTAATTTTAGACACAGATAATTTAAAGGCTGGGGAAGTATTTCAAGTTCTATGCGAAGTAATAGATAATGTCGTTGTCAATTCCGATAACTACAAAAATCGATAACACACAGAATTGCAACTGAAAAAATGTTAAAACGAAGTTTTGTCTTTAAAACAGATGTCATCGGGTAAATTTTAGGAAATGACGGATTCATGCGAAAGTTTTAAAACTCTTCTAGAAATATCTTCTATAGTGTTCTTCTATAATTAGCTCCTGAAAGTTAGGGTAAAAGTGAGTATCAGAATGAAAGAAAATGAATGGAGAATTGACCATTTACTTTTCGGGTTTTCCATAGAAGCGATCGCTTCCTATATGCTTTTATCTTCTTCCTTCGTCAGCAGCGAATCAGTTTATATGCTTATAATTTTTAATTTCCTCTTTGTCTCACTAACTTTTCCTTTAAATGGAACATTAACGAGGAAAATATCCATGCTGTTAATCGGTAATATTATTGGTTTATTCTGGAATTACCTCTTTTCCTTGTTTGCCTACACCGTTGCTTACTATCTTGGAGAGTCCTTCAACACTTTATACATAATTTTGAGTCCCTTCATAAACCTCATCTGGATTGTTTCATTCTGGTCCATAAGTTTATCAACTCTTTCCAACTCTAAAAACAGAAAACTAGGGGTAATAATTGATAACTGAAATTTTGGAAGCATTATTCCTAATTTTAACGGCCTTGATGATAACCTACCTTATCCGACATTATATTTTCACGTTAAGAGTCCTCAAAAACCATCAAAAACGTAGAGGGTCTGTTACTGTAGGAAACGTAACCTACCAACCTACAGTGTCGATTCTAATTCCAGCACGTAATGAGGAAAAAGTAATTGGAAGAATACTGCAAAGAATGATTGAACTAACTTATCCAAAAGATAAACTGCAAATAATAGTTATTGATGATGCCTCAACAGATAGCACGGGAGAAATAGCAAAACAATACTCAAGGACATATGGTTACATTAAAGTTATACACCGAAATGAGAAAGAAGGGGGGCGAGGAAAGGCATCAGCCTTAAACGCTGGGTTCAAAAACGCGAATGGCGAAATTGTCTTTTGCTTCGACGCAGACTATTATCCTCAAAGAGACATTCTGGAAAAACTTACAAAAGAGTTTACTGACCCCAGAGTCGGAGTAGTGCAAGGCAGAATAATCGTATTAAACGAACCCCAAAACATAGTTACAAGGCTTGTGGCATTAGAAAGAATAGGCGGATATCGCATCGACCAGCAAGCTCGAGATAGCCTAGGACTGATCACACAGTTCGGAGGAACCGTGGGAGGGGTGAGACGTAGCCTATTGGAATATTTGGGTGGATGGGAAGAATCTATCTTGGCTGAGGATACAGAGTTAACTTTTCGTGTTTATCTTGCAGGTTATAGGGTTCGATACGTCTATGATGCGGAATGTTATGAGGAAGCAGTTGAAAGCTGGCGAGCTTATTGGAAGCAAAGATATAGATGGGCTAAGGGACATATGCAGTGCGCCTTTAAACATTCATTCAAGGTTTTAAAGTGCAAAAATTTGAGGCTTAAAGAGAAAATTGATGGCATACTCTTGCTAAACGTGTATTTCATGCCAATTCTAGCTTTACTTTCATGGATTATATGTGTTCCACTGTTTTTCTTAAAAACTCCGCCTTGGTTTGGCATGTTTTGGGCTTCTATACCGATTTCTATTTACAGTTTTGTTGGAAATTTCGCTCCATTCTTTGAGGTGGGAATCGGTGCATATTTAGACGGCAGAACCAGAGCCCAATGGTTAATCCCACTTCTGATCGTCCCGTTTTTATACAATATACCAATATGTACAAAAGCCCTCATAGATTTGCTTATATCAAAAATCTTCAGAAAAAACGGTAACAATTGGGCAAAAACTGTCCACTCTGGAAATGGAAACAGTTATATTATGAACTGAGAGTACTTTTTCAAAGATGAGAATGATTCCGAATCTGACCCCAATAACATTTATCATGCTAATTCTTGGAGTTTCAACCTTCATTTTCATCATGTTTTTGCCCGCCCTTCTCGAACTGAAAAAGCATAAGGATGCTGGACCTAGATTAATAATGAATGATGCCCCAGTTATGCAACCCAAAATGAGAGAAACCGTTCTAATCGTAAACGTAGAAGAAGAACATGGATTCGATCAAATGCTTGGCAGGAAAATGGCGGATGTCATGGCTGTTTTGCCAAACATAGAGGCTTAAGGTTGTTTCTCTTCAAAAACAGTTTCGCACTTTTCCATTGCTCTTGAGCTATCTGCAGGTTGCCGAGAACGCTTCCGTAAAGAGAATAAAAAATGTAACAAAGGTAGGTGCATTGAGTGCATCCGCTGTAAATTTTACGCAAGACATTAAACTTATCGCTGTTCCACACCCCAGGCAAATCAGAAACTGACATGACTGGTTTATGAAGATGACAACCAGCAACATTGCCTAAATGATCTATGACGAAGAAGCTTTGAAGTGCATGGCACTTCCATGTTCTTCTGCCTTTAAAATAAAGGTTCTTGACGGCCTCTAATATTTTAGTAGTCATAAGGATATTGCTGTTTCTTCGTTTCATGTCAATCAGGGAGTTACAAAGTTTAACCATTGCTCTTTCATCAGTTATTAAAAAATCGTCATTTTTCTTTCCGATTTTAAAAAGTTGACCTGAATCATCAGAAGAATCATAAGAATATAGACAATACCAAACTGGAATTCCTTTTTGTGAGAAGTAGTTGGTGAAATCTATGATTTCATATAGGTTAAATTGGGAAATAGTTGGTGTCACACTCACATTGATTCCCTCGCTATGTAGCCTTTCAACGGCTTGCATGGCTTTTTTCCAAGCACCTTTAACACCTTTAATATGATCATTTTTTCTTGGGTCTAAACTGTCTATGGAGATTGCAACAAAGTCTGCATTACGTAAAGCATCAATTTTTTCTCCAGCCATACTGCCGTTGTCATATACTGTGGTGATGAAAAAACGTGAAGCATATTCAATGATCTCGTTAACGTCTTCTCTTAAAAGCGGGTTTCCTCCAGATATGACAACTTCTATGACGCCAAGTTCCCTAAGCATGTCCAAACCTTTTTTGATTTCATCTGTTGACAATTCCTTTGCATCTTGTTCCCGCCAAACATTGCATCCTTTACAACGATAGTTACATTTCCTCGTAACCATCCACTGCACATGATAAGGTCTATTAGGTGTTAGAGAACGAACCATGATACTAGCAGCTTTCTCTAAAGTCATCATCGAGCAGTGCACACCGCACTATATAGGATTAGCCACCTAATAAAATTAAAGAAACTATATAAAATTATAAGGTTTAAAATACAAAACTATGGTTTAGATATTCAAACTTTAATCAAAAAATAACAGGGATAACTTCATGGACCCAATAGATGTTGTAATGCTTACGAAAAACAGTGAACACCTACTAAATAAATGCGTAATATCAATTTATGAAAATGTGCCGGTTAAACGTTTAATAGTTGTTGACGGATTCTCAACCGACAATACGCTGAAAATTATAAATGAATTCAACAAAAGGGACGCAAAATTGGTCTGGGTCTATTAGTTTAGGTGTTGAATAACCTTAATTCTAGTCGTGCGCTAGGTGCACGGAGAGGAAATTGTTCGTCTGACCTTGCTGAAAAACTTGAATTTGACGGATAGAATAAATAGGATGTATAGGATTAAGATTGGTCGTTTAAGACAACAGAATGGAATAGGGTATTAATGAAAATTGATGTAATCGTCTTGACGAAGAACAGCGAAGAGAAGCTTGAAAGCTGCTTAAAATCAATCTACGAAAATATTCCTGTTGACCACATAATCGTAGTTGATGGTTATTCAACAGACGGCACTTTGGAAATACTTAACAGGTTTGATGAGAAATATCATAACATAGTTCTGATTCAGGATAAAGGGACAAGAGGTAGAGCGAGGCAGATAGGGATCAAGGAAGCTAAGACAGAGTGGTTCATGTTTGTTGATAGTGACGTAATATTATGTAATAGTTGGTTTAATAAGGCAAAACAGTTTATGAAAGATGATGTTGGTGCAATATGGGGAATAGAAATATGGTCAGTTATTCAGAATCCTACGGTATTGAAGGTTTTCTTGCAGATAACCAGAAAAATCTTTGAAACAAGAGGAGGAACCCACGATTTGCTCGTTCGTCGTGATGCGATCAGAGATATCCGTATCCCAGAGAATTTACATGTTTTTGAAGACGCTTATGTCAAGGATTGGATAATCAAGATGGGATATAAAGTGATTCCGCGCTATGATCCATATTGTATCCATTATAGGCCCCAAATTGTTTGGACCGTTGAAGAAAGCATTAACATAATTTGTGAAGCCATAAAATGCCACTTTTTCAGGAGATTTCCTAAGCTACTTTTGCCATACAGCTTTTATGTTGCGTATTTTGTCTGTCGGAACTTGTCATCTAGATTAAGGAAGTGAGCTTAAGTTACCTTACAGTTTCGTAAGTGCTATTGAATGGTCGCTGTAACAACCAGTATGATGCGTAGTATTTCCACCACACTAAGTAACTTTTCAATACACCCCATTGCTTTAGCCTTCTTACCGATTCGTAAACTGTGGTGTTTAAAAGTGCAATTCTTCCCACTTCTGAAAGCTTGAGTATGAGCTCTGTAATTTCCATTGTTGCAAGTTTTTCGTTAAATCCGCCAGTTTTAAAGAAAGAGTCTCTGTGGACTGCTAAGACATCGCCTCTGTTATAGAATCTTAAAAAGAGCTTGTGTTTTACACAATTTTTGACAAAAATGTCGTCCAACAAGTAAAACAATCTTTTGGAAGCAGAAAGAGAGTGAGACCCAAATCTGCGAGGCGCAACACGTGAAATCGCAGCAACAACCGCCTTATCTTTAAACGTTCTTACCACTTCTTCAAGCAGATTCACTGGCACGATTACATCAGCATCAAAAAACAGAAGAATATCGCCAGATGCCTTTGAGGCTCCAAAATTTCTTGCCTTGGAAACTCCTCGTTCTCTGAGCTTGAAGACTTTGTCCGTAATTGGTCTGGCCAATTTAAGGGTTTTGTCGTGTCCAGAGTCCACTACGAGGATTTCACTGTCAATTCCCTTCGATGTCGCAACTGACTTGGCCCTAGCTAAGTGAACAAGCGTTTCTTTGATGTATTCTTCCTCTTGATACGTGGGAATGATCATAGAAATGTCCAAGTTTTAACCTCCCCTATATTTGTTGATTAAATCTTACTAAAAGCCTTTTAGCTGATAAAGGGTTTATAGAAAAAATGTACTGAAGCAGTCGAGAAACATCCGCACTTAGAAGAGATGAGGGAAAAATGAGGATTTGCTTAATCGATCCTCCAGGGATAGTTAAGGGGCTGAACGCAGGATTAGGATATCTAGCATCCTCGCTAATCCAAGAAGGCCACCAAGTAAGAGTCTTAGATCTCAACAACAACACCCGGAATATCAAGGAAAGATTAAACAAGATAAGGGATTCTGATATAATTGGTATCTCAGTCAAGTCTTCGACTGCTCAAATTGGTGGTCAGATTGCCGAAGCTGTTGGAAGGAAAGATCTCATTTGTGGTGGAGCTCACATCACAATAGATGGTTATACTTTTCTCAAGACGAACAGAAATTTTAAGCTAGGTGTGATTGGTGAAGGCGAAGAAACACTAGTTGAACTAGTAGACGCTATAGAAAGCGACCTAGATTTGCGAGACATCAAAGGAATAATCTTTAGAGAAGGCGAAGAGATGGTAGCTAACCCGAGAAGGCGCTTTATTGATGACTTAGATTTTCTGCCCAATCCAAACTACGAAGTTTTCGACTCTTTCAACGGTACAATTGTGCACTACCCTCTAGTTACAAGCAGAGGCTGTCCCCATAGGTGCATATACTGTTGTGTTGGTGAGGTTTCAGGGAGGAGATGGAGATCGCGAACCCCTGAGCGCATAATAGAAGAGCTGGAACTTGCGAAGTCAAAGTATAGGTCAAAAAGTTTCGAAATTGTGGATGACAATTTTACTCAAGATCTAGGTAGAACAAAAAAGTTCTGTCAGCTCTTGATTGAACGCAGACTAGACATGAACTGGGCTTGTTACAATGGGATTAGGGCTGATAGACTTGACGAAGAACTAGTTGCTCTAATGAAAGAGTCAGGCTGTAATACTGTCAGTATAGGAGTTGAGAGCTTGGACGATGAAGTCTTCGATAATATTGGAAAGGGGGAAACGCTTGAAGACATTCGAAGGACGATCAGCATACTTAAGAAACACAAAATAGAAGTCGAGGGCTCTTTCATGATTGGTCTACCGGGCGATAATCTAAAGAAAACGATTGCATCTATACAGCTCTGCAAGGAAATGCACCTCAATAAAACTATGTGGAATCTGTTTGTGCCATATCCTGGTACAAGGGCTTGGCATTGGGTTAATACGGAGGCAAAGATTATCCGAGACTGGACTGAAGGCTTTCATTTTGGGGCAGGAATAAAACCCGTTTTTGAAACAAAAGACTTCAGCGAAATAGAAAGAATCCGCGCATTTAAATTGGCAAACACAAAGTGCAAGGGCTATTTCGCACTTATTAACGCCGAAAAATCTCTCATCGCCAACGCATTTAACATCACCCAGTTGATCTTGAAGTATGACGCACGAAATGTCGCGTCCCATATTTTTCATGTCCTAAAAATGGCTGTGGAGGTCCGACATAGGATCCGAGAATATGAAAAGATACTCTGAAGACGCGTATTTCTAAAGTCCTCTATGTCAGTTGATAAACTATATATAAAGTATGGTCTCAACGAAAAATCTACATCCGTTAAGCAAGAATCCTAGGAATTTATCATCGCAGGAGAGCAAGCCAAAGGTGATCAGACAAAGGTCTTGGCAAAGCTTGGATTTTCTTATCTTTTCCTGTCATTGTACGTTCATGCAAGTTTTTTGAAAATTCGCCAATGATAGAGGCATGAATTTTTTGTTGCTCCAGACTTTCAATCATCTGGTTTGCGAATTCTGGTTTGGCAGAGATCAGTAACGCTCCAGAGCTGATCAGTTGTAAAGGATCGATTTTAAAGAATTTGCAGATTTCAGCAGTTTCGTGTTGAACCAGAATTTTTTCTTCAAGGATTTTTACACCCAAGTTTGATGCGTCTGCCATTTCATGTATTCCTCCGGCTACTCCGCCTTCTGTTGGGTCATGCATGGCACAAACTCCACCCGTTTTGAATGCTGTAATTGCATCTTTGACAACGCTTATTTGATTGTAGAAGTTCTTTGCGTTTTGCAACATTATTGTGGTCATTGCTTTCTTCAATTGTTCTTCTCTGTCTGCCGCGAGAATGGCGGTTCCTTCGATTCCGGCGCTTTTTGTTAATATAAGTTTGTCTCCTAGTTTAGCTCCTCCTGCAGTCACGTAGTTTCCTTTTTCTGTTAAGCCCATGGCGCAGCCTACAACTATTGGATTAGTCAGTCCAAGAGTTACTTCGCAATGTCCTCCAACAATAGCCATCCCTAATTTTTTAGCAGCCTTATCCATTTGGACACATATTGCTTCAACAATTCCCCTATTCGCATTTTCAGGAAGCAAAATGCATGAGACGAAGAATGTTGGTTCTACACCGAAAGTGGAAATGTCATTTGCATTAATGTTTACGGCAAGCCAGCCAACTCGTTCTATTGCTCCCGTAATGGGATCCATAGAAACGATTAAAGATTTATTTCCTACGTCTATTACGGCGCCGTCAAATCCTGCCGATGGACCTAAAACAACCTCTTTACGTTTCACGCCCAGGTTCTTGAAAATAACTTCTTCCAGAACATGAATGGGAATCTTTCCAAAAGGGAGACTCAAATCGCTTAACCCCCATTTGCATATTTTGTTTAGTATTGATTATTTCTCTTTTAGATATGGAAGTACACGCCAAACTATTTTAGCTATTGGTAACGCTACTGTTGCTCCGATTACCATTTGCCCAATGTTTACAGGGATTTCAGCTATGGCTACTACTTCGATTTTGAAAAGGGGGTAAATTAAGAACCGTTGATATAGAAAGTATCCCAAAACCATGACGAAACCGCCGGCAATTACGGAAAAAACCGTCCAGCCGAACTCAGGTTCAGCTAGAAAGCCTAAGGCGGCTATGGATAAAGCTGTTATGACGCCTAGAAATATCCAAAACTCTGCTGGAACATAAAGCACGAATAATCCCGAGCCTAAAGTAAGTTCTAATTCACCGCTATAATAAGCCGTGCCAACCCAACCCAGCAAGAAACCCGCAACAACGCCTAAAACCATGGTGAAAAACTTCCAGTGAAGCCTAGAACTAAGCTTTGGATTCCTCTTCTTAACTGTCCCCACGACGGCACCTTCGCAAGCCTTGATAATAAGAGTGGCTGGCGCATAGTGTGGGTAGCCTAACAACAGATCAGCCAACATAGAGCCCACTCCTCCGGCGAAAGCTCCAACAAAAGGCCCAAAAAGGAGAGCGGAGAGAAAAACCATAGACTCGCCTATGTTGAAAAATCCTTCTGTTGCGGGTACATAGATAGAAAAGATTATGGTTACTACGCAAACAAGCGCCGTGAACACGGCTGTAACCGCTAGATTGAAAGATGATATTGTTTTTCCTTTGAACATCTTTATCGTGTCTAGTATAGTTGTAACTATACTATATTAGCGTTTCGAATCAGAGCAGAAGTTTTAGATTATCTATCGCACGCAAAGCGTTTATTCCCCGATCTGTTATCTTGAAAAACTTTTTTTCATTTTTCTCATAGCCTGTTATTAGCCCTTTTTCTGAGAGCCCGTTTAGATGCTGGTATACAGCTGCCCTTGTCATGGTTTTTCCGAGTTTCTTCCATAAGTCATAGCCGTACGTGTCTTTTTCACTTAAGATTCGCAGTATCTTCTCCTTTGTACTTAGTTCCAAGCCTAGAACTGCTGTTTTTTGTTTTTTGGTTAATGCTTGCAGTACGTCCGTGGCTTTAAGTCCACTTCCTGTAATGAGGCACACGACACTACCGTGATTGCTCATTTTTTCTTCTTCAACAAGCTTTTTCAGTGCTGCAATTGTGGCTGAACTTGCCGGTTCTGCAAACATTCCTTCAAGTTTGGCTATCTGAAGTTCGGCTGCAAAAATTTCTGAGTCAGAGACAGTTAAGGTCAAACCGTTCGATTCCTTTAATGCTTTTATTGCTAATTCACCTTGCAGCGGTTCCGCAACCAAAACAGCAAGCGCACGAGTGGAAGGGTTCAGCGTTTTTGCCAATTTGGAGCGACCTTCCATGAATGTTTTAACTATTGATGCGCATCCTTCTGGTTGGACGCCAACCATTTTTGGCAACGAGTTCGTTATTCCAAGCTGTTCAAGCTCTTTGAAGCTTTTCCAAATTGAATAAATGGTCCCGCCGCTTCCCATTGGAACTACAAACCATTCTGGAACACCAAACTGCTCATATACTTCGTATGAAATCGTTTTCTGCGCTTCAATTGCAAGAGGATTCAGCTCTGAAGTTGCTTGATACCATCCTGTTTCTTTTGCCAGAGTTTCAGCTTTGCGTATGGAGTCGTCAAGAATCTCGCCAAATTCTTCAATAACGGCATCATAGGCAAGCATTTGAGCCAGTTTTCCAACGTCAACAAGTTTTGGCACAATCACATGGCAAATTAACCCAGCTTTTGCAGAATAGGCAGCGAGAGAAGCGCCCAAATTTCCATTTGTTGCACAGATTAACGTGTCATATTTAAGGTCTATCGCATTTGATGTTAGGAGAGTTGCTGCACGGTCTCTATAGGAGTTTGTAGGGTTTCGGGTTTCATCCTTTAAATACAAATCCTTTAAACCCATAGTTTTAGCAAGTCTCTCTGCCTTATGCAGTGGGGTTCCACCTTCACCCAAACTTATGACATGCTGCACTGGCGGAAGTAAAGGTTTATATCTCCAAAAACGCAGTTGCCCCGAAAACTTGATTTTACTGTTTTTTGGCAAATTAAGCTCGTATTCTAACGCTCCTCCACACTTTCTACATTTGCTTCGTGGAGGGAATAATGGAAATTTTAAGCCGCATTTAACACATTTGAGAACCATGATTTTACTCCATTAAATTAAGGTTTCAGTTCATTTTATTCTATTTTGGCTAAACATTTTCTGGAAGTTCTCAAAGAAAATTTTCCTCTTGGCTTTTTGGGAAATTTCCGCAGCCTCAACGATTGCTATTTGAGTTGGATAACGATAATATGGAACGTCTGAACCAAAAAGTGTTTTGTCTTCGTCAATGTCCACCGAAAGCTCGATGAATTCAGGTAAGGTGCCAGAGGTTTCAACATAAACATTCTCACATTCTTTCATGGCGTTGATGGCGGATTCCCTTAAATGTCCTAAGATTATGGGCAGCTTTGGATAGCTTTTAGCGATTTTTAAGATTAGCCCCGGAGAGGAAAAGCCATTACCAGAATGAAATAATATGGGAAGACTTAATTCGTTGACTTTTTGGAAAAACTTGTTGAAAAACGGGTGATCTGGCCTAAAGCACTCTACCATTGGATGTAGTTTGAGTCCTGTCAAGCCTAAACTGTTTTTTATGCGGGCTAACTCTTTTGTGGCGTCTTCTCTTCTTGGGTCAACACGCCCAAACCCGATTAAACGCCTAGGATATTTGTTTACGCAATTTGCAATGTAATCATTCATTTCAGGGTATTTATCGCCCACATTAGGGTTTGGAAAAACAACCGCTCTCTCGACACTGTATTTATTAAAGAGGCGGATAAGCTCGTCCACGTAGATTGTTGGATTGACATATGGTTGCCAAGGACCTGACTTTCCCAAATGCACATGAGCATCACAAATTTTCAAAGAAGACCACATCTGCGTTCAAGTATTATAATTAATCGTTGCCAAATCCTTTTTAATGTTTCCAATTCCTTTGGATGTCATTATCTAATCTAATTTGAAATGGGAAAGCCTAAATGGGAGTCTAATGCTGATAAATAGCAAATTGTGAGTTGACTATCATGAGCGAAGAAAAAGTGAAAGAAGACCCTGTTAAAATGCATAGGGATGCAAACACACTTTACGAAGCTGGTAAATACAAAGAGGCTAAGGAAATTTTCCTGCGAACCGCAGAACTATATCATAAAGTACAGGACTATCTTGACTCTACTTCCATGCTTTACAAGGCTGGTGAATGCGCATATGCCCTTAAGGATTATGAAGCGGCTGTTGAACATTTTCTGAAATCCGCCGAGCTGTCGTTCCAAAAAGGATTTGACAGATTTGGAGTCAGCGCCCTAGAATATGCAAGAGACTGCTACACAGCTATGAAGAAAAAAGCAAAAGCCAAGGAAATGGAGAAGAAAATAAAAGAAGTGAAAGCGAAGCTGGAAGCTTCTTTCTAACACAGAAAAACATTAAAAAACCTCTTTTTCCCTTATCCGTCAAAACAATGTTTATTTCTTTAAGTTGATAATTGAAAATTAGGTGTATTCTAAAGGTCAACATTTATGCAAACACCTTTCAAAGCTCTGGCTGAACTATGCGAAAAACTGGGAGCCACAAGTAAGCGACTTTTAATGATAGACCTCGTCGCAGACTTCCTAAAGAATTTGGAAACTCGGGAAGTTGAGCCCGCTGTTTCCATGATTCTTGGAAGACCTTTTTCAAAATGGAGCCAACAAACCCTTGACGTTAGTTGGGCAACCCTAAGCGAAATAATAAAACGCATAACGGACGTCGAATGGAACGTTTTTATGGAGGCTTTCAGTAAAACCGGTGACATAGGTTCAGCCACAAAAACTGTTTTTGAAGAAAGCAAAGTTAAGAGGCAAGCAACGCTTTTCGAGAGAACATTAACCATAGAGGAGGTTAGGCGCAGTTTAGAGGCTATAGCTGAAACTACTGGATACGGCTCAAGAGAAAAGAAAGACCGCTTAATAGAAGCATTATTGAGCCTAGCCTCGCCCTTAGAAGCCAAATATTTGGTCAAGATTTTCATAGGCGAGATGCGAACTGGGTTTTATGAAGGATTAATGGAACAAGCAGTCTCTAAAGCCTTTCAGGTCCCCCTGGAAGTTGTACAGAAAGCATGCATGACTATTGGCGACATAGGAGAAGTTGCTGCCATAGCCAAAGTGGAGGGTAAAGAAAGCTTATTAAAAATTGGTTTTAGAGTTTTCAGACCGGTTAGGCTTATGCTAGCCCAGATGGCAGACGGCGTTTCCGAAGCCTTGAAGGAGCATGATGGAAAAACAGCCTTCGAATACAAGTTGGACGGGGCTAGGGTTCAGATTCACAAGCTCAGTGACGAAGTGAGAATTTTCAGTAGAAGATTGACGGATGTAACTGAAAGTCTGCCAGAAATCGCTGAAACAGCTAGAAAAAACATCCAGGCAAAAGAAACGATATTAGAAGGTGAAGTCATAGCTGTTGATAATCTTGGATGCCCCATTCCGTTTCAACATTTAATGCGTAGATTCAAAAGGGTTCACGCAATAGAGGACATGACTGAAAAAATTCCAGTGAAGCTTTACCTATTCGACATTCTGTACCTCAATGGTGAAAGCCTAATTTCAGTTCCTTACTTACAGCGAAGACAGATATTGGCTGAAAACGCTGGAGAAATACCATTAACAAAGCAGAGAGTTACAGATAAGACTGAAGAAGCTGAGCAGTTTCTAAAGGAAGCCATAGACGCTGGACACGAAGGGCTGATGGCTAAAAAACTTGACAGCCCATACACGCCGGGAACTCGTGGAAAATGTTGGCTTAAGATAAAGCCAGTTCTTGAACCTTTAGATTTGGTTATTGTTGCGGCTGAGTATGGCTATGGACGCAGACACGAATGGCTTTCAGACTATTATTTGGCGGCGCGAGACGCCGAAACGGGTGAATTCTTGACTGTAGGTAAAACATTTAAGGGATTAACAGACATGGAAATCATCGAAATGACTAGGCGGCTTAAAGAACTAGTCATAAAAGAAGAGCCTAGAAGAGTGTTTGTGGTTCCAAAAATAGTTGTTGAAGTGATATACAACGAGATTCAGAAAAGCCCGAAATACAAGTGTGGGATGGCTTTGCGTTTTGCGAGAATAAACCGTATCAGAGAAGACAAAAGTCCGGAAGAGGCAGATACTGTACAAAGGGTTAGGGAAATCTATGAAAAGCAGTTTTTGAAGAAGGGTAGATATAAAACTGATTGAAGCAGATTTAAATGAGGAGACCGCGCGGAATGTCTGAGAAACAGAAAAAATCGTTCAACGACGAATTTTATAGCCGCCAAGTTATTTTAAGAGAACTTGGCAGGAAAGGACAGAGGAAACTTGCAAAGTCAGGGGTTGCAGTTGTCGGACTTGGCGGACTAGGAACAGCTTCATCACTTTACTTAGCCCTTACTGGAGTTGGATGCTTACGTTTGATAGACCAAGACACTGTAGAGTTGCATAATCTGCATAGACAGGTTCTATATACCCCTGATGATTTGCATTATCCGAAGGTTGAGGTTTCATCGAAAAGGCTAAAAAAAATCAATCCTCTAGTGAAGGTTGAGCCTATCCCTGAAAACCTGAACGCAAACAATGTTGAAAAGCTTCTTTCTGGAATGGATTGTGTTGTTGATGGCTTGGATAATATGCGGACTCGCTATTTGGTTAACCGCGCGTGCGCAAAGCTTGGAATCCCCTATGTTTTTGGGGCAGCCATAGGAATTGAGGGGAATCTTTCTGTTTTTGCTCCGCCAGAAACACCATGTCTAGAATGCGTTCTTCCAAACATTGAAGACGCTAATTTGCTATCATGTGATGTTCGAGGTGTGCTTGGAGTTACTCCTGGAATCATTGGAACCATGCAAGCCATGGAGACCATCAAGGTTTTGACAGGGATGGGTTCTGCTTTGAAGGGTAAACTCATGATTTGCGATTTCAGCGACATGTACTTCACCACAATAGACATTTTCAAAAGGGAGAACTGTCCAGCATGCCAAGGAATCATAACTTTCCCAGAAAAAAAGGAAAAACTTGTTTGGCTATGCGGACGAAATACGGTTAACGTAAACCCGGAAAAACCGTTAAAATTGAACCTTAACGAAGTTTACGAATCAATAAGAAAGCGTTTTAAAGTTCGAATAAAATCTCGGCTAGCAATAATTTTTGACTACAAAAATTTTGAAATCAGCCTCTTCAGCGGCGGACGGATGCTCATAAAAAACGTTAACGATGAAGAATCAGCCTTGAAGGTTTACAAAGAGATCACTAAGAAGCTTGGGTTAAGCTAAATACATATTTATTACAGTTTCAGAGATATTTAGATTGCCGGGGTGGCCGAACGGTTCAGGCGGTTGCCTGCAGAGCAGCTATATATGGGTTCAACTCCCATCCCCGGCT
>Ga0315312_1001853_pt1 | contig 15563 bp, 17 predicted proteins | sample TDP7_MG_FD_203629 | JGI IMG/M metagenome (GOLD analysis project Ga0315312, IMG submission 203629) | Freshwater sediment microbial communities from Lake Towuti, South Sulawesi, Indonesia - TDP7 | ecosystem: Environmental > Aquatic > Freshwater > Lake > Sediment | place: Indonesia: South Sulawesi... | reverse complement strand
TAGATAGGCTGATCAAAGAAATTCGTCTGACTCCACAGGCGATTCAAGAGAAGTTTGCAAAAATCATTCAAAGAGTAAACAGACTCATTGAAAAATATGCGCCGCCTGAGCATAAACAAGATTGGCAAGTTAACGTTGAAGATGGTCGTGTGGCATTTGGTGCAGCACTTCATCGATGGGGACTCGATTTGCCGCACATGAAAGCTAAAGGCATAACATTCAGAGACATAATTGACGCTTACAGTGGAGAACCAGAAAAAATAGGCAAAAAAGTTGATGAACTCAGCAAGAAGGCTCCACTTTATGAAACCATCTTGGATATGTTTTGCGAGCATTTGCCGAATCCTTTGCAAGCGCAGCCTTATCGTAGAAGTCAAATCTGGCCTGGAGACCCAGAAAGTCTAGTTGGCAAAGCCATGGCTAGAGTTGACCCAAACGGACCGACACTAATGTGCATCAGCACTGTTGAAGTTGACCAGCACAGCGGAGTCGTAGCTATTGGACGTGTGTTCAGTGGAACTGTCGAAAAGGGCAAGCCAGTGCGCTTGGTCACAAGCCGTATGGATGGAACTATACAGCAGGTTTACATGAGTATGGCAGCTGACCGTGTTATTGTCGACCGCATTCCAGCAGGCAATATAGCTGCTCTTGGTGGATTACCTGCAGTGCATGTGGGTGAAACAGTTGCGGAACAGGGAACAGAAACTAAACCATTTGAAGTTTTGCGATATGTATCTGAACCCGTTGTCACAGTAGCCGTTGCACCAGAAGAAATTAGAGATTTGCCGTTGTTTGATAAAGTTATTCGGAGATTGACTCTTGAAGACCCCAACTTGCGTTTTACGTTTAACAAGGAAAGTGGCGAATATCTGCTCAGTGGAATGGGTGAATTACACCTTGAAATTACTGCTTACCGAATGCAAGAAGCCGGGTTGAAAGTTAAGATTAGTAAGCCGATTGTGATTTACCGCGAAACCATCAGCCATGACTATGTCGGGCCGGAAATAATGGGCAAAAGCCCGAATAAGCATAATCGTCTTTGGATAACTTTGGAGAAACTGCCCGAAGAAGTGATTGAAGCGATTAGGCAGGGAAGATTATCTGAAATGCAAGGGCGTGAGGAAAAACGGAAGATTCTGTCAAAGGAGTTTGGATGGGAGACTGAAGATGCACGCAATGTTGCTGCTATTGAAGAGACGAATATCTTAGTTAATAGGATTAAGGGAAAGCAGTTTGTTGAAGAAATTATGGACCACGTTAAATCTGGATTCCGAGAAGCCATGCATACATGCATTTTGGCTAAGGAGCCCGCTTATGGCTTAAAGGTCAACATTGAAGACATACAAGTTCATGAAGACCCGGCGCATAGAGGTCCAGCACAGGTTCTTCCAATGACTTGGCGTCCAATCTGGTGCTGCTTCTTACTAAGTGACCCCAAACTGTTAGAACCTATCATAAGTTTCGAATGTAAAGTGCCTAATGAGTTCGTAAGCCCAGTCTTGACGACTGTTCAAAAGAGGCGTGGAAGAATTATTGAGATGCCGACAGAAGAAGAAATGATAATCATTAAAGCGGAGATGCCAGTAGCAGAATCGTTTGGTTTGGCAGATGAGTTAAGGTCTTCGACGCAGGGTAGAGCTTTCTGGGCGACGCAGTTTAGTCATTGGGCAGTGGTTCCAGAATCATTGCAAGCAACGGTCATAGAAGAAATTAGAAAACGCAGAGGCTTAAGTCCAACACCGCCAAAAGCAGAAGAATTCTACGAAAAAGAGTAACAACCGAGATTACATTCTCAGGGAAGAAGAATCAAAGTTATTTTTTTCTGCTGTGAAGTAGAGAGAGCTAGTCGGCGTATCGACCGTTGAATTTGCAAAAGTGTTAAAAACTTACAAGTTTCACCTAATTCAGCACAGAAGTGTCTGCCATGGTTGAAATTGTTTGTCGTCCTCCAAAAGAGATTATCTTCTTAGAATGCACAAAATATCCTTCCCTCGAAGCCTTGTCCGCTACCATAGGCACTATTATTATGACTGGGCAACCAATGGTTCTTAAATGGGCTGAAGGAATAGTATTCTTCTATTCGCCTTTACCGCCTACAACAGATTCGCTAATGAAAGAATTTCTAGAAGGCAAAGTCTACTGGGTAGAAGTAATATATGCAACTATGCCAGAGTACAAATCAACCATTAGATTAGGCACGTTGGACATTCCAGTAATCGATGTGACGCCGAACCCGACTTTACGCGATGTAGCAAAATGGATGAAAAAACAATAAGCCTAATAATGATTTGGCAACGGACGAGACAATGGACATACTTCAAACATTAATTCTAGCCATAATCCAAGGAATAACAGAATGGCTACCAATATCAAGTTCAGGACATCTAGCCATCATCCAAAAATACTTTAGCACAGAATCTACACTGTTTTTTGACATAGCCCTACACGTTGGCACAATATTTGTTGTATTAATCACTTTCAGAAAAGATGTTATAGACATTCTCAAAGCCTTCTTCAAACTGGATTTTGAAAGCGAAGAAGGAAAACTGGCTTTGTTCATAATTGTTGGAAGCATACCAACAGCAATTATTGGTTTTCTACTACTGTACTATGACATAATTGAAACATTCTTTTCCAACTTGCTCATAGTTGGCTCTGCATTGTTAGTCACAGGCATCTTCCTATACGCTTCTAAGCATGTAAAAGACGGAAAAGAACTGAATTATCTTGACTCTCTGCTCATAGGCATTGCACAAGGTGTGGCAACAATCCCAGGAATTTCAAGAAGCGGCTTCACAATCTCGACAGGGTTATTAAGGAAAGGGAAAAGGGAAAAGATCTTCAAATACTCATTTCTACTCTCAATACCAGCGGTTTTAGGTGCAATAGCTGCAACAATCATAAAAGAATATGCAAACTTGATAACAATAGGCAGCCTTGATTTAGGTTTCACAGTTTTAGGTGCAATGACATCTTTTGTTGTAGGCTATATGGCATTACGATTGCTTCAAAAAATCTTCATAAAACAAAAATTCCATCTTTTCGCCTATTACTGCTGGATAATCGGACTAGCAACTATACTTCTCTACTTTCTATAATGAAAATAGCTTTTCAATTTCTATCATCACAGTGAAATCAAACAGAACCATTAGCGGCGTCTGTTTCAAAATCAGAAAGCAAAAACCAAAGTTTCCATCAACAATTAATGAAAAAAAGCAAAAAATTTCGAGTTTTCATCCCAAGAGAAGGCTTGTGAATAAATCTCTTGTTTAACTCATACCAACTTCAAGAATGAAGAAAGCGGAAAAGGGTTTATAAGTTTGATTTTGCAGTATGACTGAAGTTTACATCAAAAACCCACGGAGAAAAACCCGTAAGGAGTAGGAGAAGCGGTGGAAAATGGACCTAGCATGGATCGCCTTAGCTACTGGAGCGTTTGCAATGCTCATTGTAGCATACTTAACTTGGTCCATTTATCGACAAGATCCCGGAACTCCTCAAATGCGGGAAGTCGCAAGATACATAAGAAATGGCGCGAAAACTTTTCTGAAAAGACAATATAAGACAATTCTGATTTTCGTCCTTCTACTGTCGCTTCCAATCGCAGCAATTTTTGGATTGGAGACAGTTTTCTCTTTTATCTGTGGAGCATTACTTTCCTTAGTCGCAGCATACATTGGAATGAATGTTGCTGTCAGAGCAAATGTAAGAACCGCAAACGCTGCTAGCACATCTTCTACAAAGGCGTTTACACTCGCTTTCAGAGGAGGCGCAGTAATGGGGCTCTCAGTCGTTGGATTAAGCCTAATCGGAATAAGCGTACTCTACATTCTAATTGGTTATAGGGACCCAAATCTGATGATTGGATACGGATTTGGAGCAAGCCTCGCAGCCTTATTCGCACAATTAGGCGGAGGAATATTCACAAAAGCAGCGGACATAGGCGCAGATTTAGTGGGCAAAATCGAACAACGCATACCAGAAGACGACATTAGAAATCCAGCAGTAATCGCAGACCAAGTTGGCGACAACGTAGGCGACTGCGCAGGAAGAGGCTCAGACCTATTCGAGTCGATAAGCGATGACTATGTGACTGCAATGATAATTGGCTGGAGCATTTTCCTAGGTGTTTGGGGAACAAATGTACTGATGTTTCCGCTTGCTTTAGGTATTTCAGGAATTTTAGCTACAATTGTTGGAGTTTTCATTGTTAGAGGTTGGAAAGGTGTTAGCCCGATAATGTCTTTCAATATTGGATTGTTTGTCGCGACTGCAATCGCCACAGTCGGAGCGTACATCTCTTCCATGTGGCTTTTAAATGACATAAAAATCTTCTATAGTGCATTGAGTGGCATAGTTGCTAGCACTGCTGTGGGACTTGTTGTGCAATATTATATCGGTACCAGTGGAAGACCAGTGAGACAAATGGAAGAAGCGTCAAAACGAGGAGCCGCTATCAATGTCATAACTGGTATGTCTTATGCCCTCCAAAGTCCATTTTTACCATTCATGTTCATGGTTGGCGCAGTACTATTTTCCTATATCATAAATGGCCCCATCTACGGCATCTATGGCGTTGTCGCAGCAAACCTCGGAACTGACTTAGCTATTGGAATAATCATGTCAAGCGATGCATTCGGACCGATTAGCGACAATGCACAAGGAATAGTCCAAATGGTCGGATTGTCAGCAAAAGCTAACGGAACAATGCAGAACCTTGACTCTATGGGCAATACAACAAAAGCCTACGCAAAAGCGTTTGCAACAGCATCTGGAACCGTGTCAACCGTTGTGCTTTTTGCGACTTATAGTCAAAAAGTGGGGCTTTTTACAACTAACTTAAATCAAGCCTTTGTTATTGGGATCTTGATGGGGGCAGCAATTCCCTTCATCTTCTCATCCTTCACTATCGGAGCAACCGGAAAAACAGCGTATGAAATGGTTGACGAGGTCAGAAGACAGTTCAAAGAGAACCCTGGCATTTTGGAGCACAAGGCAAAACCAGATTACGATAGATGCATTGACATTAGCACAAAAAACGCCTTAAAGAAAATGATTTTGCCAACTTTCTTAGCTCTTGCGTCCCCAATTATTGTAGGTTTGATACTTGGGACATACGCTTTGGGCGGATTGCTGCTAGGAGGAACATGCACTGCAGCACTTTTGGCGTCTTTCTTCACTTTCGGCGGAGCTATGTGGGACAACACGAAGAAGAGTATAGAAGCTAAAGGATTCTGGATTAAAGGAACCCCAATGCATACAGCAGCAGTTGTAGGCGACACAGTAGGAGACCCATTAAAAGATGTTGCAGGTCCTTCGCTTAACATATTCATGAAACTAACGAATATGACAGCACTCTTAATTGCCCCAGTACTGCTTTCTATTGCTCCGCTATTGAATTTGGCATAGAAAGGTATTTGACTTAATATGCTAACTGTCTAGAATCATAACTGCTGAAGAGTAAAGAAGGTGCACATATTGGAAACCATGACAATAATAATCAATGGCGCTCCTTACGGTGAAGAACGAGTCTGGAACGCCTTAAGACTAGCCTTAACTTCTATTTCAGCTGCAATTGACTTGGATGTGAACATTTTTCTACTCGGCGACGCGGTTTCTGCAGCAAAAAAAGGTCAGAACACTCCTCAAGGATACTATAACTTGGAGAAAACGTTTAAAGACCTTATTAGCCAAAAAGTGAAAGTTGCTGCCTGCGGCACGTGCATTCGCGCAAGGGGACTAAACCAACAAGACTTAATTGAAGGCATAGAAATAGGGACAATGATGATGCTTGCTCACTGGATTAAGGAGAGCCAGAAAGTTCTCTCCTTTTGAAATTCAATGATGACCAATAAGTTTATATGAAGCCAAATGAAATTCAATATTGATAAATATGGATATCATCATGACGATAAAGGCAGATGAGTTTAAATTGGCTCAAATGCTCTCAAAATTCTCAGAAGATTATAGGGCAAATTATACTTTGAAAAGACAAACCGACGACGGCTTTATCCTGCATCTAAGGACAGACGATTTTGGTGAACTTGTCAGACGCCTTAATCACATAAAAGGATGCAGTTTCAAAATTATCGAGTTACGAGGTGGGAAAAAAATGGATGTAGTCAACGTTGATTTAATTAAAACTAATGTGGACGCTTTAATGGGCAAGTCCACAGTAGCCAACACAGACATTGACCCCGTAAATGGTGGAATGATCAAGTTGGCGGGGGAATTGTGGTCTTGCCGCCCAAAGCATGATAAAGTTATAAAAGCAAACACGAGAGTTAAAGTTGTTGGAGTAGAAGGAGTTAGCTTGATAGTTGAAGAGGTGAAATAAATGTTTGAACTAGCAGCAATAGCAGGCATAATAATCGTGCTGATTGTAATTGCAATCTTCGCTCAAGGAATCAGAAAAGTGAACCAATATGAAAAGGGCTTAGTAGAGAGATGGCACGCCTATGAAAAGACAGTTGAGCCTGGATTAAGGTATGTTTGGCCTTTTGTTCAAAGAATGTTTAGAGTAAACATGCGGGAACAAGTCATTGATGTACCACCTCAAGAAATAATCACCGAAGATAATGTCGTAGTCACAATTGACGCCGTAGTTTACTACCAAATAGTTGACCCACGAAACGCTATCTATGAAGTGGAAGATTTCGAGTTAGCAATCGTTAAGCTTGCCCAAACCACATTAAGGAATATTGTTGGCGAAATGTCATTAGACACATGCCTAACATCTAGAGAGAAAATAAACACAGAACTGCGAAAAGTATTAGATGAAGCGACAGACAAGTGGGGCACCAAAGTAAACCGAATTGAAGTTCAAAGAATAGACCCTCCAGCTGATATCCAAACAGCCATGCATAAGCAGAAGACAGCAGAACAAGAGAGAAGACAAATTCGTTTGTTAGCAACAGGGAGGAAAGAGGCTGCTCTTCAAGACAGAGACGCAACAATACTTAGGGCAGAAGGAGACAGAAAGGGAAAGATTCTTGCGGCAGAAGGAGAGGCTCAATCAATTAAACTTGTTGCCGAGGCACAAGCTGAAGCGATAAAAGTCGTTTCAACGTCAGCAAACCAATACTTCCAGGAAAACGCTCAGCTAAACAAGAAACTGGATGTTATCAGAGACACGTTTTCGCAGCAGACTAAGATAGTTGTTCCATCAACCGCGGACATACTTAATGTTATAGGCTTAGAGGGCACTTCAGTGTTGCCAATAAAGACTCGTGAAAAACCGCAGACGAAGGCAACAGAAGAATGAATTCAGACGCTTCCCTAGTAAACCTCTACATCATACTCATTGTCGCAGCCTTAGTCATTGTTACTATTCCATTGATTTTCAAAAAGGGAAGAAGAATCCCTGGTGAACATGTGCAGCAGAGAGAAACAGATTTGAGACTAACGTACAAGAGGTTTATGGAGCTTTATCCATACTCAAAAATAACCTACCAAGAATACAAGCAAATGCAGGCTAAACATGCGTATAAGAAGGCTGTAAGCTCTCTGAAAATCAAAAGAATGGTACGATAGACTTTTCTAATCTACTTTCATTAACAATGTTCCAAAAACCATGGTAAGTAGCAGAAGGAGAATAAACAAGTTTACCACCGATTGTGCCGCAGATACTGTCATGCCTTCTAGCAACTCAATCATCAAATCTTTTTAATCAGTCTATTTCCTATAAATGATGTTTCTAAAATGAGAATATTACGAAAATCAACTCTAAAAAGAGAGACAGACGACTACAGAAGGGTCAATTAAAAAGGAAAATGTGGGAAACGTAAGATAGCCGCTTCTAGTACAGTGATGCTGGAATTCGAGCTCGTGCTTCCTCGATTATAGGAAGCACACTTTTTAGTTCTCTGAAGTATTTTAGAACCGTTAGGCCTCTTTCAGTAATAGCGTAAACAACTCTTTTTTTGCCTAACGTCTGTTCTTCAACTAAGTTTTGCTGAATCAAAAAGTCTAAGTATTGTTTGAGGACGCTGCAATTTACGTTTGCCTTGTACATTATATGCGTTAGTTTTAATGGCCCTCTCCGGGCAAGAACTTTAAGTATATCTACGTACATTTCGAGTTTTGATCTTCGCATTATCAAATCCTCTTTCCCTCTTTATTCTGCTGTTGCTATATAAATCATTTATGGATTCTTGCTATGTTTTCTTCGCTGAATTGCACTTGTAGTTGGGGTCTTGATTGTATTTTTGTGAATACTGCCAACCTGTTATGAAATGCTGTAACCAGATCATCAGCCAAAACCCACTGAAGATCGCGTGGAAGTTGTTCCATCTCATTTATGAACAAATCGAGCATTTTCCTTTGCAGTTGTTTGCGTGTTCTTGGAGAAATTGTTTTTTCCAAACTTTTTTCCTCCTTTAGGCAACCGTTTAGAGGGTTAGCATTTAACTGCCTTATGAATTCAGAATACATATTTGCGATATTGTGTTCTCTGCGCGCTTTTTCATAGACGATTTAGGTCGTGTGGTTTTAGTGTTCTAGTGAGGCAATCTGAATCGAAGTATCGTAAGACTTAATAAACACTGTATCTCTACACTTCTGTAGACACGTCAAACAGTTCGGAGAATCGGACTTGACATACAAACGAGTGGAAAAGAGTCCCACCCAAATATTGGAGAAGATTAAGGAAAGTTTAGATAGGCTTAATGAAAAGATGGATGTATTCATTGATATTCAGAAGCACACTCCACGAAGTAATTTAGACCAGTCAATACCTGACGTTTTAGATGTTATGACTTTACTATCATTGCCGGATCACTTGAGAAAGACAGCAGTAGCTCTATGTAAACTCGGTCAGGCAACCGCTGATGAAGTTGCCGAGCAGACGAAGAGGGCAAGGGCGGTGGAAAGTGGTTATCTGAACCAGTTGATGCTCATGGGGTATGTGAAAAAAGAGCGGAAAGGACGAAAGGCTTACTTTTATGTTGAGAAAGAGGAAAAGGAGTAAGGAGCATGGGCAAAATTGTGGCTTTCCACTCGTACAAGGGCGGAACAGGGAAAACTTTGCTCTCCATTAATCTTGCTGCTACATACGCCAAACGTGGCAAAGGTGTCTGTCTGTTCGACCTTGATTTTCGTGCTCCAAGCCTTCATGCCGCCTTTGCAAGTGACGGTGTCGAATGTTGGCTCAACGAATATTTGAATGGCACATGTGATATCAAGAGAGTTTTGCTTGATCTTTCTCAGCAGCATGGGAATGGGGGCAAGTTTTATGCTGGATTGGCAAATCCGACGACAGAGGCTATTAGGGACATGGGGGCGAAGGATCGAAAGTGGGAGATGAGGGCTCTTGGGCGACTATTGTCGCTGAAGAATTCTCTTCTTAACGATATGCATCTTGACTACTTAATTTTTGATACCAGCCCTGGGCTTCAATATTCATCTATAAACGCAATTGTCAGCGCAGATGTTGTCTTAGTTGTTACAAGTCTAGACACATCGGACATTAAGGGAACTCAGAGAATGACACATGAACTATATGACCTATTTGAGAAGAAAACTGGAATACTGCTAAACAAAGTGCCCGCCGAAATGTTGACCTCAGAATCTCAAAAGAAAAAATTGTATGAAAAACTGAATAACATCCATACGCTTCCAATTTTAGAAGTTATCCCTTGTTTCTGTGACGTTCTAAGAGCTGGTGGAACACAAATATTTGCTGAAGAGCAACCAGATCATCCATTTACAAGGACTCTTGAAAAGATAGCAACAAAAATAGAGAAATTCTAGGTTGATGAGATGTCTGTCTACCAAAAGGTGACCTACCCCCCTTATATATAGGGTTTATATAGTCTGCTTAAATGCTGAAGAATGAGTCGTTTTCGCATGAGTCTAGATTTCTAGGAACATTCCTTCCATTTCTAGGTGTTTTCTGAACCCAAGATTTGTCAAAGTTTTCATTAATTCTTGTTTTCTTGTGGAAACTGTTGTTCGGATTTTTTTGGTTCCGCACTGCTTTACTTGATCTATTGCTGTGTTTATCAGTGCTTTTTCGATTGCGCTTGATTTGTATTCTGGGCTTACATGTATATACCCGATGTGGCCTGCTTCCTTAGGCGTTGTGTAGCTTGCTTGGGCGTATCCAACTAATCTGTCATCTTGTATAGCAACTATTTTCTTTTCTGTGGAGAAATGAAAGATACGCTGTAGTAAAGAGGTTTTTAAGTCATTTTTATTGAAGTTGAAAATCTTCAGATGTTTTGGATCTTCAGAAGTATCTATCAAGTTGAAGGCTTCGTCCAAGTCGCTTTTTTGGAAGAATCTGACCTGAACTTCTTCAGACTGCTTTGACTTGGGCAGAGAGTCTATATCTGCAACCATATAGGCAATGTTCTCAAATTTTTTGAAGCCCAATTTAGTGTATAGGTTCTTTGCTGGAGCGTTCGTTGATATTACGTGTAGAACTGCTCTGTTTCCCTTTTTTTGAATGTAGTCAATGGCGCTTTTCATGAGTTTTGTTGCTATGCCTTTTCTTCTATAAGCTGGATGCATCATGACGTTTGCTATGTAGCCAGCTTTTTTTCTGTTGTTAACCATTGTCATGCCCACAACTCTGTTGTCAACTTCTGCCACAAAAAGTTTGATTGGTTCTCTTCCAGATAGCCTTAGGATGCCTAGAAAGATTCTTCCAAGTATTCCAAACATGCGATTAACCATTTCTTTTACGTGGTCTGGATCAAAACCAGTAACTTCAAACTCTTCTGCAAAAGATTGACTTGCAACATCTAATAAATCGTTTAAATCGGACTTGCGAAAATCCCTAATCAAGACATCACTATTTGTTCTTTCCACTCCTTTTCCCTCATTTATGTTTCATATTTTTCCTTGATCTTCTTCGCAACTTCGACATACCTTGATAGGCGCTTTTTTTCAATCTCCTTTTCAGATAAGGTTTCAGGAGCATATAGCAAGGGCAGAACCGCCAAGAACAAGAAAAAGCTAGCCAGAGAGAAAGCAACAGAGATGGAAATTGATTCAGCATAAGGTGTAACTAGTATCTGAATGTAACCCGAAACGAGAAATGGTAATACGCCAATCAGATAATATTTTTCTTTAGTTCGGTTTCCAGCCAGGTCAGCCCAAATAACCAGATAGAACATAAGAGTGAAAATCCCCCATGCAATACCATCCAGAACAACATACAAATACCATGAAAGAATAATTGCTGGAAAAAGTCCGAGCACAGCATATGCAATGCCGAGCACCATGAAACCAAGAATAATTACCCTTTTCCGACCAATCGAGTCAGCAAATGACCCACCTATTAATGCAATGCAACCGGTAACTCCAAACTCCGCTATTGCCAAAAGAAAGGTGAGATTGACTCCAAATAGCATGTCTGCCCCCGAGATTATCATAGGTCTTTCGAGAAAATTTACTAGGCAAAACATAGTCCAGGAAATCAAGTACAAGACAAAAGATCTGAAAATTAGAACTGACTTGTATGATACGTCTCTAAAATCTTGTGTGTATTCTTGCTTTGGTTTAAAGAGAAGAAAAAGAACAAGGCCAAGTCCTCTCCAAAAAGTGAAAATCAATACGCCAATGGCAAAAGTGGAAATGCTGACTAGCAATCCGATTAGGAGCATACCAAGACCAGAGGTGAAATATGTAATGCCGCCAAGTCTTCCCCGATTTTCCTCAGAACTATTATCACCGAAATAGGCGAGACAAGAAGGAAAACCCAGTCCTAAGGAAACCCCCAAAAGAAAGGAAACTGAAAGCAGATACCCTACGTTACTGGCATCAAATATGATAAGCGTTGCTGAAGCTATCACTCCAATAAACATCCATAGACACAGAAAAACCCTGAAACTCATCTTCCTACACAAAGCTGCGCCTACAAACGCAAAGCCTATAGCTCCTATATAGTGAATGCTTAGCGTCACTAACAGCATGGAGAATTCAACTTGAGATTTTCTCAATACGCTCTCAAAGAAAACGTATAGCGGAAAGTACCATGAAAGAGCATTTACAACAACAAAAAGGACTGAAAAAAAATCTTTTTTCAGCAGATCGCGAAATGTAACATGTATCTTGGCCATTTTTCCTTACGACTCGCTTTTTTCAATAGTGCATCGAATAGATAAAATGTTTGCTAGCATGTATGCCACATATGTTTTGTCTCACGTCGGACTTGTATTTGACTGTATATTTGTTCAACAAGACTTATATGTGACTTGTTCAACAGATATGCACTTGAGTGAAAAGTGATGACCATCAAAAAGAGAAGGAGACCCCTGAGACTATACTTCTAGGGTGATTTCTTACAGGTCTTCAAGAGTTCCTGACAAGAACATCTGCATCTGGGATTTTAGATTTTGATTCTGCACAGAGGAAGTGCTCTTTATAGCTCTTGCAACCAAAGTTTGAATGCTTCCCTTGAATCTTTGAACGTTTCTTTCTGCAAAGATGATATCCACTATTTCTTCTGCATCCTTGTTGGAGATTTTTGGTTTTGAAAGGATGTCCATTATGGTCTTTTTGGCTTGTGAGTTCTTGAAAGCATAAAGTATTGGAAGGGGCAAGAGTTCATTTTTCATTCGATTTCGGAGTTCGTCTGGTTCAAAGATGTCTATGAAATCTTCTCTCACTCCAGTTAGGATTCCAAGCGTCCTGCCATAGTTGCCGAGGAGATCAATTTCAGTTTGTTCTCCACCCCCAATGATAGCGCCAATGCACATTGGGGCTTCGAAGCTAGTTGCTTTCTTTTCCATGATGTGCAAGCTTTTTTCTGGAGAAATGTTTGTGTTACCTTTTAATGATGCTTCAAGGGCTTCAGCGTCCCCCAGCTCGAAAAATTGACTGTTTATTATATCCCAGACTGCGTTCATTTTTTGTGCAGAGACTTGCTCATCTAATTTGTGAAGATATGTCAGAGCTTTTATGAGGAAGGCATCACCCACAAGAAGTGCGACATCTTTTCCAAATTTACCAAACAACGTGGGCTTCCCATACTTTGTTTTTGACTCGTCGATTATGTCGTCATGTATATCGAAAGCTGCAGTTAGCAACAACACTGCGACTTGTATTGGAATCGATTTGTCGGGGTTCCCATTCACTGCTTCACAAGCAACTGAAATCAGCCCTGGATGAATGTAGTCGTTCCAGTCTTTGACATAATACTTGAAGGCTTCATTGATTTCTTTGCATTCCCTTCTCTCGCTTAAGATTAACTTTTTTGCGATGTCAACCGACATTGCGCTTCTTTCTTGAAGGATATTTACTATTTTTTCTATGATCTTCTCATTTTTGGAAATTTTTTTCTTTGGTTTCTGTTGTGTCATCGTTTGCCCTCCTAGTCTCTTATGTCTTTTTCTTGTAGTTGTTCTTTTAGAATGTTGTAGTATGTTTGTATGAGTTGTTTTCCTTTCTCTGTTATCATGTATGTCTTTCTAATTCTTCCTTTTTGGATTTCTCGTTTGCTCTTGATATAGTCGTTTATTTCTAGTTTGTTTAGGAGCGGATATAATGCGCCGTGTCTGATTTTTATGTTGTATAAGTGTTTGATTTTTTTTATGATGTTGTAGCCCCACATTGGTTCTGCTTGTATAAATCTGAGGACATGTATATCTAACAAGTTTCTGACTATGCGTTGTACAAGTTGTTCTGAAGTGTTTTCTGTCAAAGTTTTCACCATTTTTTGGCTTATTTTTACTGTTGTTGCATGTTTGAGAAAAGGTTTTGGTTACTTTTGCCTTATTGCCTTATATGCTTTGGGTATGCACCAACGTTTATATTCGTGTTTCGTTAATAATAAGACTTGACATGTCATAGACTAGACATATCGTATACTAGTATAACATGCGAACTGTAGAACAGAAAACCATGTGAGAAGGAGAAAAGTGTATGGTGCAGAAGTTGCGTGAGGTTCAGATTAAGTTGATGAGGGGTTTGTTAGATTTGGTCATACTTCAGTTTTTGCGTGTGCATCCGATGCATGGCTATCAGATTATTACGCATATTAGGAAGAACTTCGGTGTGTATTTTGGACCCAGCACTATTTATCCACTTTTAGGCTTGCTAGAGGAGAAGGGCTACATTAAGAGCACTTGGGATTTGAATAATGATCGTCCGCGGAAGGTTTACTGTTTAACTCATGAGGGTGAAAATCTATTAGGCTTTACTGAGGCTTCTTTGAATCAGATATGCCGCAAATTGATGACTATGGGATTGAACAAGATAATTGTTAATAATGGTGTTTCGACGCTTCCCTTGACAACGTTGAAGACGGCGGAAACAGGATAGAAGAATAGTAGTATAGCCTCTCTCTTTCTTTTCTTGTTGCTTTTTGTTACGTGTTAGTTTGGTTGATTGGGTGTCTAGCAAAAGGTGACCTACCCCCCTTATATATAGATGGTTAATAGGATAGCTAATAGGATGGCTTGTTTTGTGGTTGGCAAAGTGTTCTATGTTTGTAGTGTGGGTATTAGAGTGTTGTTTAATGGAAAGTGGTAAAGAGGGGTTTTAGAAGGGGTGAGATTGCTTATTTTTTGGGTTCGAATTGCTCTATTTCTTCTTGTATAGCCTTTCTTACATCCTGCTCCGACGCTGGCCCCAAAAGCTTAGGTTTACCATTAATCAGCGTATCCATGTAAGTCCCATATTTCCTCACAGTCTCCAACGTAGGCTCAATGTCCACAATCTTAACCTTGTCACCAAAGTTTCTGGCAACCTTCTTAATCAAATGATACATGCAGACGCTGACAGGACAAAAGAAGCTCTTGAACAAAGTAACCTCCACCTTATCTTTTGAAGGCTTATAACTCAACTCAAGAAGTTTGACGTCTATCTTATCTTTCAAAAGCGGAAAATACATGAGCTTAAACGGTTTATGCTCCTTAACAACGTTGAAACCCTGCTTGGCAAAATGACTATGATGCATGTACTCCTGAAAATCTGTTGCATCAACTAAGATTCCCTTAAACCCTCGCTTCTTAAGGTCACTCTTCGCATAGTCAAACATCATTTTCCCATAGCCCTTGCGCATATAATCCCGCAACATTTCTGTGCAGTAAATGAATGCCACTTTTGGCTCTGTCTTAAAGGGTACAAACGCATTCTCAGAAGACGCATAATATATGTGACCTACTACTTTGTCATTGTCTATTATGTGGTAGCCTTCAACATGCTTCCCCAAGTTTTCTTTAAACCATTTTCTCGATTCTGGCAAATGTTCTGCCCAAGACACTCCAAGAGGCGTCTCACTCATACAACAGTATGATACGCCGACATCTTTCAAAGTAACTTTCCTAACCTGCATGTCAATTCTCCCCGCATTCTTCCAAAATCACGACAATGATGTCTTCAACTTGGCTATAAGCTTCTTTTTCTCATTTTCGTCTGTACGTATCTTTTTACCCGTTTTTCCCCAGTCAGGCGAACAATGCTCATACCTCGCCTTTTCACCAACTAAATCATGAATAACCATGTCTATCTTATCCCTATTTTCTTCCGTGACATCTATGCCAGCTTCCTTCAAGATGCTGTTAAACCATTTCCAACATCCCATCAAAACCAACCTCCTAAACCATTTTTGAAAA
>Ga0315312_1001852_pt1 | contig 15570 bp, 9 predicted proteins | sample TDP7_MG_FD_203629 | JGI IMG/M metagenome (GOLD analysis project Ga0315312, IMG submission 203629) | Freshwater sediment microbial communities from Lake Towuti, South Sulawesi, Indonesia - TDP7 | ecosystem: Environmental > Aquatic > Freshwater > Lake > Sediment | place: Indonesia: South Sulawesi... | reverse complement strand
GAAGGAGGTGGAGCCGTACCTGGTGGGGAAGGATCCGCGGCAGGTGGTGCACCACTGGCAGGCCATCTACCGGCACGCCTTTTACCGCGGCGGTCCGATTCTGACGAGCGTGCTGAGCGGCATCGACATGGCGCTGTGGGACATCAAGGGCAAAGCGTTGGGAGTGCCGGTGTACGAGCTGCTGGGCGGGCCGACGCGGTCGCGCGTGCGGGTGTACGCGCATTCGGGGACCGTCGAGGCCATGAAGAAGCGGATCGTGGAGGGGTTCACGGCCTTCAAGACCGGACCGGCCAAGAAGCGGCCCTCGCGGCAGGTAGAGACACCGGGCGCAGTGAAATACGCGGCGGAGCGCTTCGCGGAACTGAGAAAGGCGCTGGGGGACGACATCGACATTGGCGTGGACTTCCACGGGGCCGTGCCGCCCGCCACGGCCAAGCTGCTCATCAAGGCCCTGGAGCCGTACCAGCCCATGTTCATCGAGGAGCCCTGCCAGTGCCAGAACCACGACGTCATGGCGGAGATCGCGCGGGGGACGTTCCTGCCGATCGCCACCGGTGAGCGCGTGTTCACCAAATGGGGCTTTCGCGAAGTGCTCGAAAAGGGCGCGGCCTCGATCCTGCAACCCGACCTGTGTCACGCCGGGGGCATTACCGAGGTGCGGTTGATCGCGGGCATGGCGGAGGCTTACTACGCCTCGATTGCGCCCCACAATCCGCTGGGACCGATCTCGCTGGCGGCAGGGGTGCAGCTTGCGGTGTCGATCCCCAACTTCCTGATTCAGGAACAGGTGAGCTTGGGCGAAGGCTATCTCAGGCAGCCCTTCCGGGTGCGTGAGGGATACCTGGAGCTGCCGACCGGGCCGGGGCTGGGCGTCGAGCTGGACGAGAACGCCATGGCCGACAAGATCGGGCACGACTGGCGGAACCGGGAAAGCTACGACGCCGACGACGGGTCGGTGGTGGATTGGTAGAATCGGTTTGGAAGCTAGTCTTGGCCGGTGCTGGGCCCGGGCTTCAAATCCGGCGTGCGGCTCGTGAGCGGGTCGCGGGTGGGTTCGACTCCCACTAGCTTCCGCCAGTGCTGGGTCAGTATTGCGGAAACAGGCGGGCCGTCCCCGGATTGATCTTGCTCAGGAGAGGAATGCGCGCGTATGGTGATTCACGGAGTGATGGTGGCGGCTTTGGCGGCATCGTTTGCGGCGGAGGTCCGCACCACTTACACGGTGGCGGAGAGGCTGCCGGATGGCGACGTGCTGAGCATCGCGGCGGGGCCGGACGGCCGGATCTACGCGGAGACAAAGAAAGGCTGGGCGGTGTTCGCAGCGGGCCGGTGGGGGGCGGTGGAAAGGCCGGCGATCAGGGACCGCCATACAGCACGGGGCCCCGACGGGGAAGAGGTGCGGGCGGCGCCCGACGGGCTGTATGTGAGACACAAAGGCGGGAAGTGGGAAGCGGTGTATCCACGACAGGGAGCGCGGAGCTGGGCGCCGCGCGATGTGAGGGGCGTGGCGTATGACGCGGTGGGGAGGCTGTGGTTCGCCAGCCCGCAAGGTGTAGGCTGCCGCGACAAGGAGTGGAAGCTGTATACCCCGGAGGACGGGTTGCCCTATGACGATTTCACCTCGGTGGCGGCGGGGGGCGATGGGGCGGTGTGGTTTGGGGCGCGAATTGGGGCGATCCGGTTTGACGGGAAGAATTGGGAGTACCGTCAGGGGCCGCGTTGGCTGCCCGATGACGAGGTGCGCGCCATAGCCGTCGAAAAGAACGGCAACGCTTGGTTCGCGACACCCAAGGGCGTGGGGGTGATCCGGCGGAAGCCGATGACATTGGCCGCCAAGGCGAAGTTTTTTGAGGAGGAGATCGACCTGCGGCACCGGCGGACGGAGTACGGGTACGTGCTGGGTGTGACGTTGAAGCGGCCTGGTGACAAGAGCGAGTGGGTGCAGCACGACAGCGACAACGACGGGCTGTGGACCTCGATGTACGGCGCCGGGGAGTGTTTCGCGTACGCCGCGACGGGGTCGGAACTGGCCCGCAAGAGGGCGAAGGCGGCCTTCGAGGCGTTGCGGTTCCTGGGGGTGGTGACGCAAGGCGGAAGCCACCCTGCGCCGCGGGGTTTCGTGGCGCGCACGGTGCTGCCGACCAGCGGACCGAACCCTAATCTCACCTACACGCGGGAGCGCGACGAGCAGATGCGGGCCACGCGGGACCGTTTGTGGAAAGTGATCGTGCCGCGTTGGCCGGTGAGCGCGGATGGCAAGTGGTATTGGAAGACCGACACCAGCTCGGACGAATTGGACGGGCATTACTTCTTCTATGGGCTTTACTACGACCTGGCCGCGCGCGACGAAGCCGAAAAGCAGCGGGTGCGCGCGCACGTTGCGGCGCTCACCGACCACCTCATAGCGCACAACTTCCAGCTCGTGGATCACGACGGGAAGCCCACGCGCTGGGCGGTGTTCAACCCGGAGAACCTGAACCGCAACCCGGCGTGGTGGGAGGAGCGCGGGTTGAACTCGCTGAGCATTCTTTCTTATTTGAAGGTGGCGGAGCACATTACGGGCGACGCCAAGTATGAGGAAGCGGCGCGGCGGCTGCGGGTCGAGCACAGCTACGATACCAACGTCCTGATCCCGAAGACCAACGCGGGCCCGGGTTCGGGGAACCAGTCGGACGACGAGATGGCGTTCATGTGCTTTTACAATCTGCTGCGCTACGAGACGGACCCGCGGCTGCGGATGACGTACGGCATGGCTTTGCGGCAGCGCTGGGAGATGGAGCGGTGGGAGTTGAACCCGCTATTCAACTTCATCGCCGCGGCAAGCCTGGAGGGGGTGGACTTTGAGGACGCGTTCCGGCGGCGTCCGCTCAGGCTGACGGGGGAGTGGCTGGAGGAGTCGCTGGACACGCTGAGGCGGTATCCTTTGGACCGGGTGAACTGGCGGATGACGAACAGTCATCGCAAGGACCTGGTGCGGCTGCCGGGGTACGCGGGAGGCGCGGATGGCCGCAGGGGGCACCGCCGGGACGGCCGTGTGCTGCCCATCGACGAGCGGTTCGTGGATCACTGGAACCACGATCCGTGGCAATTGGATCAGGGTGGTGACGGGCGCGGTTTGGCGGATGGCGCGTCGTTCCTGCTGCCCTACTACATGGGGCTGTATCACCGGTTTATCGTGGAGTGAAGGCCGATGAGATACGTCATTTCCTCTCTGCTGTGGTCGCTGGCGGCCTGTGCGGCGGAGCCCAGGTTTAGCGCGGAACTGGTTTTTCCGCTGGAGCACTGGCACAACCACTCCTCCTCGGTGGTGGAACTGCCGAACGGGGACCTGCTGGTGTGCTGGTACAACGGCTCGGGGGAACGCCGGGCCGACGATGTGAAGGTGGAAGCGGCGCGGCTGCGGCGCGGCTCACGCCAGTGGGGCACGCGCTTCACGCTGGCGGACACCCCCAACTTCCCGGATACCAATCCGGCGCTGTTCGTCGATTCGAAGAAACGGCTCTGGCTGATCTGGGCGCTGATTGTGGCCAATGAGTGGCACACCGCGTCGCTCCAGTACCGGATTACGTCGAGCTACCCGGACCACACTGCCAGACCACGGTGGGACCTGGCGGAGCCGCTGCTGTTCATCCCCCGGAACTTTGCAGAGAAGGTAAAGGAGAGGCTGACGCCGGCTTTGGCGGGGGCGCTGGAGCTGCGGGGGAAACTGTGGCTGGAGACCATGCTGGCGCGCGCTGGCGACAAGTACTTCTCCAGGATGGGGTGGATGCCGCGGGTGCATCCGCTGGAGCTGCCTTCGGGGCGGATCCTCGTGCCCTTGTATTCGGATGGCTACGACTTCTCCCTGATCGCCATCAGCGACGACGGCGGCGCACATTGGACGACCAGCGAACCGCTGGTGAGTTACGGCGGGGTGCAGCCGAGCCTGGTCCGCAAGCGCGATGGCACGCTGGTGGCTTACATGCGAGACAACGGACCGCCGCCGAAGCGGGTGCTGACCAGCCGCTCGAAGGATGAGGGAATGACCTGGTCACCGGTGGCGGATACCGACATTCCGAACCCGGGTTCGAGCTTGGAGGTGGTGGCGCTGAAGGACGGCACCTGGGCAATGGTGTACAACGACACGGAGTCGGGGCGACACTCGCTGGTGGCGGCGCTGTCGGACGACGAAGGCCAGACCTGGAAGTGGAAGCGGCACCTGGAGCTCGACACGCGCGAGAAGGGCGCGGGGTCGTTCCACTATCCCTCAGTCATCCAGACCCACGATGGCCTGCTGCACGTGACCTACAGCTACTTTCTGAACCATTTGCCGGAGGGCGCGCCGCGCAAGTCCATCAAGCACGCCACGTTCAACGTGGAGTGGGTCCGCCAGGGGGACGGGCCATAGGGGCGCTCACGGCGCGCTCATCTTGGCGGGAGTATTCTGTAGCCATGGGGGACGAAGGCGGCACTGTTTCCAGACGGTCGTTGTTCCCCCTCCTGGCTTCCGGAGCGTTCCTCCCTTTATCAAGGCGCCTGCGGGCGGGAGACGGCCAGCCAGAGCCGGATGTTTACGTGCCCCGATTGTCAGGCCACGCCCCCGGCAATTTCGGCCTGGCGATCACGCCGGATGGCACGACGGCGTATGTCTCGTTCAGCCAGGACGATGCGCTACTGGAAGTCGATCTCGAGGCGTGGACGATCCGCGCAGCCATCGATGTCGGTCCCGCCGGGACGATGCTCAGGTCCAGCAGTCTCTGCCTGAGTTCCGATGCCAGGTGGTTGCTGGTCGCTAATCATGGAACCGGCAACGTGATGGTGGTGGACACGCAGGCCCGCCGTGTGGATACGGTGCTACCGGTCTTTCCGTCCTTCTGTGATTGCCTGCGCGCAACCGGCGATGGCCAGGGCTTTCTGATCGCAGGCCAGGATGGCTTCCTGTACCTGCTGTCGTTGCCCGATCTCGCCTACAAGCCGTTGGCCAGACCGCCCGCGATGCCGCTGTCCAGAGCCGTGGAGGTGTCGCCGGCGTCCGCGGATACGGTGTACTGCGTCGGGGAGCGCCGATCGTCGGGATACAACGACCAAGCGCTCGCCATCTACCGGCTCTCCGATCAGAGCGTGCAGGCGATCCTGCCGTTGCCCGCCGGAGTCTGGAGCCCCGGTTGGCGACTGTGTATGCGATGCGCCGCCTCGGCCCCCATGCTGTACCTTGGCACAATGCATGGAGGTGATCGTGGAGAGGGTGCGCTGAGCCTCATTGACCTCGCCAAACCGGAGATCGTCTGCACCACTGAGGTGGAGAACGGAGTCAGCCACTTCGTGCTCTGCGAGGACTTGGGCAAAGTGTACACGATCGGGTTTTGGGCGGGCGGCGGTTCGCCGGGCCAGTTGCCCCTCACGGAATGGGACATCGCCTCGCGCACCATCAGCAGGAGGATTCCTCTATCCGAGGCGGCTGACCTGCACGCGATCGCCCGGCATCCGCAGCGGCCGCGGTGCGTCCTCATGACCGAGAGCGATCATGACGATCTGCGGGAAGTGAATACGGCCAATGGCGTAGTCTCCGCCCGGGTATCCTTCACCCGCAGCGAACTCGCCCCTCGTAGTTTCATCCCGGCCGGCGCGCGGACTTACGTAGTGGGTCAAAAGGACAGGTTCGTGCGGGTCTTCGACTGGGAAACCTTCTCCCTTCGGGCCGCGTTCCCTCTGCCCGGCGACCTGCGGAACGCAGCCGGAGGCGCCTATCGCGACGGGGTGCTGTACTTCGTGCAAGGGGACCGCGCCTACGCCGTTGGGGCGGCCTCGGGTTCTCTCGTGCAGACCTTCAGGTTGGAAACTCAGGTTATCACTAGTGGCCATTCTCTGACTCCAGGCCAGTTGGTTTGCATCGATTACGTCCCGGGGGGCATGGTGGGTCGCCGCTTGTTGGTCTTCGACCTTGCCGATTTCAGGTTGGCGCGACAGATCCCGCTGCCGGCGGAGCCTCACGGCGACAAGGTGATCATCTCGCCGGACTCGAAGAAAGCTTACGTGCCCAGCGGCCTAATGAGCGGCCTTGCCACAGTCACCATCTTCGACACTACCTCCTGGGAGGTTCGCCGAGTCCTGGAGATTCCGCCTATAGGCGGCCGAAGTTACGGTGCTTCCGGTTTCGCGGATGCGGATTTCGATGAGAATCGCCGCATCGTCTACCTGCTCGGCTTTGGATCTGTATTTCGGATCCACATGGACACCGATGAGCTGCTCGGCAACGATAACCTCTTGGACCTGCTCAAGAGCATCGGCAGGGAAAACAGTTGGTCGCCGACAGGCCTGGCTGGCGCATTGCTTTCCGCGGACAGAGAGCGATTGTTTGTCGCCTCAGGAGACGCCCATTGTCTCTATGCGTTCGACTGCCGCGCGAACCGCTGGCAGCGCCGCATCCTGAACCTCCGGGGTTATTTCATCACCGACGCCTGTGCGTCGCCGGACCGCCGCTACCTGCTCACCGCCAACCTGTTGTCGGATTCGTTGACCCTGGTCGATACCGCGAGCGGCCAGGTTGTGGGGCTGTACGATCTTCATGCTGAGAGGCAAGCCCGGCTGCTGCCGTTCAATCTGGTGAACGCGGCGAGCCTCCAGTCGGGTCCCGTCTGCCCGGGGGAGATCGTTTCCCTCTTTGGCCTGCGTTTCGGTCCGGAGGAACCCGCCGGCGCGCGGGTCGGGACCGGCGGAAGGCTGGAAACCAGGGCCGGAGAGGTCAGAGTGCTCTTTAACGGAGTGCCAGCGCCGCTGCTGTATGCGGGCGGGAATCAGATCAACGCAGTTGTGCCCTTCGGTACGGGGTCCCACGAGCGGTGCCGCGTTTGGGTGGAGACCACGGACGGGCCGACCAACGCCATCGAGGTGGCCGTTTCGCCAACCGCACCCGCACTGTTCACCTTAGATGGCTCGGGTGGCGGCCAGGCGGTGGTCCAGAACGCAGACGGATCGCTGAGCGGGCCGGACCATCCCGCGCGGCGCGGATCCGTGGTCACGCTGTGGGGAACAGGGCAAGGTGAGACTGTGCCCCCGGGCGTGGATGGAGCAATCGCGGGCTCGCCGGCGCGGTTACCCGTCCAAAGGATCACGGTGGATGCCGGCGGCCAGCCGGCGGAAGTGCTTTACGCAGGAGATGCGCCAGGGATGGTCTCAGCCTTACTGCAAGTCAATGTGCGCATTCCTACGTCGGCGCCGACGGGTGCCAGCGTTCCTCTGGACGTAGGCGCCGGCAGCGCGCGAAGTCCGTCAGGGGTCACCATCGCCGTTGCGTGATGGGTTCCCGACCTGTCGCCACCCGGTCTCGAACTAGGCGCTGGAGGTGCCTTCGGCGCTCATCTTGGCGAAGGCGGCCTCGGAGGCCCGCTTGATTTCCTCTTCGGTGGGCTCAGCGATGCGTGCGGCGATGGACCAGACGTGGCCGAAGGGGTCGGTGAGCTGGCCGTAGCGGTCGCCCCAGAACTGGTCGGCCAGGGGCATCTTGACCGTGGCACCGGCAGCGACGGCGCGCTTGAAGAGGGCGTCCGGGTCTGGAACGTAGACGTGCAAGGTAACCGGAGTGTTGCCCAGGGTAAGCGGCGACAGCACGCCCCAGGCGGGGAACTCGCCGCAGAGCATGAACATGGAGTCGCCGATGCGCAGGTCGGCATGGGTGACGGTCTGGCCATCGGGCGTGTAATGGACGCGGCGAACCTCGGCGCCGAACGCTGCCTTGTAAAACTCGACGGCGGCGGGGGCGTCCTTCACCACGATGTAGGGTGTCAGTGTGTGAAAACCCTCGGGAACGGGTGACACGGTGGCGGGCATGATTTTCTCCTTCCTGAGTAGATGTCTTAAAAGATGTCTAGGTCGCGGCCGGAGACAACCTTCCCTTTGTAACCCTTGCGCACCTCATTCAGCAACTCCTCCTCGCTGGAGGTCCGCAGGAGCTGGTGGTAGAGAACCAGCAGTCCGGGCCTTGGCGGCCAGCTCGCGCGAAGAGGTGTGGAACTCGGCGTGGTACTTCTGCCAGGCGGGTTCGCGCTTGAGGAAGCCGGCCTGGGAGTAGACCTTGTGGACAAGGATATCGCAGCCGTTACAGGCGTCGATAACGGTTTCAGCGGGGGTTGTGTCGCCCGAGAGGACATCGGCCTGAATCACGGGTGACACTGCCGTTCCCGCCTTCGTTATAATGGCTCGCAGGATGCCGTTGACCCAGCAAGAGGAGGCGCTGGTCGATGCCGTCCGGCGGCTGCCGGCCGGTGCGGCTGGGAAGTTGACTGCACTGGCGGAGCGTCTGGCCGCATTGGCGGGGAGGACGGAGATCGACTGGTCGGACGCCTGGTCCGAGGAGGATCTTCGCGAATACAGCGCCGCCTCTGCGTTGCGGCTGACTGAAGAGCTTGGGGATGAGGCAGTAGTAGCCGGCCAACGGTGAGCGCACAGGCAGGAATGCCTATTCCACTCGCCTCTTCGAGAGCGCCGCGTCGGAGGCAGCGTCCTTCAGTAGATGTCCAGGTCGCGGCCGGAGACAACTTTCCCTTTGTAGCCCTTGCGCACCTCGTTCAGCAACTCCTCCTCGGTGGAGGTCCAAAGGAGCTGGTGGTAGAGGACGAGCAGGCCGGGCCTGGCTTTGGCGGCCAGCTCTGCCAGCTCGCGCGAGGATGTGTGGAACTGGGAGTGGTACTTCTGCCAGGCGGGCTCGCGCTTGAGGAAGCCGGCCTGGGAGTAGAGCTCGTGGACAAGGATATCGCAGCCGTTACAGGCATCTATAACGGTCTCAGCCGGCGCTGTGTCGCCGGAGATGACGAGGGTGCGATCAGGGGTCTTGAAACGGTAGCCGAAGGCGTGGGGCCAGGAACCGTGGCGCACGGGGAAAGCGGTCACGACGACGTTTTCGTCCTTGTACACGTCGCCGGGCTGGATTTCGCGGGCGTTGACCTGGAAGCCGGTCTGGTTGGCAGGCTCGGAGCCGTCCAGGCGGACCATGATGTCGTCCCTGTACGCCATGACGATATGGTCTGTCATGTTCTTCAGGCCGGGCGGGCCGTAGACTTCCAGCGGCTCCTTGCGGCCGAGGACCCAGGGGGTAAGGATGAGGTCGGCGTATCCGGCGGTGTGGTCGGAGTGGAGGTGGGTTACGAAGGCACGGCGCAGATGGGGGACGGCCAGGCCGGTGACGCCTTTCCGGCGCGCGGCCTCGGCGCGGCGGACGACGCCCGGTCCGAAGTCCACCAGGTAAGGGACATCGTTGACGACCACGGCGACGGAGGGGCCGGAGCGGTCGGGGTCGGGGTTGGGGGTGCCGGTCCCGAGCAGGACGAGCTGGGTACGCCTGGGCGGCTGCGCCTGAGCTAGGAGCGCCGCGCAGGCCGACAGCAGCAAGGACAGCCTGAAGGGCCTCATCGCTACCAGGGTAGAGGAAAGGCGGGCAACGTTGTAGTAGGCTTAGCAACGGGAGGTCTGTGCTGGAAGGCGCTGATCCGCTGCCTGCTGCCGCGGTCCTCGAGCGCGAGGGGCTCCTGGCTCGTCTGCGTGAAAGGATTCTGGCTTACGCGGCATCCCGTCTAGGGAGGGACGTAGCGGAAGATCTCTCCCAGGAGGTCCTGCTAGTGCTGCACCAGAAGTACAGGCAGCTCGAACGGCTGGAGGACCTGCTGCCGGTGTCCTTCGAGATCCTGCGGTGGAAGATGGTGAGCCTGCGGAGGAAGGCGGCGCGGCGTGGCGAGTACGGGCGGGTCTCGGTGGAGGACGTGCCGCTGGAGGATGGGAGGCCGGACCCCGAGGACCAGGCGACGCGGCACGAGCGAGTAGAGCGGCTGGCGCGGGCGCTCGAACGGTTGGGAGAGCGGTGCCGGAAGCTGTTCCGGATGAAACTGGAGGGCCAGACGTTCGCGGAGATCCGGGAGTTGATGGGAGCGGCGTCAATCAACACGGTGTACACGTGGGACTTCCGGTGCCGACAGGCGCTACTGGAGCGGCTGGGGGGTAGTTGGGAGGGCTTATGAAGCGAGCGGAGGCGGAGAAACTGCTGGGAGGCTACGCCACGGGCACGCTGACCGAAGCGGAGCGGAAGCTGCTGTTCGAGGCGGCGTTGGAGGATCAGGAACTTTTCGAGGCGCTGGCGGACGAGGAGGCGTTGCGGGAGTTGCTGAGCGATCCGCGGGTGCGGCGGCGGCTGCTGGCGGCGTTGGCGGAGCGGGAGGCGGGGCTTTGGGAGCGACTGTGGGCGTGGTGGCGGCGACCGGTGGCGTGGGGCGTGGCGGGCAGTGTGGCAGTGGCGGCGCTGCTGGTGGTGATGCTGCTGCCGGTCGTGCGGACTGCACCAGCGGGCCGCCATGCGGCGGAGGGGCAAGGTGAGGAAGCCGAGGCGGCGCCGGTGGCGCAGCCCCCGGCAGAGGTGGCTAAGAAGGAGTTGCCGGCGGCGGCTGCCGTGGCTCGACGGGTTCGCGCAGCTTTGCCAGCCGCGGTGCGCGGGCCGGCGGAGCGGGCGGAAGCCAAGCAGGCGGTTGAGGCCGAACTGGCAGCCAAGCCGAAGCAGGAGTTGGCTGCGGCGCAAGTCGAGGAACCGGCCCGCACGGTGGTGGCGGCGCCCACGGCGCCGTCCCAGGAGCTGGCCAAGGGCGGCGCAGTGGGCGGGGTAGTAGGGGGGCTTGTGTCTGCGACGCCGCGGAGGGTGGCGGTAGAGGCGGACGCGCGGGCGCTGTATTACTGGCTGGCGGCCGAGAGCAGGGACGTAGCGCAGAGCGCGTTTCGGGCGAAGAGGGTGTTGGCGGAAGCCCCGGTTCCGCGGGGCGTAGCGCCCACGGGGCTGCGATACGTCCTGTTGCGCAGCGGTTCGGGGGGCGCTTATGAAGAAGTTGCCGCGGACACCACCTTCACGGTGGGGGACCAGATCCGGCTGAGCGTGGAGGCTAACCGGAGTGGGGTGATTCGGCTGACGCGCCGGGATGCGGCGGGGGTTTGGAACACGGTTGCGGAACTGCGGGTCGAAGCGCGGGCCCGACAGATCATCCCGGCGGCGGGGCTGCGGCTGGACGCTTCCGAGACGCTGGCGCTGGAGTTGACGCGCGGGGCAGGTCTGGCGGCGACGGGCAAGCCGGTCCTCCACAGGGCTGCTGAGGAGCGCGCGGTCTACGTGGTGGACCCGGCCGGCGGGGCCGCGCTGCGGACGGAGATTCACCTCGCCGTGCGCTGAAAGGGATTCCCTCCTGGCGGCATTCTCCCGGTGTAAGGAGGAATCAAGATGAAACAGGCAGTGCTGGGAGTGGTAGCGTCGCTGGGGCTGGCGGCGGCGCTGGCCGGCGACACCGGGGCGCTAACGAGCTTGGATGCGCAAGGCAAGCCGGCGGGAGTGTGCCCGCTCAAGCGCACTGACGTCAAGGCGGAGATTACGGGTTTCCTGGCGCGGGTGACCGTGACGCAGGAGTTCGAGAACCCGTTCCCGCGGAAGATCGAGGCCGTCTACACGTTTCCCCTGCCGCACCAGGCGGCGGTGGACGACATGACGATGCTGGTGGGCAACCGCGTGGTGAAGGGCAAGATCAAGCGGCGGGAAGAGGCGCGGGCCATTTATGAAGCGGCCAAAGCGGCGGGGCACGTCGCCGGGCTGCTGGACCAGGAGCGGGCGAACATCTTCACCCAGTCGGTGGCGAACATCATGCCGGGGGAGAAGGTGAAGGTCACCATCAGCTTTGTGGAAGTCCTAAAGTACGAGGCGGGTTCTTACGAGTTTGTGTTCCCGATGGTGGTGGGGCCGCGGTACATTCCGGGGCAGCCGGTGGGACGCACGGGCGGCGGATGGTCAGAGGACACCACGCGCGTGCCCGATGCCTCACGGATCACGCCGCCAGTGACGCCGCCGGGCACGCGGGCGGGGCATGACATCTCCATCGAGGTGGCGCTGGATGCTGGAGTGCCGATCGACGGGCTGGCTTCAAAGACGCACGAGCTCCTGCTGGAACGGACGGCGGTGAACCGCGCGGTGGTGCGCCTGAAGGAAAAGGCCGTGCTCCCGAACAAGGACTTCATCCTCACCTATGACGTGGTGGGGCGCAAGATCGAGAGCGCGGTGCTGGCGCACCGGGCCGAGCGAGGAGGGTTCTTTACGCTCATCCTTCAGCCGCCGGAGCGGGTGGCGGTGGAAAGCATCGCGCCCAAGGAACTGGTGTTCGTGCTGGACACCTCGGGTTCGATGAGCGGGTTCCCCATCGAGAAGGCTAAGGAGACGATGAAGCTGGCCCTGGAGGGATTGAACCCGCACGACACCTTCAACCTGATTACCTTCTCCGGTGACACGCACATCCTGTTCCCGGAGCCGGTGCCGGGCACGCCGGAGAACCTCCGAAAAGCGCAGGAGTTCCTGGCGTCGCGGCGTGGCGGCGGGGGTACGGAGATGATGAAGGCGATCCGGGCGGCGCTGGATCCGTCTGATTCGCAGGCTCACGTGCGGGTGGTGTGCTTTATGACGGACGGGTACGTGGGCAACGACATGGAGATCATCGCGGAGGTGCAGAAGCATCCCAACGCGCGGGTGTTTTCGTTCGGCATTGGCAGCTCGGTGAACCGGTTCCTGCTCGCCAAGATGGCGGAGTATGGGCGGGGCGAAGTCGAATGGGTTGGCCTCAAGGATGACGGGGCCGCCGCGGCGCAGCGGTTCCACAATCGGGTGCGCAACCCGGTCCTGACGGACATCACGGTGAACTGGAGCGGATTGCCGGTGAGTGACGTTTATCCGAAACGTGCGCCGGACATGTTCAGCGCCAAGCCGGTGATCCTGCACGGGCGTTACACCGCGCCGGCGAAGGGCATGGTGCGAGTGCGCGGGAAGCTGGGCGGAAGCGACTACACCATCGAGGTGCCGGTGATGCTGCCAGCCAGTGAACCCCGGCACGACGTGTTGGGCAGCCTGTGGGCGCGCACACGCATCGAGGATCTGGAAGGGCAGGACTACTTCGGCCTCCAGCGCGGCACGGCGCGGCCGGAGATCAAGGAAGCGATCACGCAGTTGGGCTTGGAGTACCGGCTGATGACGCAGTTCACTTCGTTTGTAGCGGTCGAGGAGATGATCGTCACCGAAGGCGGGCAGCCGCACCGCGTGGAGGTGCCGGTTGAGATCCCCGAGGGCGTGAGCTATGAAGGCGTGTTCGGGCCGAAGTCGGAGATGCAGATGATGCCCATGGCCGTGATGGCGGCGCCAATGCGGGGAGGTCCGGTCGGAGGCGTGGTCGGAGGGCTGTCCAAGCGAGCGGTGCGGACCTCGCTGGCACACGAGGTGGAATTGCGGGACGAGGCGCGGCGGTGGAGTCCGGAGGAGCAGAAGCTGGCGAAGCTGGCGCCGGTGCTGCGGTCGCTCCTCGAGCGGGCCAAGACGCCGGGCTTCCGGCCCACCGCCGAGGAGGCGAAGTTCCTCCGCAGCGGAAAGGTCGAGGTGCAGGTTTTCCTGACGGACACCTCGGAGGCGACGCTAAAGCTGCTCAAGGACCTGGGCTTCGAGGTAGTGCTGCAACCGACTACGGCCAAGCTGGTGATCGGGCGGCTGCCGGTAGAGAAGCTCGCCGCGCTGGCGGAGTTGAAAGTGGTGCGGTACGTAGCCCCGAGGACGTAGCGGCTAGACAGGCGAAACCGCCTATCCCACAGACGCACAGGGCGCGGAGAAATCCGCGCCCTGTGTGTTGTGTTCAACCCTAGGGCTGGCAGTGAGCGCGGGGTGCATGGCTGAGGAGTAGAATTGAGGTCGATGACTATGACGCACAAGTTATTCTTTGCCTCTTGCCTGACCTGCTTGGCCCTTCTGGGCCAGGTAGAGCAGGCGACTCTTACCGGCACGGTCACCGACCCGTCCGGGGCGGTGATGCCCAACGTGCGCCTGGTGGTCCGCAACAGCCAGACGGGCGTCGAGACGGCGACCCGGACCAACACGGAAGGGATTTATCGGGTTCCCTATCTTCACCCGGGAACCTATGAGGTAAGTGCCGAGGCGCAGGGCTTCAAAAAGGCCCGCATTACGGGCGTGGGTCTGACGGTCGGGCTCACGGCCACCGTGGACATCAGCCTCGAGGTAGGCGCGGTCCAGAACGAGGTGACCGTGACCGCCACGGCGGTGATGCTGGAGCAGCAGTCGGCGTCCTTGGGGGCAGTCATCGGCAGCTCGCAGATGCTCGAACTCCCGCTGCTGGGCCGAAACCCATATGCATTGCTGCAATTGTCTCCGGGTGTGTTACCGAAAGGCGGCGCTGGCGCGGGGCCTATCGTGAGCGGTGGCCGCTCGAACACGAGCGAAATCCTGCTGGACGGGGCCGAAACGCGTAACAGCACGACCAACGACATCACCTTCACGCCGCCGCTGGAAGCGGTTCAGGAATTCAAGGTCATCACCAACAGCTTCTCCAGCGAGTATGGCCGCTCGGGCGGCGGGGTGCTCACGGCGGCCACACGCTCCGGCACCAATACGCTCCACGGCAGCTTATACGAGTTCTTCCGCAACGAGAAGCTCAACGCGAACAGTTGGACGAGCAACCGGCAGGGACTGAAGCGCTCGCCGCTGCGCCGCAACGAGTACGGTTTCGCGGTCGGGGGCCCGGTGCTGATTCCGAAAACGTACGACGGCCGCGATCGGTCGTTCTTTTTCCTCAACTGGGAGAAGATCCCGCAGCGCTCGCCGGACAACATCAACAGCACGGTGCCCACCGCGGCCGAGCGGAGCGGCGACTATTCGGGTACTTTGGACGGCTCCGGCAACCTCATCCGCATCTTCGACCCGCTAACGACGAGGCCGGATCCGGCGCGTGCGGGTCGTTACCTCCGCGACCAGTTCGCCGGAAACCGCATCCCCGGCGCGCGCTTCGACCCCGTCGCCCTGAAGATCATCGAGTACTTCCCCCTGCCCAACCGCACTTCTCGCACGCAGAACCTGGCCCTGAACAACTCGCGCGCCAACGACCTCTGGAAGATGTTCTTCCGCGTGGATCATGCGCTGGGGACCAGGCACCGCCTTTTCTTCAGCCACGGGCGGCAGAGCCAGGATCAGAACACGCCGGGCGTCAATCTGGTGTTCCCGCCCGAGGGCGTCAACGGCGAGCAGGGCCGCATTGGCAATCGTCCCAAGACGGCCGTGGTGAGCGACACGGTCACGTTCCGGCCCGACCTGCTGGGCGAGTTCCGCGCCAGTGTTTCGCGCAACGTCATCTTCACCCAACCGCGCAGCGCCGGCTTCGATTTCACCCAACTTGGCTTGCCGAAGTACCTGAAGGACCAGGCGCGGCAGTTCATGTTCCCGCGCATCGACACCAGCGATGTAACCTCGCTCGGCCCCGACCGCGCCTCGTATTTCACCGACGCCGAGCACGCCCTCGAAGTCCAGGGCCACTTGACCTGGATTCACGGCACGCACTCGGTGAAGGCCGGCTTCGACCGGACTTTCCATGTGTTTAACGTCACGCGCGCGGAGCGCCCGTCCGGCCTGTATTCGTTCGGCCGCGGCTTCACGCAGGGCCCCGACCCGGCCTCTTCGAGCGCGAGCGCGGGGTTCGGTGTGGCCACGCTGCTGCTGGGGCCTCCGACGGGCGGGCAGTTCTCGCTGGATCCCTCGCT
>Ga0315312_1001851_pt1 | contig 15574 bp, 15 predicted proteins | sample TDP7_MG_FD_203629 | JGI IMG/M metagenome (GOLD analysis project Ga0315312, IMG submission 203629) | Freshwater sediment microbial communities from Lake Towuti, South Sulawesi, Indonesia - TDP7 | ecosystem: Environmental > Aquatic > Freshwater > Lake > Sediment | place: Indonesia: South Sulawesi... | reverse complement strand
GGCTGGGGGCTCCCCAGCAGGTAGAGGACGACGTCGATGTCGTAGCACCCAATGTCTGTGAGGGCCCCCCCGCCCGCCTTCGACGAGTCCAGGAACCACTTGGAGCCCTTCAACATGTCTAGGCCCGGTCGACCCCGGCGGCGGAAGGTGCTCACCCGGGCGTAGTAGACCCTGCCGAGCCTGCCCGAGGAGACATACTGGCGGGCCTCCTCCACGGCGGGGTCGAAACGCGACCGGGCGCTGCCGATGCCCAGCTTCACCCCCGCCTTCCTACACGCCATCACCATCTCCTCCGCCTGCTTCGCGCCCATGGCCATGGGCTTCTCGCAGAGGACATGCTTCCCGGCCTCCGCCGCGTCGCAGGTGACCTGGGCGTGGGCGAACGGCGGGGTGCAGACGCTGACGGCGTCCACCTCGTCCAGGGCCAGGAGGCCTCTGTAGTCGGTGAAGACCTTCTCTATTCCGTGCTCTGCGGCCGCGGCCTCCGCCCTCTCCTTGTCCAGGTCGGCGACCGCCACCGCCTTGACGTTCCGGCTGGCGGCGTAGTTCCTCAGGTGGACCTGGCCGATGCTGCCGACGCCCACAACACCCATCCTGAGAACACGAGGCATGACCGATGCGACACCTCACTTTATGCTGCGCCGGTCAATTAAGGCGAAATCCCTTAAAACCGTTTGCCAGTCGCCTTCTCACTAGGGCTCCGTCCCCGACGGCTGGACGGCTTACTTGGAACTTCCGCCCTCACATCCCACGGATCGTTCATGAACTGCCGAGCTGTCCCACCAGGGCGGGCAGTTCCGTTAGGGAGGAGATGACGCGTGTCGCCCCGGCGCGGGTCAGGTCCTCGGGGGAGGAGATGCCGGTGGCCACGCCCACGGCGGTGACGCCCAGGCCCAGGGCGCACCTCACGTCGTGGACGCTGTCCCCCACCACCAGGGCCTCTCCCGGCTCCACGCCCAGTTTTCTCAACACGGCCTCCAGGTGGCCCGGGTTCGGCTTGACCGACGGAGCGGATTCCCGGGTGACGACGGCGTCGAAGAGGTCCCCCAGGCGGAACCTCCTCAGGATGTGGTTCGTGGGGGCCTCACCGTTGACGGTGAAGAGGGCTGTCCTCAGACCGCTTTCCCTGAGGGCCTTGAGCGTCTCCAGGGCACCGGGAACTAGGACCGTTGCCCTGGCGGCCTCCATCTCGTGGCGGACGACGACGGAGAGGACGCCATTCTTAACCCTCTGGAATTCTTGCCCTCCCCGGCCTCGGTTCCTCATGTAGAGCTCAGCCTTCGCGAGTGTGTCGAACACACCCTCCCTCAGGGAGAAGATGGACCGGGGGAGGCCCTGCCTGGCGAGGAGGCCCAGAACGTCAGCCCTTATCGCCCGGTAGTCGACGTTGAAGCTCACCAGGGTTCCATCCAGGTCGAAGACCACCGCCCTGACCACCAAGGAGCCCACCACATGGCCTCAACGGCCTATCCCCGCCGTGCACAGTTAAAGGTTGCGTCCAGCCGCACAAAGTACTAGGAGGGCCGTCATCGCAACCCTTTATTATCGAGGAGCGTACGGTTGGATGCGGGAAGGTCCCATGAGCCTGGAAGAGTATTCGCGCAGCCCCCTCTGGCCCATCCTCGTGGAAACGGTCCACGCCATGGTGATGTACCCCCACCACAGGGCCTACACCCGGGATGTCGTCCTCCACGAGCAGCCTGAGGCCACCCCGGGAGACTTGGCGAGCAAACTGGGAATACCCCTCGGCGAGGCCCTCGTCATCCTCCACGAGCTCCGGGCGCGGGGACCGGAGGGCTAGGGCGGTCAGAAGGGGCCCGTCGCGTTCGAGTTCTATGGACGGTACTCGGAGTTGTCCCGGGGCTCAGCCCTCGATGACGTACTTGTAGAGGACGTGTTTTCCGGCGGTTGGGCTGTCCCGGGTGATCCTCACGATGTCTCCGGGCCTGGCGCCGATGGCGATGGCGGCGGGGTCTGAGGCCTTGATCTGCGGCAGCTGGTGGGGCTGGACCCGATACCTCTTCAGCACCTCCGCCCTCTCCTCCTCCCCCAGGACCTCGTGCCTCGGCACCAGCGTATGCTTGAAGATTTCGAAGGCCGGGAAGAACTTCGGGATGAGCTCCACGCCCCTCTTCGCGGCGCCGGCCTCGGCCGCCGGGGTGTACCCGCCGTGGGCGATGATGATCCCCCCCTCCACCTTATCGGCGTTCATGGCCTTCTTCAGCTGGTCCACATACTGAACCCCCACAGTCGCCTCCATCGGAATGCACCAGAGGTACACCTTTCCCTTCGTTTTGGGAACCTGGGCCAAGAGTTGGATGTGGGTCTTCCGGTCCTCCCGCTTGATAAACCGGTAGCCCCGGAGCTTAATGAGCTCCCGGGCCTTCCTCTCCTCCAGCGTCACCTCGGCGCCCAAGACGGTAACCAGCATTTAAAGAGCGGTCAGATCAGACCACTCGACCTAGATTTATGCTTTTCTATAGGCTTCGACACGCGTCAAGTTTTTGTCTTCAGTGGTGTGTTGTGCCAGGCGGCGTCGGTTGCGGGGCCGAGGGCCTGCGGGGCCTCCCCGGAGCCGGCGGAGTCAGAGCGGACCGCCCCGTGGCCGAGCCTGGCGAGGCCCCCAACACCCCCGCGACGACCTCTAGGTGTTGTCGAGCTCCGCAGGGTTTTTACAACAACAAGAGAAGGGTTTTACAACAACAAAATTCGGGTCAGGGCGCGGGCGACAACCCTATAGGAGAGGCGGGGTGGTGATGGAGAGAACCCACAGAAAACTTACAACATGGGCTTAGATTTTGCAGCCTTCGCGGCGTAAACCGGACGTTTACGGATAAGTATGTATCTATTTGTATATTACACACAAAATTTATATATGCATGGCGCTTTTTCCTCGCCGTCAGGAGAGTCTCATGTTGGCGTCAAGCCAGCCGGGGGTTAGATATCCCCGTCCCACGTCCCTCTTGCTCACAGTCACCGTCATGTGCGCCGCCCTTTATGCATCCATTGGATACGTGTTGCACTCTGTTCTTCCCATTTACACCCCAGGGGTTGGAGTTGTCAGATTTTGGCCAGAAGTTGTTATTCCAGGGGCGTTTGCTGTGCTGTTTGGGCCATTAGTTGGAGGTATTGGTGCCGCAATAGGCATATTCATTAGCGATGTATTAATTCATCATGATCCAATCCTCAGCATGACTGTCGGGGTGCCCGCAAACTTTGTGTGCTTTTATCTGGTCGGCTATATTTCAAGGAAAGAATTAAGCTGGAGAAAAACGCTTTTATGTTTAGGTATCGGAAGCATAATCGTAGGTATAATAATATATTTGATGATGTTGTTCTTACCTGTCGAAACATTGTATGCCTATACGAAGCTGTCGCCTGAGGAAAGTACGCTTCTGTTTGCTGGTGCATGTATTGGGAGCTATCTGCTAATGATAATTGCTGGATATTTCTGGCCCGAATGGAAAACCTATGGAATTGCCTCAGTTATAGGTTTAGGCACGGGAAGCACTATTATAGGTTTTGGTGTTTGGACATATAGTCAATTTTTTGTATTGCCTCTTGGCTGGGGTTATCAGCTTCCTCTCTATGCCGCCTTTATGTGGCTAATATGGACGTTTACCACTGAAATACCTTTTTTGATAGCTTTAGGCCCCCCGATTTTAAAAGCTTGTTATAAGGCCTTTCCGGCTTTAAGTCCATACAAGAAGAGAGGCAGATAACATGTGACAATAAGGGCGCAGGCATTTTGTCCCGGTGGAATTTCTAGTTTCTTTGAAATTTGTGATAGAACCTCCGATGGAGCTTTGATCCAAGATTCGTTACGTATCGGTGCTAGAGGCGGGGGATTCGTTATTAACGAAGGCGTTTTGACTGAAGTTAACGTTGCTGAGTCAGATAAGAAACGTATTCGAATTTTTATAAATGAAAGGCCTGCGCCAGAAGCTGAGACAACGAAGGCTGTAGCTGAGACGTTACTGGAGAAAACTCATACACTTTGTGATGTTACCATTAAGCATTGCGTGAAGGTGCCTATTGGAGCGGGCTTTGGATCGAGCGCGGCGGGCGCCGTGAGCGCTACTCTAGCACTAAGCAAAGCATTAGGTATCAGTCTTACATACAATCAAGTTGGTCAAATAGCGCATGTCGCGGAGGTGAAATGCCGAACAGGTTTAGGAACCGTTGGTCCGGTAATGTTGGGGGGATGCATAATTACGGTTGAGCCGGGTGCGCCAGGCTACGCTCTGATCGACCGCATTCTTGTCTCTTCTGACCACCGAATAGTTGCAGGCGTTTGTCGACCCATACTGACCAAGGAGATACTTTCATCGCTGGAGAAAAGGATAGTCATCAATGAATGGGGACGGAGAACCTTAAATAGAATTCTTCTTGACCCATCCCTCGAAAACTTCATGTATGCAAGTAAGGAGTTCGCCATGAAAACTGGGCTCATCTCAGATAAGGTTCAAGAGCTTATCGAGGCTGCGGAAGGGGCTGGAGCCATGGGTGCCGCGCAAAACATGGTAGGTGAAGCTGTCCACGCCCTCGTTACGGTCGATAAGGTAGAAAGTGTCGTGAAGGCTTTTGAGGAGCTCCTGCCACATGAGAATATTCTCGTAGCAAAAATAGACCTTCAGGGTGCACGGATAGCAAGGTGACAAAGAAACCGTGAGGAAAAGATTTGGGATTGTGGCTGTTGGCGGAACCTTCGACGAGTTTCATAAGGGCCATCGAGCCCTGCTCACGAAGGCCTTCGAAGTTGGAAACCATGTTTTAATCGGCTTGTGCACGGACGATTTTGCAAAAGAGTTGAGGAAGCCCCATGAGGTTGCGACCTATAAGGAGCGCCTCAGAGGGTTAGAAGACTTTTTGAGGAAGAACGGCGTGTTAAGTCGGGCTGAAACCCTTCCCTTACATAACCCTTATGGGGTTACGTTGTCAAATACCAGCCTTGACGCAATAGTGGTGAGCCGGGAGACGGAGCCCCGCGCCCACGAGATCAATGAGAAGCGGAGGGCCCGGGGTTTGCCTCCCCTGGAGGTCGTGGCCATCGAGATGGTTCCAGCGGAGAACCACGTCCCCGTCTCCACCACTCGGATACGGCGCGGGGAGATCGACCGTGAGGGGCGCCTCCTGAAGCCCGGCGCCTAGGAGAAGCCGCTAAGAACCTTCTGAGTCGATTAGTCCTAGGATCGTTTTCACGACGTAGGTCAATGAGAACGGTTCATCCTCCGGTACTAGCTTTTGGGGGTGCTGTGGATACCAGCTTTGAATTACGATGTCGTCTGGAGCCCCCCCGACCGCGGCGTACTTTACGAAGTATTCCACCGTGTCCTTGAAGAAGTCCCTGTCGGAGTTCTTGCCGCCGGACGCCGAGTTATATATCAGTTGAAACCTGAGTCCGAGGCCCCTGACGAAGTCTTCTAGGGCTTTGAGCTTCCCCCAGCCGTCGAGCGCCTCCGTGTCCGCGTAGTCGTACGGGTAGTCGGCGCGGTAGAACGCGAGCCTCTCACCGACCGCCTCCAGGCTCTCGGTCACGTGCGTCAGGAGTTCGGGCAGGTCGCCCGTCGTCATCTCCGGCCCCACGTGTGACGGGTGCTCCCCCACGGTGTACCACGAAACGGCCTCTATCAGGCCCATCTTAACGTCAGGATAGACCTTCCTCACCTCCCTGATGAAGTCCATCAGCTCACGCGTGGCCTCTCCCAGCGTGAACTGGCACCTGTTGGGCCTGCCCGTTGCCAGGGTGTGGCGGAAAGGCGCACCCAGCGCGAGGTATTCGAGCCTGCCCCCGGCCTCGGTGATCTTGGTCACCGCCCTCAGCGTGGCCTCCGCCGTGGCCTCCCCGCACCGCTCACCGGCCTCCCCGATGTCCCCGTGGTCCCGGAGGCCCCCGCACTCCACGGCTATCGAGATGTCATCCCTCTGGAGGAGGTCAACCGCCTGCCTGAGGCGGTCAAGGGGCACATAGTGGAGAGTCAGGATGGGGAACTGGAAGACGTCGATTCTCCCCCTCACAGCCTGCCAGCGAGCATCGGGCTCAAACATCTCATACAACGCCCAAGCCCTCCCCGAATCTTGAGTGTTCGGGCCTATCCAAATCTCCCGAACCGATTTATACCGCTCCCTCTGAACGGTATCCAGAGCCTTATCCCTCATAAACTCCTCAACCCACAGTCTCATCGATAGCCCCTCCATGCACATGGCTTCGGAATAAATAGTATCCAAATGTACCAAGAACGGTTCCTGCCAAGACCCAGATCAACAGCCATTTCCATAAATCTCTCATGCCTCACCTCAATGTTAGCGCGCGCTAAATATAAATTTAGAGGAAGTCTAGCTTGGGAGGAGCTCTCCCGGCGCCTGATGTGCCTCTCATCGACGACCGCAAAGCAAACTTTTTATATCATTCTCAGGCGTTGTCTTCAACGGCAGAGGCTGGTGGCCTGCTGTGGATGTATGGCTTAGCGTGATCATTCTGATCATCGCCTTAGTGGTGTTAAACGAAGCGAGCGATGTCACAATCACTCACGCGGCGGAGACATCAGAGATCACGGGGCTCTCAAAAACGGCTGTGGGCTTCATTCTAATCGCCTTCGCCACCTCTCTGCCAGAGCTAAGCGTCTCCGTGATGGCTGCATTAGGCGGCTCCGAAGAGATAGGCGTTGCCATTGGGAACGCCTTGGGCTCCAACATTGTTAACATCTGCCTCATCATTGGATTGGCTGTAATGCTTGTCACATTTAGGCGGCGCAATAGGGTGAATATCGTCCCGGTGATGACGAAGGAGGAGTTAGGAAGCCTCTATTTCGGCCTATTTGTGGCGTCTATCATACCCTTATCCCTAATTTACATGGCTGAGGTGAGCCCATACGTGGGCGTCGTTCTGATTGCCATCTTCTTATTCTACGCTTACCAAATAACTAAAATGGGAGTGCCCACCAATAATGGGCCACGAAAGAAAATGGCGGAAGATGGGAGAAAATTATGGAAGTATGTTGTCTTGACCTTTCTCGGGGTTGCCGGTGTCGTAGCGAGTTCTCGCTTCGTTGTTAACGCCTCGGTGAACATAGCTGAGAGCCTCGGCGTACCGAAAACGCTCATCGGCGCCACGATCATCGCCCTCGGCACAAGCCTCCCAGAGTTCGCCACCAGCATAGAAGCAATAAATCGGGGGCACCACGGACTGGCCTTCGGAAACATTGTAGGCAGCTGTTTCGTGAATATAACTCTGATTTTAAGCATTCCCCTCATTGCAGCACCCTTCACGGTTGATATGAGGGTGTTTTCCAACCTGATAATTTTCTCACTGATGTCCAACCTGCTCCTCTGGTATTTCCTATCAAATGAGAAGATAATGTGGAGGGAGGGCGTCATCCTGTTATTCGTATACTTTATCTTCCTGGCCTCTTCCTTTGGGGTATTGGCCAGTCCACCAGCCCTTTAAAGAAGAAGTACGTTAAGCAGAGGATGCGAAAGGAAAAACGGGTTTTCCTCGCTTCTTAAATAGCCGTGAGAAACTATACGTTTATTGGTGCTCTGAGGCTTGAAGAGGGCGGGGACCGCCTACCTCCCGTTGCACTACGGTCGAGCCCCCCGTTGGCTAACCGCTCGCATGGGGAGGCTTGCACGAGAGATCACCTCCGTCATCGTTGATGAGTACGGGGCCGATGAGTTTCTGCGAAGAATCTCTGACCCCTGGTGGTTTCAGTGCCTCGGCTGCGTCCTGGGCTACGATTGGCATAGCTCGGGGGTGACCACCGTGGTGACGGGCGTCCTGAAGGGCGCCATCGACCCGGCGGAGCACGGGCTGGCGGTGTGCGGCGGGAAGGGGAGGGCCTCCGTGCAGGCGCCGGTAGAGATCGGCCGCGCGGGGGAGGAGTTCGGCCTCTCCACGGACGGAATTGACCGCCTGCGGTACGCGAGCCGGATGAGCGCCAAGGTGGACAACGCCGCCGTCCAGGCCGGATACCCCCTGTACCACCACGCCTTCTTCGTGGCGGAGGGGGGTGGCTGGGCGGTGGTCCAGCAGGGGATGTGCGTCCGGGACAGGACCGCCAGGAGGTACCACTGGCTCTCGGAGCACGTGAGGAGCTTCGTGGCGGAGCCCCACGACGCCGTGGTGGGCGACGCGAGGAGGGACGTGGCCCTCGACATGACCGCCCGGGAGAGCGAGGACTGCCGCAGGACCTCCACGGACATCGCCCGCGAGGAGCCGAGGAGGACTCTCAGGATGCTGAGGTCGATCCGCCCCAAGTACCAGAGGTCCCTCGAAGAGTGGATGCCCCAGGCCCAGCAGAGGGAGTACGTGGCCGAGGTCCTCTACATGCCCCGGAGCCTCAACTGGGAGGCCGCCAAGAGGGCCTACGAGTTCCAGCCCCGAGACTACGAGGAACTCCTCGCCATCCGCGGCGTCGGCCCGGCCACCGTCCGAGCCCTCGCCCTCATATCTGAGCTCATCTACGGCGAGAAACCGAGCTGGAAGGACCCTGTGAGGTACAGCTTCTGCGTGGGAGGCAAAGATGGGGTTCCCTACCCGGTCGACAAACCTACCTATGATGAGGCGACTGAGTTCCTAGAGAATGCCGTGAAGCAGGCAAAGGTAGATAGTAAAGAGCGGATTAACGCCATAAAAAGGCTCCGCAACTTTTTGAAATAAATGTACTGCTCCCTGAGATAACCCTTCTTCCCTGTAAACAGTCAATCTCTCCAGGTCAACTCTTTTACTAGGAGAAAGGCATCTCCTGTTCCTTTTCCCCAGAACTCCTCTAGATATTTGTCGAATTTGAATCCATTCCTTGAAGCGAAGTTTATCATCGCTAGATTTCTCACCGATGTATGTGTGAATAGGAGGCGAAGTCCTCTTTCTCTTCCTCTATCTTCCGCCTTTCGAAGCAGCTCCTTGCCGATTCCTTTTCGTTGAAAGCCTGGATGGACATCAAACCAATCGATACCGACAGCTTCCTCTTCAAACGCCTCACCCTTATGCCCCCAAACTTTAGTAAATTCTAATAGCATGAAGCCTACAGCTCTTCCCTCAACTTCAGCCACCCAAATCTCTGACTTCGTATTGTCCTTTACTCTTTTTACGGCCATCGCGACATTTTCATTAGCCTCCTTTATGTCCTTGCAAGGCCAAGTTCTCAAAAGGGTATCAGCGTAATCTTCAAAGTCACGATCCCTGTAAGATCTAATTATGCAACGGATCAATTCTCTTCACGGAATTAAGATTGATCGATGACTACGCTTAACTTTTACGCCCGTATAACTTATGAAACTTATAAATATCCAGCATGTTTGATTGAGGGTTCCGAGGGATCAAATTTGGTGAGGCGAGAGATCGGAAGGATCACCCTGCTCATCGACGAGGAGGATGGAACCTACGACCTGGTGTGGGGTGGGAGGAGCCGCCTCGCGGGGATCGGTCCTTGGATACGCATGGGGACCGGCGGGGACTACAGGGTCGGCGAAGGCCTTAGATTCTCCGGCTGGAAGGCCGAGAAAGGCTCCGACCCCCTGGGAGGCTATGAGGAGTTCCTCTCCACGTACGACCTGACTGCTGGGACCAAGGAACGCGGTAATTCCATAACCGCATGCCTCCGCGTGTACGCAGATAGGCCGCTGGTATACGCCGCGGTGGGCGTGTCCGGAGGGCTCCAGCTGGACCCGGAGTGCCTGGGCGGCATGGAGGTTAGGGGGCTTCCATCCTTTAAGCGTGGGACGATCTTTACGGGGGAGCCTCGCCCTCGTCGTGGTGCAAAGGGTCCCTTCCCGAGCGAGATCAACCGAGTTATCAACGTTCACCTCAGCCGCCCGGACGGGTTTCCCGTGGGAGCGTGCTTCCTGATATGGGAGGACGATGATAGCCTGCCGCACGCGGCCGTCCCCTTGAACGTCCACGGGCTGCGCGGATGGGTGGGTGTCGAGGGCGGCCGGCTCATACTGGGCTGTAGCAGCTTCGACGCCACGTGCCGAGTCGGCTCCATGCCCCTGGCGGTCCTGGGCTTCGGTGACGACCCGTACCGGCTGACGGAGTCCACCTACAGGGCGGCCCTCCACCTGATGGGCCAGCCGACCTACCACAGGAGGGAGAAGCCCTACCCGGAGGTCTTCGACTCCCTCGGGTGGTGCTCATGGGAGGGCTTCAAGATGGACGTGAGTGAGGAGTCCCTCATCCGGGTGGCTGAGCACCTCCGCAGGGTGGGCGTCCCCGCCCGGTACTTCCTCATCGACAACGGGTGGCTGACCGTCAAGGAGAGGAGGCTGTGCTCCTTCGAGGCCGACGGCGAGAAGTTCCCGGGCGGGCTTGGGGCCACGGTGAGGAGGCTCAAGGGCCTCGGGGTTCCCCACGTGGGGGTCTGGATCACGTTGCAGGGCTACTGGGAGGGGGTCCACCCGGAGTCCGAGCTCTTCGCCAGGTATGAGGACGCTCTCTTCCAGGGGGCCGACGGCAGGTACATCCCCTCGCCCAGGTCCTTCGAGTCCTTCCGGTTCTACCACGACCTATGCGAATGCTTGAGGGAGCAGGGCATCGACTTCATCAAGGTCGACAACCAGACCGACATAGTCTCGACGGTTAGGGATCGGGTCCCGCTCGACGAGGCCGGGAGGAACCTGCTCCACGCCCTCCAGGCGGCCGTGAACCTCCACCTCAGGGGGCTCATCAACTGCATGGCCATGGGCCTCCACTGCGCCTACCACTGGCTGGCCTCCAACGTGACCCGGGACAGCGAGGACTATCGGGCCAACGATAAGGACCGGGCTAAGGTTCACATCATGCACTCGGTCTTCAACGCCCTCTGGTTCTCCCAGCTCGTCTATCCGGACTACGATATGTTCCACTCCTCCGACGAATTCGCGCTGAGCCACGCGGTCTCGAGGGCGATCAGCGGGGGGCCTATATACATCTCGGACGTGCCGTGGGAGGGCATCAACACCGGCCTGGTCACGAGGCTCTGCCTCCGAGACGGGACGGCCCTCCGACCCGACGACCCGGCCCTCCCGACCAGGGACACCATCTTCTCAGACCCCTACACGGAGCCCGTGCCCCTGAAGGCCTTCACCCGCGCGGGGGACGTCGGCGTCGTGGCAGCCTTCAACCTGAACCGGGACGGCGCGGAGGAGACGGCCCGGGTCTCCCCCGGCGACGCGGAGATGGAGGGGGAGGGAGAGTACGCGGTCTACGCCTACCTCGCGGACGAGCTGAGGGTGGTGGGGAGGGACGAAAGCGTCGAGAGGACCCTGAAGGAGCTCGACTGCGAGCTGTTCATCATATCGCCCATAAAGGAGGGCTTTGCACCCATCGGGCTGATCGACGTCTTCATGGCGCCCAAGGGGGCGTCCTCCGTGGACGCCCAGGACGGTGAAGTGGGGGTGACGCTGAGGCAGGGAGGCACCTTCGCGGCCTACCTGAGGGAACGGGATGTGGAGATCTACGCGGACGGAGAGAAGTGTAAGAGAGTAGAGGGGCAGCCTCTCAAACAGAACTCCTTTACCCTGAGGGATGGGTTGCTGAAAGCCAAGATCAAGGGAAAACAATTGACGATCAGGCGAAGGCGGCCTTCTAATACCCACTGACATCGTTAGACAGCATAATTCCCTGTGCTACGTTCACCCTCAATCCGTGTCGGCTGTCTGGTCCTCGGGTGGCAGTCTGCGGGCCATCTTGTGGGCCGCCTCCCCGTCGGAGTAGTAGCCCCGGAGCGTCTGCGTCACCTGGAACCCCATCTTCCTGTAGAGGCTCACCGCCGACGTGTTGCCCACCCGGACCTCCAGGTAGCACTCCTTCGCCTTGTACCGCTGCTGCATGGCCTTCATGGCTTCGCCCACGAGGGCCTGGGCGACGCCGCGGCGGCGGTGCTCCGGGAGGACCGCGATGGAGATGATGTGGCCCTTCTTTCCGATCCCGATCAGCCGGAGGTCTGACATCCCGGTCTCGACGCGGCACATGATGTAGCCGACGACCCTCCCGTCCTCCTCGGCGACGAGGAAGGTCTCCGGGAACTGCTGGTGGATGTCCATGAAGAAGAAGTGTGTGTAGTTCTCCGGGAGGCACCGCTCGTTTATGCCCATCACCTCCTCCAAGTCCCCCGGCCTGAAGGGCCTGAGCCTGAACGCCGACTCCATCCAGCTCCCACCGGGAACCATTCCGCGCTGAGACCAGTATTTATGGGTTTTGAGGCGACCGGCCCTCACGGCTCCACGCGGTCACTTCGAGGCCTCGAGGATGGGCAGGGTCACGTTCCCCCTGGGCATGGCCCAGACCTCGGCGTTCCTCCCCGCGGCCTCGAAGGCGTCGCGGAGGGCGTCGTTGACGGCCCTGGCGGTCCTCAGGTTGAAGGTGTTCACCGCGTAGTAGTCCGGCAGGGCGGAGACCAGGATTATGGTGGTCCTCTCTGAGGCCGCCCTCAGGCGGTGGGCCATGAGCCCCTCGGGGGCGAACCGCCTCCTCAGCTCCTTCTCCATGTCCCCCAGGTCCTTGTACCGTGCCGCCCAGTCGCGGAAGGCCTCGGGCCCGTAGCCGCCGGGGCACTCGGCCACTAGGACCACCACCCCCCTCCTCTTCACCGCGTTCAGGGCGTGGTCCACCCCCACCGAGGCCCGGTAGAGGTCCAGGTCGAGGGGGTTCCCCCCGGGGCTCACGACTGCGATGTCCGCCCTCCGCCCCACGGGCACCTTGCACACCTCGTCCACGAGCCTCACCCCCTCCTGGAACACCCGGTTGGGGTCTCCCGCGAAGGCCTCCGCCACCTCCCGCCGACTGTTGAGGACCACGTTCAGGGCGAAGCCCACCCGGGCCAGACCCAGCGCCTCCACCATCTCCCCGTGCACCCGGTTCCCCTCTAGGACACCCGGCCTGGCCTCCGGGTCCAAACACATCCTGCCGTTCCTCTGAATAGTCCGCAGCCCGGAGACCCCGGGCAGGACGCTCTCCCTCCCCCCTCCGTATCCCGCGCAGGGATGGAGCCCCACGACCCCGGTCAGGACCCTCAGGTCGGCCTCGGCGAGCATCCGGTTCACGTAGACCCTGGTCCCGAAGGAGGTCTCACCGAGGTCCACCAGGTCCCCGGACCCCGCGTCATGGCTGACCGCCCGGACCCTCCCCAAAACCCCCTCACCTAAGACCTCCCCCATCTCCGCCGGCCCCACCGGCCGCCCCATGCCGCAGGCGAAGACCACCGTGATATCCCCATCCTTCACCCCCGCCAAGCCGAGCTCGTCCAGGATGGGCGGAACCATCAGCGAGGTCGGCGCGGGGCTGGTTGCGTCGTCCACCACGACGGCCACTTTCTTCCCGGGTCCCGCCATCTCCCTCAGAGGCCCTGTTCCCAGCGGCTCCCTCAGGGCCCGCTCCACCTCGGCCCGGGGATTGGAGGCCCCCGGCTTCTCCCTGGGCTCTATGGTCCCCAGGAAACTCCTCGCCGGGATCCGCGCGCAGACCTCCGTCTCCCCGTAGGGAAGCCAAACCTCGACCATGACCGTGACGTGGCGTTTCCCTCTTTTATCTTTACTTCCCCCGCGACTAAATGGAACGATGTCACCGCTTTTAGGTTCAGGGACAGTCCTGCCGACTTTCGTGAAGATGGCCCTAGGGTTAATTCTCCCCGGTGAACTACAGTTTCTTCTTTGCCTCGGTCAGATGCTCCCTCAGCTTGGCCGCGTGTTTCAGCAGGTCCTCCACGGGGCCCCTGTACCGATACGGCTCAACCGCCTGTTCGCCCCGCCTGATCATGTCCAAGGCCTCGTCGACGGCGGCCGCGGAGGGCCTCTCGAGGAGTTCCCTCAGCCGGGTCAGGCCCTGGAGAACCCTCGCCGCTGGACGCGAGTACTCGTAGGGCCTAAGCAGGTCCTCGCAGGCATTTATCTCCTCCAGCGCCTCGTCGATCTCCGGTATCTTCGACATCGGGCCTCCTCCGTCCCTCTCCGGGGGCCGGCTGGAGGTAAAAACTTTGCGAGTGTCGCGCGGTGCGAATGGGAGATTAGGGTTCAGCCGCCCTTGAAGGTCTCGGCGTACTGGGCCGTGAGGTCGATGTAATGTTCGCCGTACTCCTGGCAGGGCTCTATGGTGGAGCGCTCGTACCACTCGTTGAAGGAGGTGATCAGGACCCAGTGGGGGCTGGATTGGCGGGCCTCCGTCCAGGCCTTTCGGTAGGTCTCGCCCTGGTCGCGGGGGACGGCGTTTCCCGGCTTCCTGGTAGGTATGTGGGTGTCGTTGTAGCCCGGTATGACGGTGGCCGCGTAGAGGACGCCGAACCGGGCCGCGATGTCCCGCATGTTGGCGTACTGCTCCGTGAGGTTCAGGCCCCTGCGGTACCAGCCCGCCGTGTTGTAGATGTGGATGCCGTCGAAGAGCTCCACTGCCCTCTCCCCCCACCTGTTGTAGGCGCCCGCGTAGTCGGCCATGAAGAGGGGATCATACCCGTCGTGGCGGACCCTCCTCACCACGTAGTCCCAGCCCTCGTAGGGGAGCTGGCCCAGGGCCCGGCTGTACAGGAAGAGCACCGGGTGACCCTGAACCCTCAGGAAGTGTCTCCGGCCCCCGTACTGGTTGAGGAGTCCCTCCAGCTCGGCCACGGCCCCGTCGGGGCTCTCCGGAGCCGGGACCCTCTCGTAGTAGACCGTCAGCCTCACGGTGGTGTTGACCTCCTCGGCGACGTCGAGCATGACCTGGAGGACCTCGTCCGTGGAGTCGCCCCACCAGCTGACGATGAGGCCGTCGATGCCCGCCTCCTCCGCGAACTCGAAGTGGCGCCTTATCGCTTCCCTATCGGATGAGTTGTAGAACCCCAGGGTTGGATGGTCGAGGACGTTTCCCCAGCGGCCGGGCCGGTACCAGGCGTAGTAGAAGGTGAGCACGAGCCTGGGCACTCCGCCGAGGTCAAGGGCCGGCTTCTCCACACCCGCCAGATCCGGATAGAGCGCGGAAGGCTTAGACGAGTACAACGCGATGCCTACCAACAGCGAGGATGCCGCAACCACTATAAAACCGTACGCTAGCCGCCGCATCTAGAGCCCCTCCTTCCCCAGACCGCCTCCGTGAAAGGCCCAAAAAGGCCTTTCCCCGAGAGGCCTGATACGCTTTCTCTCCCTTCTCCCTAGACCACGTAGTCCGGGAACTCCCCCTTCAAGGCCCTCAAGAGGCTCTCGAGCAGCCTCTTTCTCCTCTCCAGTTCCTGGACCCTCCTCAGGTCCGCCCTCATCTCCCCCATCAGGCGCCTCACGTTCTCTAGGGTCCGCAGGGCCTCCTCGAAGTCCATCCCCGTTCCCGGCAGCCCCTCCCCCGCCCGACGGTTATCGCTTATGAATCGAAAATACAGACTCAGAGTAGATCGCACCGGGGCGTTTAGGCGATGGGCTTATAACGGGCGGTGTCGCCTACTCGCTGGGGCGTTGCCGTTGAAGGGTGACGTTGAGCGGGTCATCGGGGAGCTGAGGCCCCAACTGCGGGCCGACGGGGGGGACATAGAGCTGGTCGAGGTGGAGGACGGCGTCGTCAGGGTGAGGCTGAAGGGCGCCTGCGCGGGCTGCCCCATGGCCCAGATGACCCTCCGGATGGGGGTGGAGAGGCTCCTGA
>Ga0315312_1001850_pt1 | contig 15579 bp, 14 predicted proteins | sample TDP7_MG_FD_203629 | JGI IMG/M metagenome (GOLD analysis project Ga0315312, IMG submission 203629) | Freshwater sediment microbial communities from Lake Towuti, South Sulawesi, Indonesia - TDP7 | ecosystem: Environmental > Aquatic > Freshwater > Lake > Sediment | place: Indonesia: South Sulawesi... | reverse complement strand
TCTTAACCTAGGCAAGGGCCATCAGCTTGAGCTCCAGTCGCTCAAGCGGCGGATAGACAAGATCTGTGCAGGCCACGCCCACGTCGAAATGAATGACCTCGATCGAGCGTTGAAAGAGATGGCCTCCGAGGGACTGGTTCTGATTCAAGACGGAGCGGTCCAGCTAACTGAGCGAGGCATCAGGCTCGGTGAGGAATGGCGAAAACTCCTCTTGAAGAAGGATCCTGTGATCGAAGTTGTGGCTGGGTTGGCTGACGGGTCAGTTACGGGACTGGTTGTCGTGCTTTCCGCGTTCATTGCTGGATTAGCCACGAACGTTGCAGCGTTCGCAGCTTTTCTGACATTGACCTCCGTCGCGATAACTAATTTCTCCAGTTTCATGCTTGGCGGGATAACCGAAGACTTGGCAGACATGATCAACCTACGGGCATTGATGGACTACAGTCTCAGCGATATTCCTGACAAGGCAGAAAGGGACAAGTCTCTAGCATTAGTTAAGCACCTATTCACGGTTCTGCATAGAGAGATCAGCAGAGCGAACCTTCAAGCAGCAGCGATCTGCGGCATGACCACATTCCTAGCAGGCAGCATGCCAATCGTAGCGTACTTGACTCTGCCGAGTCCTCTGGACATTGTTCTGTCGTTGAGTTTGGTGGGTGCAATCGTTGGCGTTTTCCTCGTGAGATATCGCTCCAAGAAGACAAGAGTCCATTGGAAAGTCACGCTCTTTGAGACAATTGTGATCGTGGCTATCGCGGTTCTCGCTTCATTGCTGCTTGGACGCAGCGCCTAGTTCGAATGCTGGCCATGAAGGCTGGGATCAACACAGAGAGTTTAGTTTGGTCGGGGAATGTTAGGCACAAGCCGTAAATTCGAGCCCGGCGCCCCTCTGCACATGATCGAAGCTGCCTACTTGGCCGTCGCCTCTATTGGCTTGCTGCATGGGCTGGAACCTGGACATGGTTGGCCCGTCGCGATGCTCTACGCGAGCGGCCGGCCACAATCCTTGGCAAGAGCCTTCCTATCAGGATGGGTTATCTCAATAGCACACTTGGTCTCGTCAATGGCTGTCGTGGCAGCTTACGTTCTTCTGAAAGCGGTCTTCTCGTTCTCGATTCCATACATCAACATCATTGCTGGAGGTGCGCTTGTTGTCTTGGCTGTACGATTTCTGATGGAGAAACCAAAGACAGACTTGGAGGAGAACCATGGCCATCTGCACGATGACTTCGAGGGACGACAGCATAGTCACCAACATACGCACAGTGATGGCTCGGTTCACATCCACAAACACAAGCATTCGAAGAGGGTGTTCCTTTCTTTGGCTAGCATCGGAGGTTTCGCTTTGATACTGGGTTTCGCTCACGAGGAGGAGTTTGCTCTTCTGGCGTTGGCGGTTGGCGGGGTAGATCCACTGATACTCATGCTCACCTATGCTTTCGCAGTCATGGCGGCTTTAATCAGCATCTCAGTGGTTTCGGTCATAGCCTACTCTCAGGTTCAGAGCCGACTGAAGAAGTATGAATACCTGATCCCCAAGGTCACCGGATTGATTCTACTACTCACAGCAGCAACATTCTTTCTAGGACTTAGGTAATTCAGCCCCACCGAGCTCACGAGACCGATTCTTGTTCTGGACCAGAGCGTGAATCCCACCCACGTATGACTGAACGCATGGAGAGGCCTCTAGTTTCAGAGGCAATCTACTTCTATACTCAGGAGGATTCTCCGATGTCGAAGAATGCTTGATACCCTCTCACGATTTCCAGAAAGTTCCTAGCGATCGTGGCATCGACTTTCTCCGCTCGTTGCTTGGTCGTGTCAAATGACATCACCCATTCTTCTTGTTGGTCGCCTTTGCGTTTCTCTCTGCGTGCCCCGAGTATGATATAGTAGTGAAAGAAGTCCGATATCTTGTGAACCCGTCTCAACCCCGAAGTTGCCACGTACCCTTCGGGTGCGGGCTTCTACGCTAGGATGGAAACAGCCCGGTCCACCACAAACTTTGAGCGGGTCCCTCTTTCCGCGTCCTAGCCTGTTCCTAGCTTCAAATCCCCGCGGGCCCGCCACAATTTCATCCGAGTCCCTGACTAGGCCTGTCCAGGAGCCCAAACTCGCCTACCTGCCACAACCAGGCATTTGCCATGAGGGACGAGCCTGTATAGCATCTGCGAGACTATGTGGGCTTGTGAAACCATTTGTGTCACATCGGGGCTGACGTTCAACTGCTAGAGCGACTATTATCGACCTACGTGAGATGACTTTGCACGCGCTATTATTCTTGTGAGAACACTTCGGCGGAGGTGAGTGTCATATGGTCAAGATTTGGGGCGTGGACGCGCTGTCCGCTTTCGGGAGAGGATTTGACATCGCATTGAAGCCAGCTCTAATCGCGGCGCTCGTCAGCTACATAATAGGCGCGGGTTGGGTCGTGTCTCCGATAAGTTGGCAATGGGCGAACGCTCTGGTACGGATAACCTCACTGTCTGTGTCGATCTCGATTGCCGTGTCGCTTGTTACTGGGTTCCTTGTGCTAATACTCAGGATAGCTATGGCGTCTGCTCCTCAGACAGTCTTGGAGGTCACATGCGTTAGACCGAGCAGCTACCCGAACTTAAGCGTGCATCTCGTGCTCCGACATACCGGGATGGGACCGCTTGGGCACGGAGACCAAATGTGAGATCGTGTGTCTGGGCTTCTGCACTGGTCAGGCCATTCTCTTCAATCTTCTATGAATTGCCTAATGATGTCTCTGTGGGTCGTTGTCACTTGGTGGATCTGCTCAACCATTTCTCGCGTGAGAATGGAAGTCTCTCTGGCGATTCTGTGAAAGGTTCCCTGCAAGTATGGTTTCAAGAGGAGATCCACCTTCGCCCTATCTCTCTCCTCCGTGGCGACGAGAAAAAGCTTTGACCTCCAAATGTCTCGGGCGTGCTGTAACTTTGCAAGTGCTCCGGTCAGGCTTCCTTTGTCTTGAACTTCAAACACGTGGCTTGGAGGAAGACCATCAACCTCCATCCAAACCACGTCATACAGGTAATGTGCCGCAGAGAACTCCATGCGACACTGCTTGCCCAGAATCTCTCCTATCTCCCTGATCTTGGACTTCAGGATCTTGCGGAGCGACTCGGGCGACTCCGCAATCTCCGGAACCGGAACCTGCGCACTTGTCTCTTGCGGCCGGAACCTATTGCCGCCTCTGGCTGAATCGCCTCCGAAGAATCCGTTCATGATTCTTTGACTTCATCCTGAAACTGTCCTAGGCCTTGGAACTTGTTGTCAATTCGATGAACTAGGTTCCAAGGAAGGACTCTGGGGTCACGTACGGTGCCCTTTACCGCCAGACCCTTCTCAGTTAGCGTGTCTATGAGCTCGGCTAGTCCCCCACATATGGCATACAGAAAGTCCTTGTGCCGGTCGCTCGCGATCGCCTCAAGATCCAAGAATCTAACAGTGTGAAACTGTCCCTTCTCCATCTGATCGATCAGGTTCTGGATGAGTTTCTTCTGAATGATTTCGAACACTTGTCCGGGTAGCATACGGCGGTCAAGTTTGAACGTGTCAACAAGTCTGTTGATTTCATCGCCGTGGATTACGTATTCATCAGGAGCCGTCATTCAATCCGACCTCGTTGAAACTTTCTAGTGCGCCTGAGCCTTCGCATGTATGACCGATAGGGTGCCGCCTAGCTGACACGTAGGTCTTCAAACATCCTCGTCAGATCGATCGCAGAGCGACCTGCGTCCGTCCCAATCAGCTGCCTAGCCGGGGGGTTCGCCGTGTAGTCCCTTATCCTTTGGCTGATCCTGTCCTCGAAGGTTGGGATGAGCTCGTTTTGGTAGAAGACCCCGACTGGGATCCTGTCGCCCCACTCCCTTGATCTTGCCATGGCTTGGTCTATTTTCGCGAAGCTCTCGTCTAAGCTGTGGACGACTGGATCGTAACCTGTCTCTTCCAACAGGTAGTAACGGGGAACGGGTTTTCCGGTCTTCGCGTCGGGCCTGTCTTCACCCGAGTACCACTCCTTCGTGTTGATGTCGTTATAGGTAGGACATGGTTGCAGTATGTCGAGAAGTGCAAGTCCTCTGTGAAGGATTGCCTTCTTCATCAGTTCCTTCAATGTCCGGACATCGTATGAGTAACCTCTTGCGACGAAAGTGTATCCGGCTGCAAGGGCAAGTGCGACCGGGTTGACGGCTGCTGCAATGTTAGGCGACGGCAACCCTTTCGTCTTCAGTCCAAGTTGAAGAGTCGGTGAAGCCTGTCCCTTTGTGAGCCCGTACACGCCGTTGTCGTGTATCATGTACGTCATGTCGATGTTACGTCGTCCTGCGCTCACGAAGTGCCCCATTCCTATGCCTAGGCCGTCACCGTCACCTCCCATGATGATGGCCTCCAACTCTGGGTTCGCGAGTTTGGCCCCTGTGGCAAAGGGGACCGCCCTACCGTGCAGTGTGTGAATGCCGTTGACCCTTGCGAAGTGTGGTGTCTTGCCAGAGCATCCTATGCCAGAGAAGACCACAACCTGATGAGGCTGAAGCTTGAGCTCAGCGAGCGCGATCTGAAGCGCTGAGAGGATTCCGAAGTCGCCGCAGGCTGGGCACCAGTCATTGTGTACGTCTGATCTGAAATCCGATGCCTTAAGCGCCACAAGTCAACACCTGCCTTCTCGGGCCTTTTCCAGCAAGGGCATTTGCTATCGCATCGTAGACTTCATCGGAACTCATGGGTCGACCGTTGTACTTGAGAATCAGGTCGTCGATGAGTATGCCTGTCTTTTCCCGTATTATCCCGGCGAGCTGACCGGAATAGTTCATCTCTACATCCATGATCCTCTCAGCATTCTTGACCAGCCTTGAGAAATCAGCAGCTGGGAACGGATGAATGAGGCGGAGCTGTAGGAGATTGATCTCGGTTCCTTCAGCATGAAGCCGTTCCTTGGCCTCAAGAACAGCGCCCTTGGGAGATCCCCAGCTTACAACTGTCGGAGTGGTGTCCTGCTCACCAAAGAAGTTAATCTTCTCAGACACCGGGATTTCCTTCTCAACCAGCTCCAGTTTCTTCATGCGCTTCTGCATCATCTTCGTTCTGTTTGTTGGATTTTCGTCGATGTGTCCTCTCTCGTCATGTTCGTCCCCTGTGTTCCAGAAGACCGCTCCCGGTGTCCCCAATGGACTTCTCGGAGAAATACCTGATTCTGTCAGCTGAAAGCGCTTGTATTCACTCTCTCGTTGCAGAAGCTTCTGCAGGCCCCCCGCGTCCAGAAGCTCCCCTCTTTCTATCTTGATGTTGGAAGTGTTGAAGGTGGGGTAGGTGTTGCTACTGTTGGCAAGGGCCTTGTCGAGGAGATGGATCACCGGCATCTGGAAGCGCTCAGCATAGTTGAACGCGAGCGCGGCGTCGTAGAAGCATTCCTGAATATCTCCCGAAGCTAGGACAATTCTTGCGAACTCCCCGTGGGCCGCATGGATCGCGAACCTCAGGTCGTCCTGCCCATGTCTTGTTGGGAGGCCGGTTGCCGGTGCGCCTCTCTGGTAATAGGTAATGACAACCGGTGCTTCGTTCATTCCTGCCCATCCTAGACCCTCCGCCATGAGAGAGAAGCCCGGTCCGGATGTTGAGGTCGAAGCTCTGGTCCCTGTGAGCACTGCGCCTGTTGCCATATTTATTGCGGCGAGTTCGTCCTCTGTCTGCACCACCACGATTGAACCAGTTGTCTTCGCGAGAGATGCTTCTCCGGCCGTCAAGTCTAGTCTTTCATTTGCTTCAAGGTACTCGCTTTCGTCAGCTGCGGGCGTGATTGGATAGTAGGTTTGGAACCGGCAACCTCCCGCTAACTTGCCAAGTGCCACAGCCTGGTTGCCCATTAGAAAAATCCTGCTCCCGCTAGGCTCCACCTTTTCCAGTTTGACCCCAAAGCCTGTGCCAAAGTTCCTGTTGGCATAGTCATAGGCAACACGGGCACCTAGGACGTTCATCTCTGCTATGCTCGGCTTTGCGCCGAATATTGCCCCGATGGCCTTAGCGAGCAAATCGATGTCTGATTCCAGAATAGCAAAGGAAGCGCCTAGAACCAAGACGTTGGTGACTCTTGCGGCCTTGCTCGGTGCCTCGCCTATCTTCTCAGCGATCTCCTTGACGAGGGTCATGTAGGGCATCGGATATGTTTGAATGCCGTCTTCCCTCGCATCCTCAAGGAGCTCTCCTACAGTTGTCCCGTAACCTTTCTCCTTGAGCCGAGAAGTCGATTCATCCGCAACCTCCCTGTCGAGGGTAGGGATCTCTTTGATCTTGACAGACTCGTAGGCTGGGTCGAAAATAATCCCACCTGGCCGTTCCACCTCATATCGGTGCCTCACGAGAGTCTCAGCATCGAAAGTCGCCAACAGATCCACGTAGCTTCGGTGGCAGTATACCGGCTTTTCGGCGACTCGAATCTGAAAGTAGCTGTGCATTCCTTTTATGTTCGAGTGGTACTCCCTGTTGCCAAAGACGTAGAGCCCAGCATAGCAGCAGGCTCTAGCAAATATGTTGGCTCCCGAGTCTACGCCGCTTCCTTGAGCGCCTCCAACCATCCAGACGAGACTGTTCCTTACAACCACTTGTACAACCCTCCTATCGAGTTTAGCAAGAAGAATAGCTGGAAGCGGTTAGCCGCCCGTTGCAGCTCCATAACCAATGCAGCACTGGCATTGGTGTGTCTCACCGCAGTAGGGACAAGTGCATCTGCATTCATCTATGGGATATCCGCATCTTTCACAGATAGCAGAATTCATACGAGCAAGTCTCCTGAAAAGCTCAGATCACCTAGACCAGAGGTCGAATATTAGCGTTCGCAAACCGACAGTTTGTGCAGGATCCTAGTTCCACTTGGTTGTCAGCGTCCAGCTGTGCGCTCAGCGACATTAACCTGGCCGGCTTAGGCCGCACAGAATATACCAAAGACGACGCGTATCATTGCGGCCGAACTGCTTGCGGATGTCGTATATCAGCTTCCGAGTTTTCGACAATGCTTTTACCCGTGAGCAATTCACTAGTTGACGAGATGATTCTGTTTGTCCACAAAAGTAGGTCCAAGAGAGGAGCTCAAACCGAGAAGTTTGAAGGGGATCTCTGATCAGCAAATAGACTACCATTTTGACACACACTACAAGGGCTACGTCACAAAGATCAACGAGATCTGGGAGAAGATGCAGACCGTCGAGCGAAGCAAAGCCAACCAGAACTTCAGCGATTACAGGGCCCTGAAGGTTGAAGAGAGCTTTAACTGGATGGGCGTCGTACTTCATGAACACTACTTCGAGAACATCAAAGACGGAAAAGGAACCACCCCGAGTGCAAAACTCATGGAACACATCAACAAGAATTTCGGCTCCTTGGAGAAATGGAAGGAGGACTTCAAGGCATGCGGAATAGCCCTCCGGGGGTGGGCAGTCTTGGTGTACGACCTGACGAGTGACAGACTGATCAACAACGGCCTCGACGCCCACAATGTCTACGGCCTGCTCAATACGATCCCGTTACTAGTTCTCGATGTCTACGAACACGCCTACTACGCGGACCAGGGACCGAAGAGAGCTCCGTACATCGATGCCTTCTTCGAGAATGTTAACTGGAACGTCGTGAACAAGAGATTCGAAGCTGCGCTCAAGGCTCGGTCCTGAGACATCCGCACTCAATTGCCCATAAGCATCGTCTGCGCATGTTTCGTTAGATGTCTAGTATGCAGCTTGAAGGAAACCAGACTGAGAAGAACCTTCAAGAACTACTGAAAGCTGGATCACATCTGCGTAGCAGTTATATCCATGACCAAGGCTGATGCATTAGGAGGTCTTAGTTAACCATGGCTTCTGCGAAACTGTTGGATATGCTGAACCAAGCCATTGCCAGGGAACTTCAGGTTTCGATTCAGTACATGTGGCAACACGTTCAATGGAAAGGCATCGAGCACTACGCAGTCAGCGACGAGTTCAAGAAGATCGCGATCACGGAGATGAAGCATGCGGAGAAGATAGCTGAACGACTTTGGTATTTGGGAGGGAAACCAACTACTGTACCAAGCCCGATCCTTGTGGGCAATAAAGTGGAAGAAATGCTCAAAGCTGATGTCAAAGCCGAGCTAGAAGCAATCACCATGTACAAGCAGATCATGGAGATCGCTCAGAAGGAAGGCGACGTAGCTACGCGTGAGATCTTCGAAGAGATCGAAGAGGAAGAAGAAGAGCACCACGACTTCTTCACAAGCGCGCTCGAGAAGTAGACCGAGTTCTTAGAATCCCTATTCTTTTTTCTCGCGTGTATTCGGAAGACTAGACTGCGGGGCAAATAGGACGACCTACTGATCCCACTAGGCTTAGGATTGGTTCAAGTTCGGCAGGCTAGAATCTATTCTCGAGGCACTTGAGACATTCCAATCCGGATTCTCAGAAGTGGAAAGGCGGTACAGCTGTGCCTTCGCGGGGCCGAGCCTATGATCGGCGTTTGGCCACTTGATGAGAAGATGTGTCAGGTAGAGTTAGGGTGCGGGTAACCCTACCTGCGGCTTTCGCAGACTAGGCAGTACCATCTCTTGTAGTTGGCAGCGTAGAACAGTTCTCGTCCACACGTTGGACAAAGGGGGACGCGCGGCACAGCCCCCCCAAGATGGTGGTACGGTGACATAGCGGGCGGTGCTGGACTCGCCATGACGGGTACGGGGTTTGCGGGAACCGCGACGCTGCCCATTCCCACTGCTGGAGCAGCCATGACCGGCATTGCTGGAACCGCTGCTCCGCTTGGGACCTGGGGAGCTGTTTCGATAGGAGCGGCGTCTGAAAGAACGGCAACCGGTCCATATCTCGCGATGACCTCGCCCATCTTCCCGTATCCCATCAGGAAGAACAATGCTGGTAGAATCAAGAGCGCCGCACTCGCGAAGAATGGATAGCCAAGGAACGCAGCGAACGAAGCTAATGAGATCAGTATCAAGATCACGCCGAAGAACAGTGAAGCGCCTCTAGCACCCTCATAGTTTCCAGTGGTAGTTCTTCGAACTGTAGTCAGGTAGATGCTCCCGATCATGATGAAGAAGAAGGCCAAAGCTCCGGCTCCGATTGCCAGCACAATGGTGGGTGTAAATGCGAATGCGAAATAGGCCGTCCAAGTGTCGATTAACGCGCTTCCAGTGAACAGCATCGCAACAATCGCTGCGGGTGCATACCCCAGGAAGCCTAGTATTCCGACGGCTAACGCTAGTATGCTGAGTCCAAGCCATGGTGTCCCCATCAGGAGCAACAGTATCCATCCTATCAGAAGGAAGTCGTGGGTCGCAACTACCTCAGGCGGCTTGATCACTACAGGTCTCTCGAAAAACCCTGCCAAAGTGCATCGACATCAACCCACGTGTGGTCCATCATCAGATAATGGTTGTGCGGATGATAGTATGCAAGGACTGATTCTCAGACACTCGACAGATCCCTGACCGTCAGCTTATCATTACACTCATGGATGAAAAATGAGAAATTCGCTCGGCTTGAATTGATAAGGGAACGCCTAATTTGCAGGCGCTCCTGAGAGGAATTCGACAAGTCTGACACTTCTCCGCCCTTGGCGTGTTTATAACACGGCCCTCGCCGCAGAAAGAAGAACCCTCAGCCACCGAACTACGTTCGGCTACCTCATCACGGGCCGACAAGCAGCCACACGTCGGACGATCGCCGCTCGCCAGTCAAGCACCAAAGAGCGAGCGCGCTTCCGGACTGACTGCCTGAAAACCTTTAACTTCTCGGGCTGGCAGTCTTGCCGCGGAGACGTGCGGAGATCTCAGAACAGCGGGGTGGGGTAGCCAGGTTTAACCCGCAGGGCTCATAGGAGCCCACTGGGAAACCCTGAGATCGGTGGTTCGAAAGGAACAAGAAAGCCCGAACATCCACCCCCCGCACAGGGTCGTGGAAAGCGGCCTTGGGGGAATACCAACAATCCGCAACGTCTCCACCAAACCGCATTGTTCTTTTGCTTGCGGCGACAGAGACGATTCTACAAACAGGCCTTTTCGCAAGTGCAAGAACTGAGACAGAATGGATTGTGCAAACCCTGCACGGCCACGGATCGTATCGCCGCCGACCCTATGAAAAATGCCAGTCGGTGACGGGGTATCGATTCGTAGCAGACTGCTTTCTTGCATAACGGGCATAGGGTTTTGTCAAGTGACGATGCGCTCTCAGTGGCGGAAGGTAGATCTTCTCTTCGATGTCTGTCTGAACTTCGAGGTGAATCTTTGAACCCTCATGAGTCCCACACTTCTTACACCGGAACCCCTGAGTCTTACCTGCAGATTTCATCCTTCTACTGCACTTCGGACAGACAGGGTTTCGAATCATGAAACGGGGAAACGCTTCGAGAACCTCGAGCTTCTCCAAGTTAAGAGTCCGTGGAACCCCATCTGCTGCTGCCCTCACGCCTCCGAACGCGCGCACCCTATCCCCAGGCACGAGGCGCCTGACAATCTCTCTAAACCTTCCTGTAGGTTCGTACGCCGCGCAATGAAGGGAACCGGTTTCGTCGCCTAGAGAGAGAATCACGTGGCCGCCCGTTATCGTGCGGGGGCTCTCCAACACCGTCCCCTCAACAACAACGGCGGAATAATCCTGTAACTGCGACACACGACAATACTTCACCAGATGTGCGTCGGTTCCCTGATTCGTTCTGAAGATCATCCACATGTCAACCGGCTCCCGAATCAATAACATGTCGAATGCCTTTCTCACAGCCTCAGGGCTTTCTCCCCTGACGCCGCACAGAATTGGGTCCGGCCCTCTCGGAGTGATCAGGATTCTGCCTGTTTCCGGATCAAGGTTGTTGAAAGTGAACTCCTTCATCTTCTCGTTCATCGCGTAGACCGATTCACTGTCGATAAGCCTCGGCGTCCCGAGATGATGCTCGGACCTGTACGCGATGAGCTCGAAGGTATAGTCTCCGCCCAACGTTGTGCCGATAGCTGCGAGTGCACCAATGATCCCCTGAGAGGAGCCGCAGCAAATTGCCTCAGCTCTCGTCCTCCTGATCACGGATATCGCTTCGCTCGGAGTCACTATGCGCGTTAGGGCTTCAGTGGCGAACTGAGTAACAACGGACGGAACCTCGCCTTCAAGCAAGACTACTCCTGGATCGGTTCCTGCGTCTCCAAGTCTGGAGGTCTCCTCGATCTGTTCTATTGCAACCTCAAGAATTGTGCCGGGTTGAAGGTTCGTTTCAAGCCTTAGGCAGACTGCCCCGTTACCTCTTGTCTTCCAAGGCACGTTCGGGTTAAGCCTGATTAGGTTGGGATAGTCTAGGAACGTCACTCCTTTCTTGACCAGTGTGAGAGCTAGATCTGCTGCGATCCTGGTTGTGCATCCGCCTGCCGGCGAATCCGTATCGTCGATCCCTAGGTGGAGTCTCACTCGGAACTATCCCGGCACGATCAACGGAAACACGGTGAGATGACGCGACCCTAGGTTCCCTCGACGACGATCATTGTGAGGGTCGAGCGGACCTTGTCGAGCCTTCGTATCTTCCATGTTACGATCTCTTTGAGTTTGTCCATTGTTTCGGCGGTTACCTTGGCTACGATGTCGTAGACACCGTAGACCACGTAGGACTCCTTCACGTTCGGCAGCCCCTTCAGCTGTTTCAAGACTTCATCTTCAGAGCCTATCTCGGCGTTGATGAGGACGAAGGCCGACGGCAATTGAGAAACCTCTGGGTATCTGTGGTCACGGCAACATACCTAAAAGAGTTTGCGCCATTCCGTGCCTTAGGCGACCGAGTCCGGATCTCGAGCGAGACGGCTTCCGCGAGCATACTTCCTTATACCAATTCGAAGAAGATCATCAGAGACCAAGGAGTTCTGCTGTGGATTCATGATCTCTCAGGAACTTCGCGACGAGATAACTTCCCGTGAGTCCAAAATACTTGACCGGAACTGCGAGTACTTGGGCGTCTCTACTCTACAGCTCATGGAGAACGCCGGAAGGGCGGTATCAGATGAAGTAGCCGGGAGATTCCCTCCAACCAGTGAGATCGTGGTCTACGCGGGGACCGGAAGGAATGGAGGAGATGGCATGGTGGCCGCCCGGCACCTAGCGAGCCGTGGTTACCATGTGAGCCTAATCCTCATTGGAATTCCCGGCGAGGTACGAGATGAGACGGTGTCGAGGAATTGGCGTGCAATCAATGAGATGTCGGAAACTGTGCGAATTGAGGTTATACGAGATTCCTCTCAGATTTCTTCACGCAAATGTGATGTTCTGATAGATGCTCTGCTCGGGACAGGAGCCAAAAGCGTCCTGAGGCAGCCGCTCCTTCGAGCGGTCGAGGCCATGAATGAAATGAGATGCTTCAAAGTCGCCGTCGACCTGCCCTCCGGATTGGATTCCGATAGTGGCGACGTTCTAGGAAACGCTGTGAAAGCAGATCTCACAGTGACGTTTCACGCAAGAAAGCCTGGCCTGCGAATCGCCAAGCAGTACTGTGGAGAAGTGAAGGTGGCTGCCATTGGTATTCCGCCGGAGGCCAAGATCTATGCGGGGCCCGGGGACGTGGAGGATGTGGTGAAGCCCCGGCCTCCCGAGGCGCACAAGGGTGATTTCGGCCGCTTGCTTGTGATTGGAGGAAGCGAGATCTACTCGGGCGCCCCGGCATTTGTGGCGCTGGCCGCGCTGAGAACGGGAGTCGATCTGGTTTTTGTCGCAGCCCCTGAGCCCGCTGCAGCCTCTATCGCGTCGTTCTCGCCGAACTTGATAACAATTAGGCTTCCCGGTCAGCATCTGAACGAGAAGAATGTCAACATCCTCAAGGCTCACATTGAGAGATCGACATGTGTGGCTATGGGGCCTGGACTAGCGACCCATGATGAGACCCTTGGAACTGTCGTAAAGATTCTGGGCATTCTCAGGGAACTTCAGAAACCCGCTTTGATCGACGCGGATGCGATCAAGGCATGGGGAAGAGTAAGGCAAGCGGCCGGATTTCCGGTTGTCGTCACACCTCACGGAGGAGAGTTCCAAGCCCTTTCTGGCCGACTGCCGTCGGCGGACGTACGTGCAAGATCCCAAGAGGCTTGTTCACTCGCGGCTGCCTTGGGCGGAACAGTTCTGCTGAAGGGTCACGTCGATGTGATCTCAGACGGGGAACGCGTGAAACTCAATAGAACCGGGAATCCCGCCATGACGGTGGGCGGAACAGGCGATGTGCTGTCTGGCGTGGTTGCAGGGTTGATGGCTATGGGCACGTCGGGGTTTCAGGCGTCAGTCGCTGGGGCCTTCATCAACGGAGCCGCAGGAGACCTCGCCCGAGTGGAACTTGGCGATCACTTGGCTCCGAGTGATCTTATTCACCTGATCCCGAAGGTCATGAATGATCCGATGCTTCACGCAAATGTGCCCACGATCCCGTAGCGAGCGATTCAGATAGAAGAAGTGCCAACCCTCCTCCATTGGCTGACCGCGATAGCGGCTAAAGCCTACATGGAGGATGGTTGGCGTTCTTGGTTCAAAATGAACCGACTTAAAAGCGTTCCACAGTCCGTGGACCTATCAGTTTACCATTCCATCAGAATCATGAGAGCGAGAACAGGATGCACGACAAGAGCGCTGAAGAACGGCCGACGATCTTCGTCTACATGATGGGCCAAGACGATCCACGCAAATGCACAGCGTCCGTACTAGCAAGGAATCGGCTCGCAGTTCCCATACGAAAGTTGTCAGAAATCAGGGACAGCGCGATTGTGCTTAACCCTGCCTCGCCGCGGTTTCTGTTGAGCTCTGATGCGGCTTACGGTGTGAGATCCGGGATTGTCGCGATCGATTGTTCTTGGGAGAAGGCCGCAACGATCTTCATGAGACGCTTTCGCGGCCTGAATCGCAAGCTTCCAAGCCTTCTCGCCGCGAACCCTGTGAACTATGCGAGAGTGGGCAAGCTCTCGACTGCGGAGGCTGCTAGCGCTGCTCTACACATAATGGGATTTCCGTCACGCGCCAGAGAACTTCTGTCGCCGTTCCGCTGGGGCGGAACCTTCTTCGACCTCAACAGGGAGCTTCTTGTAAGATATGCCCGGGCTCGCAACGAGGCAAGTATTGTCAAGATCCAACTGGATTTCGGCCTCGATACACCATCGACCCCTTGCTAAGCTATAGGGACGACAGAATTCAGCAATGCTGAGACAAGGCGCCATATGACGTCGCCCAGCGCCAGCGTAACCGCGAGCCCGACGGTCAGGAAAACAAGAAACGGAATGCCTGGAGTGACCCATATGGTCCCGTGCAGCAATCCCGAATTCGTTAGAGCCTCGATTTCATCAAGCTCTTTCTGGACATCAGTGTCGACCCTCATTTCGAAGTTGAAGTGTCGAGTAATGAACGACCCCTGACGGTGGATGGTTTCGAGCGGGAAGATGAAGGACTTGGATTTCAGCTTATTGACGGGAATTCGGTAACCTGTAAGAAACGCTGCAATCTTGCGGAGGGATCGCTCCTCTTCTAAGCCGTTAAAGAGTTCGTGCAACGGCCGCGTTCTCAGGTTCCTTTGAATGGCGTATAGCATCGAGGAGACCGATGCAACGTACGCGTTAGAGAACAGAACGAGCGGGAACAATGGGTTAACGATATGTGATGCGGGACCGCCAAGCGCTGGAGCAATCGGGTTCATCAATGCGAGACACAGGAATGCCTTGCCGTCCGCGCCGCCCCATAGGCCTAGGAGGGGCAACGCCAGCGATATAATGGCCGCCGCGGCAACTGAGCCAACGATGAGAGACCACGAGGTGTTTTGGGTCAGCAATCTTGCGGTCAGTATTGCGAGCGCTGCCGGATAGGAGAACAGCCACACCCGGTCGGTGACCTCTCGCCTCCGGATATCTTGCCAAGATGAGTAGGATAGGAAGGTGAAACTCGCTGCGAGTCCGACCAAGTCAAGAAGAGGCGGTTCGGTCAAAGTCGACAAGCATTCCATGGTAGGTGGTAGCTTTGATTGGATGGTTGGCGTCCCGGCCGTAACCCACCTTCTGTCTTAGGCGACATTCGTCTAATCGGGATACCCGCCCCTCGGACGGCGCTCATCGGAGCCTATTATCCCTTTCACAACGCGGGCAGACGTTTCACCCTAGTCGCCAGCCTCCTCAACGTGTCCGTATCATTGTCACTGGCTGGTGCCGGTTGTCTTTCTGTGTCCTCACCCGGGCTCTCGCCCGACGCCTCGCGGCGCCGCGCCTCCGTCTTGTGGATGGAGTTTCCTCAAGCCTAAGCTCGGAAGTCGCCCGCCGGCTCGCCAACCGCCCTAACCTGTTCACAGCGTGGTACTCAAGAGTTTCTCCAGCGCGCATGCTGCCACCGGAACCTTGACAGAAAGACGATGGCACGTGCAAGAGGCCTTTGAATTTCGCTCGAGCGTGGATACCCTTTTTCAGCCTGACACCTTGAGCGATTGGGGGCAGCGAGCTAAACATCTCGACCGAAGTCTTGATGCGTACACTCCTGCTCCATCAACCTCATCTTCGATGAGAGCTCTCGTCCGTTCCTGGGGCTCGTTGCCGAGTCCCGTGGAAAGGATCGGCCGCCTATTTTC
>Ga0315312_1001849_pt1 | contig 15583 bp, 13 predicted proteins | sample TDP7_MG_FD_203629 | JGI IMG/M metagenome (GOLD analysis project Ga0315312, IMG submission 203629) | Freshwater sediment microbial communities from Lake Towuti, South Sulawesi, Indonesia - TDP7 | ecosystem: Environmental > Aquatic > Freshwater > Lake > Sediment | place: Indonesia: South Sulawesi... | reverse complement strand
AGCGTGATGGACATGAGCTTCGCCAATCAGGCTCTGTGCGCCGCCTATCTGGCCAAGAACGGCAGGTCGCTTGAGAAGCGGGTCTACTCGGTGCCCCGTGAGATAGACGCAGAGGTGGCGCGGTTGAAGCTGGCCACCATGGGCCTCGCGATAGACAAGCTCACGCCAGAGCAGGAGACCTATCTGGCAGATTATCAGGCGGGGACCTAGCAGCCTGCCCGACCACGGGTGAGGGTCATGCACGCGCTGGAGGCCTCAACCGCACATATCCGGCTCCTTGAGGCCGCGCTGATGATCGGCCTCGCTTTCCTGATCTCCTTCTTGACCCCCACCCTGGCCGGCCCCCGCATGCGGGAACTGGCCCGGGAGGGCCCGCCGCCTGGTGCCAGGCCTCGCCGCCAGTGGGCGCTCTCTGGCCTCAGCATCACCCTCGCTCTTGTGCTCCCCCTCCTCCTGCTGGGCGGAAGCTCGCCAGAGCTGCGTGCCGCCGCCGTCCTGGCGGTCCTCGCTGGCTTTGCCGGGATGAGCAACGACATCCTGGGGCTGCCCCGGCTGATACAGGTTGTGCTCGCTCTCGGGATTGCGTCGGTGGGTGTGTCGCTGGGGATCGCCGTGGACGAGGTCAAACCTCCCTTCACCACGCACATGATTCAGCTCGGCCATTGGTCGGCCCCGGCCAGCGCGGCGTGGCTGCTGGCAATCGTCTATGCTGTTGTCCTCTGCCGTCGGTTGCCGCGGCTCACCCTCGGCGTGGTCACTATCATCTCTGTGACCTTCGCGACGGCCGCGCTGGTGGTCAGGCCATCGCCCTCTGCGCCCGCGGCCGGCCTGTTGGGACTAGTGTTAGCGGCCGCCGCGGCCGGCGGCCTGCGGCGCGACTACCCGGCCCCGGGAAGCTCAGCGCATTGGGCGATAGGGTTCACGCTGGGGGCGATCACCATCATCGGGATGCTGAAGAACACCGCGTTTCTGGTGCTGGGCGTCCCGCTACTCGCTCTCGGCGTGCCTGTCGGAGAAACCACCTATGCCATCATCTATGGCGCCGGCAAAGGACGCCAGCGCCTCGCTCTGGGCCAGCGCCGTGAGCTGCTGCACGAGGCCCTCCTCCGCACCGGCCTCAGCCCCGCACGCACGGTGCTCTTGTTCGAAGCTGCAACATGCTACTTGTGCGCAGTGGCCCTCCTCCTAGTGCTGCTCGTGCAGGTCACCTTTCTGATGAAGCTGGCGATCCTCGCGCTGGCCCTGACCCTCGGATTCGTCTTCTTCTTCTGCCTCTCCCGGATCTGGGCCGAGCCGCGCCAGACCGGGGAGGAAAGAGTGGACATGCTCGGAGTGCCCCTGGCGCGGATTGATATGGAGGCGACACTGGCGCGGGTGGAGCAGTTCGTAGAAGAGCGGTCCCCCCATATGATCGTCACCTCCGACACCCCGGGCATTGTGCGGGCCCGCGATGACCCCGAGTTCCAGGAGATCGTCCGCGGCGCAGATATGGTCACCGCGGACGGCCGCGGCGTGGTGTGGATGGCCCGAGTCTTGGGTTTGCCGGTGACAGAGCGGGTCTCCGGCGTGGATCTGATGGAGAAGATCTGCCAGCGGGCTGCGGAGCGCGGATATGCCATCTACCTGCTGGGCGCTGAACCGGGGGTCGCGGAGAAGGCCGCGGAGTCGCTGCAGTCTCGCTATGGAGGGCTGCGAATCGTGGGCACTCACCACGGATACTTCACGCCCGAGGAGGAGCCTGGGGTGGTGCGAGAGATCGCCGGAGCGCAGCCGGACATCCTCTTTGTGGCCTTCGGCGCGCCCAAGCAGGAGAAGTGGATGCGCCAGCACCTCGACGAGCTTCAGGCGCCGGTGGCCATCGGGGTGGGCGGGAGCCTAGACGTGTTCGCCGGCCGGGTCCCCCGCGCCCCTCAGTGGATCCAGCGCGCCGGGCTGGAATGGCTCTATCGCGTGCTCCGCCAGCCCAGCCGCCTGCCGCGCGCGTGGACCGTCCCGCGGCTGATCTGGATGACCCTGCGAGAAACCCTGCGCGGAAGAAAGTAGGAGAGCCCCGGAGCCTGTTCTGAGCGAAGTCGAAGGGCAGGCTCCCGCAGGCGAATCGCCCTCGCCTAGCACCAACCCATGAACCTCAAACGCCTGCAACGCAACTGGGATGAGCTGGCCAGGACCGATCCCCTCTGGGCGGTGCTCACCGACCCCTATAAGAGGGGGAACAGATGGGACGCCGAGGAGTTCTTTGAAACAGGCGCGCGAGAGATTGACGCCCTCATCCACTACATCGAATCCCTGCGCGTCAACCTTCCCAGGAGAAAGGCCCTCGACTTCGGCTGCGGTGTAGGCCGCTTGTCCCAGCCTCTGGCGGATCATTTCGAGGAAGTGTGGGGGGTTGACATTGCTCCCTCCATGATCGGGCTGGCCCGCAAGTACAACCGGTATGGTGATCGCTGCAAGTACCGTGTCAATCATACGGATGACCTGCGCGTTTTCTCCGATGACAGCTTCGATCTCGTTTATTCGCTTCTCACTCTCCAGCACATGCCCCCGTACTATGCCAAGGGGTACATCAAGGAGTTCCTGAGAGTGCTTCAGCCAGGCGGCCTGCTCGTATTCCAGATGGCTGGCCGGCCAGCCGCTGTGCTGCGACAGTTCCTCCGCCGCCTCCTCCCGCACTCCCTCATCCTCGCCTACCACAAGCTCCGCTACGGCCACCCCATCGAGATGTACGGGATCCCGAGAGAGAAGATGGTGGCCTTCCTCCAAGACAACGGTGCCCGGGTGCTCGACGTGCGAGAGGACACCAGCGCGGGCGCCGGCTGGACCAGCTTCCGCTACTCCGCCCTCAAACCCCTGTAGGGCGAGGTCGGAGTTTACCCGCCTCAGGCGGGTTTACCCTGCCTGCCCTGAGCCCTTCGGCTTCGCTCAGGGTAAACGCCGTCGAAGGGAGTGCCGCCGTCTCTTGACTTCTGTCCCTGCCTCCAGCATTCTACAACTATGTGTGAGTGTCAAGCGCAGATGGAACCGCTGTTACGAAGCCTACCCCACGAGGCGGGCGGGCCTGGGCAGCGCGTTCGGCACGGTGGGCTAGGTATACCTTATATGCTGAAGAACATGCGCGGCCCATGCCTGGTCGGCCACAGTCCTGGGCGCCCGTCGAACGGGGGAGTAGTGCCTCAGGCTGGCGCCCTGGGGCGGTCTCAAATGTGCTTGACACCCATAGGTGTGCTCAACTTTGTTCAGATCTGAGGGTCAAAGTGTCTGGAGTGCACACAGCCCAGTCAACTGCGGACAGATGAAAGGAGAGAGACAGCATTGACAAAAGGGATTGGGGTCGAGCAACCCCGAAGGTACGAAGTCTGTCAACGGCAGGGCGGGAAAGCTGTCCTGCCTGTAGAGATCACAGGCCTCCCCGGGTCTGAGAACGAGGCACTCGTTCTCGACAGCATGAGGAGAGTCGTTGCCCGGAGGAAGCTCACCTGCTCCGCCGGCGTGGCGTCGGCAAGCTTCGAGATACCCGAGGGGGGATGGTACTGGATCGCAGTCGCAGCGGGCCGACGTCGCCAGCGGCTGGCGCCGTTCGGGGTCGGCGACGTATTCGTAATTGCCGGCCAATCAAATGCGGCCGGCTACGGTGACGGGTATCTTGCCGATCGCACCGGCCTGGTTTCGATCATGACCGACTCGGACGATTGGAGCTTGGCGACCTCTCCAGAGAACCTGCCGGGTCCGCTTGCGGCCGGCTGCGCCTGGCCTGTGCTCGGCGAACTCCTGGTTCTCTCGCAACACGTGCCAATTGGTTTCATCAACACCGCAGTCGGTGGCACGACGACTGAACAGTGGCAACCGGGCGGAGATCTCTACAATGGTCTGAAACGGGCGCTGACGGGTCGGCGGGTGCGCGCGGTGCTCTGGCACCAAGGGGAGTCGGATGCCGCCAGCGGCTTCTCCACCCAGCGGACCCTCCAGAACATGTTGAACATCATCTATCAGTCACGCGCTGACGCGGGATGGCAAGTCCCCTGGTATGTGGCAGTCGCCAGCTACATTTCAGGGGTAGCGCAGGAGAATCTGGACGCAATCCGCGCCGCGCAGATTACTGTGCACCGCTACGCCTTTGCCCTTCCTGGTCCTGATACGGATACCTATATCCCAGCGGCCATGCGCTACGATACCGCGCACTTCGGGCAGGTCGGATTGGTGGTTCATGGCCTCCTCTGGTTTCGCGCCATCCATTTCGCCAGGCCCTGATAGACTCCCATCCTCCCCTGAAAACTCCATCCGGCTGCGACAGCGGCCGATCATACCCCCGATGGGCGACCGAGGCAGATGCCACCAGGCTGTTTTGAAGACCTTCCTGTATAGTTCAGATGGCACTGCGTGTGCTGGTCCGGCCGGCGCAAGGCCGCACGCGGGAAACGGAAGCATCACTGGTGTGCGAGCGCTCGACACCTGCAACCGGCCTTGACATCCACAGTCAGTAGCGGCCAACCTCGCGTGCCGTCTCCCAGAGCGCGTCCATATTCTCGGCAGGTATCCCAGGTATGCTCTGATCGGGGCCGCACATGTAGCCGCCACTGGGCTTGAGGATCTCCATCACTCGGATGACTTCGGCGCGCACGTCCCCGGGCGTGCCACGCGCCAGAATGCTAGTGTCGACGGCGCCGTTCAAGGCCATGCGGCCAAAGGTGTCCCTCTTAACCTTCTCCAGGTCGTTGGCACGGGCCTGAACAGGGTCGAGCACAGTGACGCCGATTGCGGCGAGGTCGGCGGCAATGGCATCGATGCACCCGCAGCTATGGAACATGACCATCTTCTCCTCGCGCAGCACGCGTTCGAAGCAGAAGACGTATTCTGGGAGGATGAACTCCCGGAACATCGCTGGTGAGACCATCAGAGCGCGCTGGCTGCCCAGATCCTCGCTGAACCTGACGCCATCCACTCCTAGCTCAAGGTAACGGTCGAACACGCCGCGGGCAAAGGTCGCGATGCCGTGAAGGAAGAAGTGGGCCTCGGCGGGATGGGTGATCAGCGCGGCCAGGAAGTTGTCCATACCCATAATCGCCCAGGCGCGCTCGAAGAGGAGGTACATGAGCTGCCCGATGATAAGCTGCTGGCCACGGTCTACCGCACGGAGCTTGTCCCTCGTGTCATCGCTGAGCACGAGCTGGCGGGGGTCAGGAAAGCGGAAATCCGAAAGGCGGTCGAGAGAGGGAAGCGGGTTGCCCTTTGGGAAGGGGACGGTCCCCTCGAGGCCGACCTCCCACCTTACCCCCCACAGGTCGGTCCAGTCATCCATGCGGAAATTGCCCTCGAGCTCAAACAAGTGGAAGATTGGCTCGTTGGCGAGCGGGACGTGATCGGGGTGGCCGAAACGGACCGCCGCGAGATAGTTCTCCTTGAGATTCATGGGGGCTCCTGTGTGATTATGTCCCAACCGTAGTGTAAGGCTGGGTAACTCTTTCGTGCATGGTAGGCCGCAACGCGGCCCTTGTCAATGGCGATCAGCAGCGCCTCGCGGCGACCGCGGCGGGCGTGGGCCTGCCCTGAGCGAAGCCGAAGGGTACACCCGCGCTACAGCGCGACGGTCAGTCTTCGGGGAATCAGAGAGAGCAGAGTCGCGGCGGCCTCATCCGGAAGAATCCTCCAGGCGTTTCTCCAGTTCGGAGAGTCGGCGCTCCAGCTCGCGCACCTGCCGCACCAGCTCGGGCAGGCGTCGCGCGGCAGCCTCAATGCGCAACTGTTCCCCTCGCGGTCGGGCAGGTGACCCCATAACCACAGTCCCCGCTGGCACATCGGTCATGATCGCCGCTCTTGCCGCGCCGCGCGCTCCGTCTCCCACGGAGACGTGGTCAATGATGCCTGCTTGCCCTGCCATTATCACACCATCGCCGAGCCTGACGCTCCCCGAGATCCCCACTTGCCCGGCCAGAATGCAGTTCCGACCGATCTTCACATTGTGGGCCACCTGCACCAGGTTATCAATCTTGGTCCCGCTCCCTATCAGCGTTGCTCCGGTGGTGGCCCGATCAATGGTAACGTTGGCGCCGATCTCGACGTCGTCCTCGATCACCACTGTGCCCAGGTGAGGGACCAGCACATGGCGATCCCCATCTTGCGCGTACCCGAAGCCTTCGCTGCCGATGACGCTGCCGGCGTGCACTATCACCCGCGCCCCCAGCCGCACCCCCTGGTAGAGTGTCACGTGGGAGAAGATCACTGTCTCCTCTCCGACCACCACCTCGCGGCCCACTACTACCAGGGGATGGATCTGCACGCTCCTCCCCAGCTTCGCCCCCTCGCCAATGACGGAGTAGGCCCCCACTGCCACCCCCTCGCCAAGCTCAACATTCCGGCCGATCTTCGCGCTGGGGGCGATTCCCGCCGGGAGCCGCTTCGGAGGGTGCAACAGCGCAGCCGCCCGCGCGTAGGCAAGCCGCGGATTGGCCACCCGCAGCAGAGGTTTCGCAGCATCCCGTATCTCTAACGGCGCTATCAGGGCAAGCGCTGGCCCCCTCTCCCCCTCAGCCAGCCGTCTCTCATCCTCCACGTAGGCCACATGAGCGGCAGCCGCGTGCTCCACCCCGCACACCCCCAGCACCTTCTCATTTCCCTCGGCTCCGACCAGTTCCGCTCCCAGTGCTTGCGCCAGCTCGCATAGGTTCATGACCATTGCCGCCAGCGCGGCGCCTCCTTTTGAGCTAGCAGCGGGCATGCGCCTGCGGCGACACTCGTGCTACGTAGCGAAGTGCTACTTCGCAGAGTAGCATGCCCGCCCTACAGAGGACTCACTTCTTGGTGGCACCCTCTGCGTTCAGCTTCTCCAGCACCTCGTCCGTGACATCCACTCCGCCATAAAGCACGACCTCCTTGTGGAGCACGATCGTCAGCTTCTTCTCCTCAGCAACGGCTTTCGCGGCCTGAGCTATGCTTTCAGTCACTTGCTTCATGAGCGCCTGCCCCTTGGCCTGGCGCTCTTGCTGAAGCTGGGCCTGAAGCGTGGCCAGGTCATTCGTTCTTTTCTCGTAGAGGTCGTTCAGTCGTTTGTACTCCTCTTCCTGCTGCGGTGTCCGCTGCTTGTTCTGGCGGAGCTGCGTCAGTTGCTGCTCCCGCTGGTCCGAGAGCTGCTCCAACTCAGAGAGGCGCTTCTCTCTCGCTTCCGTGGGCGCGGCGGTGTGTGAGAGATCGAGGAATTCTAGTTTCTCCTCATCGTAGAGCAGGCGGGTTTTGTACTGCTGCTGGAGCTGCTGCTGTTGGATCCTCGCCAGCTCCTGAAACTCCCGGCCCGCCTCCTGCATTCCCCGGTACTCGGCCTCCAGGCGCTCTCGATCCACCACTCCCCAGCCAGCCGCCTCGGCGGCCACCGCCGACACCGCTGGTCCGAGGGCCAGCAGCATCCCAGCCACCGCTACACATACTATCAACCGCTTCATCGTCCTCCTCCTTTTTTGAACGATCCCTACGGGATCTAGAACATCTGCATTATTCCGAAGTGGGTCTCTGTGCCCTCCTCGCTGAATCCCAGGTCCAGGCGCAGGGGGCCGATCGGCGTCTGCACCCGGACCCCCACGCCATATCCCACATGAGCCTCAAATGACTCATGCGCTTCGGTAGCCACCGCTCCGCCCCACGCATCTCCCACGTCCACAAACACCACGCCCAGCAGGTTCTCGCTCAGCGGAAACCTGTACTCCGTATTCAGGATCGCCATGTGCGAGCCCGCAAACCGGTCGTCCCGGTAGCCCCGCAGGGATTCTTTTCCCCCGATGAGAAACTGCTCCAGATACGGGGCATCCCCCGTCATCGTCCCCCCCAGCAGCCGCAGCGCAAGCACATTCTTCTTCCCCACCCGCAGATAGCGCCGATTATCCGTCGAGTATTTGTTGAAATCCGCCCCCCCGAACATCCCCGCCACCTCCAGCGACAACCGTTGGAAGCCTCCTCTGCGGGGATGGTAGCGGTCGTCCCGCGTGTCAGTGACCGCGGCCAGCGTCAGGCTCCGCACCTGTCGCGGCGCGAAGGCCTCACCTCTAAGATACTCTTCGTCCTCCTCGGTCAGTCCGGAGATAGACACATCATCGCTTCGGAATCCAAGGTAGAGAGTGGTGTGATCTGACAGGGGCCGGCCAAGCGTCAGGTTGCCCCCCGAGCGGCGCTCATCATAGAGGATGCTGTGGTGCTCCTCTTCTTTGGTGGGGACGAAGGCCTCCCGCACGATCAGCCGGTTGTACAGGCCGAGATTCAGCCTGGTCTCCGGGGTCGCGATCCAGGGATGCCGGTATCCCAGCTCATAGCTCGATCGCCCCCCAAAGTCTCCCCGCACGCTGATCATCTGACCTGTGCCACCCAGGTTCGTCTTCATCACCTCCACAAACCCTCCCATCCCCTGCGCCGAGCTGTATGCGCCGCCGATGGTGGCCATTCCAGTCCGACTCTTCTCCACCACGGTGATCACCACCACCACCTTCCCCGGCTCCATTCCCACCTCCGCGTCCCTGCGCACGGTCTCGAAGTACCCCAACCCCATCAGCCGCGCCACGTCCCTGTACACCTTCTGATCGTTGTAGGTCTCGCCCTCCCGGGTGCGGATATAGCGTCTGATCACATAGGTCTTGGTGCGCGTGTTTCCGGTGATCTTGATGGCCTCGATCACCCCCTCCGCGACGGCCAGCGTGAGTTTCCCCTCCTCGCTCATCTGCTGCCCCAGCACCATCGCCAGAATGAAGCCCTTACTGCGATAGCGCTCCTCAATCGCCTGGGCATCCCGCGCCAGCCGGCCCGCGTTGTACACCTGCCCGGGCTTTGTCTGCATGACCTCCAGCAGTTGCTCCCGGCCCAGCTCGTGGACGCCTTCGAACTGGAGGTCTTTGATCAGGGGGTTCTCCGCCACGCGGAACGCCAGCCGGATTCCGCTCTCCACCACCTCCCGTTCCACGGCCACCCGCTGGAACCACCCCAGATCCAACACCGCCTGGCGGTCGCGCGCCACCTGCTGCTCTGAGAACTGCCCTCCCACCTCGCTCTTGATCACGCGCAGGATGTCTGCGGTGGGAATCTGCTGATTGCCGATCACTTCCACGCTCACGATAGGCGCAGGCAGCACCTCCTCAGGCGCGGCCTGCTCTGCACTGCTCACAACAGGGGCAGGCACGACCTCCTCAGGAGAGGCCTGCTCTGCGCTAGCTGATCCTCCAAATGCGAAGAGCCAGCAGGCCAAAGCAAGCATGAGCATCCAGAGCAGAGAACGACGCATCATCGCCTCCCGGGTGTGGTTACACAGGGATTCGCCCCACTCCTCTTTTCCACTCCACCTACTCTGACAGATATGGATCGAGGGCCTCGCGGAGTTGGCTGCGGGCGCGGAAGAGGCGGGACTTCACCGCTTTCTCCGAGCAGCCGAGGACGCGGCCGATCTCTCGATAGGAGAGGCCCTGCACATCTCGCAGCACGATCAGAGTCCGAAACTCCGGCCGCAGCTGCAGGAGGCACTTCTGCACCCGGGACTCCAGTTCCTTGGCCTCCATCCGGAACTGCGGACCCGGCCTGGTGTCCTCGATCTCCCGGGGCGCTTCCGCCTGGTCCCCGCGGAGAGGGCCGTCCAGGGAAAACGAGTGAATGCGGCTGCGGTGCTGCTGGCATCGGAAGTAGTTCTTGCATAGATTGATGGCGATGCGATAGAGCCATGTATAGGGGTGCGCGTCCCCGCGAAACCGATCGTAGGCGCGCAGCGCGCGCACGAAGGTCTCGGAGGTTAGATCGGCGGCCTCCTCATAGTCTCCCACGAGCCGGTACACGAGGTTGAAGATCCTTTGCTCATAGGCCTGGAAAAGCTCATCAAAGGCCTCGGTCACCGCTTGGCCGCCGCGCTCGCGCTCCTGCGCTGGACCATCGTCCACTCGGGGCCACCTGCTTGGCGCATTTGTGAACTCGCCCGCTCTCAGCCCGCCCATGGCCGGCCCAACTGCCCACTTGGACACTCGAGCAGGGCGAAAGTTCATGGCTGAGTCTAGCATATTTGCCGGGCACCCGCAACCTGCTAGCCACCACCAGACAGGCGTGAGCCGAAGGGCCCGGATGCCGGCCACCCTTAGCGGTGGGACCGCGATTCCAGGGCCACGACGCGGCGGGCTACGTCGGCCATCGTGCGGTTCGATAGGCTGCTGCTGCGCTTCAGCCAGCGATAGGCCTCTTGCTCTCCCACCCGCATGTCCCGCATCAGGATGCCCTTGGCGCGCTCAATGAGCTTGCGGGCCTCCAGCGCGCGCTGGAGGCTGCCCACCTCTTGCCTCAGGAGCTGCAGATCGGCGAATCGCGCCTGGGCCGTGGAGATGGCTGCGGCCAGCCGCTCTCGAGTCATGGGCTTCACCAGATAGCTGAAGACGCCGACCTCTGCCGCCCGACTGATCAGGGATTGGTCGGTGTAGGCGGTGACGATCACGATGGGAATGAGCTCCTGCTGGATGATCGCCCTGGCGGCCTCCAGGCCGTCGAGATGGGGCATGCGGATGTCCAGCAGTACAAGCTCTGGAGAGGTCTCGCCGGCCAGCCTCACTGCCTCTCGGCCATCCCGCGCCTGGCCCACCACCTCATGTCCCAGGGATTCCACCATATGCACGAGAGCCGTGCGCACTGCCTCTTCGTCATCGGCTACCAGGATCCGCAGCCTTGCCACGCCTTCCCTCCCACGCTCTTGGCTCGAGGGCCAGGTCCTAGCTGGTTATTCCACAGACTGCGCGCAGCCCCCAGCGCTAGTTTCCAAAGTCGTTTCTCTCTCCGCAAGCGGAAAGAGGAGGCGGACCCTCTTCACTCCCTCCAGCGCATGATCGGCCCACTGGGGCAATAGCGCACCAGGGTCCGGGGACAGCCGAAGCGCGGGCAGCGGCCCCCATCCCTCCCCCATGTCCACCTCTACCAGGAAACGAGCAAGCAGACACCCCTGCCACTCCTCCGCGCACAGATCATCTGGCCGGTAGTCCGGGCGGAGGTGCTGATAGAAGAGTGGCATCAGTCCTCCCCAGAGAGGCGAATCTGTCTCTACTGGACCTACAATCATCCACTGTGTCATCCGCCAAGAGAGCTCTAGCTCGGGGCTGAGCGCGTGCCCGACGGGGATGATCTGGAAGCCGCCCAGAAACCCTGTCGGAGAGGTCGAGACATCTATCACCCCTGCATGGTTCGCGCGAATGCGTCCGATCCCTGCATAGCGCGATCCCAGGAAACGACCTATCCCGCGAACAGGCTTGATGATCCACCCCAGCAGCCTCTGAGAGCCATCTGCATACTGGAGAGTGATCGCCCCTCCCTCTCTGTTCTCCAACACAGCCGCCAGCGGATAGCGCGCGGGCCGCGCCACGATTGCCACTAGCACATCTCCCTGTGCAGGCACATAGCCCGCCTCCAGCGCAACCAGCCTGCCATCTTCTTCACGGTACATAGGGCTTCCGACGAAAGGAGCCTCGCCACCTCCGAAGATGCTTTCTCCCGCGGGGAGGTCGGTGTAGATTGAAGCATCCGGGCTCAGGTAGGAGTCGTACCCCGTCGGCGGAGAGAGAAACTCCCGGGGCAGCACGGAGAGAACTGCGCCTCGGTCCTCTTCGGGATCATACCCGACGTTGATGTGGATGGCATTCACCGCAGTGGCAGCGACGCGGCCCGGAGGCACCCATTTGCTGGCGGTGAAGCCCTGCTTGTTTATCCGGGTGGTGTACTGCAGTACCTGGCCCAGCATCTGCCAAGAACGCCCCGCATCCCGACTGACAGCTATCGCCCCCCCGCGGTCGTTGACAAGCCGCAGCCGAAATATCTCGTGCAGGGTTTCCTCGGAGGCATCTGGCCCCTGGGCAAAGGCGCACAGCGGACGCGCCATCGCCATTGCGGCGGCAAGCAAGATGACTGCTATCAGCAACCTTTGCATGCGATTCCTTGTCTCGCTCCAAACAACCGGATGCAGACGCACCGCATGATTCTAGCAGAACCCGGCGTCGGCCGCCATTCCGGGAGGTCAAATGCACTCCCAGGGGAGTGTTCGGAGACTCCTGTGAGAGTGTCTCAATAGCCAATTCGCGGCCATTTCGCGTCTTGGCCGAATATGTCCGCTCGCGGTGAGACCTCAGAATGAGGGTAGGAGGCATTCGTTAGTGGCCGGAATATGACCAAGTGTGACCATGTGACCGAATGGCCATATTTCGGTCGAATCGGTCATTCTGGTCAATTCGGTCAATTCCGAATTGGCCGCGGCGAGCAGTGGTTTTGTGCTTGACAAGAGAGGCGGTTGGTTGTGGAACTAACGCGTCGCGACAGGAATGTCGCTCCTACGGGGAGAGGGCATTCAGATCGGCAGCCCCTAGGCCTGAAAGCCGGGGCGGCGGCCCAGAGGGCCTAGCCGCACGCTACCGAAGTAATGAGAAGAATCTCGTCTCGAGACTAGGCCTGGCCAATGTGATCGGTTGACACAGGCATGTCAATAAAGCGAACGCCTGTGGTAGTAGCAAGCTACTGCCATGCGAGCTGCACTATGGGTGCGCCGTTGGCGGTCCAGTGCGTCTACAGTATCCTGGGTTCCTTTCCCCATGGAACCTCCTTGGCGCAATCCATTGGACACCTTTGAAGATCTATCTTGTTCGCTGGAGTGGGCCTTCCTGAAGGAAGCATTAGGATGGCATCCGACAAGGAAGCTGCCTCGCGCCATCGTGCGCAGTGAGCCCGATACTCATCTGGGTGAACATTGCTCAAGTAGGAGAACCCGTTCTCGTCCCGGTGTTCCTTCCAAACCCCACCGCAGTTCTCACATATCCGAAACTGCGCGAAAAGCAGGGAACAGCTTCGTCCAACTTTCTTCGATACCCCTCGGTCTTCTACGCCCATCGGCGGCCGGAGTTTCTCCTGGGACCAGACGACAGCTTGGACCGTGGGGTAGAACTCGAGCCGGATTGATCTATCGCCACAATACGTGCAAACGCATTTCATCAGAATGCCTCCTGCCCTCTCGCCGTGTCCTACCAATTCGCCTGACTGCAAGTGCTGCAGGCGCAGTGGGCGGTAACTTCTACACGGTTGCGCAGTTCATTGTATTATATCATCCGGTCTCGAGGGGTTTCGTTGTTCCTTCAGTGAGAGGGGCAGGAGGCGAAGCTCCTGCCCAACAAGCAAACTATCGCAGAGGAAGGAGAGGTGGGTCAAGTGGCGGGATGGTTAGCTGTGAGGGAGAGTATGGGAGGGCCTTTCCCCGCCCGGCCTCTGGCGCCGTCCATGGGAGGGTATGTGGTGCTGCGGTGTGTAGTGCGGTCCCCCCTAGAACAGCGATAGATCGCCACGATGGGTAGTTGCGTCCCCTCCAGAGGCCGGGCGGGGAAAGAAGATGGGCGCGGCCGGTCTTGCTCGGTCTACCCGCTCCGCTTGAGCTTGCCGTGACGCTTGCAGTAGGCCTCCGCCCACGCAAATATCTTCAGGCCTGCTGGCACCAGTATCACCGCGGTCGCTGCCAGCGGCAGCACGTCCCCCCAGAGCTGGCGCAGGCCCGCTCCCTCTAGTAGCGCCGCGCGCATCCCGTGGAGGGTGTAGGTCATGGGCGAGAACCGCGAGAAGAACCGCAGCCAGCCCGGGAGCACTTCGATCGGGTAGTAAACGCCGCTCACCATGAGCAGGGCCGCCTCTACCACGCTCGTCATCTGTGTGCCTTTCTCCGTGTAGATCAGCGGCAGGCATGCGGCCATCAGCCCCAGCCCCACCAGGGAAACGCTGGCGATGGCGAGCACCGCCAGCGCGCCGGGCAGGTTGGCCTTGCTCAGGTCAAGGTCGAAGACGAGCAGGCAGACTCCCACCAGGGCCACGAACCGCGCCCCGGTGTAGCACGCCGCCGAGAGGCTCATCCCGATGAGGTGGGAGACGCGGGAGATGGGAGCCATGAAGGTGGACTCGATCGTCCCCTCCCAGCGCTCGTAGCTGATCATGTTGCTGGTCTCCCAGAACAGCTCCGACAGGTACTGCCACAGTAGCGACCCGGTGAGCAGGTATACCAGCACCTTGGCCACCGGCACGGGCGCGCCGCTCACGCGCCCCAGGCCGACCGCTAGAAAGCCGATGGACAGCACCATGGCGATGGAGTACAGCAGCCAGGTGACCTCCCACGGCCAGTAGCGCTTCGTCAACGAGAAGCTGCGGCCTACAAACGCGTAGACCGGCCGCGCTTTCATGCGCGCCGTCGCGATCATCCTTCGCATGCTTATCCTCCTCGCGCGAACTGCCTCCGCGTGCTACCCCGCGTCTTGCTCCTCTATGCGCTTGCCGGTGAGCTGCATGAATACCTCCTCCAGCGTGGGTTCTGCCGCGCCGTCAGCCTGCACCAGGCTTTTCAGTTCCTCGGGAGCGCCTTCGGCGACAATCTTTCCTGCGCACATGATGCCGACGCGATCACAGAGCCGGTCGGCCTCCTCCGTGTCGTGGGTCGTGAACAGCGCCGTGGCGTCGTGCTCCGCGATGATGGCGCGCAGGAAGGCAGACACCTCTCGTTTGGACCGCGGGTCCAGCCCGGTGGTGGGCTCGTCGAGCAGCAGCAGCACCGGCGAGGTGAACAGCCCCCGCACGATCGCCACCTTCTGCTGCTGACCGCGCGAGAGTTCCTCCATGGGATGATTCACTCTCCTCACCGGGAAGCCGATGCGGTCGAGCATCTCGCGCGCCCGCCGCATCGCCTCCCCCGGGCTGAGCCCGTAGAGACGGGCCGCGTAGCACAGGTTCTCTGCCGGCGACAGCTTCTTGAAGAAGGCCGCCTCCACCGATACCCGGTTGATCAGCCGGCGCACCCTCGCCGGCTCGCGCACTACGTCCCACCCGAACACGGCTGCGTGACCCGCGTCGGAAAGGAGCAGCGTGGAGACGATGCGGACCAGGGTGGACTTGCCCGACCCATTCGGCCCGAGCAGGCCGTAGATCTCACCCCGGCCCACTTCCATGCTGACGGAGGAGAGCGCGGTTACGGTGCGCGCGTTCCCGTTCGCCCCGCTCTCGCGGCGGCGGTGCCGGAATCTCTTGGTAATGTCACGGACGACAAGTGGCGTTGCATGTTGCATGGTGATGTCCTCCAGAAATGGGGGGAAGCCCAAAACGCGGGGGAGCCGCCGGTCCGATGAGGCCCCGCGGCTCAGAAGGTAGGCGAACGACAGGGTAGGCGAAACACGAGCAGAGCCACGGGCCTTGAAAGCGCCCGCAGCCCAGCTCCACCTCGTGGTCGCGTCTACGACCTACGCCAGAAGACGCGTGCGCGCTTCGTCAGCGGAACGGCGACACCATCCCAGGTTCCAGTGGTATGCGTCTGCGCATCCTCGACACTCTCTCCAGTGCGCGGTCTCGTGGCTCAGCCGTCGGTGCAGATAGTAGCCCACTTACGGGCAATCGTCAAGTGGGTACGAGTTCAGTAACTCCTAACGCTTCGCGGGTTTGTGATCGGCGAGCTCCCACATGGGCAGCGGGAGCCCGCAGAGGGGCTCCCCTGCGAGGCTTCCCGCGGTGTGTTAGGAGTTACCGAGTTCACTCTTGGCGAGAAAAATCTTTATCCGCCGACGAACCCTTCGGCTGCGCTTCCTTCGGCTTC
>Ga0315312_1001848_pt1 | contig 15583 bp, 15 predicted proteins | sample TDP7_MG_FD_203629 | JGI IMG/M metagenome (GOLD analysis project Ga0315312, IMG submission 203629) | Freshwater sediment microbial communities from Lake Towuti, South Sulawesi, Indonesia - TDP7 | ecosystem: Environmental > Aquatic > Freshwater > Lake > Sediment | place: Indonesia: South Sulawesi... | reverse complement strand
GGAGAAGTAAAACTAAGCGATGAGCTCGTTGAACTCAAAAAATTATCAGTCACAGGGGTAAAAGAGTTAATTAATAAAAATAAGGATTCATTTACTCCTGGATTTGTTAATGATTTCATTTTTGTAAAAGATAAACTGAAATAACCCCTTTAATTGGTTCCACTATCGGAAATCTCTCCCAGAACCAAGTTCGAACTATGTCCCATCCCCGCAGCACTTGGACAACGCTTTGTGCCCGAGAGTTTAGGGGCCCGCTTGCGGGTGGGTTGTAGTCTCGGGCTTTTGTTTTTGTTTTCGGTTTGATAAAATAAAATAATGGCGAAAATTTTAAGGAAATTGTTGTTGATTCCTCTTATTTTTTTATTGGTAACGAGTTGGATTTTTTCGGGTTGGCCGAGGATTTGGCAAAAGCCGCCTTTCCCGCCCAAAATTCAGGAAGCGCAGGCGGCAACGGTCACAAAAACCTATTCGTTTCCTTCTAATTCGGAAGGTTGGACTAATACATCGTGTGGGCAGGCGCCAGGAGCAACTTGTGCTTGGCAGTCTGGCGACGGCAGTCCTGCGGCTGGAAGCCTTGAGGAGGATGAGACAAGAAAAGGTAAAAGCGGTACATGGACATGGCAGCTTTCTTCCATTACCTGGGAAAGCTTAGGGGTCCCCGCTAACTCAACTGTAACTGCTGTTGATGGTTCTTATAACCACAAAATGGTGACATGTACGTCTTGCGGAACAACAAACACCTCTGGCAATCTTCTTATCCGCGATTCCGGCGATACAGCTACTATTGCGACCCTTGAGACCGCAGTAACATATAGCGGAGCGACATCGTGGGCGTCGCGAAATGCTTCTGGCGCGCAATCTATTGGAGCTTCTTATCAGGCGAGTAATACCGGTATCATTCTCAGAATTACAGGTACTCTTGCGACAGAAAACGTAACTGGCGCGAGGGCAACCCTTCGACAGGACGAAATATCATTAATCATCACCTATACTACTCTTTCAATCACTGCGCCTGCCAATGTCCAAATGCCAAATTACACTTTAGGAGGAGCAGGATATAGTGAGAGAAATTTCAGCGATGTTTCAGGTTTGGTTCAAGTTACTGCCGGTGCTGGTTTTACGGTTACCGTTGTTTCTACTAATCTTACTGGTACAAATAATACAATTTTAGCTTCTAATGTTAAATTAAAAACTGATGGCACTGCCAGCTCAAATCCCACCCAGATTATAAATTGCAGCGGTTTTAGCGGAATTACCGAAGCAAGTAGCGGCGAATATAGTTTAAATACAACTCAAACAATTGTTACCACTTCTTCTGGCTCTGGCACTTGCGATATTTATCCGACAATTAGAGTTTATATTTCCAATAATCTCCGGGCTGAACAGGATACTGGCACTTTAACTTTTACTGTCCAGTAATTAGTAATTTTGAGTAAAATAAAAACCCACCGACTTTGGTGGATTTTTTAATTGAAAAAGTTGACAGAGGACCGGTCTTTCTTTGCTATTTCTTTTTAGGAATAAATAAGGTTTCTCCCCTTTTTAAACTATAGGGTGGCTTGAGATTGTTAATTCTGGCAAGTTTTTTCCAGGAAACATTATATTTTTCGGCAATGTCCATAATGGTCTGTTTTTGTTTTACAGTATAACTCTCCATATTAAGTTTATCCTTAGCTAACTTAAGACGCCAGAGCAAACGAATAAGTAAGTAAAGAATAATCAGGACAACTATTAAAAATATTAATGGCCAGGGAATAATAAAGAAAGAAATATTTTTTTCAATTGTTTGGTTATCACCATAATTGATAAGAAGGTTAGCTTTGACAAAATTAAATGCCGGAGGATTTTCCCAGCGCCGAGGAAGGAGGGTAGATTTGCCAGGAAAGATAGAACCCAAAGAAACATTTTCCATAGCGGCTATATGACCACCAAAAATATCACGCATCCCAATGATGGCTATTGGGTCGAGATGGACGTTGCCAGTATTTTTTAAAGCAATGCTGAATTCTCCATATTTATGGAGTCCTAAAATATGTTTAATCTTTTCCAAAGTAGTGCTTTTTTCAGTCAGGGGTTTATTCTGAGTGGTAAAACCGAAACCAGTTAGCTCAATTCTTTTAATGAGTTCCCCTGGCACTGTTTCATAAACTCGCACTCCTGCTCGGGTGACAATGGTTACAGCTCCTTCTTGGGCCTTTTGTCTTGTAAGATTCTCAATTATAATTGTACCCATATGGTCTCCAACTTCAGCATCTTTTGGGATGGTGATAGTAAAATAGACGAACCATTCAGTATTATTTGGAATGGTTAATTTATAATCTTCGATTTCAATCCATTTACCAACGCCTAAGCGTTCATCACCCTCATTATTTGATGCGAAAGCACCATCCGGGGTGAGGCCAGCATCTACCGGATAGATTTTTATTTCTACATCTTCTCCGGTATAATTTCTAATTCTGACTGCATCTTTTTTACTTTCTCCTTTATCAAGGTTATAAACAAACCAGATATCAGAATATTTAACGTTAGGGTCAGGGAAAGCGGGTAAGACACTCAAACCTCCGACACCAGCTGCCTCAATATTTATAGCTACGAACATCGTAATTATTCCTATAATTATTAACTTTGTTGAACTATTTTTTTTCATATTTCAATCCTTTTGGGCAAGGCAGATAACCGAGGTACCAAAAGGAAGATTGATATATTTTAATAATTTTGCCTCTATTTTTAATGTAAAAATTAAAAGATTATTAAGGAATTTTGGCAAAATGACATAAGAACTTTGAGGAGTTAAACTGCTTTTGGGTAATAAACTTTTAAAGAAGCGATAAGCCAGGATTAAAGGAAAAGTAAAAGTAATAACATAGCTTCTTTTCAATACACGAAACCCTGCCAGATTGAGCTTTCGGTGGAGTTCCGAGAGGGTATAACGTCGGAAGTGATGAAGGGCTTCATCATGTTCTGACCAAATAAACTGATAAGCTGGAGCGGTAATTAGGAGAAATCCCATATTTTTCAATACCCGGTGGAATTCCTTAAGAGCTTTTAAATCATCACGAATATGTTCAATCAAATCAAGACCACAAACTAAATCGAAGGAATTATTAGAAAAAGGAAGTTTTTCTGCTCTGCCCTGTCTAAGATTTTTAAAGCCTCTTTTGCCAGCAAATTTTAAAGCCGCTTTAGAAGAATCTATACCGATAACCCTTCCAAATTTAGCCAAGATACTCAAATTAATACCAGTCCCGCATCCTACATCTAATATATCAAAAGAGCTGGTAGGAGGCAAATAAGTTGTCAGTAGTTTATAAATAATTTCGCTTCTACCAACATGCCACCAATAGTAATTTTCGAATTGATATAATTTTTCATATTCATTTTCTTCCATAAATTAAACTTATCATAATTAAGGTTTTTTAAGAATAATGCTAATTTCATCTTGATAAACTATTTGCCAATCAGCGTTTACTAAAATATGAGAAGCAACCCGCTGGGGAAATATCAACGCCCAATCAATGTCATATTTATCAATAACTTGAGCATAGTTTATTTTACCACTTAAAAAATTATCGTGGTCTTCAAAAGGATTTCTATCAGGTAATTGCCAGATTGCCATTCGACCATCGATAAACACTTTTTTTTCTGGTAACTGCCAGGTTAAATAACCTCCCCAATTATATTCATTAAACATCTGACCTGGAAATTGGTCAATATGTTTTTTTATGTATTGGACAGCACCGTAAGGATAATTTCCGGCTTGGGCAGCTTTTTCTGAAGAATTAACCAAAGGAAAGGTTTGAACTCCTCTCTGCCAGCCAATAAATAGAGTTGCTAAAAATAAGAGAAAAATTACTAATTTCGAACGGCTCATTGAAGAAAGAGTTTCGCCCACTAAATTTTTCATTGAGAGAACCCAGAGGGGAAGAGTAAGAACAATATAAACTGGCATATTGCGCCAGGAAAGAAAACCAAAATAGAGAAAGATTAATGAGAGAGCGAGTAAGGTAAAATCTAATTTTTTTAGATTCAGCAGGACTAAAAATCCCAAAAAAATCACATAGAGAAAAAAGAAATAACTCATGGCACTGGCAGAGGTAACATTCTGCCATTCACCAATATGCTCTTTCACATAGGCACCGGGTTGAGTCTGTGTAAAAGTAGTATAAATCTCTTTATAAATTCCTACTCCGTAAGGATTAACTAAAGTTGCCAGAACGCTAATTAAGAATATCAAGAATAACTTTCTTAAAAGTTGCCAGGTTAATACCTCTTTTTGGAGCCAACTAATGCTAAATAAGCGGTTTTTTAACTTTCCCAACCAAATTTTGATTGGTGTTTGAGAAGAAAAGACAAAAGAGGATTGCCAAAAAGAAATTTTTTGGTAGAAAAACTTTATTGTTTCTAAAAGAAGAAATAAAAATAAGACTACCAGCCCAATAGAAAAACCACCATGTAAATTTACCCAGAAAAGAAAAATTAAAGGAAACCAAAAGATTAATTTATTGGAAGGAGAGTGACGCCAGCGAAATAACAAAAAAATAATTAATCCTAAACCAAAAAGAGTAATTACTTGGGGTCGAATTCCAATAATAGGGACACTGGCTAAAGAACCAATTAGAGCGGCAATAACTCGGTATTCGAGGCGAGTAAAAATAGCTGAGGCAGCTAAGAAAAAGGCGGCACTAGCTATGAGAGAAAAAAGAATTACTAAAGGCCAGAAACCAAAATTATTATAAATCCAGAAAAAAATAATATCAGTAAGCCATTCATGGGCAATCCAAGGATAGTCGGCCATACTATGAGAGAGCATATCTTTACGAGGAATATCCCGATGTTCTAAAAAATACCTACCATCAGCAAAATGCCAACCCAAATCAGGGTCTAAAGGAGCCTTTAAATTAATAAAGAACATTGCTACTAAAGCAAGAAATATAAAAATAAGTAATCTCCCCTCCTTAAATTTAAAACCCCTAACTCTTTTGATTAGGGATTTCCAAAATTTTCTAAACTTATCTATTAAACTCATTAAATAATTATTACCCCTTTTACGTTATTGAACAGTTAAAGTAAGTACGGCGGTGTAACTCCCTTGGGCATCACCAGATTGGACAGTAAGATTCATCACGGTATTATCTAATTGAAAAGCCCCAGCACCATAGCCACTGCTGGCTGTCATCACATTGACAGCATTGCCGGCATCGGAACCCAATGACTGGTTAGCTGAACCAGCAGTTACATTGGTGATGTTAGATGAATTCAAGTTAGTAATATTCCCAGGGCTAACCTTTACTCTGGCATAGGTATTTAAGACATTAGTACCAGCTGCCAGATTATTAGCAGTAGCAGTTAAACTCCAACCTCCACTGTTTCCTCGATAATCAGTGACTTGGACATTGTTTAAATTTCCCTGTTGGTTTGAAGCCTGACCAGCGGTTGCATTAGGCCAACCAAAACTTGTCGGTGCGGTTGTATCCAAAGTCCCAGCAACAATATTAACCGCCAAGTTGGTAGTCACGTTAGCAGCCAAACTGACATTAAGGGAAGTAAAGAGCATTAGAAAAAGCAAACTAAGAATTAAAAGGGAATAAATTCGCTCTTTAATGGTTTTTATTTCTTGATTTATTCGGGACATATTCTTTTTTTATTATAGTTTTTAGAAGATATATGTCAAGGAAAGTTATCAACAGATAGTTACAATTTAATTATAGCATAGTTTCCCTGTCAAGCAACTATCCCGAGTCTATATTTTCGTTTATTTTATTTTCTTTTGATATTTCGCTATAATAATATAATGGCAAATAAGAGTTTTTTCAGGAGAATCCCTCCCTTGACTTTATTTATTATTTTTAGTTTATTAATTGCCGTTCATACTTTTGCTAGTACCACTCAACTTCAAATTAAAATTATGGGCTGCGGAAACAACGAGATAGAGTTTGATGAGGTGTGCGATGGCACTGATTTGGCAGGTAAAACCTGCCAGGATTTTGGTGAAACGCACGGAGATTTAGCTTGTGCTTCGACTTGCGATGCATTTGACATCTCTGGCTGCTATACTCCACCTACGCCGCCTCCACCTCCTGGTGGAGGTGGTGGTTGGGCTCCGCCACCTATTGAAACTAAAGTTATCATTAAGGGTAAGGCCTATCCCTTGAGTTCGGTGACTATTCTGCAAGATGGTAAAATAGCAACTACTATCCAGGCTGATTCCCAAGCGAATTTTAAAATGGAAATTACTAATATCACGCCAGGGGTTTGGACTTTTGGAGTCTGGTCAGAAGATAAAAGAGGAGTGAAATCTCTTACTTTTAGTTTTACTACTAACATTATTTCAGGGATAACCACCACTATCAGTGGTATTTTTTTGCCCCCGACTATTGAAATTGATAAAACTTTTGTTCAAAAAGGGGAAATTTTAAATATTTTAGGTCAGACTGCTCCCCAAAGTGAAATTAGTATTATTGTTAATTCTCCGGAAGAAATAATTAAGAAAACCAAAGCCGAGACTGATGGAACCTGGTTTTATGGTTTTGATACAACGCCTTTAGAAGAGGGCTCTCACGGCACTCGGGCTAATGCTACTTCATTAGAAGGTTTATCAAGCACTTTTTCTCAGACTTTAACCTTTAGCGTCGGCAGAGAATTAATAGAAAAATTATGTCCTAAAGGAGACTTTAATAAAGATGGAAAAGTTAATTTGGTTGATTTTAGCATTTTGCTTTATTGGTGGGGCAGATATAATGCCTGTGCTGACCAGAATCGAGATGGAATTGTTGGCTTAGCGGATTTTTCAATTATGCTTCATTGGTGGACTGGATAGTTTTGAGAATTTAGAATGTAGGATTTAGAATTTAGGGAATAGAATATAGAAAAATATGGAGACAAAAAAATTACAATCATTTAAAGATTTAAAAGTTTGGCAAAAGACTACTGATTTAGCCACTCTGATTTATAAAATCACTGAGAAATTTCCACGCTCGGAATTATACGGTTTAACTAATCAAATGAGACGAGCAGTAATCTCAATTAGTTCAAATATCGCTGAAGGGTTTAAAAGAAATCATAAAAAAGAAAAATTGCAATTCTATAATGTAGCCTATGGTTCTACAGCCGAGTTAGAAAGTCAAATTGAAATTTCCTATAAGCTTACTTATTTGCCTGAAGAGGATTATAAAAAACTATTGTCCTTAACCGTAGAAGTTGCAAAAATGATTGATGGTCTTATAAAATCAGTTCGCAAACCCTCAAATCCTAAATTCTATCTTTTATTCCTTTTAATCTTTCTATATTCTATATCCTATATTCTAATCCCTTCTCTTGTGGAGGCGGCGGTTTTGTATTTAGAACCTCCCCAAGGAGAATATTATCAAGGTGATACTTTTATAGTAGAAGCCAGAATTGATACTGAGGAAGATTGCATTAATACCGTTGAGGCAAATTTAAGTTTCTCTCAAGATGTTTTAGAAGCAGTTGATTTTAGTAAGGGAAATTCTATTTTGATCCTTTGGGTAAAAGAACCTTCTATTGATCAAAATAAAGGCGAGATTTCCTTTTCCGGTGGAATTCCTGGAGGTTATTGTGGAATATTACCGGGAGAACCAGGAAAAATTAATTTACTGGGAAGAATTGCTTTTAAGACAAAAGAGTTAAGCGAGAAGAAACAGGCAGAAGTAAATTTTTTAGAAGGTTCACAAGTATTATTAAACGATGGGTTGGGGACGCCAGCGAAATTAACTACCAAAGGAGCAGTTTTTACTATTTTGGCTGAAAAGTTGGAAATTCCAGAGGACGAGTGGAAAAAAGAATTAGAGAAAGATAATATTCCTCCTGAACCATTTGAAATAGAAGTTCATCAAGATCCAGCAATTTTTGAGGGAAAATATTTTATTATTTTTTCCACTACTGATAAACAAACTGGAATTGATTATTATGAGATATTAGAGACAAGAGACAAGCGACAAGAAGTTTGGGAAAGAGGAGAGAGTCCTTATTTATTGACAGACCAGAGTTTACAAAGCATAATAAAGGTGAAGGCAGTTGATAAAGCGGGAAATGAAAGAATTGCCGAATATCTACCAATAAAGAAACCACTTCCTTATTGGATAATTATTCTAGTTTTAGTGGGGGTAGGAATAATTTGGTGGATACTAAGAAAAATCCGAATTCCAAAATCCAAATGACAAATTAAAGCCAGCGGAGAACAATTTTCCGCGAATCACGAAATGAAAAGATTATTTCCCATTTTAGTCATTTTAATAATTTCTTTTTTTGTTGTCCCTCCTGCTCGGGCTCAGACTGCCTCTTTATATTTATTGCCTTCGACTGGAAATTACACCATTGGTAGTACTTTTTCAGTTGAGGTAAAGGTCAGTGCTGGAATACCAATCAATGCGGCCGAGGGATCTCTGGTTTTTAACACCGAAGAACTTAATATAGTTAGTATTTCAAAAAGTGGTTCTATCTTTAGTTTGTGGACTACTGAACCAACTTTTTCTAATTCGGCTGGAACAATAGAATTTGGCGGTGGAACACCAACGAGCTTTGCTGGGGCTGCGGGAACTATAATTACTATTACTTTTAAAGCTAAAATAGGTGGTACCACTAATGTTAATTTTATATCAGGGGCAGTTTTGGCAGCGGATGGGAAAGGAACAAATATTTTAGCCAGAATGAGCGGCGGAACTTATACTTTTAAACCAGGCATCATTACTCCGCCAGCTGAGGAAGAATATATCCCTCCACCAACTCCGACAGGTATTCCCTTAGCTCCGGTTGTTTCCTCAAGTACTCATCCTGATCCTGAAAAATGGTATTCAAATAATAACCCAGAATTTAGCTGGAAATTACCATCCGATGTTTCCGAAGTAAGTTTATTACTTCATCAAAAACCAACCGCTGACCCTGGACCAATTTCTGATGGCAAAATTGAATCTAAAAAATTTGAGGATATTGGGGACGGTATCTGGTACTTTCATATCAAATTTAAAAATCAGTTTGGTTGGGGAGGAATTACCCATCGAAAAGTCTCAATTGATACTATTTCTCCTAAGTCCTTTAATATTGAGATTAAAAGAAAAGATTTATTAGATCCTCAACCAATACTTCTTTTTGGAACCACTGATGAGACTTCGGGGGTCGAGTATTATGAAATAAAAATTGATCAAGGAGAACCAGCGGTGGTATCAGCAGGTATAAAAGAGATTTCTTACCAGATTTTACCTCAATCTTCAGGGAAGCATCTGGTTGAAGTTAAGGCATTTGATAGGGCTGGAAATTTTAGTTTGGCTACAGCCGAATTCGAAGTTTTATCAACTCCTGTTTTTTTAAAATTTGGTAAAATGGTCATAGATTATTTAACCACAATTATTACCTTAGTTATTTTAATTGTTGGTGTAATAGCAATTATTTTTTATCCTTTTTATCGGATTTCTCTTTGGCGAAAAAGACTTAGATTCGAAACAAAGGAAGTTGCCCAAGCTGTTTATAAAGCCTTTAGATCCCTACGAAAGGAAATACAAAATCAAATTGAATATCTTAACGGAAATCCTGATTTGACTGAAACAGAAAAAGAAGTCAGAGATAAATTAAAGAAAGCTTTAGATGTTTCGGAAAAATTTATTGAAAAAGAAATCAAAGATATAGAAAAAGAATTAAAATAAAAATTAACAAAGAAGTTTTTAAATTTTACACCCCCGTTAGAAAAGTAACTATTAAGATGTAAAGGATAATTATTGACATCAAATTTCTAACGGGTATATTTAATTAATGCCCCTGAAAACTAAAAAAATTAAATTAAAAAAGAAGGTTTCTCTTACCAAAGTGATTAAACCTCCTAGTAAAGAACTCTCACTACGGGGTAAGCCTTCTTTTTTAGAGGGGCCAATTAAAAAAATTAAAGTGGGTGTCATTGGTATTGGTGGGGGAGGGAGTTCAATTGTCTCCGAGCTTTCTCAAAGGTTAAAGAGAGTTAGTTTTTTTGCTGCCAATTCTGATCTTAAGGCCTTGAAAAAATTGCCAAAAGAAGTTGTTACTCTTTCTGTCGGTCAAAATTTGACTAAAGGATTGGGAACTGGAATGGATAGGGATTTAGCTGAAGAGGTAACAAGAAAGGAAAGAGAGAAAATAAAAGAAATCTTAAAAAATAAGGATTTTTGCATTTTTTTAGCCACCCTTGGTGGTGGTTTTGGTTCAGGAGCCACTCCAGTCTTTACCAGAATTTCCAAAAGACTGGGTAACCTGAATTTTGGCATTTTTACCCTGCCTTTCAAATTTGAAGGAGAAAAGAAAATGGAGATTGCCAGAGAATCTTTAGAAAAATTGAAAGAGGGTTTAAATGCCTTAGTTATTCTTCCCAACGAGAGAATTTTCCAAATTATTGATAAAAAAACTTCCTTAAAAGAGGCTTTATCAGTAATAAATAAAAATTTAGCTGAAAGCCTAGAGAGCTTAATTGAGATACTCTATCTACCTGGAATAATCAACCTTGATTTCGCCGATTTGAGAACAATTCTTGAAGGTAAAGGTAGATTGGCTTATTTGAATACAGTTCAATTTCCTATTTCAAATAAAATTGAGGAAGAAATTAAAAAATTACTTTTCTCTCCATTATATCTCTACACAATTGAAGGAGCCAAAGGGATTTTGTTTAATATCACTGGCGGGAAAGATCTTTCCCTGGGGGAAATCTCCGAAATTTCCAGAAAAATTTGGGAAATGGCTGGCAAAGAAGCCAAAATTATTTTCGGCGTTTCTTATAATAAAAAATTGGACAGAGAAATTAAAATTACTTTGTTAGCTACTGGCTGCCAGTCATGGATTTTACCAAAAAAGGTAAAAGAAATAAGATTAAAGCCAAAAGAAATCAAAAAAGTTAGATATCTAAAAGTTAAAAAAGAGTTGGAAATTCCGATTGAGAAAAAGCTGGACTCCGCCACTCAAGGGGCTCGTAGAGAGCCCGAGGGCGGAGAAAGGGTCGGTGTCCCGCCTTCGACAGTTCCCCTTAAAATCAGGAGAAATGCCCTTCAAATAAAAGAGGAAGCAAAAAAGGAGGAAGAGGAAATTTTAGCTAAGGAAAAAATCTGGGAGACTCCAGCTTTTTTAAGAAAAAGTAAAAAGTAAAACATGGAGATAAAAAAAGCAATAATTCCTATTGCCGGCCTGGGAACAAGATTTCTGCCTCTATCTAAGGTCTTGCCAAAGGAACTTTGGCCTTTAGTTGATAAACCAATCATTCAGTATATTGTTGAAGAGGTAAAGCAATCAGGGATCTCGGAAATAATTTTTGTCATTTCGCCGGAAAAGAAGGTTGTTTTTGATTATTTTAAAAAATATTATTTGCAGAAGTCGCCCAAACTTGAAAAAAGTTTACGAGAAAGAAATAAACTCTTTTTTTTAGAAGAACTTAAAAATTTAGAAGAACTTTGCCAAAATTTATCTTTTTCTTTTGTTTTTCAGAAAAAGCCTCTCGGTGATGGCCATGCTATTTCCTTGGCTAAAAATTTAATTAATGGCCAGGCTGTAGCCGTTTTATTTGGCGATGATATTGTTGTTTCAAAAATTCCCTGCCTTTTCCAATTGATGAAAATTTTTAAAACTTGTCAAAAACCAGTCATTGCACTTCAAAAAGTACCAAAAGAAAGAATTCCTTTTTATGGGATAGTTAAGGTTGAGAAAATTGCTAACCGTCTCTATAAAATAAAAAAGATTGTAGAAAAGCCATCTTTAGAGGAAGCCCCTTCTGATTTAGCCATTGTCGGAAAATATATTTTAACTTCAGAAGTTTTTGAATATTTAAATAAGATTCAACCCTCAAAATCTGGAGAGATAATCTTAGCTAAAGCCTTGGATAAGATGGTTGAAGATGGTAAAATAATTTATGGTTATGAATTTGAAGGAGAATGGTTGGAATGTGGAACAAAAGATGGCTGGTTAGAATGTCATTTTTATCTTGTTTCTCAGCATCCTAAATTTGGCCCAAAATTAAAAGAATTTTTAAAGAAGATTAAAATATGATCGAGGTAACCAAAGAAATTTTAAAGAAAATTTATAAAGAAAGACCGAGAGAAAGCAAAAAATATGATTTTGGTTTATTGATTGTTATTGGGGGCTCAGAATTTTATTCAGGTTCACCGGCCCTTGCGGCAATGGCAGCCTTTAAATCAGGGGTTGATATGGTTAGAATCATTGCACCCAAAAGAGCAGCTGATATCATTGCCTCTTTTTCTCCTGATTTGGCTGCCTATCCTTTAGAAGGAAGATGGTTAGAAAGAAAGCATTTAGCAACTTTAATTTCAATGACCGAATCAGCAAGAGCAGTTTCTAATGGGAAAACAGCTGTAGTCATTGGCGGAGGGATGGGGAGAACGGAAGAAACCCAGAGGACAATTTTGGAATATCTAAAGGAAGTTTCAGTTCCAGTAGTTATTGATGCCGATGCTATTTATGCCATTTCCAAAAAAACAGAGATAATTTCAGGAAAGCCCCTTTTAATCACTCCTCATACCTATGAATTTTTTGTTTTAACTGGTAGAGAAGTTTATAGACTTTCTCAGGAAGAAAAAATAAAAGTAGTCTTAGAAGAGGCTCAAAAATTACAGACAACAATTTTACTAAAAGGAGCAACCGACATAATTTCTGATGGCAAGGAAGTGGCTTTAAGTAAGACGGGTTCACCTCTAATGACAAAAGGCGGATGTGGGGATACGCTGGCTGGTATTTCTGGAGCCTTACTAGCCAGAGGGATTGAGCCATTTTTAGCTGCTCAGGTTGCTGCTTTTATTAATGGCCGGGCTGGTGAAATTGTCGCTGAGAGAATGGGAGAAGGCCTATTGGCTACCGAATTAATTAAAGTTATTCCTGAAGTTTTAAAATAAAGGAACTCTAAAATTTAAAAATCTATGAACAAAGGTTATCTTTTAGTTTTTTCTACTGCCATTATTTCTGGTTTTTCAATTTTTATTAATAAATTTGGAGTTAGCGTTGTTAACCCTTATATTTTCACCTGGCTGAAGAATTTAACTGTTGCTCTTTTATTAACCGGGATTTTTTTGGCTTTGAAGGATTGGAAGACCTTGAAGAAATTAACCAAAAAACAATGGTTTTTATTAGTAACTATTGGTTTAGTTGGAGGAAGTATTCCATTTTTGCTCTTCTTTAAGGGACTTTCTTTAACTACGGCTAGCCAAGGAGCTTTTTGGCATAAAACAATGTTTATTTATGTTGCTTTTTTAGCAACTATTTTTCTAAAAGAAAAAATAGATAAAAAATTTTTATTTGGAGGATTCTTATTGATTTTGGGTAATTTATTTTTATTAAAAAAATTACCTCTCTCATTTAATCAGGGAGATTTCTTAGTTTTTTTAGCTACCTTATTTTGGGCAATAGAGAACACAATTTCAAAGTATGTTTTGAGAGATCTTCAAGGTAAAACTGTTGCCTGGGGGAGGATGTTTTTTGGAACTTTGTTTATTTTTATTTTTCTTTTAATCAGCGGGCAATTATCTTTATTATCTGACCTTAATTTGTTTCAAATTAATTGGGTTATAATTACATCAATTACTCTTTTTGCTTATGTAATGACCTGGTACAGTGGCCTAAAATTTGTTCCAGTTTCTCAAGCAACAGCAATTTTACTTCTAGGCTCCTCGATAACTACCTTTTTATCTTTAATTTTCGAAAAGAAAATTAGTTTTCCTGAAATTTCTTCTGGAATTTTAATTATTTTTGGAATTGTTTTTGTTATTGGCTTGAAAAAAAGTTGGGAATTAATTAAAGAAGTTAAAAAATTAGTTTATGTCAGGACTTAAAATTGCTGTTCTTTATAGTTTTCCTGCTTTTAAACTTGGTTTTTGTGGACTCCGGGGAAAATCAGTCACCCGGCTTTTTTTAAATTATCTTTCTGGTAAAAAAGTTTCTAGAAAGAAAATTAGAAAGATTTTGAAAAATTTTAAAGGAGCCTATTCATATTATCGTTTAATTGCAAAAAGTTCTAAAATTAAGGACCCTTTTAATAAAAAAATAGTTAAGGCCTATTGGATAGGAAACTCTTTATTAGAAAAAGTCAAAATTGCTGATTTACGCCAAACAATTGCCAAAGATTTTTCAAAACCAGGATTATTATCAAAAGAAATAGCCTTTAAAAAAGCAAAAGAGATTCCGGTCAATTCAAAACCTCATCATAGTTTCCATGTTCTAATAGTTGGTTCAGTGGCTGGGAAAATTGTTCTTAAAGGAAAATTATTGGATCTTTGCCGGATTAGTTGGGGAAAAGTAATTAAAAAATTCAAAATTCAAAATTCAAAATTCAAAATTATTGTAAGATACCAACCACTAATTGGCAAAAAAAATTTAAAATTGAGGAAACTAATTAAAAAAGAAATTTTTTGGGATAAAAATTTAGTGCCTAATGTGAAAGTAGGTGATTGGGTATCCTTCCACTGGAATCAATTGGTTCAGAAGTTAGAGAAAGAAGATTTGGAAAATCTCAAAAAATATACTAAAATTACCTTGGAGAGACTAACAGAAATGAAGAATATTCACATTTCCTAAAATTATTTATGAGTAAGACTGTTGATATTTTAATAACAATTATTTGGTTCATTTGGACTGGTGCCGTTTTGCCGCAAATTTATAAGATTTGGAAGAGAAAAAGTGTGGCAGATTTATCAATTGTTTCACTTTGGATTAACTTTTGGTGTTCTATTGCTTCATTGTTTTATGGAGTTTATATCAAACTCTGGCCGCTCATCAGCGTAAATATTTTTGGTACTATTTTATTTGCAGTCGTTATCGGTCAATATTATAAATATCAGAAAAAATGAATCGAAAACCAAAGGTTGCCATTTTTTCTTTAACATCAGATGAAGGTTGTCAATTCACCCTTTTGGATTTAGGAGAAAAATTCTTTAATTTTTTAAGAGAAGTTGATTTAATAGATTTTCCTTTGATTGAAGAAGCTGGTTATCCAAAAGGTAAAAAGATTGATGTGGCTTTCGTTGAAGGTGTCCCAATTACTAAAAACGACTTTTCTTTACTCAAAAAAATTAGAAAGGAATCAAAAATTTTAGTTGCACTTGGAAATTGTGCCGCCCTGGGGGGAATTCCTGAAATTAAAAATTATCAAGGAAAAGAAAAAACAATCAGATTTATTTATAAAAGATTAAATCGTATTTTAAATCCAGAAATTAAAGAAATTGATAATTTTGTCAAAGTTGATTTTGTCATTCCTGGTTGTCCAATCGATGGCGAGGAATTTTTAAAATTTGCTGAAGATTTAATAAAAGGAAAAATTCCGGAAGTTTGTCAAAGCCCAGTCTGTACCGAATGCCCATATAAGGGAACTTTAAAATGTTTTTTGGCAAGGAAAAAAGTCTGCCTGGGATTAATCACTTTAGCCGGTTGTGAGGCTATCTGCCCAAAAAATGAGTTTCCTTGTCTTGGCTGCCGAGGAATCTTCAAAAGGGCAAATGTTAAAAGTTTTTTAAAAGTTTTGGGAAAATTCCAAAAAAAAGAAGATATCGAAGAAAATTTAGAAATCTTTGGCATCAAAGACGATGTTGAAAAAATTTTTTAAAAATGAACCCTCACA
>Ga0315312_1001847_pt1 | contig 15585 bp, 14 predicted proteins | sample TDP7_MG_FD_203629 | JGI IMG/M metagenome (GOLD analysis project Ga0315312, IMG submission 203629) | Freshwater sediment microbial communities from Lake Towuti, South Sulawesi, Indonesia - TDP7 | ecosystem: Environmental > Aquatic > Freshwater > Lake > Sediment | place: Indonesia: South Sulawesi... | reverse complement strand
CGAAGGAAGATTTAGGGTGATAAGATGTACAGTCAAAAAGTTATGGAACACTTCAAGAACCCTCGAAACATGGGCGAAATCCCGGATGCAGACGGCGTAGGAACCGTAGGAAATCCCATCTGCGGCGACATGATGAAGATCTTCATTAAAGTGAAAGACAACAGGTTGGAGGACGTCAAGTTCAAGACTTTCGGTTGTGGAGCTGCTATAGCTACCAGCAGTATGATAACTGAATTGGCGAAAGGGAAAAAGATCGATGAGGCCATGAAGATTACTCGTGCTGATGTTGCAGACGCTCTAGAAGGCTTACCTCCAATAAAGATGCATTGTTCCAACCTAGCGGCTGATGGGCTACGTGCAGCGATAGAGGACTACTTGAAGAAAAAGGAGGCATCGAAATGAAAACTTCAAAGACATGCGAACTCTGCAATAGACAAGTAGGCGAGGAATGCGCCTTCGCCGTCTACAAGAGAGTGATAAGAGGTAAGCAGCATATCTTCTGCTGCGCTGCTTGCGCAGATAAATATGAGGAGAAAGATAGCCAACCCTAAATTCTTAGACAGCATCTTTGGAGGCTAGCAGATGGCTAAGACAGGACTAGTTTACCATGAAGACTATTTGAAACACGACCCTGGTCGGGGTCATCCTGAAAGCCCTGAGAGGTTACGTAGAACTGTTCAAGTCTTGGCTGAAACCAAACTGATAGCGAAACCGAACATAGTCATACTCAAACCTGGATCCGCAAGCGACGAAGACTTAGCACTCGTTCATACACGAGAGTATATTAAAACAGTAAAATCTCTGAGCATGTCCGGTGGTGCTATCACTGCAGATACACCTGTTCCAGAAGGAACATATGAAATAGCTAAATTGAGCGCTGGAGGCGCTATGTTGGCTGGCGAAGCGGTGGTAAAGGGAGATGTGGAGAATGCATTTGCATTGATTCGCCCTCCAGGCCATCACTCTGGAAGAAATTATGGAGGGGGATTCTGCTACTTCAATAATATAGCGATCATGGTTGAGTACCTTCGCAAGAAGTATCAATTGAAACGCTTCATGATTCTAGACTGGGATGTGCACCACGGCAATGGGACCCAAGACATATTCTATGAGGACCCTACTGTCCTATACTTCTCAACTCATCAGATGCCGCTATACCCAGGAACAGGCTATCTGGATGAGATTGGATATGGTAAAGGGAAAGGGTATAACGTCGATGTACCGTTGCCGCCCGGGACGTCTGGAGCCAACTACATGCATATTCTGGATGAGCTTTTCATTCCGTTAGCTGAAGCTTTCAGGCCGGAGATTATAGCTGTTTCAGCGGGGCAAGACGCTTACTTCCACGATCCTATCGCAAATCTCAGTTTCACAGTTCACACGTATGCGGATATAACTAGGAAAGTCATGGATGTTGCTCAGAACGTCTGCAACAGAAGAATAGCGATGGTCTTGGAGGGGGGATATCACCTTGAAGCTGTGCCACGCGCCATCGCAGGAATAATCGCAGCTTTAGCTGAAATCCAAGGCTATGAAATAATTGAGCCAAGAAAGCCTCCTCCGCAGACACTGAGCAGTGAGGTTAGATCAAGAGTTGAGAAGATCAAGTCGATTCTAGCGGAATACTGGGATATCTTCGATAAACCAAACATCGCCTAAATAGGATGTCTTTTAATGTATAAACTGACTGGACAACTTGATAAGCTGGTCAAATCCCCATGAAACCCGCTAAGAAAGAAGCTTCAACCGGATCAAGTTGTACGCCAGAGAGATTAATGATTTCAACACATCCTATTTCTGCTAGTGAATATTGAAACAAAATATAAAACAAACTGTTTCTTAGATGTCTTGCTGAGAATAACAGCTGCTCTGAAACAGGGACATGGAACGCCTTTGTGAGGCTAAATATTGTCCGAAACAGAACGGATCATCGAAACGATACTTACTCAACGGAGAGACTTGACGCGCGAGAAGCTTCTCTCTCTTATAGAAGATAAGAAGAAACGAGCGGGAGATCTTCTATCCGATGAGGGTGCGACGAGATTAGTTGCCCAAGACCTACTCGTCGAGATGGAAGCAAAAAGGATGGCGGGAATAAGAATAGTCGACCTCGTCACTGGACTCAATGATGTAACGATAATCGGTCGAGTGATGGTTGTTTGGTCAGCACAAGAATTTAGGAAGAGCGACGGCTCCACAGGGAAGATTCTGCGATTCCTTCTAGCTGACAGAACTGGCAAGATACATTGTGCTGCATGGAACGCCAAAGCTGAAGGACTTGAACAAGAAGGGCTGACACAGGGGAAGGTTGTGAAGGTAGCCCACGGCTACACTCGGGAAGGGCTTGCAGGTTCCGTCGAATTGCATTGCGGTGATCGAAGCGATGTCATCATTTCACCAGCAGAAGTTAGAGATGAGGATTACCCTAAGTTTGAGGAGTTCTTCGTAAATATTGCAGGGATAACTTTGGACAAAAAAGAAGTCAACGTCATCGGCGTTGTAAAATCTGAACCAAAGTTATTTACATTTCAAAGACATGATGGAGAGGGCTATGTGCTTCGAACCCGGATCGCTGATAGAACAGGGAACATTGCGGTAGTCGTTTGGAATGAGAAAGTTGGAGAGATCAGAGACCTAAAGAGAGATGATGTTCTTCAAGTAATCAACGGAAAAGTGAAGAAAGATCTCAGCGGATTCCCAGAGATACATGTGGACAAGAGAAGCAAAATTGAAATCTTCAAAGAGAGACCAACATACCTTCAAGCTCCAGCCTCAAAATTCACAAAGATAGCTGCATTGAAACCTACAATGAGAGGAATAGACCTACTGGTCAGAGTCGTGAGAGTTGGAGGACAACGAGAGTTAAAGAGAACAACTGGAGAGACTACGTGTGTAGGAAGACTACTAGTAAACGATGATACTGGATTAACAAGAATCTCCCTATGGGATGAACATGCGAAGCTGCTCGAACAGGTAAGAGAAGGCGATGTTCTCTTGGTAGAGGACGCCTCAACTAGAGAACGTGCTGGCGAGATTTCGATAAATGTAGGGAAAACAGCTTCAGTAACGGCAAATCCTCAAATTGAAGATGTTGAGAAGCCAGCTCCTCCAAAAGTGACTAGAATCAAGGATCTACCTCAGACCTCCGGAATGGTCATCGTAGAGGGAACGTTGACTGAAACACCGATTCTCAGAGAGGTACTCTCGGAAGGCGGAGAGAAGATTGAAGTAGCATCGTCAAGAATTAGAGATGAGACAGGTGAAGCCCAAGTCTCTCTCTGGAGAACTCTTGCAAGGCAAGTGGTAGAGATCCCATCGAAGATGAGAGTTAGATTAGTAGGGGTCCGATTCAGAGTCAGGATGGATGGTCAAGTTGAGCTATCCTCAGACCCATTAACTACGCTGGAGATAATGGCGAAACCTGAAGACCAACTTGTTTCAATCGAGGAAGTAAAGAGACTTGTAGAGCTGAGGAACGGAGAGAGTGCAACGATACGGGCTATGATTCTGGAGGTCTCAGAGAAATCATTCATGTACGCCGCTTGTAGCAACTGTATGGGCAGAGTTGACTTTGAAGATGATGAGATTGCCTGCAGCTCCTGTGGAATCGTAAAGGACATTTCCCCGCAGATCTCATTAGACTTGAAGATCGATGACGGAACAGCCTTTATCGACGCTACCACTGAATCTCCTAACGCTGAGAATCTACTGAAAGAGAGTATGGACATCCTCTGGAAGAAATTGCGTGAGCAGAAAGTTTCTAAAGTATCATTGCCGATACAGGTTACTGGGAAGCTCATAGGAATGAGAATAGAAGCTTCCGGAATAATGGAATACGATACGAAAACAGGAAAACCCAAGTTTCTCGTGAACAGACTGAAAGTAATCACTTAGCAAGAACTAGGAGATTATTTTGTCACCTTATTGTTTTCTGGATGAGAACATCAAACCGTAGTGTGACATGAATGTTAACGATGAAGATAGGTAAAGATATCTTCGACTACATCAACAGCATTAGAAATCCGAAAGCTAAACAGACTATGAAGAAGAGAGTACAAGAGTATCTTCCAAAAGAAGAGTATGTAGACAAACTCGAGCGAATAGACGGAAAACTTTACTTCGCCGTATTCTCAGCCGAATGGTCACCGGACTGTCAAGCGCACATTCCAAGCCTAGCAAAGCTCTTGCTAGCGGCCAGAAACAACAACTTAGTAGTCAAAATAGTAGACTTCGATGAGAACAGAGATATTGCTGAGGAGTTAGGTGTCCTCCGCATCCCAACAATTATAGTATATGACAAAAGCTGGCATGAATTGGGCAGGTTTGTTGAGAAACCTCAACGATATGGCACAATAGAAGAAGAGCTGTGTGCTATCATCGAAAAACCTAGCAAGTAGCCCATCGATATCCTTAGATTCTCCGGGTCGCTTGCGCGATTGAATATTCACCAGCATATTTCCTTTGATTCTACCGATAGTGTTTACCATAATCAAAGGTTATAGCCATAGAGAGAATCGATTAATTAGAAACTTCTAAAGACTGGATTAGACTATTCTTATTGTGTGGAACACACCGCTTTCTGCATGCACAGCTGGGAAAAGAAAGCTGAACTTGGGCGAGAACAGTAGCGTTATGCGCTTGATCGAGGCGCTTTCAAAACTCAGAGTCAGTGGAATCGCGGTCGCAAAGATAGAAAGATTTGCTGCCAAAATTGGAGTTGATGAGAACAAACTGCTTGAGCTCTATGTTAAGACGAAGAACATGGCTGGCAAGGAACGATTCGCAGCTACGCCATACTCAGAGAGAATCCTGTTTCTCCCCCAATGCTTACGTGCTAGGGAATGCCCCGCGAAACTTGGAAGCCACGGCTATATATGCCAGGAGTGCGGAAAATGCGAACTACTTCAAGTGACTCGCGAAGCTTTGAGTCTAGGTTACAGAAGCGTCTTCATTCTGCCGGGGGGAAGCATCGTAGCGAAGATCTTCGCCAAAGTGCGGCCTAAAGCTTGTTTGGGCATAGCCTGCTTGAAGGAACTTGTACTCGGAAGCTATGTTTGTGAGAAGTTTGGCATAATAGCACAAGGAGTCCCTCTGCTTCGAGATGGTTGCATTAACACAGATGTAGATTGGAAGCAAGTGAATACCGCCTTATGTTTGCACGCCCCGATGAATACATGATCCTTCTATGAGTAATCCAAGATCTAACTTCGCCCAATCATACACTCCATGAGTCTACTTCTATTATGCAAAGGCATAATTCCTGAGTTCAGCCTAACCGGGTACTCAGTGTGATGTTCTATGAGAAGGATAGAGAAGGATCGAGTGGATCTTTCTATTGATGACTTCTATGGTATAAAATCGTGGTATAACATCCTTCCAGACCTGCCTGAGTCATTGCCTGCTCAGAAGGAACCCGGTGACGGAATATCAAGAATAAAATTCATGCAAAGAGTCATGTCGAGAACATGCTTCATTCAAGAGTTCTCGTCGAGGAGTCGGATCCCTGTCCCAGATGAGGTCATGAAGCTCTATGTGCAGGCTGGTAGACCACGCCCCCTTTATAGAGCTAGGCGACTTGAAGAATACTTGAAACTTAAGAATGTCAAGCTGTACTACAAAAGAGAAGACCTTTCACCAACTGGAAGCCATAAAGTCAATACTGCGATCGCACAAGCCTTCTTCGCATCGAAAGAAGGAAAAACCAAACTAATCACTGAGACTGGAGCCGGACAATGGGGAACTGCTCTCTCATATGCAGCGAAACTGCTGGGCTTAGAATGCGTTGTCTTCTGGGTCAGAGCTGTCTACAAATGGAAGATCGATCGGAGCACTCTAATGAAGCTGTATGGAGCAACTGTGTATTCTTCGCCAAGCGATAAAACTGAAACTGGAAGGAAACTGCTTAGGGAAAACGCGGATCACCCTGGCTCTTTAGGAATAGCTGTTTCAGAGGGGTTGGAATACGCTGAGAAACTGGAGGAAAGTGTATACTGCTTAGGTTCAGTCCTAAACCATGTGCTCACTCATCAGACAATAATCGGCCTTGAAACAATGAAAGAGTTCGAATCAATAGACGAATCTCCTGATTTAATGATAGGGTGTCTAGGCGGAGGCAGTAACTTCGGCGGATTCATCTTACCTTTCGCAGGCGAAGTACTGCAAAAGAAGAGAACATGCGAGTTCCTTGCAGCACAATCGATGGCTGCACCAAACCTAGTCAAAGGTCAATACAGGTATGATTTCGCGGATGTAAGCGAACACACTCCTCTGTTAAAGATGTATACTTTAGGCCACAAGGTTGAGATGCCTGCAATAAAGGCTGACGGCCTTAGATACCATGCTGCTGCTCCGATCATAAGCCTCCTGCGCCATTATGGCGTAGTCAAAGCGAGAGCATACCCAATAGATGAGAAAGAGATCTTTGAGGCGGCTAGAATCTTCCTTAGAACAGAAGGGTGGCTTGCTGCACCCGAATCAAGCTACGCGATTAGAGCGGCAATAGATACGGCGCGAGAATTCGAAAAGAGAAAGGAGGATAAGGTCATAGCCTTTAACATTTCAGGCCACGGATTCCTAGATTTACCAGCCTACAAGGAGAAACTGTTCCCGAACTAGCTCTTAGCAGCCTCCTTGATCGCGCCTTGAATTATCTCAAGAGCTGGGTCTAGAAGATCGCGTGTTATAGTCAATGGTGGAACTATTCGTATCGTCGACAGCCCAGACGTGATTAGGGCTACTCCTCGTCTCCAACACTTCTTCATAATTTCATTAGCTTCCTCCTTAGCTGGAGCCTTGGTCTTAAGGTCTTTTACCATTTCAACCCCGATCATTAGGCCTTTACCTCGAACATCGCCTATGATACTGTATTTCTCCTGCATTTCCTTGAGCCGCTTCATTACATATGTTCCTTGCTTCGTGGCGTTCTCCAAAAGGTGTTCATCTCTGATTATGTTGATTACCTCTAGCGCAGCGGCGCATGCTACAGGGTTTCCGCCGAAGGTATTCGCATGTGAACCTCTCTCCCAATCCATTAATTCAGCTTTAGCGACTGTGGCACTGAGAGGAATTCCAGCGGCTATCGATTTCGCGATGCAGACGACATCAGGTTCCACGCCCCAATGTTCGATTGCAAACCATTTGCCGGTTCTTGCAAGTCCTGACTGAATCTCATCATCAACAAGGAGAATTCCGTATTTGTCTGCGAGTCTTTTCAGGCGTTTAAAGTATTCAGGTGGAGGAAGAACGTAGCCGCCTTCGCCTTGAATTGGCTCGAAGAAGAACGCAGCTGTATCTTCAGGCGGAATATATCTCTGAAGAACGTATTCGTCAATGAAGTCTACGCACCAGTAGCTACACTCTGGATAAGTCAGTTTGAATGGACACCGATAGCAATTTGGATAAGGCACATGTGTAACCCCTGGCATCAATGGGAAGAAGTGCCTTCTCTGGACTGGTTTGCTAGCGGTTAGGCTAACTGACCCGATCGTTCTTCCGTGAAACGCGTTGATATACGCAAGGAAGAGCTGTTTGCGTGTATGCCACTTCGCAAGTTTTATTCCTGCCTCAATAGCCTCTGCTCCACTATTGCCGTAGAATACTTTCTTCTCGAATGTTCCCGGTGTAATCTTGCATATTTCTTCGCCTAAATTCACAATATTTTGATAATAGAAGTCTGTCCACGAGTAATGAGTGAATTTTTCAGCTTGCTTCTTTATAGCCTCAACAACTCTGGGATGAGAGTGCCCAACGTTCAGACAGATAAGCCCAGAATTGAAATCGATATACTCGTTGCCGTCAACATCGCGGATGATGCAGTCTCTCCCAGATTCTATAGCCAGCGGATAGAATCTAACCACCGATGGAGAAAGGAATTTTTCATCTCTCTCAAGCAGGGCTCTTGTCTTCGGTCCAGGCGGAGTGACAACTATCTTCGGATACTTCTCAACCACACTTAGCCCCACAAGATATGGATACACTGTTACGAAAACCACATCTGTGCATGGAATCTACCTTCGAGGCTCGTTTCAAACCGGGCCTCCAAAAGCTGAAATCAAAGATGATGAACATTAGGGTATTGGCAGATCGAAGAGGTTGAACTCGTTTTAAAAGGCTTTCGGTGGGCAGTCATGGGACAAATGGATGAGATAACGAAGGGGATCTTGACTATTCTCGAGCGAGACGCCCGAACATCATATACTGAAATCGCCAAACAGCTCAGAACCTCTGAAACCACTGTTCGAAATAGGGTAAAGGCGCTTATGAAGGAAGGCATACTCAAAGGGTTCACAGTTCGAACATGTCCTGAGAAGCTTGGCAAAGCCATAACAGCCATGGTCGGAGTTGATATCGGTGGCGAGACAACACCAAAGATCACCAACAAACTGGCTAATATAAAGGAGGTTTCAGATCTCTACGTCATCACAGGCGAATTTGATCTTCTATTGAGGGTCATATGTGAGAACATAAGCAGGTTGGATGAAATCTTGGAGAAAATCCGATCTTACGATTTCGTTGAAGGAACGAGAACATTCGTAGTTCTCAGAAAAGTCAAGGAATCCGGATTATCCTAGATTCGATTTGCGCGTATAAGCCGTTTCTCCTTGAATGCAGATGGATCCACGGCCTATTTCTTGCCTAGAGTTATCTCGATCGTCGATATGCTCGCCATCTTTCCGTCTTGGCGCGTAATATCTTCGGACCCCACGTTAATCGATTTGATTACTAGATCTTTAACGAAAGCCCTACGAAGCATCTCTACTGTATCGACTGCCTTACAGATCGCTTGACCTCTTGCTCTTACCATGATTTCGCCTCTACCAGAGTTGAACAGGGTCACGCAGGCCACAACGTAGTTCATCAAGGGTTTCTTTCCAATTCGAACAAGGTTTGTCTGACTAGGAATCATCCATCGCATCGCTCCGATACAGCCTTGGATATCTCACCTAAGGAAACAAAGTGGTAAGATTAAACTTGCTATCCTGATGGCGCAGTCTATTAGATAGCTTTCTACGCCTTATACTTAAAAGTATGTAGTCTATATCGCGACGGTTACAAAGATGACCGCAGTCAAGTATGACCTATCCATAGACAAGGATGAACTCACGATCTTCAGAGGTTGTTGATGTGGTTGCAGATGCCCCAGAAATATCCGCGCCGTCTGAGTATCCTCTCAGTTCAAATTTCCTCGTGAACAGCTAAAAGTAGAAGTATTGAAGTTAGCGTTTTGAGATTAGTTGAGCTCATTAGAATCGTCTGCTCATCGTCTTGGTTAAGATAAGGCTAGTACTCATTCAAAATTTGTACAGGCTAGTTGGTGAGTAGGGGATATACGCGTTGGCCGTTCAGGCTTATATAATGGTCGAGTGTTGCATCCACTGCCTTTTGGATCTGCACTACCTCTTGAGTCGTCAAGTGTCTAAATCTTCCTTGCAGCTTGAGGTACTCTTCTACCGGTTTCCTCTTGGTCTTGTCTAGTGCCATGTGACTTGTGGAGCTTATTGAGAATACCCCGTTCTCTATCTCGAATAGGACCCACATTCCTGTTTGAACAGCGAGCCTTCCCAACTCGACAGATAGATCTGCGTCAGACCTCCAACCTGGAGGGCAAGGAGTGAGGACGTGAAGGTATCTGGTGCCTTTGATCTTCTTCGCTTTCTCAAGCTTCTCTATGAAATCTATTGGATAAGATGGAGTCGCCGTCGCAACATATGGGATCCTGTGAGCGGCCATAATGAAAGTCATGTCTTTCTTGTTCTCTCTCTTCCCAGTCGGTGTTGTCGTTGTCCATGCACCGATCGGCGTGGCGCCGCTTCTTTGCATCCCAGTGTTTCCGTAAGCTTCGTTATCGTAGCAGATGTAGATGAAGTCTGTTCGTCTTTCAGCCGCTCCACTCAATGCTTGAATTCCTATATCAACTGTACCTCCATCCCCAGCCCATCCTACCACAGTCACATCTCTAATCCCCTGCATCCTGAGCCCCGCAACTACGCCTGATGCTGCCGCACCTGTTGCCGCAAACGCGATGTTCAAGACAGGAATGTTGAGCGAGGATGATGGGAATTGGCCTTGAATTATGCTGGTGCAACAGGCTGGTACAATGAAGATCGTTCTGCTACCCATAACCTTCAAGGTTAGACGTATCGCTAGGCTTGCCGCGCACCCAGTGCACGACGCGTTCCCCGGAAGTACAAGCTCCTCTTTTTGCAGTTCCTTCAGCGTAACCATCTTTTGTTACCTCCTCATATTCACCCATTCTGTCCCTTCGAAGTCCACTCCAGTCTCGAGGATTTGAAATGTCTTCTTCGCGATCTCCTCGATGTCGCTTTGTGTTACGTCCCTTCCGCCAAGTCCAGCTATGAAATTCTTCGTCAACGGTTTCTTAGGCAGATCGAATAGCGTGCTCCTTGTCTCTGTGAAGAGTATCCCCTCCATTCCGAAGCTTATGTCACGATCAATGATAGCGAGAGCTTTAGCTCTCATCCCCATTTCTCTCACAGCCTCTCGTGGAAACGGCCTGAAAACTCTTATTCTCGCTGAACCTACCCTGTATCTCTCATCTCTAAGCTTTTTCACGGCCAGCTTGGCTTCGCTACCGATAGTCCCCATGGAGACCAAAATTACCTCAGCGTCATCGCACATGTATTCTTCGATTAGGCCGCCATAGTCTGGGAGACCAAACTTCTCTGAATATTCGCTAGCGACCTCTGGAATAAGCTGCTTAGCGTTCTGTAAGGCTTCATGCATGAAGTATCTCAACTCCATGTAGTATTCGGGCGAAACTATGTTCCCATGTGAAACAGGCTTCTCAACATCGAGCATCCAGCCTGGCTTGAATGATGACAGAAAATCATCTACCTCCTCCTGGTCCGGGATCTTTATTGGCATACTTGTATGCGATAGAATGAAGCCTTCTAGGCAGATCATGGCTGGCATCAATACTCTTTGATCCTCACATACTCGATACGCTTGAATTATACTGTCAAATACCTCTTGATTTGATGCACAGTATATCTGGATCCAACCTGTATCCCTTTGCGGCAAGGAATCTCCATGATCCGCCCATATGTTCCAAGGCGGACCCATAGCCCGATTGACTACAGCCATCACTATTGGCAGTCTAGCAGCGCTGGCCCAGTGTAACATCTCATGCATGTAAGCTAGACCATGCGCAGATGTCGCTGTGAACGTTCGAGCTCCGACCGTTGAAGCGCCTATGCACGCAGACATTGCACTATGTTCAGATTCCACACAGATGTACTCAGCATTCATCTTCCCTGAGTCTACGAGTTCAGCTATCTTCTCAACTATCTGGGTTTGAGGTGTAATTGGGTAGGTTGCTACCACTTGAGCCCTAGCTGCAAGGGCAGCTAATCCTGCAACGTGGTTCCCAGTCTCAACTATAGTCTTAAGCATTCTGTCATTCCTCACGGATCATTGAAATCGCCCTAACTTTGCATTCTTTTGCGCAGATTCCACAGCCCTTGCAAAAGTCGTAGTCGATCTTCGGAGTGTCGTTCGCCATACGTTCGACAACAGCCTCAGGACAGAAAACCCAGCATAAAAGACATTTTGTACACTTCTTCAAGTCGATCACAGGTCTGAACGTCCTCCAAGTGTCGGTCCTTCCGGCAGATCCCCTCGTGGGAATCGATATGCAAGTAAATGGCATATCGAACTGCTTCTTTGACTGCTTAGCATGTTCCAACAAAACTGCGCCTCTTAAGGGCGCTTGATAACTATCTTGAAGGAAATAAATACGTTGCTGGAAGTGAACGCTATCATCTTCAGGTCAAGAATTCTATTCAGCTAGAATGGTCTTCTGGAATGCGAGCTCAGCTGCATACGCGTTCTTCTCACCAATCTTTCCCGGCCACGCGTCTTTGATGACGTAGGTGACGGATTCAAGCTTCACTACATCAGTGGCTCTTGCGAAACCACCTAGAATAGCAGTATTAACTACAGGAAGCCCTGCTACGAGAAGGCTCAGTTCAAGCGCGATACCCGTTGCATCCACTGTCGCCAACCTACAGTTTTTCCCGAGTTGGATTTCTTCTGGATCTTTGCGGGTATTTATCAAAACTAGTCCTCCTTCTTTCAGTCCTTCTGTCACATCGATTATTCCAAGTAGACCTGAATCCAAGACAACCACATAATCCGGATAGTAGATTTGGCTTCGAATCAAGATCTCCTTGTCGTCGATCCTCGCAAAAGCCTTCACTGGTGCTCCTCGCCTCTCTGCGCCGAACATGGCGAAGGCTTGAACGTATTTCCCTTCGTTGAAAACTGCCTTCGCCAATAGCTCGGCGGCCGTGACCGAACCTTGGCCTCCCCGTCCGTGAAATCTAATCTCTTTCAGAGCCGCAAATCCCCTGAGGATAGAGGGCATCACTGATATACTTCCCCGAATTTAAAAGAACGACGGTAAGAAGTGAAAAGTGGAACAGTTATGTCTTCTAAGATGCGCCAAATTTCAGAGGTAAAGTGTCCTGTGTGCGGTGTCCAAAGTCTAACGGAACAGGAGACGAAATATGATGTGGAGTACTTTGGGCCTGTTTTACTCACCACTATCGTTTGCGCCAACTGCGGTTTCAAACATAGTGATGTTATTTGCCTCAACGTGCAAGAACCGTCCTCGATAAGCGCGTCGATAGAAGACCGAGAAGACTTGAAAATGTCCGTTGTGCGTTCCGGCGATGCGACCATTCAAATCCCTGAATTGGGTGTGCTCATCACCCCTGGGCCCATGGCTGAAGGATTCGTTTCGAACGTCGAAGGAGTTTTGGAGAGAGTTGAACAGGCTACGTGCATGCTAGTTAGCGAGCCGGAGAAGAGAGATCGAGCTGAAAGATTTCTGCAGAAGATAAAAGAAGCACGAGAGAGACTCATCAAATTCACTTTAGTTATCAAGGATCCTCTAGGAAATAGTGCCATAATTGCGAGGGACGAGAGAAAGATCAAGAGAAGAAAGCTGACGAAGAGAGAGATAGAAAAGCTTAGAGCCCGTCCACAAACCTCGTTGCCTAATCACTGATGAATGTATCGCAACCACGGTAATTCCAAAAGGCTTTTCTCATGCGCTTCTCTACCAATCATGAAGATGCTGTATGTCTGAATCTTGCGACTCGGGTTCTAAGATGGTCGATATCTTCCATTTGGCTGAACGGTATCTCAACAGAAAGGTTATAGTGACGATCGACAAGGATCACGGTTTTGAAGGGACCTTGTCGGCTGTCTCAAGGTCGCCTCCTGGAATCTGGCTTTCTGCGACAGATGCCGTTATCTTTCGAAGCACTTTAGCGAACCCTCTTCCTCAAATAGTCTCTCGTCATAAAAAGAGCGAGATTTTTATCAATCTGAATTCTGTGCAGCGAATGGAGATTCTTCCATCCGAATGAAGTCATCCTTGACTTGTTTCTGACTATGAACGTTGATGAATGAGTACTCAGATTCAAGAACCTTTATCAAAAACCTTTAGAAGGGCTGCTATGCCTCTTCGTAGAAAATAGTGATAGATCTGCATAGGCTGGATTTGGAGACTGAACCATTCAACAATGAATCGCGAAGCTAAGGATGAGCAGATCGGATGGCTCGGCGGCGTAACGGTTAGAACGGAAGAGGCAAAACTTGTATTCGACCCTGTTCCGGGCGGTCTAGTGGAACATGATGCTCACGTCTTCATATCTCACGCACATGCAGATCATACCTTTGGGTTCTCAACTGGCGCCGCAAAGTATTCAACTATAGAGACTAAGAAGATCTTTGAAGATATACGCAAGAAGACGGTTCGTAACTTTAAAGAAGTCAAAATTAGGCACAGAGTTAAGATAGGTGATGTTGCAGTATCTGCTTTGAATGCTGGACATATTCTTGGGTCTACTCAATTCAAAGTTGAATTACCCCAGAAAACCGTTCTCTATACAGGCGACATCAACTGTGTTGACACGCTGACGACTTTTTCAGCAGACGAAATACGGTGCGACCTTTTGGTAATCGAAGCGACCTACGGAAATCCGTCCTATATTTTTCCCCATAGAGATAACACGTACGCAAAGATTGTTGAATGGGCAGCTCAGCAGGCGAGGGATGGAAGAATTCCAACTTTTCACGTCTATGCGGCTGGAAAGGCACAAGAAATCGTGAAGTTATTTAATGTCTATACGAAGCTACGTGTGGTCACGCACCCTGTTATCGCCAAGGTGAATGAGACTTACTCGAATGAAGGGATACGGCTGCAGTACACTAATGCGTTCAATGATGAGGCTTCCAAGATCTTAAAGGACGGTGCCTGCGTCTGTGTGACGACACCTTCCACACAGTCGTTTTCAGCAGAGAAATCTGTGAGAGCTGTAGCAACTGGTTGGGCTGTTAGAATGCCTCCAGAATGCTTCTCAGCCTTCCCGTTGAGTAGTCACGCTGACTTCAAGCAGCTTACGCAATTTGTCAAAGCGACGAGAGCGAAGATCGTCTACACCTTTACCGGATACACAAACATGTTCGCGACGTACTTGCAGAGGAAACTTGGGGTCGACGCCCGTCCAATTCCAGCATTCGTGCAGCGAAGACTATTTGAATTCTAGCTTTTCTCTCCAGACGATTTCTGCCTCTCAGTGAAAATTGGTTCGATCCTTAAATCATAGCCGGCTTTACGGCTCCTTAAGGAAACCACCACAAGTGGTGAAAAAGGTGGTCAACCAAATAAAAACATCGAAACCCTATAAGAGATTTATGAATCTTCGCGACTACATTTCACCTTTATCCATTACGCTCTTTTCATTCAAACATGCATAGTTGGCTGAGAGCTTGCTAAACGCCCTAAAAAAGGCTCCATATGTCTTCTGCGTAGTATGCTTTGACGAAGATGCAAATCGTAAATGTCATGGAGAGTTACGTCAATGCAAAATAATCCCTCGCTTTCATATCGAGCTCTTCTATGAAGGACCCTTTCGTAGGCGCTTCGAAAGCTCTAGCTCGATCGCGGTTTGAAGACTCCTAGACCTCCTTAGGAGGCATAGCATCGAGTTATGATTGGAATGTATGCTTTTCTTGCTTTCTAACGAAACACATAAGTGCCTTCCATGCCTTATCTTAGGTTCAAAATACTATTCGAACTGATTTTCAAGGATGATGTAGAATGAATATTGGAAAAGGAATGCTATTATTATTCCTAATCGTTGCAGCAACTTTTTTGGTATCAAGTTCCGTTGAAGCAGCGGTTCCCCCGCAGCTCAAGGCGTCTAAAACCATAACGCCAAGCTCAGCTAAGGCTTCTAGCGATCTTACAATAAAGATTCGGCTCGAAGGTATTGGTGAGCCCTCATTGGCTCCTACACCCGCAGATATAGTGCTCCTCATGGACAGATCGGGCAGTATGCAAGGCCAGAAGCTTGCTGATGCTAAAACCGCGGCGAAGACCTTCGTTGATTTGCAAGGGTCGAATAATAGAGCTGAACTCATCTCTTTCGCAGGTTCAGCTATAATCGAAGTACAATTCACAAGTATGACTGCAGATGGCAAAACTACGGTCAAGAACGCTATTGATAAGTTGACTTCAGTTGATAAGACCAACATCTATGAAGCGATACAGAA
>Ga0315312_1001846_pt1 | contig 15586 bp, 15 predicted proteins | sample TDP7_MG_FD_203629 | JGI IMG/M metagenome (GOLD analysis project Ga0315312, IMG submission 203629) | Freshwater sediment microbial communities from Lake Towuti, South Sulawesi, Indonesia - TDP7 | ecosystem: Environmental > Aquatic > Freshwater > Lake > Sediment | place: Indonesia: South Sulawesi... | reverse complement strand
AGTTTTGCCACAAACCCGAATAGAGTGGTTAAGCTTTGTCGTGAGATTCGTAGGGCGAAGATGGAAGTTGAATGGATTTGTGAGATGCGGGTTGATCATACGAAGTATGACCTATTACGGGAAATTGTCAAAGCTGGGTGCATCATGGTCTATTATGGCATTGAAAGTGCAAATCAGAGAATTCTTGACTATTTTAATAAGCAGGCAACCCCAACACAAGCGGAAACTGCTGTCACAACTGCCCGAAGAGCTAGCGTCGATGTTATAATTGGCTCCTTCATTGTTGGTGCACCTACTGAGACCAGGGCGGAGATTAGGAATACTTTGATGTTTGCTCAGCGCTTGAGTCTTGATGTCCCGCAGTTTAATGTTTTGGGAGTTTTCCCAGGGACTGATCTTTGGGATGAACTCTTAATGAAGGGCGTTCTAGATGCTGACAAATATTGGGAAACTGGAGCTTGTGTAAGCGAGTTTCATCCTGACTGTGTGCCGTTAGAGGTTATTAGGCGGATGATTCATGAGTATTCTCGTGATTTCTTTTATCGTCCGAGTTTTATTTTTAGGGAGATTATGCGGACTGTGAAGAGTCCGTATAGGCTTGGGCTTGTGGTTAATAATTTGAATAAGAGAGGCGAAATAGCCGAAAGCCTACGCCACCTAGCCTAACGGTTATTCTATTGTTGTTTTCTTTTCGCGTTCTGTTATCCATTCGCTTGCACTCAAAAAAGGAACAGCTAAAACTACAAAATAGAAAAGAAAGTCAAGAGTGAAATAGGGCAATGAAAAGTCAGTTGTTCTTAATATCATAATATAGTAAAAATAGGTTGCATTTATCACATAGTTTATCTCAAAAAAGGGGGCAGGGAAGCCAAAGCTAGCAGATATATATGGCAATGCACCGATCTTAGTTACTTCTAGGTGAGTACGGTAAAGGTCAGTATGTCTATTGCACCACAGGACACTGCTAAAAACTATTAGTAAAGCAGTTAAAACCCAAAACAAATACACCTTGATCATTTTCACTTTTGTGTCACCTTTCTTACTAGCATACTTTTCATGATAGGTTTCTGAATGGCACAATATAATTCTACACATTAGAACAAGCTGTTCCAAGGGTCGAACAAACTAAATTTACCCAAGGTGCACAAAATCCAAGGCGTTCTTCGATTCAGCAGGTGAAGGAGGAGAACAAAAAATAATTTTAATTTTTTGCTGGAGTAGAAAGGTTTAGTTTATTTTTCTGTCTTCTTGGCTTTCCTCGTATAGTCTTCTCTAATTTTTTCTGCTAGTTTGCTGTCTTCTATTATGAATGCTCCTCTGTAACCGCATTCTCTGCATTCCCATATAGACTAAAGATGCGGCAAGCCATGTGCCCAAAAAATGTTCGTAGAACCACATCGAGGACAAAACTTTACTCTTTTCTCTTGTTCTTCACCGTCTCATTCTCCTTAGTCATCTATTTTGCTGTAGCCACAGAGAAAATGCCACATAAAACCAGAAACGCGCCTACAATGAAAAATGGGTTTGGAATTTCGCTGAAAATGCCTATGCCCAATAATGTTGCGCCGATTGGTTCGAGAAGGGCCATAGTTGCAGTCTCAAATGACTTGAGATGCGAAAGCGACGAGAAATAGAAGGTGTGAGCAAAAGTGGTTGGCACAATTCCCAACAAAATTAGATATAGAATTAAAGACGGCTGATTGATTGTGAAGGTCAGTGGATTCGATGTAACAACGGACGCCACAGCTATAGTTAGCGCAGACACAGAATATATCGCAATCATTAGAGGCTTTAACGGCATTTTTCCTCTCAGTTCCCTACCATAATTTAGGTAGAAGCCTTCAACAACCGCAGCAAGCACTGCCTCAAAATCACCTTTCAAATGAACTGACAAAGCAGAAGGCGACGCATCAGCAAATGCAATTACGCCAACTCCCAAAAAAGACACCAAAATTCCAATCGCCGCCACATAAGAAGGCTTCACTTTAAACAAGAAAGAAGAAATCAACATAGAAAAAACCGGAGTCGTATTCACCAGCACAGTGGCATTCAAAATTGTGGTATCCGCAACCGCTGACACAAAAAGAATAAAATGCAGTCCCAACAAAAAACCCAAAACTATCAGCTGGCGAATATTCTCTCTAACTTTGTAGCGTCCAAAAGACTTTCTTGAAACAAGAATAACAACGCCTAAAGCACAGACGGCTATTATTAGGCGCCAAAACGCTATAGAATAGACATTCAAATCACTCAACAGCCGAATGAAAATGGCTGCGGTTCCAAAGGAAACTCCAGCAAGCATGCCCTCTATTAGAGCTATTTTTCTACTTCTTTTAGCTGCATCGAGCAAATTAAAGACGCCTTTTGCCTTATTGGTAGATTAGAGAAAACTGAGCACCTTCTGCTCTTCTAAGTAAGTCTCTGGCTTAAGTTTCCATTCTTTAACGTCGAACTCGCCTCTAGTCTGCGCCAACTGCCTTATGAATGCGCCCGCCTTCGGATTTCTCCACCATTTCTCTCCATAATCTTCTGCAAGTCTTTCTCCGATTGCAGCTACCCTCACAGCCGCTATAACGTAGCTTGGCGAATACAAGTCATAGTTTGGCATAATATGATGAAGCAACCAGTAATTGCCCGGAGTTTCTATGAAAAATCTTTTGGTCAATTCTTGCCATCTCTTAGCAGCATCTTCTATAGTGTAGTTTTTCTTCCAAAACTCCAGCTTCATAATACTATTCGCCGCGTAGAATGTTAGAAATGCCAAGTTCATGAAATGTTTACGATCAAGAACATCATTAACAGTATTTCTTTCAAGTTTCAAATCATCTCTAAGAAATAGTTCAGTATCCAGCACGCTTTCAATAAGAGTACTGAACGTTTCCGCTACCCCTCTTGCAACTAAATATCTTTTCCACACAGAATCCTTTGGATTAGCGCTTACATCGTGGATGCCGTGACCAAATTCGTGGAAGACACTGCCAAAATCTGAAAAAGGCGATTCCCTCCGGAATAATATTCTGACATCATTTGGGACCTGAACGCCCCAACAAGATGCGCTTGGGCTTTTATTTTCTCTATCTTCCGAGTCGACCTTAATTTTGTCTATGGCAAAGCCAAGTTTTGTGAGAAGTCTCTCGATCTCCTTTAATGGGTTCATTTTCTCAAAATACTTGTTTAGCGGTCTGTATATGCGGCCTCTCCAAGTGTAGAAATCATCATAGTACTCTACTTTCTTCTTGCCCAAAATTTCGGGTGCAAAGTGTTCTGCTGCGGTTAGGAAGAAGTCTCTTGCATCGTCACCTAATTTCATTAGCAAATTGCGTAAATTGTCATAAGCGATGCCTTCGAACTCTAAATAGCTGTCTAAAGGCGTAAGCCCATACCGCTTGTACACATCCTTTGCGATGTCCATTCTCTTTTTGACGATTGGCGCAACAACCAGAGCCTTGGAAACGAATTCGTCGAAAACTTCTTTCCGTTTTTTAGGGTCATCTGTTTGAGCGTTGAATTGACGCCAGCTTCCCCAATTCACCTTCTTTCCTGCAATCGTATATTTTTCAGTTGATATTTTTTCCATCCTTTTGTCGTGAAGGTCAAGGTCGATTTCAACTCTTTCAGCATCTGCAATTGTTTCTATTGAGGATAGGTACATGCGTCGGGGTTTTTTGAACTTTTTGAGAAATTTAAGGCTGACTTCGATAAGTTGCTTTGAAAGTTTTTTCATCAATTCTCTGTCGTACACGAGTCCTGCTTCTTGATTGTATTGTTGCTCAGTTAATTTTATTTTTAACTCTTCATATCTTGATGCGATTTCTTCGAGTGACATAATTGATTCTCCAAATGGCTGACTATCAACGATCTCTTACATTGTATCAGAATATTAATAATTTCTGCTTGATGTGCACTCCACTAAATTAATTTGCCATCGAGGTTAACGCTTATATTTTCTTGAACTTCACATAATTTCTTTTTGTGATGAAGAATGGTGATAGGCTCAGAATTTTTAACTAATTCGCTGCTCTGGTTTATCCGAGCTCTCGTATCAAGTGTCATTTGTCTATTTATTGGATACCTCGGAATAAGAAGTTTAGATTATATAACGACAAAGATAACTGAGTTCAAAACTGTCAGGGGAGACCCTTTAGCAACAAGTCTTTTTGTAAGCGGATTCTTCATTTTCGCAGGACTTGTTGTGTTCGGGTCGATGGTTAATCCATTTTTCTTAGGGCAGTCTGTAATATTCGGTGCCTACTTTAACATCGAACGACTCTTCATTGTCGTGTTGAGTTTCGGTGTGAGTCTTCTTTTCGGATGGCTTTTCTACCTCGTATTTGCGAAATTAACGCCTTTTGGAGTAGACTTGGATGACGTCAACAAATCTCCGGTTGCCGTCGGCGTCTTCTTATTTGGGTATGAAGTGTTCTTGGGGCTCATTATGTATGCAAGTTTAATCATACCGTTAGGTTAGAAGAGGAAAACTATGAGTACTTCATCTAAAAGAAACCTATTCTTAGTGATAGTGTTTCTTTTAGTTGCTTTCTCATTAAAAGAAGTTAGTGGGTTACCCAGCGGTGGAAGTTATCCTCCAACATTTACAAGGCGGGCGGATGGGGATTGGTATGATAGTTGGGGCTTTGACAGAAACGACTATGGTGGCGTCAATGGGTACATGCCAAATATTGCCTACGAAACGCTTGGAACTAACAAAGAATTAGCCTATAGCCTCGGAGAATGGTTCAAAACTAGCTATGCGAGTAAGATGCAAAGAGCTGTGGCAATTCTCAAATATGTTCAGAGATGGACAGAATATGGATACGATGTTGACAATGTAGTAATGGGTGGAACAGCTCAACCTGAGTGGGCATGGAACGCCGATGAAATGGCACACATGTTTAACACGACCACAAACGCTGTTGCTGTAGGCGACTGTGAAGACATGGCTTTCCTATGTGCAACAATTTACATAGGTGCAGGATTTGACGCAGCTATGGTGCTAGCGCCTCGTCATGCTGCGCTCTTAATCTGGTTTCCAGAGTACCCAAACGCCAACTATTATTGGGACATACCGAATGATGGAAGAGGAAAAGGTTGGATTTGGGTTGAAGCCACAGGTGAGCACAATCCTTTAGGTTGGACTCCTTCAGACTTTAACGATGGCAACTGGGATGCTTATCCTTTGGGTTTGATGATATTCAACGTTAACTACACTCCGCAGGATCCGCAAGCAGGAGACAACGTTACTATAATAGCCTCTGTGGTCAATGCAACAGCTTCTATTAGCCAAGTTTCACTAAACTATTCCATACAGGGAGGAGTGTACAATACGTTAGCGATGACGCCAAAAGACGCCGTATATGAAGCAATTATACCAAAACAGCCAAAAGGCACAACAGTAGAGTTTTACATTTCTGCAACCGACAGCAAAGGAAACACGAAAGAAACAGACATATTCTCCTACAAAGTAGGAAAGGGATTCGAAATTCCAAGCTTTCTATGGGAATCAATTATAATCGGTTTAGCTATAGGAATCGCTTTGTTAATCTCCTCTATGAAGAGGAAATCGAAATCTGTAAAGAAATAGCAGCGGCGAAGGCTTATTCAAGTGAGGTCGCAAGAAATACTGCGTTTAGGGCTATGCAGATTCATGGAGCATATGGAACGTTGCCAGAATTTCATATAATTCGTTATCTAAGAGATGCTCTTGAAACAATATCAGCCGGTGGAACAAACGAGATAATGAGGGTCATAATAGGTAGAGAAATAACAAAGTAGAATTTAGATGAGTCTAGCAAAGAAGTATCTAGCCCTCCTATATATAGGTCTTAAATAGGGTGTGCAAATAGTTTAGAGGGCTTCAGTTTGGTGTGTTAATCTGCCTCGATTGCTGGTCGACTTGGTTTCTCGTTTCGCTCCTATACATATTTTCCATCGAGAGGCAAGAATAAGGCACCGCTACAAGTCGCGTATACAACGCAAACGCTCAATCAAAGACTCGCATATGGAAACAGTATAAGCTTTGGAAAAAGATAATAGAAACAAATAGAAGTTAGAGAAAATGGCTATTCAAGAGCGAAACGTGCAGGGGTCGCCAAGCTAGGTCAAAGGCGGAGGACTCAAGTAATAAGGAGACATCCTTTCCCGAAGGGGTTCATGGGTTCAAATCCCATCCCCTGCACCAGTCAGAAAAATGACGCTAAAAAGCAATCGCTAGCAAAGATATTTAATTCTATTTTGTGGTAGTTTGTTTCATTTTTGAAAAAGACGCTCTTATGGGTAATTGTACTTCTCTCACTTTCTTCATTCTTTTCGTGGCATTAAGGATGGCAAATCCTAACACGTTTCCCTTTTCATCCACTCTCAAGAAAATGTCATCTCCCATGTCTCTGAAGAAGCCCTTCCGAGGCTTACTCAACTCAACCTCAAGCAGGTCACCTTCAGGGTCAAACCAGACTCTCAATGTTTCTTTTTCCAAATTAAGCCACCTTTCTTCACTTTATCAGTAAAGAAAGTTGTCACTATAAAACCTTCCCCATCCAAAACTTCTACGACGACAAGCAAATACTTCTCAGATACTGGGGTGTTTGCGTAAAGCTTGTAGAACAACCAAATTGAAGATGTATACACACTTTCTCTAACTTCATCTGGGTCAACGAGAGTTTCCTCTATCTTAAACCTCTGATTCTCCATCTCAGGATGTTCCAAAACATGTTTCCACCTATTTTCATCCAACACAATCACCTTGCCCAGTTTCGAGCGAACTTCAAGCACAACCAAACCCAAAGCCTCGCTTCCATCAACAGCATCTTTTGAATATAAGCGGTACTCCAAATGAATAAATAACTTCTTACAAGATTCGTAAATTCAATCCCATCCCGTGCACCAAAATCTAAGAATTATGTTTATAATCTCAGTCTGTGTGCGCAATGCTTTTTTCAACTAAACACTCAAATTAGGAATGGATGGTGATGACCCAATGGAGATAAAGTGGTATAGATTAGAAGATTTGGCTAGCAAAAAGTTTTATAATACCCCTAACAACCCCGGAATCTATTTTGTTAGATGGTCAAGAAATGGGAAAGCAGTTCCGATCTCCCGTCTTAACGGGTTTGACGATAAAGGAATACTGTATATAGGCTCGGCAAAGAAATTGAGAAGAAGAGTTCAGGAACTTAGGAAGGGAATTAAAGGAAAAGTTGAGGCGCATACTATTGGCAAAACTATCATCTTCTGCAAGATTTTCGAAGTTGTTAGCTTGAGCGAATATGAAATCTCATGGGAAGAGTTAGAAACACATGAAAACGCTGTAGGACAGGAGTGGGCGGCTATAAAATCATATGCTGACAAATTCAAGGAGCCTCCACCGTTAAATCTTGGGATTCGTAGAGAATGCTTCGCCGTCGTTGGAATAACCAAATTCGGTAGGTCGCGTTTTGGGTATGACCCAGATGAATTTGTAAGATCTATTATCAATTCTTAGGTTCTAACGGTCAATAGATTATTAGGTCTGAGTAAAAATCGAGAATTTAAACCGAGTTTTAAACCTAACCTCTATACGAAAAACTTGTATTTTCATTTATGACATAAAGAGAAAAGAGGATTTTTGGAGAAGAGGCGATTACGACTATTGTGGTGGAGGCGGTGGTGTCGGAGCTACTGGAGCAAAAGGAACTGCCTCGGCTTCCATAGGATGCTTCCTCAGTGAAATGAACATCAAGATAGCAGCAATGAATGCCAAAAAGAAGCCGAAGGATACGTAGACACTAGCGCCGTATTGATCGGCGCCCATAGAGCCAAATAGTGGAAGTCCTGAAGCCACAACTCCTACAGCGAAGATTATTGGAGAAAGAAGAAGTAGTATTCCTGCAAGTGTAAGAAGAGTTTTTCCTTTTTTTCCAATGCTGAAGCCACCGATTAATCCGAGAAGTCCGCCAACAATAACTAAAGCTAATGCAACCCAAATGAACCATGCCTGAACTGCAGCAGTGCCAAGAAGGCCCCCGAGTCCCATACTAGCGAAATCCCAAAGAGAAAAATTAACAGTGATGACATACACTGATACTGAATACCATGGTAGAATTATGGTGACGAAAGCAAGAATGGCAGAGATTAAGCCTATGAAGTTTGGTTTCAAGTTTTTCTCTCCTTTTTCTTAGTTTAAACAGCATTAAGTTAGGGGTGGTTGATTTAAAACTCTTGTGTATTAATGTGGAACAGTTAAACTGTTTATAAGTTGAACAATTCAACAGAAATACTTATTAAATCGTAACTCATAATATATACTATAGATAAAGATTAGGAGGCACCAAAGCAAACATGCAAACACTAACATGCCCACACAACGACTGTGGAAAGAAATTCAACAAATTCATAATGCTAACAGACCCAACAAAAATACCTAGAGAAACATATTATGCTTGCCCACACTGCAAATCCAAAGTTGACATCATTATGAACAGCAAAACCTTATTCTTTTCCAGTCCATGGCGAAAAACAAAAGAAAAACCCTCCTACGGATGCCAATACTATTTCGGCTATCTGAAACTATGTTTCAAAGGATCGCCTGTTCCAGAATCTTGCATGACATGTCCGCAACTCACTGAATGTATGGTAAAAGAAGTCTTATAGGACGCCCTATAAGTTCAAAGAAATATGTCTGAAAGGTTTTTTCAGAGAATGTTGAAACTATAGTTGTAGTTCACAAAGGTTAATTTGGAAAGGTTTATTAAATATTAATATTTAACAGATTCATATGGAGAAGTGAAGAGCAACGAAAAAAGGTATTTCAGGTCTCTTAAGACGCAAAAACAAGGGTGAAAAGGCATCTGCAGAGGCTAAACATTTGGAGAATAATGATTCTTCAGATGTCGCTCCTCGCTCGTTTGAGTCAGAATTTCCGCAAGCGTCGCCTAATTCCCAAACCATGACTTGCCAAAATAGCAGATGTGGAAGAGTTTTCGACAGACCTTTGGAGCTAATTGATCTGGCGAGGCCATCAGATAAGAGTTCTTATGTATGTCCGTATTGCCTATCCAAATTTGAACCTATTCAACCAGAACAAGAAACAGTTACAAAGCCTTTTGCAGGTGAAAAGTTACAAGATGTTGTAGAACAAAAAGAGGGAAAGTGTCCACATTTTTTTGGGTATCTAAGTGGACGTCCAAAAAACACTCCAATTCCAGACTTTTGCTTGACATGTCAGCAAATGATGAAATGCTTGCTCGGATAGTCATTTGTAGACTTTTAGGCATTACGAATATTCTTTTTCTTCAATCACTCGTTGTAGAGAGAAGACCAAACTGAAAACAAGAAGAATTATGCCAAGAGAAACGAAGGCACCAAGATAGCCAAATGCTGTGGCGAAAACGAATCCTGTGACTATGGGGCCTAAAGTTTGGCCTACATCCATAATTGTGCTCAAAAAACCTAAGGCTGACCCATACAATTCTTTGCTGACCAAGTCTGAAACAAGTGGTGCAGTTGAAGACGTGACAAGAGAGAATCCAATTCCATACACTACAGATACCAAAACAATCTCAGGGAAGGAACTTGCAAAAGGAGTGACAATCAATGGCACACTTCCAACCATTAGCCCCACAACGATAGGAGTTTTTCGTCCCACTTTATCAGAGAATCTTCCTGCAAAAGGTTTGACAAGCGCAATTGCTGCAAGCTGTGCTCCAGCAACAATGCCGATGCGAAGTGCATCTAATCCAATGGATGTGGCATAGCCTACTAGATAAAATTCGTAAGCCCCAAAAGTATAGTATTGTGCCGCTTCTACTAGACTTACAAGCAATATTCCACTGGGAAAATAGTTTTTATCTTCAGAAGATTTTTGGATTATCGTTTCTGATGTTTCTTTTCCAAAAAGCATTAATGCGGTGAACAATGCACAGATTCCCGCAATTGCTACTGTAATGTAAAGCCCATAATAATTCCAGTTTGTTATAGGCAAGATGTAGCCTCCTGACAAAATGTAGCCTCCGAGAATTGGCGCAATGGTTCTTCCCACTATCGTTATTGAAGAAAAAAATGACATCTTCTTCCCTTTCTCTAAAGGAAACTTCTCAGCTATTGCAGCGTTTGCAACTGGAACAAACATAGCTGTGGCGAAGCCGTGATAAAATCTCACAAGTAAGAGTTGCCAAGGCGAAGTTATGAAGAGATAAAGGAATGGAGCGGAAGCAAAAATGATGCTTGATAACAGCAGGATTTTCTTTCTGCCTATTTTGTCGGATAATTTGCCGGCTGGAAGGCTTACAATGATTCCAGGTATTGTGGATGCGGCTGCAACAAAGCCTAACAATGGGTCTGCTTCTGGGATCCCAATATATTTGGCGAAAGGATTCAAAACGGGGTTCTTTGACATTGTTGAGCTCAAAATCGCAAAAAATCCCAAGACGCATAACAGAAAGAAGAAACTTGTAGCAAAGTTGCTTTGTACTTTATTTGGTTTTGCCATGATTTTGGATAGTCTCTCCTATTCAAGTTTAAGATAAAAATTATTTTTTCTTCATCATCTTCTTTAAGAACTCAAATCTTTGTTTTCTGTCCATTTTCTCCATTTCTTTCTTATACTTTTCTCGTAAGATTCTGAGTTTGCAGTAGGCATAAAGTGAATCATAAACGTACTTGCCCTTTTCTATGGCTTCTTGGTCACCTTTAACGATCATCATGGACCCATTTGCAATCGCTTCTAAGCCTATGCTTTCTGGCGCTAACTTCTTGTCTTCGGTGTCTGCAGCTCTAACAATCTTTACCAACTCATGTAACACTTCATCTTCTAGATGATACTTTTCTATGATGGCGTCGAAACTGCATTTGTCTCCCCTATGTCCCAACTCAACTCCAGGCGCGTCGAACGGTATAGCACCTTCCTCTCTCACAGTTTCATCAATTTTCTCAACAGGGACAAAAATGAACTCGGCATCTGGGTCAACAAACTTTCTAATGAGCCAAGGGCATGCCACTCGGTCCACATGGACATGTTCACGAGTAACCCACTTCATTGGAGACCGCCAGTTAGGTCACTAGAAACCCATTAGATATAAAAGCTTAGGCAATTACCTTAGAGCTATGGTTCAGGAACAAGTATCACTGAAAAGGGTAAGTAGATTCTACTGCATAAAGCATCATTTGCTACGTAAAGCCAGAATGAATGATGTCGAGAAAGTTGTAAGTGACACGTGTGGTTTACATGCTCAAGCAGCACAGACACCTTACATCTCGTTGTGGAACAGAGTTGAAGGATTTGAACACGACATGTTAGATGAAGCCCTTTACAAGGCTAGAACACTCGTAAAAATTTGGTGCATGCGAGGAACACTGCACATTATTCCATCAGACAGCTTACCAATCTACAACAAAGCCCTAAAGAAAACGTGGCTAGAACATCATGGATACCTAAGCGAATTACCCGATTGGCTTTCGGTAGAAGAAATAGTAAACATAATATTTCCAAAGATTCTTCAAGCCTTAGCAGATAAACCACTGAAACGTAGGGAACTTAATGCGAAAGTATGCTCACTTTTAAGAAATAAATCTAAACCCTACGAAAGACTATTCTCCGCTTGGGGTGGCATTCTCAAAGAAACATGCTATGAAGGCTTGACTGTTCATGCTCAGCCATGCGGTGCAGAATCGTGCTTTACCAGATTGGATAAATGGCTGCCAAACCTAAACTTGGATTCAATAGACGAAGAGGAAGCAAAAGAAAAACTCTTTCTAAAATATCTTTGTGGCTATGGTCCAGCATCTGTTCAAGATTTTACGTCTTGGAGTGGACTATTGGCAAGCGATATCAGAAAAACCTTAGAAAACATAGCAAGTGAGCTTGAAGAATTAGAAATAGAAGGCGTTAAAGGACTATTTTGGATACAAAAGAGAGACTACAAAATGCTTATGCAAACGGATTTGGGTGAAAAATCTCATGTGCGCCTTTTGCCCAAGTTTGACTCCTTTGTCATGGGGCATAAGGATAGAACACGCATAATTCAAAGAGAGTTTATGAAACGAGTTTATCGCCCCCCAGCCGGAGATGTAGCCGCTACTATTCTAGTTAATGACAGCATAGCGGGAACATGGAGACACAAGAAAACAAAAAATAGTGTAACTGTGTCAATTTTGCCTTTTCAGAAACTCAAAAAAGAAGACTTAGAAGAGATTAAGTCAGCTGCAGAAGATTTTAGTCAATTCATCGGAGTCTCTCAACTTAAATTTGAAGTGAATTGAAGAAAGGTTATTGTTTTCTTGCTTCAGTGTTCACTGACCCAATAGGATTTTGTTTTTCCCCTTTTATCGGTAACATATTCTTTTTTGAAGATAGGCACTTCGCTCTTGTACCGTTGTACTGCCTCTTCCAAAACTGGAAAAATGTTATGGCGATGAGAACCTGCAACAAGAACATAGACTAAATCTTCGCCTACATTAAAGTCTCCGATGAAATGATGAATCTGAACATCAGCTATACCTTCTTTTTTCCGCAAATCTCTGCAAATGTTGTCAATAGTTTCATTTGCTTTTTCTTCGTAGGCTTCTAACTCCAACTTTTTCACAGTTTCGCCTGATTGTGTTTTTCCTCTAACCACGCCTATGAACATCATTATTGCGCCTGCTTTGTGAAATTCTGGATTTGCTTTCGTTGAGTTCAGCAGGTCTTGTAGAGAAAACTGCCCTTTCTTATGTATTCCTTTGCCAGTCATTAGCGTCACCTTGACCTCTTATTTCATTCTTCCGCTAATGTATTCTCTCATATCCTCTGGTGTAGCACTTGGAATTGGTAAATCTTTCATTGTCACCAATCCATGAGGGGCATTAAGCGCTTTTGGAATTGAGTTGACAATAATTGCAACTGTTCCATAGTCACCGTGGACGCATGGTGAAATTTTCTCGTGAATCGGTGGGACTCCATCTATATCAATAGAGTCGTACTCTTCTTCCGCACCTATGTATGCCTGAAACTTAAGTGTAATAACTTCTTTGCCGCTTTTTATGCCTCTTGCAATCTGTTTCAAGCCTGCTACCTTGCCCTTTTCAACTTTTACTGCTTCGCTCAATACTGGTTTCGTGGTAATGACTGGCTGTACCTCGTCAATGAGAATTCTATCCAAGTTCCATGCTAATGCAGCGGCTATCATAGAAATTGACTGCGCAAGACCAACATGCCCCGTTATATGCCTTTTCTCAATCTTCTCCCTAAATTCATCTACTGTTAAGCCTGCACCTATTTTCTTCTGAAATGAAATTCTGCGTTTGGCTGCGTTCATTAAGCGTATCGCTTTTATTTTTTCGACTTTTTGGCATAAACTTGTTAATGTTATGGCTAAAGTGTCCATGAGAAAACCTGGGTTTATGCCTGTGCCTAAGACTGTCACTTTGTGTTTTTTGGCTGATGTATCAAGTTTTTGAGCAATTTGTGGGTCACTGATGTATGGGTAGGATAGTTCTTCGCATGTGGAAACCACATTTACTCCGTGTTTTATGCACGTCTCTATCTGTGGATAAACTTGTTTTAGAAATGAGCCAGTAGCATGAACCACTATGTCTGACTTAACTTCAGATAAGACTATGTCTGGATTATCAGATATTTGGACGCCTAAACGCTTTTTTAGACCTAATACTTCACTCAAGTCTTTGCCAATCTTGTCTTTGGCTACGTCGATGGCGCCAACAATTTCTATGCCTTCTTTTTCGAGAAGATGTTTAGCTATGCGACTGCCGACTTCACCAACACCATATAACATAACTTTCACTTTATTCATACTTTTTCTCCTTACTTCTCACTTTCTATTAACGTGCTTAATATGCGATTTATGTGTGTTTCTTTAGTTGCAGAATAAGCAAGCAAAAAGAGAGTATGTGTTTCAGCTATACACATTCTTCAGCTTATTTTTCTCTCAACAGCCCTCCAAAAATTAAAACTTACATATCCAATATGCAAACTCTACTCAAAAGAAGACGGGCGCATAATGATGACTCTAGAAACCATACTCCACTCGAGCTACTATCTCTGCCAACAAATAAAAATCAAAGGCTATTTTCAAAAACAAAATCCAAAACAGCCGTTTCAAAATACTTCTTTTAAGCGAGATGATGAAGGGTCAAAAATACTTGTGACACACTAAAGTCTTATTAGAGGCGAAAGCAATGTTTATATCTGCGAAGATTGCCTCAAGAATAGTTTTGGCGAAGTGAATCGCCCCAATCACCTCCATCCCATAGATGCAACCTTCGACATAAAAATCGAAGGTGAAGGGTGAAAGCAAGCATATATTATTACGCTTGCAATGAAACACCATGCAGACATGAAAACGCCTAAAATCCACAACGTTAAGCAGACACCGAACAACCGAGTAAGCCTGACATGCTACGCCGTCTGGGGAATGGCAAGGCTTGAGCACTGAAGAAGGGCGCGGCAAGCAGCGAAATGCCACGGGTAGGCGCACGCAGCCTTAGAACCGTGGATGCCTGAATGAGACTTCTTGTTGCAAAGTCTTCGGACTTTGTGGCACTCCGAAAGGAGTGGGAACTCCCTGAACGGAAACATCTTAGTAAGGGAAGGAAAAGAAACCAAATGGGATTCCCCTATTAGCAGCGAGCGAAAAGGGAAAAGTCCAAACCAAACTCCGTAAGGAAACTTATGGCGGATGTAGTGTTACGGGCTCGGCCACCTTCTAACTGTCAAGCTGAAGTCGCCTGAAATGGCGCGCCGAAGAGGATGAAAGCTCCGTAAGCGTAAAACAGAAGAAGAAGGGCTGAGATCCCAGAGTACCATACCCTGGTTTGGGTGTGGAAAACCGGAAGTCATCAACTTCCAAGACTAAATATGACTCAAGACCGATAGCGCACTAGTACGGTGACGGAAAGTTGAAAAGTACCCCGGAAGGGGGATGAAAAGAGCCTGAAACCAGACGGTTACAGACGTGTGCAGCCCAGAAGGACAGACTCCTCTCAAAGGAACCTACGGCAACGTAACAGTACAAGAGAGGACGACCAGGGTTGCATATTCAGTCTCGAATCACTGGCCAGGGAGTTCACGGTTGTGGCAAGCTTAAAGGCTCAAAGCCTGAAAGCAAAGGAAAACCAACAAGCCCACAGCCAGCCTTGCGCTGGCAAGGGGCGAGGTCTGAAAAGGCCTGAAGTCACCGCCGTGAAACTAGAAACCGGACGATCTAACCTTGGGCAGGGCGAAGCCAGGCGAAAGCCTGGTGGAGGCCCGAAGAGGTGCTAATGTACAACTTGCTCTTAAGACCTGAGGCTAGGGGCAAAAGACCAATCTAGTCCGGTGATAGCTAGTTCCCTCCGAAGTGGGTCGCAGCCCAGCCTTAAGCGAGGCGGCTGGTGGCGTAGAGCACTGATTGAAAAGTAAGGGATCGAAAGGTCCCGCTTTTCTCTCAAACTCCGAATTCATCAGCGCTGCAGACCTTAGGATACGGGTTCATGGGGGTAAGCTCCATGACCGAGAGGGGGACAACCCAGACTGAGGTTAAGGCCCCAAAGTACTGGCTAAATGTCAAACAGAAGGGTGTCATCAGCCTCAGACAGCGGGGAGGTAGGCTTAGAAGCAGCCACCCTTCAAAGAAAGCGT
>Ga0315312_1001845_pt1 | contig 15589 bp, 12 predicted proteins | sample TDP7_MG_FD_203629 | JGI IMG/M metagenome (GOLD analysis project Ga0315312, IMG submission 203629) | Freshwater sediment microbial communities from Lake Towuti, South Sulawesi, Indonesia - TDP7 | ecosystem: Environmental > Aquatic > Freshwater > Lake > Sediment | place: Indonesia: South Sulawesi... | reverse complement strand
TTTATAGACTGGTGTTAGCCCTTAAATGGAGGTGCATGGCACCAGCGGCCCAGGTATCAGTGTGCATTACCGCGTAGTAACCGCTCGAATACGGTATGTCTCGAGGTTTGAGCCACATGGCTAGCGTCCAGGTTCCTTCCACAACTCGGTCATCCATGTCAATGTAGTTCGTGGAGCCATTAAAGTCCAGCGCACCGCGTATCTTCCCAGCCACCCAATTCGGAATGCCACCAACGGTGCCGTCGTGACCGTTGCCGGAGGTGTCATGTGCTACACTGCCAGAACTCTCATCGAGCCTCCAGTGGGCTATAAGATCAGCTGATGCTTTGCAGGTAACTCCAAGCACCAAAATAAAAGAAACCAAATAAATTAATTTTCTAACCATAATCGTCCTCCTTCAAAAAAGGTTAAAATGGAACTTTTTATGCTTTGCCCACACACCAAAACACTACCAGTTTTTAGTTTTTGATGGCCCGACTCTTACCTCCTTCCTCTGCGTCCCTAATATCAGCTATCAATCAAGATGTAGAGATCTTGCCCGCATCTAAAACCAATATCCGCAGATTCTACCATTTTTATTTATATCAAATTATCCGCCTCCCTTCAAGCTAAAATCTCAGTTCTTCTATACCGGATAAAAATAATGATAAAACCTTCCAACAACCAGTAGAAGCGCTTTTACTACCCCTACCTCTATTTTTAATGAGATTTGTTGTGCTACCGATTTTTCCAGGCGAGGGCGGGTGTTCAGCAGAAAAAGTGATTTTATGAACGGCTGCTGTGACCCTCTTGCCTTATCATAGTGTCGCTCTATCGGCTTGGCAGAAAAAACCATTAACACCAAAACCCCGATGGCTTTGCGATAATTCTTATTTGAGTTTCTTATTTCTATTTCTTTTTCTTGTGCTGTTTTTCTTAGCATTTTTATTCTACACACAACATCTCGTTATGGTGTTTAAAAAAACAGGAAACTTCCAGCAATCAATAGCCCTGCTTCTGCCCCCCCAACCCCGCTTCTTAATCTGTCTTATTGCATTACTGATTTATCTATCTAAAGTCCAGGTGTTCAGCATGAAAAGCGAGGTGACGAGCGGCTGCCCGAACCCTTCATCTGACACTGAGCGACACTATTATCGCAGTGTCGCTCTATGGACTTGGCAGCAAAAAACCATCAACACCCAAACGCTGACGGCTTTTCGATAATTCCTGGATTCTTTCTTTATTTCTTTTTCTTCTTGGCTGCTGTTTTCTTAGCCATTTTTTCTTGGTTTTTTATTCCACACACAAGATTTCGGTATGGTGTGAAAAAAAACGCCAAACTTCCAACAAAGCGTAGAATTGCCTGTGCTATCTCCTACTTTTATCTTTAATGATATTTGGTGTGTTACCGATATGTCTGTGTAAAAGCCGGGCGTTCAGCAGGAAAAGTGATTTTAAGAACGGCTGACTGAACCTATCATCTGACACCAAGCGACACGATTACCACAGTATTACTCTATCGGCTCGGTAGTAAGAAAACCACCAACACCCAAACGCTGATGGCTTTCCAGATACTTTTGTATTCTTAATATTTTATTTCTTTTTCTTTGCTTCTTTCTTGGCTGTTTTTGTTCTTAGCTACTTTTTCTTGGTATCTTTATTCTACCCACAAAGTTTCGTTATGGTGTCAAAAAAGAAAACCTATACAAATCAATAGACCTGCTTCTGTAATCTTAAGACTGCTTTCAATATTGTCCAATCGCTTCACTAATTCCTCTGTGTAAAGTCCAGGCTCAGCAGGGAAAGTGATTTTGTGAGCGGCTGACTGAACCCTTTTCTCAACGTCGAGCGACAGTATTATCGCGGTATCGCTCTATCGTCTTGCTTGCAGATAAAAAACCATCAACACTCAAACGCTGATGGCTTTTCGATAATTCCTGGATTCTTTATTTTATTTCTTTTTCTTCTTGGCTGCTGTTTTCTTAGCCATTTTTTCTTTGTATTTTTATCCCACACACAATATTTCGTTATGGTGTGAAAAAAGAAAAATAGGAAGCTTCGAACAAGCCGTAGAAGCGCCTGTGCATGTTCTTATCCAGCTTCAAATATTGTGTTGTTGCTTTACTGATTTCTCTGGGTAAAGCCTCGGCGTTCGGCAGGGAAAGTCAGGCCACGAACGGCTGACTGAACCCGTCATCTGACACCAAGTGACACTATTATCACAGTGTCGCTCCATCAACTTGGCGCACAAAAAACCATCAACACTCAAACGCTGATATCTTTTCGTCAATCCCTTGATTCTTGATTTTTATTTCTTTTTCTTTGTCTTTTTCTTAGCTATTTTTTCTTAGTCTTTTTATTCCACACACAACATTTCGTTATGGTGTCAAAAAAGAAAACGACAGGAACTTCCGGCAATATAACCTTGCTTCTGCAACCCTTTACCTCACTTGAAATACTGTCTTATTGCATTACCGGTTTCTCTGGGTAAAGGCTTGGTGTTCAGCAGAGAAAGCGACGCAAGCAACGGCTAGCGAACTCTTCTAAATTATCGCAGTATCGCTCTATCGTCTTGCTTGCAGATAAAAAACCGTCAACGCCGAAACACTGATGGCTTTTCGATAAATCTGTTATTTCTTTTTGCTCGTTTTTTTTGGCCGCTTTCTTCAGGTGCTTTGCTTTGTAAATCTTCATAAAAACACGTGAAAGTGCAAGTTGTTTCAAGTAATTCTATTCCTTCGTCATTGTCAGAAGCATTCAATAATGCGGTCAGACAAAAGGAATCGCCTTGCAGCGTAGTTCACGCGATTTCGCAGCCGCGTAAGATAATCTGCACGCCCTTTATAATCGAACAAGACTCTTCTGTAGCAGTCATGTAAATCAGAGAATTCTTTGCGTAATAAGCTTGCTACAGAAGGTCAGACCTTAGGACGGGGATTAAGCGCATCAACCCAGATTACATCAATTTTTAGATCGGCCGCACGTTGAAACATAGAATTGAGCGATGTCTGATTGTCCGATAGAAACGGCAGCAAAGGCCCAAACATGATGGCTGTCTTTAATCCTGCCTGGCGGCTTTGTTCTATCACCCGGAAACGCTCCTGGATAGGTGAGCTGTGAGGCTCCCACAGACGCCTGAGGCCTTCGTCCAGCGTTGTAACGGTTACGCCTACTCTAACATTATGCCCGACCAAAATATCCAGGTCTCGCAATACAAGCGCACTTTTGGTCAGAATGTTTACTTGAAATCCGTGCTCAAGAAGCAGCTTACAACAGCAACGTGTCAATTCCCACTCGGCTTCCGCTGGCTGCCAGCCATCACATGCACTGCTTACAAATACCTCGCCCGGTTTTGCCCGATGCAACTGCCGTTGCAGTACCTCTACAGCGTTGACCTTAATGTCAACGAACTTACCCCATGGTTCTGGGTGCGGATGGAACCGTTGCATAAAACGTGCATAGCAATATATACATCCGTGGGCACAGCCTCTGTAGCAGTTCAGGGAATAGTCACTAATGCTGGTTCGGTTCAAAAGGTTCTTACAACTTACCTTGCGAATAATAGTTTTGCTTAAATTACCTGCAGCAAAGCCGTGGAGCTTGTCTCTTTTTTTTGTGATAATCATATTTGGATAACTTAAACTTAGGCTTGGTCATGTCTGTTCAGCCAGCTGTTCAGCAGAAAAAGCCACATCAAGGTCGGCTACTGAATCCCTGAATGTATCATGATAGCAGGCAATACTGCTACTCATTTTCTTCCTCTGGATACCATCCAAAGTGTGCCGGTTCAAAGTTCAAAAGCGACATCTGCCGTACCCTGCAACCTTGTTTCCATCTCACAATCCAGGAATCATTGTTTTTAAGACATCATAAAACGTGTAATCGGTGTTGCCCTTCCAATGTTCAAATGCAATTATTTGTCTGACGCGCAAAGCTGCCTCGAGCGAACTAATGCCATCTTCATAGAAGTAAACAGGGAATTTTTCGATCTCTGGAAAAGGTTCTTTCGCTCTCTGTTCGAAAATGGAAGACCAGTCAAACTCTGTGTCAGCACGGCTCGCTTCAATTAACGATTTGATTTCTGCCGCGCTTTTGTCCGGATCTATCTCGACCATTTTATTGCTGCAGAAGAACACATCGAGATTTGCGGGGAATCGTTCTTGCGCATCAAAGATTCGGTTCACGACCGCAGCGTGAGTTATTCGTGCGGCATCCGCGCCAACATGTTTATCAAAGAATGGAATCGCCTTGATTGCTCTGTCAAACGATCGCAAATCTAAAAATACCTCATTGCCTTTGAGAAAAAAAGAACCAATGATTACCGGATGCATTTCTTTGGGAATGGATGAGTAAGACTTTTCAAACTTTAGCGATCTTGATTCGTACGCATAAAGCCAAACCCACCGGTTCCCATCTCGGTCAAAGTCTATGCAACGTAACTGGCTAAAACGATCGATTAACCGCTTTTTATCAGCTAACTGGTAATATAACCTTATGGGTTGAACTATTTCTCCTGTCACAGTTGCTTGTAGGGTCTTTTCGTCGCTCATATAAGATATGACCTTTGCGCTCGGCAATTCTTTGCAATCTCACCTTTGTATATCTTTCTGGTTTATTTTGTGAAATTCTAATGAATAACACGGCTGTACTCAAAAGTTTTTTGTTTTCTCTTGCGAAAAACGCCGGCTTCCCTCAGCACCATCACCTCAAAATGGAACGACCGTTGTCAAGTCATCATATTCGGTTGTTTCGTTGTTTTCTACATTTTTTCAACAACATCTCAAGTGGAGGCTGCTTTCAACCATCGAAGGAATATGAGTAAAAGAAAGAAACTTCCAGAATCAATAGCCCTGCTTCTGCCACATTAACCTCGCTTCTTAATCTGGTTTTGATGTGCTACCTATTGTTCTGGGTGAGGTCGGGCGTTCAGCAGGGAAAAAGACGCAAGAAGTGGCTGATTGAACCCTCTCGTAACGGTCAAGTGACAAGATTCTCGCAATGTCGCTCTATCGGCTTGGCAGAAAAAACCATTAACACCAAAACCCCGATGGCTTTGCGATAATTCTTATTTGAGTTTCTTATTTCTTTTTCTTTGTCTTTCTCTTGACTGCCGTCTTCTCAGCTGGTTTTTCTTCGCATTTTTATTGTGCACACAATATTTGCCTTGTGCCCTATGATGATTGAACAGTCTACAAAGTTAAACATCGCTTTAGAGTCTAAAAAAGCTGGTTTTTGCAGTACCAGCAGCAGACGGCAAGAATTTTTTCGCCGTATTTGCCGTAATCAGGGTGATTTTTATTTTGACAACAGAATCTTGAAAGAGCTTATAGGGTCTTGCCTTCTAAACGCTAAGCGCTTGTGAAAAAACCACTTGTCGTTCATTTAGGATATCGGCAGGACAATATAAATTTATTCAATATTAGAAGGTCACAAGGAATATTTGGTTATGGTGTGAAAAAAGAAAAGTCAATAGAAGCTTCCAACAACCTGTAGAACCGCTTGTGCCTTGGCTTCTCCACCCTTCTGCTACCCTTTGCCTCGCTTTCAAATACTGTCTTATTGCATTACTGATTTTTCTGGATAAAAGCTGGGTGTTCAGCAGGAAAAGTCAGGTAACGAAGGGCTCATGAACTTTTTTACTTTTTATTCTGATATTAGTGCTTTAAGGTGAAAGTCTTAAGCTGTGCCATTTTTGCTGACCTCAGGTGCATACCCGCCAAAAAAGCAAACCTTAGAATCCGCCTGTGCTTACACAAAACCCTTTTTCTGCGCTGACAGAAGCCAATTTTCTATTGTTGTGGAACAAGAGTTCCATCCTTCATGTAGAAGGCCCTGTCGGCAATACTCAGTGGGAAGATTCCATGGGTGGCGATAATTAAAGTAACACCCTTCTCCTTAACCGGAGTGATTAAATGGCCAATGATTTCCTGCGCTGCTTCCGAGTCGATTTCTCCCGTAGGCTCATCGGCGAGAATAAGAATCGGTTCATTTGCCAGTGCTCTCGCAATGGCGACGCATTGCTGCTGACCAATGCTGAGCTCAGACGGTAAGTAATCAAGCAAGCCACCAAGTCCGACATTATTCAACAGTGTCTTTACCTTTTCGTGTCGAGTGCTTTTTGACCTACCGGTATGCAGCAGAGCGGCCTCAACGTTCTCAAATGCCGTCCATGAAAGTAACAGGTTGAAATTTTGAAAAATGATGCCAATATTCTGACGTCGCAGCAGTGCCAACTCTTCGTTTGATAGGTTTTCCATGCAGTGACCTTCAAATATCACACTGCCGGAGGTTTGGCGTTCAAGTCCACCCAAGACTCTCAAAAAAGTGGATTTACCTGTGCCTGTCCTCCCGACAATCACCACGATTTCACCTCTGCTCACTGATAAATTGAGCCCCTTAAGGACTCGAATCTCCCTGCCCTTGACTGTGAAGCTCTTCCTCAGGTCCTTGCACTCACATAGAACCTCGCCCTTCCCAGTTATTTTATTAGCTATGTTCATCGTTATGCCCCCATTATTCTGCTGTATTTCATTCCCATTCCCCTGTTTTCAAGAAATCTTCAAGTTTCCGACACCTGCCAATAAATGTGAGAGGACAGTATGAAGATTGAAACCCAGAAGTCGGACAGATTACCGTGGTGTTATGCTCGTTTTGATACGCAACGAGTTTCGATCTTAAGGCAGGCACTTTATCTATCGACTGCATCCATGGACAGTCCCTTCGCACAGGGCACTTCTTACAGGCAGTGAGCATAGGAATTACGGGAACCAAAACAAATCCAAATACAAAAAAGATAACGATTATCCCAAGGTGAAACCAAGAAAAGTCTGAAATGAGCAAAAAGACCCCTGCTACAAACGGAACGAACCACAGAAGCGAAAGGAACGGAATAAATGTCTTGAATCTTTGTGAAAATTTCTCTTCATCTATTTTCACAAACAACTTTGCGGCAATATCTCCAAATTTTGTTGGGCAAGATATAGTTCCATACAATGGACAATATGTGCATAATAGTCTTGAAAAACCGAATATGTATAAAACGCAAGATAGAATATATACCAGCATTATAATCAGACCAAAATTAAACATAATTATTGACCCTAATAACCATGTTATGATTGCTGGTGTATCATTGAGAAGGGCTTTTGTAACAGTGTACTTGGGGCACTTACTGCAATATTTTCTGCGCTTGATATGGTTAAGATGTTCGTCTATTGTTGTCATCTTCTTTCACCTAACCCAATAAAGTATACCATAGGCTACATATAGCGTTTCTGATAAAGTTATTCACAGCCATGTTCATTATGCCTCCTCTTATGCGCTGAATATCAAAGGCTTCGAAGCGCATCAGCAGGTCGCTGGCGGGCAGCAAGGTAAGCTGGGAAGAGCCCTGCGATGATGCCTCCCAATAGCGCCAACACGAAACCAGCCGCTAATACTAGCTGTGAAATGGCGACAGGTACCGGGGTCTCGATGCCACTTAACATCTTGATGGGAACAAACAGCAGGATGGTGGCGGCCGTCAGACATCCGAGAATGCCGCCTGCCAGAGCTTGAAGAATAGACTCGGCCAGGATTTGCAAGACCACGTTCCCGTCAGTCCAACCGATCGCTTTCAGAATGCCAATATCTCGGCGCCGCTCGATAACAGAGGTCAACTGCGATTTCAAGGCCAATATCACAGCGCAAATGCTGATGATTATGGTGAGCAGCCAGACGGTGCCTTCATTCATCCCCATCACTTCCAAGGCTGGCTTGTAGCAGGCATAACTGGAGACAACAAGACCCGGGCGCAGTTCCTTCACGGATTTGATCGCGTCATCCTGCACCTTGGAGGTTGTCACCTCGACAAGAACCACATTGATCTTATCCTCAATAGGTGGCTGGATTACTCGTTTGCTTATAGCCTGCCGTGCATCGTCGATGTGCATGTATACGTCGGCCTTTCCGGGCCGAATACCTGGATTGATTATCCCGATAATCGGAAAAGTGCTTCCCGCGATATTAATCTTATCTCCGTCTTTCAATTTGGCTGATCGAGCATACGCTTCCTCCAGCATGACCACACCTTTGTCACCAGGCCAGAGGAACCGACCGCTTAAAATATCACCTGCGGCGCAGCAAGTCGTACCGACAGCTAAATTATTCTCTGGGTCGAACCCGCCAATGGTAAGGGTCCGCTTACTTTCTGGGTCTTTGAACCGGAATAACAAGTATGGTGCTGCATCTCGTACGGTTGCCAGCCGTTTCACCTCATCCACAAAGGTTTCGGAGATGAGTTCAGACGCCACACCCATGGCAAGAAATCCTTCATTTTCTTCATCCAGCAGCTTCACAGAGCTTGGTGCTAGGCAAGAAGGAGCAAACGCGATAAAATGTGTTCCGGTGCCGCTCAAGACTCCACTGGCCGCATCTTTGGAGAAAACAAGTATGGTAACAAGGACGACCATAATAGCTACCGCCAAAAGGTAACCTAAAATGTTGGCCAACGCGCGTCCTTTTCTCCGCATCAACTCACGCCATGCGCATTTCCATAGTTCTCTCATGGTTGTGACTCCTCTGTCAAATCTTGTCACATACCTTGTAAAAATATATCACCATTTTCGACACTGTAGCAACAAAACAGAGTTTTTTTCTTGGCTGCTTTCCTGTTTTCTTGTCTGCTTTATTCTACACACAACAATTCATTGTTGTCAAAAAAGAAAACGGCGGAACCTGCAGCAATCAATAGTCCTGCTTCTGCCACCCTTTGCCCCGCTTCAAATATTGTCTTATTGCATTACTGATTTATCTGGGTAAAGGCTTGGCGTTCAGCAGGAAAAGTGATTTTATGAACGGCTGCTCGAACCCTTTTACATTATCGCAGTGTCACTCTATCGGCTTGGTGGCAAAAAACCATCAACACCCCAACGCTAATGGCTTTGCCCTAATGCTTGGATTTTCTTATTTCTTTTTCTTCTTCTGCTTGGCTGCTTTGCTGGTTTTTCTTTGTATTTTTATTCTCCACACAACAATTCGTCACGGTGTCAAAAAAGAAAAGTAATAAACTTCCAGCAATCAATAACCCTTCTTCTGCTACCCTTTGCCTCGCTTCAAATATTGTCTTATTACATTACCGATTTCTCTGGGTAAAGTCCGGGCGTTCAGCAGGGAAAGTGATTTTATTAACGGCTGCCTGAACCATTTCTATTATCGCAGTGTCGTTCTTTCGTCTTGCTATCAAACACAAAACCATCAACGCCCAAACGCTGATGGCTTTCCGATAACTTAGATTTTGAGTCTTTTATTTCTTTTCCCTTGCCTTTTTCTTTTTTTTTATTTTACACACAACATTTCGCTATGGTGTCAAAAAAGAAGAAGAGAAAACTTCCATCAAACCGTAGAACCGCCTTTGCTCCCCTTTGCCTCGCTTCAAATACTGTCTTATTGCATTACCGGTTTCTCTGGGTAAAATCTTGGCGTTCAGCAGGAAAAGTGATTTCATGAACGGCTGCCGAAGCCTTTTACATTATGGCAGTGTCGCTCTATCGGCTCGGTAGCAAGAAAACTACCAACACCGAAACGCTGATGGCTTTCCAGATACTTTTGTATTCTTAATCTTTTATTTCTTTATCTTTGCCTTTTTCCCGGCTGCTGTTTTCTTAGCCATTTTTTCTCAGTATTTTTATTCTAAACACAACATTTCGTTATGGTGTCAAAAAAGAAAAACAGGGAACTTCCATCAGGCTGTAAAACGCGATTTTGCCTGCTGCCTTGTCACTAACCCTAATTTCAGATTAGTCTATCGCATTACTGGTTTATCCAGGCGCGGTTGGGCGTTCAGAAGGCAAGGTGATCGAGGAACTCTCCAGAGCCATCCAACAAAAGAAGTGTGGGCTGGGTGAAGGAGGAAAAAGAGAGGATAGGAGATAACCCCAGCCCGCGTTTCTCCTCTAAATAGAAATACGGTTGTCGAGCGGCGGAGGTTCTCACTGTGACCCAACACAGGCCTCGTTAAAGTAAAGAAAACCCTAACCAAAAAGCAAACCGCCAAATCTACCTTTACTACCTAAATGTCGCTTCTAAATCGGTCCTTATGTGCTACCAATTGTTCTATGCGTGGTCAGGTGTTCAGCAGGCAAAGAGGCATGAGCAACAGCTGGCGAACACGCCCCGTTTACACGAGCATTGAAAGATTTGCTGAGCGTCAGTTTGCACAGAAGCTAATCTTATTAGGGCACCAAAACCGTACTCAAAGCCCCTTCTTTTATAGTGCCATTCAACAAAATCCCTCCATGAGGCGGACAAATTCCTTTTACTTCGTCTCCTTGTCGGGCAACAGGTCTATTTCCGTTATTTATCCTCAGAAGTTTTGAGTTAATATGCATATCTGCACCGGATTCCAACATCATGCTGGATCCGCCGAGTTTTAACGCGGATGACTTCATGGTTGTAGTTGCGTCTGAATCAATGCTGATATTCATTCTTGTTTCAATAACAATATTGCCGACCTGGTCTATTTCAATTGTTGCTCCATTGGCAGAAAAAACATATTTGTTATTAGCAGTCTTTGTAAAACCTATTATAGCGCCAGGTACCGCGTCTTTAGGCGTTTGCGGGTATTTTGCTCTTGACTGGAAATTAGTCCAGATAGGTTCAATCATCATAGATTGTTTTTGTAAGGCTATCTCCAGGTACCTTACTCTTGCTTCAAGAGCAGCTATTCTATTTCTGAGGGCAGAGATTTGCTCTTCTATCTGCGAAGCTCCACCTTGCACAAGGTACGTCGGCTTAGTTACCTTGGAGCTCTCATTGAGAGGCTTAGCTTCCTCTTTCTCAATTTTATTGTGAGAACTACTTTCTTTCACAGAGTGGGGGTCTTGAGAACCCTCTGTTTTGTCGTTCTTGTCGGCTGTTTCTGCAAAACATAGCCCAATGTAACAGGCTAATAAGATTAGGATTATTATCTTTTTCGTCTTGACCTCCTTCTTAGCATGATTAGTCAGTTAATATAAAACCAATAACCTATTACCGTCCGAAAGAGTTGGCTTATGTGGGGAAGACTTGAAAGTAAGAAAAAGCTTCCTCACCACTCCTGCTTGATTTTACACTCAGATTAAGTATGACCGATTGCGAGAAGAATGTCAAGAAGAATAGACGTAAAAAGGTTTTTGCCAAAATAGCATCGGGCCCGTGTTCCTTAACAAAGCCGAGACGAGAGTGTCTCAGGTTTTCAGCAGTGAAAGCGACGCAAGGGGTTGCTGACTAGACCCATTTACATTGTCGCGGCGTTGCTCTATCAACTTGGCGGAAATAAAAAAGCCATCAACACTCAAACGCTGAAGGCTTACCAATAATTCTTGGATTTACAGTTCTTATTCCTTTTCTTTGTCAGTTTTCGCACTTTCGATGCTTTGCGAAGTCTTCAATAGCCAAATCCGCCCCCTTTATTGTCTCTACTTATTTTGATGATTTAGAATACATTCCTGTGCAGTACCACAACAATCAAAATGAGCAACTACATTACGCAGGCCGGTCTCAATGCTTATGAAAATAACAGGACCTACACCGAATCAATCAGTGTAGGCCCCGAATCGATGCAAACTATTGGCTGCCTCAAGCCGATTACGGCTATTCCACTGGGCATAGCTGCTTATCCAGCCAGCCATCTGCCAGCCCAGCAAAGTCCTTGAAGTCCACTACATCGTTTTCATGCAGGTCAGAACGGCTTGTCAAACGGCTTAGTCCGGCTAGCAAGCGACGCTACCTCCTCCTGGCTCAACACGCGCTTGTAAATGCGGACATCGTCAAGTGAACCTGGAAAAAGACGGTCATTGTTTGTTCCACGACGACCTATATTCACGTCTACATTAGCGACAATATTGAACGTGTCAGGGTCCGTCGTCGTCTGGCTGTCATCCAAACCGTCAAGATAGAGTTTCACTGCTGGATATGAAATCGGAGCGTTCTCGCTCACTGTTAGTGCGACATGGTGCCACTGGCCGTCAGCCAGAACCGTGTTGCCCTGCAAATTCCCGGCTCCATGCTCTACGCGCAGCCTACCCTGGTAAAGACGAAAGTCCACTCTTTGACCACCTGCCTGCGTGCCCCAGCTTACCATTGTTACATCGCCGGTAGAGGCGCTTTGAACCCATGCGGCAATACTGAAGGCTCTTCCACCGAGAATGCCCTTGTAGCCGGTTATCTCCACATAATCGCGGACACCATCAAGGCTAATGGCCTGGCCAATCTTGCCAACTAAATAGGCTGCACTACCAAAGGGCGTGCCATTGCGGTTATTTCCGGAGCTGTCGTTGAGGTTGCCTTCAAACTGCCAGTAGCCTGCCAAGCCAGCGGTGCTGGGCTCAGCCGGTGTAATGAACTGACGCTCATAAGGATACAGCCGAATATCATCAAAGTAAACCTTTCCCTTGCCGCCAACTGCTCCACTACGCTCAAAGCCAATACTTAACTCAGTGATATTTCTAAGGTTCACGCCGAACGATGCCAGATCAATATTCCAAGGCTGCCACCCTATCCGCGTTATGTTATCGGCATCACCATTATATATAACCTTTGAGCCGTTGAGTTTCATATACATCCGCTCTACAGCGTTGTTCGGATCACCATAGAAGTAAAGCGTCAATGTCTTAATGCCGTGCTTGGTCCAATCCCGGACGATTGCCAGATTAGCAATATTCGCTGTGGCCTCCGAATAGCCAGCAGTGGTGTTGTCATAATTAAGCGGCATAGACTGCTTACCGCCGTGAACGATGGTTTTCTCAGCAAAAGGAGGCTCGGCGTAACCTACCTGCGAGCCGTTTGTAGGAACGCCCCAGCCGTCTATCCACGTGTCAAATATCCTGTCCGGCTCAAAGTCGTTGTAGTCTTCAAAGTCATCCACAACAAGATACTGTTGTGTGTTGAAGTTCAAGACATCACCTTGCCAGATGGCAGGAGTCTCGGCTTCATTGACCTCATTAACCTTCCAGTAGTAGCTCTTGCCTAATTCAAGCTCTCCGGTGTCATAGTTAGCGTAGCTGCGGCCGGCAGGGATACTAATAGGACTGACAGTTTCATCTATCACTGCTTGCTGGCCGGTGCCGAGGTACAGATTGTGCTTAGCTGCCTCTCTTCCTGCTCGCCAGCTAAGAGTCACATTATCCACAGCCGTATCTATTGTGCCGGAAGCTGGATTAAGCTCTCGTGCCACAACAGGTACGTAGAAGAAGCGAACCTCACTGAGACCATATTGGGGCACCATGCCACCCCAGTTGCTGTTAGCAGTTAGCTTGACGTACTTAGCTACCACGTCAGTAAGGTCAACCGTGGTATTGTGTGCATAACCAGGCGTACCGGGCGCCCGGGCAAACTCATGGGTAGTACCTAATGTGGCCCAGTTGGCACCGTCAAGAGAATACTCAATAGTAGCATCCTTAATCCCGAAACCCACAACAGGCTCAATAGAGGTATTATGGTTCCATGCCCACATCTGGTGCAGTTTATAAGCCCTGTCAAACTCATACTGTATCCAGGTCGGCTGCGGCCCGGTCATACTACTAAGCCATATACCTGTCTCCTCTGTTGAGTGCAGGTCATTCTCATCCAGTCCTGAGCCGTTGATGGTATTTTCAGGCTTTGTGTTTGGGTTGAACTGGCTGGAAGCTGTGGCGATAATAGACGTGCTGGCAATCGGATAAGCGAACGGCTCAACCGTAAATTTCCAGACATCGCCCTTAAAGATGGTGGAGTCGGGTGGCGCGTTGACTTCATCGACGCGCCAGTAGTAGGTCTTGCCAAAGTCGAGAAGACCGGCAGGGTCATAACTATTAGCGTCTTGGTTTTGACTGGCTAGTACGCCCAGCGGATTGGCTCTGCTGGCGTCGTTGACATCATTAAAAACGGCTCCGAAGTACACATCATGTGTTAGCGAACTCTCCTGGCGTCCAGCTAAGTGTCACATCTCTCGACACATCCGTTGCCTTATCAACGGGATTGGGATCAGAGGCCAAGCCAGGAGGAACACCTTTCATAGCCTGTTGGATATCTTCCTGCGTTAGCACCCGGGAGTAGATGCGAACATCATCAATGGCTCCATCAAAACCGTAACTCCCAGGGCTATGACCGGAATTGCCCAACACAACAGAACTGCTGCCAGTGTTGATCAAGCCACCGCCAGAGGTGCCCGACTGATTTTCAAGTTGGCCATCAACGTAGAAACTAACCTCATCAATACGCGCCCCCTGCCTCTGTGTTACAGCAACATGGTGCCACTGCCTGTCGTTTATCTGCGTCGTACCAACAACGCGAGAACCTTGAATCTCGAGCCTGATTGCCCCAACCGCCCCGTCGCTGGCGCTCTTATTCAGCCGAAAGCTATATCTCTGGGTGTTGGTGTTAACGCCCCAACCCACTATGACGCAGCTATTATTTTGCGTAGGCTCTGCCTTTATCCAGGCAGTAACGGTACGTGCCGCATTACCCAAAATACCTACGTAGTTGGTCTCGATCCGGTCACTATTAACCGACTCAAAAAAGACAGCTGCAGTAGTCCTCGCAATAGGAGCTAAATCGGTGGTCAGCCAGGTTGCCCCTACAAGTGTACCATCTGCATCAGGCGAACCAACCGCTGCGGTCGTAGTGCTGCCTGAACCTTCCTCTAGATCCCAATGCGCCACCAGATCAGCTGAAGCGCTGCTGACAACGCTTAGCACAAGAACAAAAGAAATTGAACAGATCAATCTCCCACAGCGGATATTCAATTTTCTACACATGGTATTCCTCCTTTAAAAGATTAAAATGGAATTTTTATGCTTTAACTATGCACCAAAGTAGAAGACAGAGAACAGAAGACAGAAAACAGATTGTAAAATACAGAACAATCTTCAATTCTAACTGCAGATTCCTGGCTTCTAAATTCTTGTAAACTTTTTAGCACCTGATTCTGCCTCCTTCATTCCAAAAGCTCAATATAAACTGTTAGAAGTGCAGGCATATTAGATCACGACACAAACTCCACACTTCATCTTAAATAACACATGTAGGAAACAAAATCTACAAAACTTAACAGCCTAAGTATACAAAATCAGCCCCGCTCTTGTCAAGCAGCCTCTTTGCAAATAACTGTCCCAAATATTGTGGGGAAATTTTTGCAACTGGTTGCTAACCGCTTGTTCTCAAACCACTTTTCGCAAATCGCATACTCCATCAACCGCTCTAATGTACTGCGATAAATATGGATGGCCTAACACCTTCTCCAAACTCTTAAAACCCCGCATACTCTTGGCTCGAATCTTATAATCCAAACCAATAAGCCGTTCCGTGGCATTATTAGTCCGGTCACCTTCATCGCTACTAACATGTTCCCAAGTCTGCTCAATATGCTGCAATAATTGGTTGACCTTCCAAAGTGTACCTCTGCGACAGTTAATATATCTACGAACAAGCTTTTCTACACCTTCCGGCAACGTAGCTGGCCGAGGCTCCTGCAGCAACAATTCAACTAACTTTACTCAAACTGACCGATTTGTGATAAACCGATGGTAACAATTATCAAACAAAAATGGCCTTTCCTGACGATAAAAGTCGAAAGAACAAATATTTATCACAGGATAGGCCTTATGATTACTAT
>Ga0315312_1001844_pt1 | contig 15611 bp, 17 predicted proteins | sample TDP7_MG_FD_203629 | JGI IMG/M metagenome (GOLD analysis project Ga0315312, IMG submission 203629) | Freshwater sediment microbial communities from Lake Towuti, South Sulawesi, Indonesia - TDP7 | ecosystem: Environmental > Aquatic > Freshwater > Lake > Sediment | place: Indonesia: South Sulawesi... | reverse complement strand
AGCAAGATATAGGCACTCCCGTTGGGCGTCTGGTAATAAAGGACACGGTTCTTTTCGCTGCCTTGCACTTGGGTTACGCGGACGTTAATGAGGACAGACTGGTCCTTTAGATGGAGGTTCACGTTCCGCCCCACATAGGATCTAACCAGCATGTTTAAGACGTCTTCCTCCGTGTTGAATTTAGCTTCTTAATCTCGTGGCACGAACAGTCTACGGCTAACCTATATAAGCAATATTCAAAGGAATGTTACCCTCTTCGTATCAAAAGGCGATACAAAAGGCTAAATCAGCTGCCTGCTAGCCAGAAAAACGTTTTAGATCTTTGGATATTTCCCTCTCAAATTTTGAAATGTTATCTGCTATATCATTTTTGTGAAACTTAGTACCCAAAAAAGGAAATATTCGATAATTGTAACAGAATTTGTAACAAATTTCAACTAGAACAAGGGAACGGCCGTTAAATGTGGTTGATCTGCAAGGCAACCCTTGGAAAAGGGAAAAACAAGCTCCTAATCAGAGGTACGGAGGGAATGCAATGGATTTTCTGCCCTCTCATCAAAGGCATAAAAAGAGACAGGGTCACTGTAAACAGGTGCCAGAGATGCAAGTATTTCATCCGTTTTCAACAAACCTACGTCATCTTAACGCATACAACAAGGAAACACTTCTCTTTTGGTAGCAGAACCCTATTGAAAGGCGCATCTCGCGCTCTAAGACCCCTAAGTCGGTTAAATGCCAGAAATAAAGCGAAATCGTCACCATTGCCTTGGATGATTGGCGCAATGAAGGAAAGGGAGCCCATCGTTGACATCTTTGAAGAGGAAGACCATGTGATGGTCGTGACGGAGCTTCCCCATGTAAATGAAAAAGACATAAACATAAAAGTGGAAGAAAATGCTCTAACGATAAACGCTGACAACGCACCAAAAAACTACGTCAAAAAAGTAATGCTTCCAACCCCGGTTAGAAAAGACACGGTTAAATCCACTTACAGAAATAACGTTCTAGAAGTTAGACTAGAAAAAGCGCGTCCCCCCTAGCTTGTACGTCGCAAGGTGAAAATACAAAAAAAGATTTGCACCTAATTGGGTGTAAATACCGGCGGGCCCGCCATTTTCGATGAGTAAAATAAGTGTTTTCTGGGGTTCCTTTCCCTTAATAGCTCCTAAAATAGCGTGCGCAGGTTGATCTTGTTTATTCAGGTGAAATCTGTAACCTTTATATTGATAGGCGATTGGAAGAGCTTAAATTATAGAGCATATAAAATAATGTGTTGATTGGATATGAAGAAGATTGTTTTATTAGCTCTTGCATTAGGGCTCTTGTCACTGGCAGTGAGTGTGAGTTTCATGAGACCTGTTAGAGCTGGTCTACCGGTTCACAATATTAATACGCTTGAGGATTTTGCGACGATTCAGGCGGCTATAGATGATCCAGATACCTTAGATGGACACACAATCCTAGTTGATGCAGGAACATACTATGAACATGTGACCATAAACAAGTCAATATTGCTTATTGGAGAAAACAAAGAAACTACAATTATTGACGGTGGCAGAATGCGCGAGCGCTCAGTTGTCACAATAACCGCAGACAACGTCACCATAAGTAGGTTCACAATACAAAACGGAGACCCTTACTCACCCTATTACGCCGGCATTCTAGTACATGGGTTTGGCGCTACTATAACCAATACCAAGATAACAAACAATTTTTGGGGTATCTACCTGTATTTAGGTGGTAATATCATAATCGGTAACAACATAACAGAGAATGAAGAAGGTATCCGTTGCTACGGTTTCGAGCCGCCTTATGGAAACAATGTCATATCCGGCAACACCATAACAAACAACTGGCAGTGGAATGTCCAGTTAATTGGAGGTTCTGGCAACACTATAACAGGCAACACTATGAGTCATGGAGGTATGTGGCTATGGTGGTCTGACAGCAACACTATAAAAGGCAACACCTTAATCGAGGAATATGTCGAGCTAACCGATTCTGACAGCAACACTATAATTGACAATAATATAACTCTTGGTGGCATCTCGCTAGGGGCGTCTGATAATAACATTATAATAGGCAACAGCATCACAAACGAACTTTATTCTGACGGCATCGAGTTAATAGGATCTAGCGGCAACAATGTAACTGGCAACAAGGTAGCAAACAGTCGCTACGGCATTTTGATAGACAGTTCTAATAGCAGTGTCCTTAGAGATAACAACATGACTGGCAACAGGTTCAACTTTGGCGTCTCAGGAACATCCCTCACAAATTTCATGCATGACATAGACGTTTCCAATACTGTAGATGGGAAGCCTATCTACTATTGGGTAAATCAACAAAACAAACGGGTCCCGACAGATGCGGGCTACGTAGGGATCATAAACTCAACAAACATACTCGTAACAAACCTAACTCTAAAAAACAACAGGGAAGGCGTATTGTTTGCATACACAACAAATTCCACCATAGAAAACGTGGACGCAAAAGACAATAAAAACGGCATCAGGCTATATGCATCGGGTAACAACACCATTGCTCGCAACAACGTGACAAACAATGGTTGGGAATGGCCAGGTTGGCCAGGTCTGCCAGCATTCGGCATCTGGCTAGAAAATTGTGATGGCAACGCCATGACCGAGAACAGCATAGCAAACAATACGAATGCCATACGGTTAAGAGGGTCTAATGGCAACAACATAACAAGCAATACCTTAACAAACAATACGTATTATAGCATCTACATAGAAGAGTCTAATGGCAACAGTATAACCAGCAACACCATAACAAACAATACTATCTTGGGCATCGGCATACGTAGTGGTTCTGACAATACCGTCATCAGCAACAACATAAACAGTGCTGGTGGCGGCATCAATCTACAATACGCTGATGGAAACAACATAATCGGCAATACTATAATAAATTGCCGTGAATGGATACCCGCTTCTGGCATCATGCTAGGTTCGTCTTATGGCAACACCATTTATCACAACAACCTCATAGAAAATGAACCCGACCAAGCTTATGACACTTCACTTAACATGTGGGACAATGGCTACCCTTCTGGTGGTAACTACTGGAGCAACTATACGGGCGTAGACTTGTACAGTGGACCTTACCAGAACGAAACGGGAAGTGACGGCATCGGAGACACCCCATACGCAATCGACATAAACAACCAAGACAGGTATCCACTTATGAGCCCATGGGGAGACGTAGAACCCCCAATAGCCAAAGCTGGCTCCAATCAATCAGTCTTTCAAGGCATGACCGTAACCTTCGACGCCAGCAGATCAACCGACGACGTAGCCATCAAAAACTATGTGTGGACATTCACAGACGTTACGCTAAAGACCTTGACGGGCATACGCCCCGAGTATACATTCAAAAACGTCGGCGACTTCGAGGTAACACTAAACGTAACAGACTACGCTGGCAAATGGGACACAGACAAAATGTGGGTCCACGTAGCGGAGGACACCATCAAACCATCTATCGGCACTCCCTTCCATGATCCTCCCATCCCAGATGAGTGGGAGAACGTCACAGTTTCAGTGAATGTAACTGATGCAGAAAGCGGACTACGCCAAGTAATCCTCTCATATAGCACAGATGAAGGCGCAACTTGGACAAACGTAACAATGAGTAAGGCGACGGGAGACACCTACGAGGGAGAAATCCCCGGGTTTTCGGCAGGAACCAACGTATGGTACAAGATCATAGCCCAAGACAAAGCCAACAACACGGCTGTAGAAGACAACGCACAAGCATACTACATCTACACAGTCATCCCAGAGTTCCCAACATGGACATCAACACTACTCGTATTAGTTGTGCTTGCACTTGCCACAGTCACCTACAAACGAAAACAACTAAAAACACCAATTCATTAAAACGAAAATTTTCCTTCCCTTTAAACACTGAAATGGTCATCGTCTAAAGCATCATCACATAAGGAACCTTAAGTATCGAGCCCGCCATACAATTGTCTATTATGTCAACTTATTTGATCCAAACACCCTGCAATATACGCGTCTCACGTTTCCGCAAGTATGAAGGCAAGGGCGATTATGAAACCGCAAAACATTACTGGCCAATGGGCCCAGTCCAGCTCAAAGTCAAACACGAGATCAACGAAAAGAAATAACATTGCTAAGAAAAGGAATTCCATAAAGTATAGTAGGGCCCTTCTTCCCAATGATAGTTCCTTTTCAATTTTTATTTCGAGTTCTTTGACAGGTGGAGTAACAGGGGCCCCGCAGGAAATACAGAACCTTGAGTCCTCAGGTAATTGGGTTCCACACATGGTACAGTAAGGCATACTAAGCCTCAAATCAAAATCCTCAAAATAAATATAAAACTTGTCGCTTCATTCACCAATAGAGGATAAACGTGTCCAAGGCTCCTTGTCTTAGGGTTCCCAGGGCCCTCGGCGAGAAGGCCATAGGCCTCGCTAAAAAACTCAGGCTTTTCGATAAAGAACTGAAAGTTCAGCTGGCTGAAAACTACCTATACATACCTTTGATCGGCAGCCCGTCACCCGCCCAAATTAAAGAACTTAAAAGTGCCTTACCAGAGGCGGAAGTTTCCGTTTACGCATTCCCTAAACGCGTAAAGCCTCACCTCAGGCTCATTGATGTCCTTGAGGATAAATTGCCTCCTCACCTTCTGGCAAGCCTTCCGCATTCCATAGATTTCATCGGGGAAATAGCCGTCGTGGAGGTGCCGCCTGAGCTTGATGAATATAAAAGGGTTCTTGGAGAGGCGATAATGGCGACCAATAGGCGTTTACGCACGGTTTTGGCCAAATCGAGTGCGGTTAAGGACGTTTATCGCTTAAGGGAGTTCGAAGTTATAGCGGGATTAGGAAAAACTGAAACAGCCTACAAAGAACACGGCTGCACCTACTATTTAGACCTCAAGAAGGCTTACTTTTCACCTAGGCTCTCCCACGAGCACGATCGCGTCGCTTCACAAGTCAAAGAAGGAGAAACCGTCATCGACATGTTCGCTGGAATTGGACCCTTCTCCGTTCTAATTGCTAAAAGACTTAGGAGTGTGAGGGTGTATGCCATTGACGTAAACCCAGATGCCATAACCTACCTAAAAAGAAACATCGACGCGAACCGAGTTCAAGGAAAGATTAAGCCAATTCTTGGCGATGCAAGGCAAATCATCAAGGAAAGGTTGGTCAAAACCGCAGATCGTATCATCATGAACCTACCTGAAAAGGCCATAGAATACATAGACGTAGCTTGTGAGGCCATCAAAGCCAAAGGCGGCATCCTGCATTACTATGAATTTTCAAATTCGCCAAACCCAGTGGAAACAGCGCAAAGTCATTTAACCGAAGCCGTAAAGGCGACTCAACGGAACATAAAAGAGGTTTTGTCGGCAAAAATTGTTAGGGCAGCTGCCCCATTCACCTGGCAAGTAGTGGTCGACGCTGAAATTCAGTGACTCTCCACCGTTAGGGTTATTTTGACCCCTTGATGAGGATCCTGCATTTTTGTAACAAGTTTTCTTGAAAGGTCATTGGCTGCTTTGTCCGCCTTTATGGCTATTGTTCGGCTACAAACGTAGTCACTTTTCCTTATCACTAGGTCCGTGGGATGAAGAAACAATAATCGAGGGCTTCCCTTCGCCCTAACAACCTCCTTCAAATCGCCGGCTTCAATGGTTATTGTAATTTGCGCGTCCTTTCTTTTCACAACCTCCTTAAACTCTGGACTTAAATCTGCGGCTCCCTTCGCTGCACCTAGGGCAATTATGCAGTCGCCGCGCCTTGTGAGGTCGGTTTCCTTTGTGACTTCAAGGGTTGTTTTGTGGGTTGCCAGAATGTTCTTGTGACCTTGGGCCTTTACAACTTCGGTTATTCTCATAAGCTCTGGAGGCATCCCCCGCAAACTCCCCTTTTCTATTTCAGTCCAATATTACATTATTAATGAACATCGACATGGTGGTTTACGTCATCAGAAGTGAGAAAAACATAGCTATAGAGAAATCTGGAGCCTTTTTTTAGGTTCAGTGTTCTTGATATTTTTGAATTCGTGCCATACGTTGCCGATGGATTTTTGAAATTCCTCCATATCTGGGTTCTTTTTCCGGAGTATTCCTTCCGTATAGGGTTCAAACATGTACCAGATTGATTCCAATAAGTACTCAATCTCTTCGTTTTCCCTCATCCAATTCTTTCTTAATTCTACCATGTCTTCTAAGAGAGAGGTGAGATACTTTGTGGCTTTTGGCCTGTCCTTGAAGAGCTCCAAGCGGGGTTCGCTCTTATCTTTTGTACTTATTGGGAAGTAAAGAAATCTTACCAGATAGGCAGTAGTGGGAATCAAACCCTTGGCTACTTCAAAACCGTCGCCGTAAGTTTTCGCCGAAATTGCCTCTCCAGTCCAGATCAGATCTTGATATTTCAAAAATACCTTTTTGGAGAGAACAGGAAACTCTATTCTAGACCAATTTTCGGCTTCTGAATTATAATGTGTTTGGTCCTCCAAAGAAAGCCATCGATTCATCTCATAAGAATTGTAAGAGTCCCATTCCTTGTCTTCTATCTTTGAAGATCTGCAGATGAAGAACTCCCATTTGAACTGTTCGAAGTCTCGCACCGATAACTCTTCAGAGGAAATTACATCATCAATTATATCCGTCACCATATGGGATAAGTCGCTCAGTATACCAGCTATCGACGACGGATCAAAAGCGTATTCTTTGTAATGGGTTGCATAGGACTCTAGTAGCCTTGACTCTATTACATTTGCATGGTGGACAACGGCTGAGGCATCTTGGGCGTTGTAATAGCTATCTGAAAAATGTTCAAATGATGGAATTAAATAGGAGTGCTCTCTTAGGTTACCCACAAGCCTTGCATTTTCCTTTGAACCAGCGTTTGCTCCCTCTTCAACCGCTACTGTACTGTTGCAATACTTACATTTTGTAACAGAACCAACAGGAAGCGGCAAAAGAGCACCACATTGAGGGCACGCAAACTTAATGAACTCCATACATAAACCTTCTAATTCTCACCTTTTTCAAATCTGAATTTTAGATTATTAAAACTTGTTAAATCAGTGCAGTGTACTTTATGTGAGATATGCGGGAAAGTTATTTTAGAATTGAAGGAGTTATCCCGGTGCGATTCTTACAACAAGCACCTTCGATGCTTCCCCAGTAGATCCTACTACCGTCAAGTTCGGACGAACTGGCACAGAGTCTGCATGCTATTATTAACTAAGAAAAACACTAATACACGAATAATCAAGGTTTTAGGGAAGATAACAAGGACTTTCTCTTATGGCCTAAAGTCATTCAAGGACTTCTATGGAGTCCACCTTCCCGTCTCCATCCAGGTCGAAGCCCTGAATTATGGTTGCAAAATTTTCTTCTCCATTATAGTTTTTTAGGGCTTTTTTCCAGAATTTGGCGAGGGCCATGACGCATGCCTTAGTTCCAATGGCCTTGTTTCCAGCGAGAACAATGATTCTCTTTTCCTTATTCCAAGGGTTGACGATTTTTGCTATTAGTCCTGTGTTGTCGCTGGCGTGGACAGTTCCAGTTTTTTCCGAGACCAGCCCGCCGAGGAGGAATCCGTGTTTAGAGGGCATCATGTTAAACTTTATGGGCAGAAAATCGTTAACCTCCTGGGTGAGCAAGTTTGTTCCTGGGCCGCCTATCAGGATCAGATTGTTTCCTTCCTCCTTCTCGGCCTTCACATCCACGTCGAGTTTCACCGCAAAGTCCTCGGGCAGCTCAACAAGTTGCCCAAGAAAGAGTGAAAGATAAGAGGCGTAGTGGCCGTCTCGCGCCCTAGCCTTGAAGGGACCGTGGGGGTCAGGGCTTCCGACGACAATTTTTCCATCGAAGACTCCGTCTTTTATGAGGGGGCTCAGAAATTGTTTCATGCTCTCGTCGATGCCGGAAGTGGAGATCGTCCTGATTTTTCTGTAGCCATAGGGGAGTTCAACTCCAAATGAAGGAAAGGGAGTTTTATAATATTTCGCAATGGCACCTTTCTTCCTTTCCTCCCTGACGACCTCCAATACACCAGCCTTTGTGAGCCTTCTAATGTGATAGTAAACCTTTTGCTCATGCATCTTTAGCTTTTTGGCGATCTCCATGGGGTACATCTCTTTCTCGCCGAGGAGTTTCAAGATTTCCCAACTAATCCTGTTAAGAACAGCCTTGAGCCTCTCAGGATGTTCAAAAATGGCTATGTCTTTGACCTGGTCTTTTTCGCCACTGAGCAAAAGCTTTTTCTTCATGTCCTTCTAACTAAAAGGGTTCCTTTATAAACATTTTTATAGGGGTCGTGCACCCACATTTTAAACGTTTTTGGCGTCTAGGAGTTCTTTGCGCATCATTTCTTTGAGGGCGTTTCTGAGTTCGCCCACTAGTTCCTCATCCCTTTCGCTTGGACCGGTGTATGTTCTGTGGGGTTGTGCCAAGGCTTTTCTGGTTAGGATTTCATCGGGGTTCATTCCCCAAGCGCGTATGATCTCTTTGAGAGTATCAATTTTGCTCAGTTGTGTTTTCGGTTTTATGCTCAGCTCACTAGCAGCATACATGTTCCTAAGGAATTCCACGCCTTTCATTTGGATGTCGTGGTATGTTGAAACGGTGTGGCCCATCATGTACTCTATGTAATCACGGTCCACGCCTAGGGCTGATAGTTGGGTTCTGAAGTATTTGCGTATGCTGTGGGGTCTAACTCTGTAGCGTCTAAGCCTAGGGTTTTTGTCTATTAACCCTGCTTTCATGTAGAGGTGGCGTATAATGTCGCCTATCTGTCCAGGCGTTATGGGTTTCGGTGTTTTGCTGCGTTCGTCTCTGATGAGTGGCGATTCGTCTGTTATGGTTTCTGGTGGGATGTAGCCTTTGGGGGATCCTCGGCGTCTCACTTCCAAATATGCCTGAATGTACATCGCTGCTTCTTGGCCTAGGAAGGTGTCGTAGTCGTGGTATTTGCCTTTGGTGATTTCAGCTTCCACGTAGACATGAATGGGAACAACCCCTTTTTCAAGGTCTCTTTTGACGTGTCTGTATTTCATTTGGCTTAGGGTTCCTTCTCTGAAGCTTCCCAACGCTAGGCATGAAATGATCACTTTTTCTCTGAGGTCGGCTATATCCATTAAGAGGCTTAGTTCGTCTGGTGTGGGTGATCTGTCGTTGTAGGTTATTCTAAGCTGTGGTTTTTCTGGAAGCTCTAATTTTAGTTTGTTGCTTTTGTAGAGGGCTTTCACCGCGCTTATGTAAGTTGAAACCGTTTTAGAGGCTAGTTTAGAGGCTTGCAGACAACCGATGTATTCATCGAGTAGGCGTGAGTGTTTGTTCAGAACTTTGTTAATAGGGTTTCCTCCCAAGTCTTTGCATTCACTTATGAGTTGGTCGGGTTCCGTCTCCAGCCACTTGCAGTACCTTGAAACAGAGTAGATGTACATGAACGCTGAAGATGGACTTCCAGAGTGGTAGCGTTTTAGGGATTTCACCATGTTTATGACGCTTTTGTTTTGGAAAGCGAAGGGTATTAGGGATGATGCCTTTGACCGTAGGCTGAGAATAATGAAGTCGTAAAGGTCCTTTGTGGCTTCGTCTTTGGGTTTTGGGATGAGTACCTGTATGGGTTCTAGTATTTTTTTGCCTAGGTTGCTGTGGGTTATCTCGATGGTTCTGAAGCCTTCTCGGCTTATGTCTTGCTGAAGGATTGGTTGGAGTTGTTTCGCTTCCTTATTTTCGCTGATGGCTTTCATCTCTTATTCTCCCCTATGAATAAGGTTGGGTGTTTTGCTTTTCTCACAAACCCTAAAAATAGATAATGAACAGGTAAGCATACTTGTTGACGTCGGTTCAATCTAAACGTGGGAGATCTCGTCTTATTCTTTGAACAAGAGCGTGAACTGTTAAGGAAAAGTTGGGTTAAACTAGCCAAGTTTCTTCATCTCCAAAATTTCACTTTTCAATATGACAAGCCCACATTCTTCTACGCGAGTCCTCTCATGGGGAAGCGGCTTAACGCTTCTGTCCCAGAGAACCCACACTGCTTCAGGGCTTTCTTTCGTCAGCCATCCTACACATTCTCTTATAGCTGGCTTGTATAGGCTCGGATCTGCGTTTCGGAACAAAACATGGTCTCTATAGCGAACATAGACTAGTCTACTCACTTCTCGCCTTCTCCGTTGCCTCTCACACCAAAGGCTTGGGTACGCCACTGCGATTCGGATTCTCAGGTGGCAAATTCATCGATAGCATTTTTAATCTCCCACCGGGCGACCTTACAGTAATTTGGCGACACGTCATAACCGATGAAGTTTCGCTTCAACTTCACACAGATTTTCCCGGTTGTTCCGATACCGCAGAAAGGGTCGAGAACAACCTGACCACCGAAAGAGAACAATTTTATAAGACGTTTGGCGAGTTCCTCCGTGAAAACCGCTGGATGTAGTGGCGATCTTACCGGAGGAATGATCCACACGTCCTTTGTCCACTCTTTGAACTCGTCTGGAAGTATGTCGACATATTCTCCTTCTAAATGGGGCGTTTCTTTGTGAGCAATTAAGATTATCTCAGATACCGACCGCATCGTAGGATTCGCTGGGCTACACCATGATCCCCACGCAGTGCCCTCAGGGATTGCTAATTTCTCTGATTTCTGCCATACGACCGTATCTCTAATCTGAAAACCGCTTTCCACTAAAACTTCGGCGAACAATAACGGTCCAACCACTACTAGAAGAGACACCGTCCAAACGTACAGCGTTAAACTCAACCTTTACATCATGCACATAAGCAAGCTCACCCCAATCTAGAGACTCAACAAAACTCACAAAATCAACCTTCATCTCCTGCCCAACCCTCTCCACCCGAGCCCCCATAGGGAGGTTGTCACTCTCTACCTTGTATTCTGGACGGTTTGCCCATTCTTTGAGAATAAACCTGGCGGGGTTTTCTTTTGGCAGCTTCAGGATTTCTTCACTCTTCCTAAGTATAGAGACAGAATTTCTCAAGGTTCCATATTTGAAGGGTCCTTCTAGGTCTCCATATGTAAAAGCATGATTTAGAGACCGTGCCACATGTAGTATGTATTGACGGCAACTAGCTGCTGTCATTTCTTTGTCATCATGCTTTGTCATTCGTAATCACGTTTGAGCGTTCGATTTTGAGTTGGCACGCATTCGTCCAATAATGCAGACAGTAGACATGAGATAAATCGGCTCTCTGAGGGAGCGCAATGGGCATCACAGTATCGGCAGAAATTTGATTGATAGTTTTTCAGGGGGGAGACTTTGTTCTTCTTTGATTCATCTTTTGAATTTGAAACATCTTCAGACACGTTAAGATTTTCAGCTCGAACTATAGCCTGATTCACTTTCTGTCGCAAATATTGTGACATGTTTTCGTAGCCAAGTTTTTTGATGGCAAGCCTGAACTTGGAACATTGGCGGTCATCCAATTGAATGTGCAATTGTCTATTCGGCATTTTTGGTTCCTCTCTTAGTTGGGGACTCTCGGCTCGACGCGCCTCTAACGCGCGCGCTCCAGAAGACCCATGATTTCGACGTTTTCTGTCCCCTAACCTTCCCTTGGATTAGAAGCTCCAGACAGTGCTTGAGGGCTGTGTTCCAATTTCCTATATTGCAGGCGACTCTTATTTTCTCCACATCAACGGGCTCCGCGGCTTCGCTTAAAAAGGCAAGAATCTTCTCCTCGTAACCCTCTTCCATCTTTCACATCCTCTTACACAAGCTATTTAAGGGGGGGTAAAACAATTAATAGCATTTGTGCATCACTCGTTTTACCCGGTGATCGTATGCACGGAGATAGGCTGCAGAGAGAAGTGTGGAACCGAATGCATGAGAAAATACGTGCGCTGTTTTTTGAGAGGGAACTTGAGAACCTCGGAACAGTTCAAGTGGCAAGGGAGCTTGGGATCTCGACTAGGACCGCGTGGAAGCACCTTAACCGTCTCAGAGAGGAAGGGGTTATAGTTAAGGAAGGAAGGAAGTACAGGCTTAACCTCGAGAGGTTTGCGCCAACCGCTGTCTTTGAGAAATACGTTAAGCTTCTGGAAAAGGGGTGTAGTGCCGTCGGCAACCCAGAAAAGAGCCCGGTTACGATCTTCGTCCTGCCAGGCGATGGGCTCGTCAGGCTCTACAAAACCTATGAGCTGGTTGACTTGGTGAGAAGATCCTTCACGAAGGCAGCCTTGCTCGCGGGCGATGACGCGGAGACGGCTGTGAGCGCCCTAGCCCCCAAGGGCTATTACATGTTTGGATTCCTAATAAACGCGGAGCAACTTTTGGAGTGGCTTAAGACCAAGAGCAGGAGGGAGCTTGACGAATATGCCTTCGCTGTAGCTCGTTTCAAATTACCGAAATTTGTCCTAATCCCCAGCCTAAGAGACGCCCTGTTAAACCTTGCTAAGAGAGTGGTCACTAAGGCCGACACGCCCGAGAGCTTAGCCACCAAGTTGATAGCAGATACCCGATTCAAGGAATTGAAGGAAGCGTTCCACGCTAAACAGAAGGATATGCTCCAAATCTTAGAAGGAGTGTGTGAGGCCCTTTCAAGCAGGTAGATCCGATCGATCTCTTCTTACCTTTTTCTCGCGAGTACCAATTCTATATCTGCAAGCGCCATATTCTTACACAAATACCTTACCGAATGCAGTCCAAGCCGCTTAAGAAAAGCCTCTGGAGCAATTAATTCTTCTACCCTCTTCTTCAACAAGCGTACATAAATCCGATATGGTTGTAAAAAGGGAAGTAAAAATCTCCATCTAGCAATATGCGTGTTCGTCTCACAGATTGCCAAGGTTCCATTCGCCTTTATGGATCTGATAAGTTCGGGGAAAGCTTCTAGGGGAATGATGCCATACGTAGACCACATGGTTATTAAATCATAGATTCCATCTCTAAAAGGAAGATAAATTACATCAGTCACTATGAAGCTTATGTTTTTATGTTTCCTTCCAAGCTTTTGAGCCTTCTTAATCATTTTTTTGAAACATCAATTCCTACGACAAATGCCTCTCTACAAACTTCTACAAATGCCTCTGCGCCCTCCCCTGTGCCGGTTCCTACATCAAGGCAAATGATGTTGCCACTTAGATTCATCATGCTTATACCAATCCGCTTATAATTTTTACGTTGCTTGGCAAATATGACTGCGGTAAATAGATTATAGAAGGGCGCAGCAAAATCGAAAAACTTCCTAACGTCCTTCGAGAAAGACACGTTATTGCTCCTTCATAGCAGGTAATTTAAGGAACTTTGTTGATTGTGACGGCAAAAATGATTGAAAGTGTGTATAGCTTTTTCACTTTTGCTTCGCCTCTAATAAAGCCTTGAGCACGTCCTCAATTTTGATTTCAGGCGCGCGCTACGAAACATAGCGACATTATCTTCCTTCGCAAGGCCCAGTCACCTCACGCACATATTATTGCTCTTCTGATTTCTCCCACTGTAGGTTTTTTTTATGAAGGCCTTACAGAAAGGACATTTATATTGCCAAGCCTCTATCGTTATTCTTCCATTTTCTTCTTTAAAGGAAACTCCTTGCTTAAATTTCATTCCACAATTTTTGCATTCCCTATTTACGTTTACGCTCAAGCCATTTCCTCCAGCGTTTTCATCACGCGCGCGCGCTTTCCAGAGATCTCTTCCACGTCCTTCTTTTGCTCTTCAACATGCATGCTGCCTTGTAATGGGGGGAAAAATCGCGCGCGCGGTGCGAACTCGATGGGGACGTGTATGACGTATTCGCTTCTCCTTACATGCTTTAGCCAGCTTAACAACATTCTCAAGCATCCTGGTCTTCTCTATCATTGGCTTGAGGTCTTCCCTCCCAACCGTCTTCTAAACCACCTTCATTAATATACCTTGTTTAATCTGTATGCTGAATAACCTTTATTCCTAACTATTCCAGAAGCCACAATAAATATTTCAATTTTGTAGATAGTTTATGATGGTGCATATACCCATTGAATGTCTATGTCTGAATCCTTAATTATTAGAAGGATGAGGAGAGGTTTATGCTAACGGTCTTCTTCTAGCCAATGTACTCCAAGTATTCCTAGATCGAGCACGTTTATTCTGCCATCGCCGTTAATGTCAACATTAGGCTTATACTTCGGTTCCCCAGTCTCAGATAACCAAGATACTCCTATCATGCCTAAGTCAAGCACATTGACTTCCCAGTCTCCATTGGTATCCCCCGGAATCGTAACTTTAACTGAACCATCAATGTAAGTATTATCAATTATAACAGTTTCATTTGGAACTACGCTTGCTTTAGCTGTTATTGTATATGTTCCCTTAGGAACACCTGTTGTAGTCCAAGTGAAGGTTAGGGTTGCTAGAGCTCCAGAAGGCAGATTATAAACTGTTCGGGTCCTGATGGTGTCATAATAATATACACTGACATTGAAAGTCTCCATGTAATCACCCTCATTCTTAGCAAACACATCAATGTCCACCGAATATCCAACTCCCACAACATTTTTGGAAAGTCTAACACCGGTTATTGCCACATCATGTAGACTCCAAGGAGGATAAACAAGTGGGTATCTGTCTTGATTGTTTGCATCTATGGTATGTGGGTGATCCCATATGCCGTCGCTGCCAGTCTCATTCTGATAAGAACCACTATAATTGTCTACATCAGTATAGTCGCTCCAGTAGTTTCCGCCAGAAGGATAACCATTATCCCACGTGTTAATTAGACCCGCACGCGGGATTTGATCCACTTGCCAAGTGTTGTTAATGAAGTTGTTGTGGAAAATAGCATAGCTCACTAGTAAGGTTTTAGAGGCTGTAAGGGAAGGAAATCGGGAAGGGAACGGGTATGCTTACAGCTAGTGATAGCCCAGTGAGTTCCCTTCCTTCCTCGAGTTCCCTAGAATCCCCCAAAAGTTCCTCCAGGAGACCTCGTGGGGAAAACAGTAGCAGGGTAAGGCCGTTGACTTCCCACTCGATCAATCAGCTCAATTGCATGCAGTTTCATCTCTCAACTATTTTACGTACGATCGTTATGATGGCGCATTCGCCTTTTATCCACCAAGCATAATCTTCACCAATGCACTCAGTAGCTGAAGGGTGTAGCTCAAGCTGCTTGGCTTCTGCCTCCGATTTTGGTGTAGGCTTGCCGTGGTATAACATCATTAGAGGGCACTTCTTAGCCATAATCATTCACCTCCTTATTTTTACAATGAGGTCCAAGTCGTGGGCGCTGTATCTCCTATGCTTAAACCCTCTGTAGACCCAGAGAGTTTTTTGAATTTAGATTGGTCCATTTCTCGTTGTGGCCTAAATCAAGAAGAACCGTGCGAAATCTGGCAAAGCGAAAGCGAAATCCTCTGTGAGTGTAAATTTCGGACTATAAGCAGCAAGAATCCCGGTTTATCTTTGATTGTCGCCTAACCTTCGTAGCTATTCTCTTTAATAAAATGGATCAAGTCTGCCAGTTTGCACGTAGCCATACCAATGCAGGTATCGGCTGCGCCGTAGTAAACTCGTAATTCGTCCGTCTGCTCATCATGCACCGCAGCGACGGGGAATGTGACATTCGGCACATTGCCGACACACTCGTAAATCTCTGTC
>Ga0315312_1001843_pt1 | contig 15613 bp, 15 predicted proteins | sample TDP7_MG_FD_203629 | JGI IMG/M metagenome (GOLD analysis project Ga0315312, IMG submission 203629) | Freshwater sediment microbial communities from Lake Towuti, South Sulawesi, Indonesia - TDP7 | ecosystem: Environmental > Aquatic > Freshwater > Lake > Sediment | place: Indonesia: South Sulawesi... | reverse complement strand
GGCAGCGGCGCGATTGTTAGAAATGCCCTTAAGCAGCTTGAGGGAGCGGGGCTCGTGGAAACCCTGAAACAGAGGGGACGCGTAGTCACTCCAGAGGGCAGAAGAATACTGGATCTTATGTCAACAGAGATCAAGAGAGAGTTGGAGAAAGAAATCTCCGAGTTAAAGAAATACTGAGACGGTGTCTCCCCATGAGCGAAGATGAGGAGCTCGAGGCATTAAGGAAACGGAGGCTTCTCGAACTGCAACAGAAATTACTTGAAGAACAACAGCAAGCGCAGGCCGAGAAGGAGTTTGAAGTACAGAAACAAGCTGCACTACGCAGGATTCTTACACCTGAAGCTAGGCAGAGACTCACAAACCTGAAAATGGTCAGGCCCGAGTTTGCCGCTCAGCTTGAGCTCCAGCTTATCCAGATCGCTCAGCAGGGCAAAATAAAGCTCCCAATCGACGACGACCAGTTGAAGGAGATTCTCAGGAGACTTCAGAGTGGCCGAAAGGACATTCAAATCAGGAGGATGTGAAGGTGGCAAGGCATAAGCCCACGGCGAAGAAGCGTAGGCTCATAAAAGCTGGAAGAGAGAGTAAGGCCGTGCCCGCATGGGTCATTGCCAGGACGAGGGGCAAGGTGAGAACCAACCCTAGGAGAAGGCACTGGCGTCGGACTAAGATAAGGGCATGAGGGACGTGACGATGGGAGCAGAGGAGACCGAGAAGCCAAAGAAAGCCTCAGAAGAAGACAAGGGTATAGAGGAGCCAACAGAGTCTCCCGGGGAAGCCGAAAAGGCTGAAGAGGCGAAAGAGGAGAAGCCCGCGCCCGAAAAGAAGAAGGAAGAAGAGGAAATAGTTGAGGAACGGATATACACAGTTCCGCTCGGCAAGGCTTGGATTGTTCCACGCAAAAAGCACAGCCCCAAGGCTATGCGCACGCTAAGAGGGTTCATAAGGAGGCATATGAAGGCTGACGAGGATTCGGTAAGGATATCCAATGAGGTGAATGAGAAAATCTGGAGCAGGGGCATTGAGAAGCCGCCTCGCAAGATCAGGGTGCGGGTGACAAAGGATGCGGAAGGCATCGTGACTGTGCGCCTTGCAGAAGGAGACTGACATTTGCCGATCTTTCTCATCGACACCTTTGGCAGCGCAAGCATAGGCGTCTTCCTCAAAGTCACGGACAAATTCATGATAGCCCCCGCTCAGATCACCGAGACGAAATTCAGGAAACTGGAGGGCTGGTTCAAGATGCAAGGAGTGAGGGCTAACATCGGCGGCTCTGTTCTTGTCGGGTGTCTCGCCTGCGCAAATTGCAATGGGATCATTCTTCCTCATTATGTGCGGGACGAGGAGGTTACTGCCCTCAGGTCTCTCTCAGACGTTAACTTAACCATAGCCGAGACTAAGAGAACCGCGTATGGGAACCTTGTTCTAGCCAATGATCACGGCGCAATCGTTGACCCTAGGCTTAAGAAGGATGACATGAAGATGGTATCTGATGCGTTGGGCGTCGAAGTTGTTTCGGGAGAAATCGGCGGACTCCCCTATGTGGGTTCTCTAGCCACAGCGACCAATAAAGGCGTAATGGTCCACCCGATGATTGACCCAGAGGAGGAGGCTCTCTTGAGGGATGTTTTGAAGGTTCCTGTCGGCATGGGCACAATCAACTGCGGAATACCTTATATAGCCACCGGGCTTATAGGGAACAGTAACGTCGCCGTAGCTGGTTCTCTCACAACGGGACCAGAACTAGTCATGATAGAGGAAGCTTTAGGTGTGATTGATTAAGATGGGTGAGGTAAAGGTCTACCAAGTGAGAGGCAAGATTACGAAGCCGAATTTCCGGACAAGCTTCCGCAAGGAGGTTAGAGCCCTAAAGCCTGAGGATGCCGTTGAAGAGGTCTACAAGACCATCGGGAGCAAACACAAGGTAAAGCGTTTCCATATAAAGATTGAAGGCGTCGAGGAGGTCGCCGATGAGCAGGCAGAGGTCGCCTAGGGTCACAGCAGATGCAACGAGGCCCCAGAACGAGGCTTCTTTGGAAGATGAGGTTAGGAGGCTCGTAGTTGAGCTCAGAATCCTAGAGGGCACAGCGGAATCCTTGCAGTCGAGGATTAACTTCTTGAATGCAGCCTTTGCTGAGCTGAGTCTCGCAGACAGAACCTTGGAAGGTCTTGAAAAGGAAGAAAGAGAAGCCTCAGTTTTCGTTCCCATAGGGGGAGGGTCCTACATTAAGGCGAAGCTGGGCGATGTGGAGAAGGTGGTGTACGGCGTAGGAGCAGGGGTAGCCATAGAAAAGTCCTTGAGGGAAGCGAAAGAGGGGATCGCGAACCGTATCTCCGGATTAGAAAAGACAGCCCAGACCTTGGAGCAGCAGCGCGAACAGGTTCTGAGGAGGATGCAGGAAGATCAGGCGAAGCTAGAAGAGTTGACAGCTGAGCTCAGAAGGCGTGAGAGAAGCGGGAATGTTCGAGAAGCTCCGTGAAAGCGTCAGAGGATTAGTCGACAGAATCTCCACGATAGAGCTTAAGGGCGAAGACCTCCGTTCAGTTCTCTGGGATTTCAAGCTTACTCTAGTCGAGAACGACGTAGCCATGGTTGTCGCAGACCACATATGTGAAGAGATTGAGAGGAGGCTTACTGGGCTAAAAGTGAGCAGACTCGAAGACCTCAGGCAACTTGTCAAAAAAGCTTTGCAGACCGTGTTGCTTGAGACTTTGGAATCGCCTGATCGAATAGATCTGATGGAGCTTGCCGAAAAGAAACGGACAATGAAGGAGCCTTGCGCAATCGTCTTTGTCGGCATAAACGGCACCGGGAAGACCACAACCATAGCGAAGGTAGCTCAACTTCTTCTTAAGGAAAAATACTCCGTTGTCTTAGCAGGGAGCGACACTTTCCGAGCTGGTTCCATAGAGCAGCTTGAGACCCATGCGAAGCGTCTCGGTGTTCACATGATCAAACATCAGTACGGCGCAGACGCAGCTGCTGTGGCTTTTGACGCCATCCAATATGCTAAGGCTCGAGGCATAAACGTCGTCTTGATCGATACTGCGGGCCGTATGCAGACGAACCGGAACCTTCTAATGGAGATGGAGAAGATCGTCCGCGTAGTCAGGCCCGATATGGTCATCTTTGTCGGCGACGCCTTGGCAGGAAACGACGCCGTCTCCCAAGCAGTAGAGTTCAACAAGTCCGTCCACATCGATGGCTCCATCCTCACAAAGATAGACGCGGATGCTAAGGGAGGAGCCGCCATATCGGTGACCTACGTAACGAAGAAGCCGATCCTGTACGTCGGAACTGGGCAGAGATACGGAGACCTGGAACCCTTCAAACCAGAAATCATAGTCAACCAAATCATGAGCACTCCTTGACTCAGCAACTATATTATTCGCCAACTAACCGCAATGAAGGATGGAGGTGTTTCGCGACATCGCGTAACCGTCACGGCCATGCATACTCTTTGCGCCACAAAACATTTTTTCATTGTGTACACAAATCAGAGCTCTCTGCCGGAGATCATATCTGCCTCCGCAGTGAACTTCTGGATAGCTTCGTCCGCACTAGAAATCTATCTTCAACGACCGTAGGCGACAAACGAGACATTTTTCGCCTTGACAGCGCTCCATGCAATGGGAGAATAACCGAGGATAGGATTAAATATTACATTTCGAATCTTTTGCTAATACATCGCCCTAGAAGAGAGGACAGTGTGCCCAAGTGCCAAGGAAGGGAATGCGCGTCAAGATTGATGAGTTGAAGAGCGACCTCGGCACACTGAAGGGTTTCGAGCTCACCGTTGGCAGAATTGTTGAGAAGGCTCCAGCTGAAGAGTTAGGTCCGACGCCTTTTCCGTCAACCACGGCTCTTAGAGAATGGGATTTTAGGCTCCTACAGAAGTACAAACCTTTCTACATGCCTTTCTGTGACGTTTGTTGCCTCTGCACCTTCGGAAAGTGCGACTTGTCACAAGGCAAACGTGGAGCCTGTGGTCTAGACATGGCTGCGCAGCAATCGCGCATAGTATTGCTGGCGTGTTGTATAGGTGCCGCAACTCATCTTGCTCATGCTAGGCATCTTGTTGAACATCTGATGGAGAAGTTCGGTCGGGAATGCAGGATAGATGTGGGCGGTTTGAATGTGCAGGTTGAGGCTCCGGTGACCCGCCTAGTCTGCGGTATTGAGCCAAGGATACTTGAGGACCTGGAGGAGGTTCTGGATTACTGCGAGACTGAGGTCACCCATCTTCTCTCGGCAACCCACACAGGTCAGGAAGGAAGCAACATCGACTTCGAGTCCAAAGTCTTCCACGCAGGCATGATAGACCAGGTCTCCTTAGAAGTCGCTGACATTGCCCAGATATCCGCCCTCAACCTTCCAAAGGCTGATCCTGAAACTCCCCTCGTCAACATAGGCCTAGGCACCGTAGATTCTTCGAAACCGGTCATCATGGTCGTTGGACATAACGTTCTACCCGCAGTTGAGATTTCGGACTATCTTGAACACAATGGGCTGCAAGGCATGGTTGAGGTCACAGGTCTTTGCTGTACCGCTCACGATATTACAAGATATAAGCCGAAGGCCAAGATTGTTGGACCCATCTCGTGGCAGCTGCGTTATCTAAGAAGCGGCATCCCTGATGTCATTGTCGTCGATGAGCAATGCATACGCGCCGACTCCCTCGACGAAGCCAAAAAGGTCAAAGCCCCCCTTATCGCCTCAAGCGCAAAGAACTGCCTAGGTCTGCCGAACCGAACCCATGACCAGGCTGACACCATCGTAGCAGATCTCGTCAGCGGAAAGATGTCGGGCGTTCTAATCTTGGACCCGGAGAAGGTTGGGGAAGTAGCTGCCAGAACAGCTGTTCTAGTAGCTCCGAAACGGAAGAAGCTTAAGGCTATCCCGAGCTCGAGAAGGATCATTCAAGACGCGAAGACCTGCAGAAAGTGCTACGAATGTGTGAGAGCGTGCCCCAACGATCTGCCCATCCTTGAAGCTGTGACAGAAGCAGCGAAGGGAAACTTGAGGAAGCTGGCAGAGCTGTACGATGAGTGCATCGGATGCGCCCGTTGCGAAAGCGCATGTCCCGAAAACTTGGCTATTCATAGTTTCATCACGAAGGCCGCTGAGAGAAAGGTGAAGGAAGAGGCCTATCTGATTCGCGCGGGAAGGGGAGCAGTACAGGATGTCGAGATAAGAAACGTCGGCGGTCCCATAGTTCTGGGCGAGATTCCGGGCGTCATCGCCTTCGTAGGATGCGCCAATTACCCTAGGGGCGGAGAAGAAGTCGCCGAAATGGCAATCGAATTTGCCAAGCGCCGCTATATCATCCTCACATCCGGATGCTCGGCAATGTCAGCAGCTATGTACAAAGATGAAGATGGAAAGAGTCCGTACGAGGTTTACTCAGGCGACTTCGACGCTGGAGGCATAGTAAACGTGGGTTCGTGTGTCGCCAACTCGCATATAGCAGGTGCAGCGATAAAGATCGCCAGTATATTTGCTAAACGGAAACTGTTGGGAAACTACGAAGAGATTGCTGATTACATTCACAACCGAGTAGGCGCCGTTGGCGTGGCTTGGGGAGCTATGTCCCAGAAAGCTGCCTCAATAGCGAGTGGTTTCTGGAGGCTCGGAGTTCCCGTGATCGTTGGTCCTCACGGGTCGAAGTACAGACGCGTGCTTCTTGGCAGAAAGGACCTTGAAGCTGATTGGTACGTCTATGACGCTCGCACTGGAGACCGCGTCTACGCTGGTCCTACTCCGGAACATTTGTTTTTTGCAGCTGAGACCAAGGAGGAGGCTATGGTTATGACTGCCAAACTATGTATGCGGCCTAACGACACTGCGAAGGGACGTGCGGTGAAGCTGACGCACTATGTCGACCTGAGCAAGCGTCTCTATGGCAAGATGCCGGACGATGTTCACCTTTTCATCCGAACCGCTGCAGACGTTCCAATCACTATGAAGGATGAGATCATGGCGGTTCTGAAAGAGAAAGGCTGGAAAGGAGGGAAGACGCCGGACCCGACCCTTCTGCCCAGAATGATAAGAAAGAAGGAGGAAACGTAGGATGAACCGGGCTGAGCCTTGGCAGTCAGCCGAGATTCCGGGTCCAAAGAAGGCGCTCGTCATCACTAAGCCCGAAATAGTCGCCGCCATGGTCAAGAAGGCGAAGCGTCCAATTCTGATTGTTGGGCATGAGGCAGCTATCATCGAGATTGGGGAAGAAAGGCTGATCGATTACTTGATCAGGTTTGCCAAGAGCTCAAGAGCTCCGCTTGTGACCACTGCACACATTTCAAAGGAATTTGCTGAGAGAGGCTTCATGCCTGCAGCTTCTATGCCAGCTATGGACATGGCCAACAGACTTCGAGACTCTGGATGGAAAGGGGTAGACGGCAAGGGGCAGCCCGACCTAGCCCTGTTCGTTGGACTCCCATACTACATGGAATGGCTGATACTTTCCGGCCTCAAGAACTTCTCTCCGGAACTCAAAACAGTGAGCCTAGACAGGTTCTATCAGCCCAATGCCTCATGGTCATTCCCGAACCTGGGGCTTGAAGAATGGAAAAAGAACCTTGGTGCGATTGAAAACCAGTTGAAAGGTCGGTGAAAAGGTTGTCCATGTTTGAGGATATTCCCGTTGATGTCGGCGTCATCTACGAAGGACAGCGCATTCGATGGGCTGACGCGCATATGGAGCTCGGCGGACCGAGAATAGACCGCAAGTTCGAACTGGTAAGGGCTAAACCTTTAGAAGAGGTCAAAGATGGTGAGATCAAGGTAATCGGACCGGACATCAAGGACATGAAGCAGCAGAGCTATCCGCTCGGAATCTTCATCGAAGTTGCGGGGAAGGAGATCGAAGAGGAACTCGAAGGCGTCATCGAACGCCGCATCCACGAATACTGCAACTACATCGAAGGGCTCATGCACGTAAACCAGCGTTATGATGTCTGGCTACGGTTGAGCGAAAAATCCTATAAGAAAGGGCTGGACACTTTCACGCTAATAGGCAAGGTTCTCTACAGGCTTTACAAGACAGAGCTCCCGATCATCGAGAAGATTCAGGTCACGTTCATCACCGACAAGGCAAGGGTTGACGAGATGTACGAGATGGCGATGAAGGTGTACGAAGAACGCGACGCGAGGGCAAGAGGGTTGAGGGACGAAGATGTGGAAGAATTCTATGCGTGCAACCTTTGTCAGTCCTTCGCCCCCACGCACTCATGCGTTATCACGCCGCAGAGGTATGCGAACTGTGGAGCCATCAGCTGGTTTGACGGGAGAGCCGCTGCAAGGGTCGATCCCAAGGGGTCCATTGTGAAGATGCCTAAAGGCGAATGCCTAGATCCTGTCAAAGGCGAATACGCAGGTGCTAATGAGTCTTTGAAGAGGAACACGATGGGAGCCATTATGCGTGTCCAACTGTACACCGCCTTTGGTTACCCACATACCTCGTGCGGCTGTTTTGAAGCAACAGCCTTCTACATCCCAGAGGTGGACGGTTTTGGGATCGTTCACCGAGGCTTCAAAGAAACAGCCGTCAACGGCCTAACCTTTTCCGCCATTGCAGACTCCACAGCAGGGGGCAGGCAGGTGGATGGTTTCCACGGCATATCCTTCGAGTATATGAGGTCTCCTAAGTTTCTGCAAGCTGATGGAGGATGGAGTCGGATCGTCTGGATGCCCGAGACCGCCAAAGAAAGAGTCGGAGATTTCATAGCTAAGGATGTTGTTGACAAGATCGCGACTGAAGAAGATGCGACGAACATCGAAAAACTCGCAGCCTTCCTCAGAGACAAGGGGCACCCGGTTCTAGACAGATGGAAGGCCCCGACCGTCGAGGTGATGCCAAAGCCAAAGGTAGCAATCCCCGCAGAAACGATGGTAAGACCTGAGGCTCCAGTACCCATGCCCCTCATAACAGCCGCTCCCATTGCAGGCGGGTTCAAAATAATCTTTAAGGATGCCAAGATTGTGGCAAAGAAGGTTCGCATAGTGAGGAGTGAAAAATAGCGATGGCCGGAGAAAAGGAAGAGGAAAGAAGAGCAATCAAGATTAGTCCCAAGCTTCTGGAGCTTCTGGCAAAATTCGGCGAGATAGAGCTGGAAGACGTAGAGATCAATGTCGACGAGCTGGAAATATCGGTGCCTACTGTTTCCGGAATCCCTTTTCCTCAGCCCGAGATGGCGCCACCAAAGCCCGAAAAGCCCGTGGCAATCCTAGAGGCTCCTTTCACCCCGATGGTTGAGGAGTATCCTGGGCGGGTGAGAGAGGTTACGCTCGGGGCTACGAAGAGCGAAGGAGGCTCTCGTGGAAAGACCGTCGTCATCGGCGGTGAAAGCTCGCCTTCATATTACCTGTTCGAGAAGGCTCCGCCTCACCCGCCTGCGGTCGCATTGGACGTTTTTGATGTGGTGCCGTCTTTGCCGAAGGCCATCAAGGTGCACATTAGCGAGGTCATGGGTGACACTGCAGCATGGGCTAAGGCAGCGGTTGACAAGTTCGGTGCTGATGTCGTAACACTGCATCTTCTCAGCACTGATCCGCTTATCAACGATACTCCGCCTAGACAGGCAGTAAAGACCGTGGAAGATGTTCTGCAGGCGGTAGATGTTCCGATCATAGTAGGCGGCTGCGGAGACCCAAAGAAGGACGCCGAAGTCTTCACTGAAGTGGCTGAGACTGTCCACGGCGAGAGGGTTCTCCTCAGTTCGGTCACTTTGGATATGGATGAGGCTGGCGTCCTCGGCCGCGTCGGAGATGCGGCAGCAAAACACGGTCATCTGGTACTTGGTTTTACAGCCTTGGACTTGAATAGGGCTAAGGAGTTGAACCGCAAACTATACCTTTACGTACCCGACGACTCGGTGCTGATGGATCTGACGACCGCCGCATTGGGGTATGGGCTTGAGTATACCTTCAGCATTCACGAACGCGCAAGACTAGCTGCACTCATGGGCGACAGGGAGCTGCAGCATCCAACTCTTTCCGGGACCACTAACGCTTGGGCTGCAAGAGAGGCTTGGCTAAACATGGGTCCAGAATGGGAACCCAGAGAGCTCAGGGGTCCACTATGGGAAACAGTTACCGCGCTCAGCCTTCTTCTCGCAGGCGTGGACCTTTTCATGATGATGCATCCCTCCGCAGTAAGGACTGTCAAGAAAGTCATAGAGCAGTTCTCGAGCATGGGCAAGGCCAGACCAGAAAGGATTGCAGACTGGGTAGCCGTGAAAATTTGAAGGTGAGATTCGATGGCGCAGAGGAAAAGAAAGAGCGTAACGGAGCTGAGCCCGATCGAGGTGTACATGTTGCTTCCCAGAACAAACTGCAAGGAATGTGGAGAAGAGAACTGTATGGCTTTCGCGGTCAAGCTGGTTAATCGGGAAGCTTCAATTGGTATGTGCGCTCCGGTCCTGAAGGAGGAGCAGAAGGAGGCTCACAGAAACCTGGAGGAGCTTTTGGCACCGGCTATCAAGGAAATCACGATCGGTATAGGAAATCGGGTGGTCAAGATAGGGGGGAAACTTGTCATGTACCGCCATGAGTTCACTTACCACAACCCAACGCCAATAGCCATCGATGTGACTGACGAGATGCCGGTAAAGGCAGTCTACCCCACGGAGGAGGGACTCACTGAGAGGGTCAAGAGGGTCGAAGGTTTCTCCTACAACTACATTGGAAGAGACCTCAATCTTGACATGATAGCCGTAAGATCCACATCAAACGATCCAGCAAGGTTCAGGTCAACCATAGAGGACGTCGCTAAGACGACGGACATGCCGCTTATCCTCTGCACGTTCGATGCGAACGTTATGGAGGCCGGTCTAGTCGCAGCTTACGATAGGAGACCCTTGATCTATGCTGCCACGACGGACAACTGGAGAGAGATGGCTGAGCTGGCTTTGATGTACAGCTGTCCCTTGGCTGTCTTTGCCCCCAACGACCTTGGATTGCTGAGATCGCTGTCGAGAACCCTTGTCGAGTATGGGGTCAAGGATTTGGTGCTTGACCCGGGAACCTTCGTTGATGACGGATTAACTGACACCATCAACAACTTCACCATGATCAGGAGAAGTGCCTGCAAGGGGTGGGATGAGCTCTTGGGCTTTCCTCTGATAGGGACACCCATAACCGTCTGGGTTGGCAAGGAGAGCTCGAAGGAAGACAAGGCCTGGAAAGAAGCCTACGTCGCAGCCGTGCTGGTTTCTAGGTACGCTGACCTATTGATAATGCATAGTCTCGACGGTTGGGTCCAGCTCCCAGTCCTCATATGGAGGTTCAATGTTTACACGGATCCCAGGAAACCAGTTTCAGTGGAGTCGGGGCTTAAGGTCTTCGGCACTCCTAATGAGAGTTCCCCTGTTATGCTGACTACGAACTATGCGTTAACCTACTTCACGGTTGAGTCGGACATAAAGAAGGCCAGCGCAGACTGCTATCTCATTGTGGTCGACACTGGAGGCATCAGCGTCGAAAGCTCCGTAGCTGGCAGGTATCTGACGGCTGAAACGATTGCTGAGGCAGTCAAACAGTCGAACATAGAAGAGAAGGTCAACCACAAATACTTGATCATACCCGGCTTAGCGGCTAGACTAAGCGGAGAGACAGAAGAAACCCTAGGAGAAGAATGGCGCGTCCTCGTCGGGCCTAAAGACTCCTCTGGCATAGGAGAGTATCTGAAAAACAGATGGCCACCCAGAGACAAAGATTAGTGAGATTGCCATTTCCACCTGTTTAAGAGAACTCCAGAAAGCTAGGTGTATGCAAAGTGTCCTTTTGCACAAACTGCGGCTCTGAATTGCCTGAAAACTCGAACTTCTGTCCTCACTGTGGAACCCGCGCTGGTTCCGAGCCTAGGGAGCCTTCAGCACAGAAGGTCTGCCCCAAATGTGGCTCAGTCATGAGGGTCGGCTTTCTGGTTGAGAGAGATTCGCCGCTTGCCCTTTGGACTTTGGGGGAAGGCATCTACTGGACGCCGGGTGAAGCAGGGATGATAGGAGAAAGGGTTGGGGTCAAAGCCTATGCTTGTCCTCAATGCGGATATATTGAACATTACGTTAGGCGTCTAGAGAAAGATCGAGCCGTGATTCTTAGGGCTCCCACCACAACGGAAGAATAGCTGCCTCGAAGAGGCCTATGCTACGCTACGAGGAGTATGTTGGGAAGAATTCTTTTTTTCCTGGGATGTACAGCGACTCTGAGTATGCTTCGGAGAACATTGGGTCCACGAGGAGGTCGACATAGAACATTTTCTTGGCAATCTCCTCAGCCTTTCTCCTCTTTTCAACTGATAGAAGTGCAGCGTAGGCCCCTGCAATCGAGCCGTTCCCAATCGATCGGACTTCAGCCTTTGGAAACTCGGGGAATATTCCGAACTTTGTGGTGTTTTTCAGATCCGCATAGGCACCGAAGGCTCCGGCAAGGAAGATCTTCCTGACATCAGTGACCGAGATCCTCAGCTTTCTCATCAAGACTATTATGGCACCGCAGGTAGCTGCCTTCGAATCCATAAGATAGTCTATGTCGCGCTGTGTTATCACGATGTCCCTGCTGACAGCCGTCTTCTCGGCCGGTACCAAGACGTATCCCAGCCCATCTCTTCCCTCTCTGACTAACGGTGTCTTGTCTCCCACGATCTTCCCAGTGAAATCCAGGATGCCGACAGAGAACATTTCTGCAGCTGCATCTATTATTCCTGAGCCGCATATTCCTCGCGGGCGGGTGCTTCCTATGACTGTGCATTCGGCCTCGAAGGTCCTCGGGTTGATCTTCACATGTTCTATTCCGCCTCGCATTGCCCGCATCCCAAATCTGATTCCCCCTCCCTCGAAGGCGGGTCCGGATGCGCAGGAGCAGGACATAAGCCAAGTGTTGTTACCGAATATTATTTCTCCATTTGTTCCCATATCCACCAAAAGAGAAACTTCATCGGATTCGTACATGCCAGATGCCAAGACATCGCCAACTGCGTCTCCTCCAAGGAACCTGCTCACGTTAGGAAGGCAGTACATATATGCCTCTGGATTCGCTTCGATCCCGAGCTCTTTCGCTTTCCTGACTATGGGGTCTCTGGAGACTTTCTCATTTCCATCTACGTAGGCTAGATATGAGGGCTCCAAACCCGCCATAAGGTGGTTCATGACAGTGTTTCCGCCCACGCAGATATCCGTGATTTCGTCTTTTCTGATCCCAAGACTCAATGTGAGTTTGTCTATGAGTTTGTTTGCGCTTTCCACGGCGCATTCTTGGAGCTTCTTTAACCCTTGGGGGTTTCCAGCGTAGGATATTCTTGAAACGAGCGCCTCTCCATATGTTATCTGCTTGTTCAACTCTGACATCCTGCCCAGGATTTTCCCCTTAGCTAGGTCCACAAGGAATGCGACGACTGTTGTTGTGCCGAGATCGACAGCGATGCCGTAGTTTGAACCGGTTCTGTCACCGGCTTGAACATCTATGATCTCAGGGTAGCCGCCGGTCACGCTTAAGACCGCCGTCAGATGCTCTTCGCCCCTAATCTGAAGCATTTTGCCGTAGGCCTCTTTACCCATACGTGGACTGGGACCACGATATCCTCTGAGTCTGACCAAGTCCCCTTGGACCGTTTGGGCCAATGGCAACTCAACTAGATATTTCCTGGATGCTGGGTCAATCTTGTCGACAACCATTTCCATGTTAAGAAGGATCTGGGGGCTGAAGACGCGGCTTTCGACGGGGATGGTTACTTCGCAGTCGCTTAGGACACGGGTCAAGCAAGCGAGACGGTAACCCTCAGACCTCTCCTGCGGCGAAAGCCACTTCCGGTGTTTGGTTGAGACATCTGAGACTTCGCCTTTAGCAAGGACGACTCTGCAAGTTCCGCATTCGCCGTGTCCCCCACATATGCTTGAGATCATTATGCCCGCTTCCCTAGCCGCGTCAAGGAGGGTGATCCCAAGTTCTACTTCGACTACAGCATTCATCGGGTTGAAGATGACCCGGAAAAGTTTTTTCACGCCTCAAGTCCTCCATGAGCCAAGACATTTCACCTAAAAGACGTGAGATTGACGGCTCTCGCGGCTCTGGAGACTCGTCTTAGGCACTCCAATGCACATTCGTATGTGGGGAAGCTTGCCAGCCCGCATTCTGAACCCGCGTAAGGTACTCTTTCTGAACCAAACCTCTGGACGAGGTTTCTGAGCCTCTTCTCCATCGTCTCCGCGTGCTCGATGAGCATTTCCGGGTTTACCTTTCCCTCATGTATCTTTGTCCAGACTTCCCCGGCCCGCTCGGCCAGATCGACGCTTCCTATCTCTTCCGGTCTTGAGCGTATATAGCTCTCGATCAGTCTGTCAAAGATTGTAATGCATATGCTTGCCTTTAACACCTTGTCGCCCGAGTCAACAAGACTCTTGGTCTTCTCAGAAGAGTATAGAGGGTCGCCTACATGGGATTCGACTATCCTGAGAGAGTCCACTTGCCAGAAGAGTTCGTCAGTTGTTCGATGTAGGTGGATGCATGTTTCAGCCCCTCTCTGACGAGCCTTCTGAAAGATCTTCTCCCAAGCATTGAGGAGGTTTTCTCGTCCCTGCGAGCCGAGGTCTACCTGTGGGTCATCAATCAATGCGAAGACCGGCTCATCAACCGTCAAAATCCTCACGCTGCCGTACTTGTTGTTGAAAACGTTCCTGTCAACAATCTTTTCCAGCACGCCTCCAAGCCTGCCATATATCTGTGGGTCTCGGTACGCGAAAAATGACGAGAGCGTATAGGGTCCTGTTATGCAGACCTTCAGTCCAAAAGGTTCTTCCGTCTTTTCGCAGATACCCTCTGAATTCCTGTTCAGAGCCAAGACCTCTGGGATGTCGGCTGTGTTGTTTCTTAGAGAGATTGTCCCTGTCTCAATGTAACCTTTCTCTGTTCTCTCGATTGCGCCCATCATCTCGAAGAACATTCTGTTCATGTCTCTAAATTGCGGGTAGTTCGGAGTATCTATGCCTGCTTCAAGCTTGTCGACGAAGCCGCGAACTACCTCACTCTCGAAGTATTCCGCTATGTCGCCAGACGACCGAGAGAGATGGAAAGCGCCCTGCGTGAATCTTTCGAAATCCCCAGCAAAGGGAATGCTACCAACATCATAGGTTTCTATCGTCCCGCATCACCATGCATGAATTCTGGTGTCTCACTCCTTCCAAACCAGCGAAGATGTCTTATGCTCTTCTACATGCTCATTTCGATCAAGCGGTCGCAGATTGCTCCTATCTCCCGCATAGCAGGACACGAGGGAAAACGCACAGGCGAGAAGGCGCCTGAAAGATCTGCGTCTCGGACGGCGGGGTCATAGTGGATCAAACCGAGGATTGGGATTCCGCTTCTCTCCGCGAAGGTTCGGATCGCCGAGTAATCTCTTTCCTCTAGAATCTTGTTTCCAACGAGCATCGTTCTCTTGACACCCATTTGGACAGCCAAGTCCCGTATGCGTTGAGCGGTCTCAAGAGCCATTGCGCTAGGCTCAGCAACCATCAGCATCGCGTCGACATACTTTGCTGTGCCTCGACCGAGATGCTCAGTCCCCGCCTCCATGTCTGCTACTACAGCCTCTTCTCTCCGCACTAGGAGGTGCCGCAGAAGCATTCTTAGGAGATGATTTGCTGGGCACATGCATCCAGCTGCCGCTTTTCGAACAACCCCCATGACAAGGAGGCTAACGCCACATGGAGTTTCAATGGCGTACTTTTCAACAATATCATCTACTGTGAAATTCAGCCTAAAGATGGTCCCGAACGAATCGGGCTTTGCACCTGTCTTCTTCTCGATCAGTTCCGAGTTCTCTGAGATCGGAACGATCTTCTCAGCTTGTTCGGAGGTGAGTCCCAAAGTATAGGCTAGGTTCGCGTTCGGGTCACCATCGACCGCCAAGACCTTGAACCCTTTTCCGCGAAGCAGATATGCCAATGTGCCAGCTATGACGGTCTTTCCAACGCCTCCCTTTCCTGTCACTGCAATCTTCATGGCGTTTTCCTCTACCCTTATATGCTAATACTTGTTTAGCGTGAAAGATACGTCTATCGCTACCTGTTGTGAGCCCTAAGCGAAAGGGAATTGTGCTGCCTAGGAAGACCGCCAGGTAAGCTAAGACCTGCTCTAGTCTGAAGCAGTTAAGGTTAATATCGTCGTACCTGAATACATTCCTCGAAACTGCTTTGGGAGTTGGGGAATCTGAGCCTCGTCGAATATTTGCAGGACAGGGCTAATGTTCTGAGGCTACACAGCCTCAGATCGACCGCGAAAGCGGGCTCTGGCCACCCGACAAGCTGCCTCTCAAGCGCAGAGATCGTTGCGACCCTGTTTTTTGAGGAGATGAACGTCGATCCGAAGAACCTAGACTTCCTCGACAACGACGAATTCGTGCTATCAAAGGGCCATGCTGCCCCAGTTCTATACGCAGTCCTAGCAGAGATAGGCGCCATACCCAGAGAGAAGCTGCTAACGCTCAGAGAGTTTTCTTCAGAGCTGGAAGGCCACCCGGTTCCAAGGGTGAAAGGCATAAGAGTAGGAACGGGCTCCCTCGGACAGGGCCTTTCGATTGGGCTGGGCATGGCCTATGCAAAGACGCTCCTCAACATAGAC
>Ga0315312_1001842_pt1 | contig 15616 bp, 11 predicted proteins | sample TDP7_MG_FD_203629 | JGI IMG/M metagenome (GOLD analysis project Ga0315312, IMG submission 203629) | Freshwater sediment microbial communities from Lake Towuti, South Sulawesi, Indonesia - TDP7 | ecosystem: Environmental > Aquatic > Freshwater > Lake > Sediment | place: Indonesia: South Sulawesi... | reverse complement strand
GAAGATTAGGCAAGGAAATTTTTTTTACGACCTGCTAAGCTGATTTGAGAAAAAGAAAAAAATTAATGGGCGATTCGTTCCAATAATTTTTGGGCTTGGGCGTGATCGAATTTGGCGCCGATTTCACCAAAGATTTCTTCGGCCCTATTTAGATATACAGGATCCTCCATGAATTTGCCCATTTCCAGATTGGTCAATCCCAATTCATAGCGTGCGCCCATCCCCTCGGCCATCTCCAAACTCTTATGCCACCTTTTTTTTGCGGTGTTAGGTCTATTTTTGAGCCACGCATATGTGCCCTGCATTCGATAAGCAGCCGGCAGAGATCCGCGATCGAACTTGACCTGTTTTAAGGCCACCCTGCAGGCCCGTTTCGCTCTCTTCAGGTCAGCGGCTCTTTGAGGTTCGGGACCTTTCTCAGCAATCGCCAAATAGGTCTGAGCAAAAGTGATCCATACTGGGACGCAAGAAAAACCTCGCAAGTGATATTTTTTGATTAACTGGTAGCTTTCCTCCAGCGTTGTTAAAGCCTGTCGCACTTTTCCTTGACGCAGGTAGCATCGCGCCAGGAGGCCGCTGGCAAATACAATAACCTGATAGTCAGGGACGCCCTTAAGTAACTCAATGGCTCGCTGCAAGTTCGCCACAGCCTCGTCCAATGCCCCGGATTGATCGAGAGGCAGGGCAGTCATGAACAATCCCCAACCAATCGCCTGGAAATCAGCCGCGTCCTGGCTAATTTGCAATACCTCTTGCCCAAGGTTAAGGTTGGTAATAACATTCCCCCGTGGCCAGAGCAAACTGGCTGCCATGTTTACCCCAGCCCATCTTCTCAAGTGGCCTGCTTCCCAATACGCCGTGGCTGCTCGGCGATAGTATTTATGGGCACTTTCCCAGTTGCCCAGGGTATGATGCTCATGCAGACCCAGGCCAAAATATGCCTGACCCAACGCCACGGGTTGCTGAATCCGTTCGGCCAGGCCCACAGCGCGGGAGTGGTAATAGCGGGCCAGCCGCGGCCCTGGGATGGCGTCCCACGCCAATCCCACACCCATAGAGGCAAGGACGACTTGCCCCGGAAGGTCGCTCTTTTCGGCGAGGTTCAATTCTAACAGGGAGTCCAGCACTAAGCGCTCGGGATCCATGAAATAGTCCATCCAGGCCATAACCGAATAGATGCGACAGCGCTCCTCTGCAGTTCGGTCCGGGAGGTTTCTCCAAAAAAGAGAGGGCAACAGCCTGTGCGCTGCTTGGCGGAGAAGTTGCTTGACTATCTCTATCCGGACACCCCTGTGAGAGGTGGGATAGGGAGACCCCAAGGAGACCAGCGCTCGTTGCAGATACTCTCGCGCTTGCGAGTGTTCTCCCCGCCGGAAAAGTGCCTCGCCCATCTTTCTTTCCAATACTGCCCGCTGCAAAGGGTCCCAACTGTCACCAAATGCACGGCCATACGCTGCCAGAGCTTGTCGATAATGGGCAAGGGCTTCGGCGTCTGCGGCCATCTTTCCCGCTTGGTCGCCAGCTTTAAAGAGATAGTCTTGAGCTTTCTCCCACTCTTCGGCCCGCGTGTAGTGGTAGGCCAGGAGGCCGTAGAAATCGTCCAGGCGGTCGGCGAAGAGGACTTCAATACATTCTCCCACTCGCCGATGGAGCTGCCGGCGCCGCTGGAGGAGGATGCTTTCGTAGGCAGCTTCCTGTACCAGCGCGTGCTTGAAGATGTATTCCAGCTCGGGAATCCGGCTTCTTTCGCGAACAAGTTCAAGGTTCTGGAGTGCGGCGAGGTAGCGATCCATTTCCCGTTCTGCCTCGGCGACACCCTGGAGCACACGGTAGAAGAAAATGCGCCCGATGACAGCAGCCAGCTTGAGAACCTGCTTCACCTCCTCATCCAGCCGATCTATGCGGGCCATGATCACTCCCTGCAGGGTATCAGGGATGGTGATCTGCTCCACCTGTGCCGTGGCCTGCCAGCGCCCTGTTATCTTGTCGCGCACGAGCGCGCCGATGTCGATCAGCTCGCGAAGTACTTCTTCCAAGAAAAACGGATTCCCCTCGGCCTTTTGCAAGATTCCTTCCCGCAGACGCGGCGATAGATCTTCGGTCTTCAGGAGGTTGTGGATCAAGCGGGTACTCTCGGCCGGAGACAAAGGAGCGAGGGCGATTTCCATGTAGCATTGGGAGTAATCTCTCGCAGCGATCTCCCACAAGCGAGCGGCAGGGGACTGGGGGTCGGGCCGGCCAACGCCACAGATGAGGAGCGGCACCTCGCGAACGAGAGGGAGTAGGTGTTCCAGCAAAAGGACTGAGGAATGATCGGCCCAGTGCATATCCTCAAAGATGAGGATCAGCGGGCAGTCCTGGGCGAGTCGGGCGAAGAACCGCCGGGTAGTGCGAAAGACCTGGCGTCCCATCGTCTCCCCGTCCAGGTATTTGACCCGTTCGGCCAAATCCCCCGGAACCTCTAATGCCAGCAGCGTGGCCAGATATGGAAGAATCTCTGCCGTCTCCTCAGGAAATAAATCGTTGACCCGGCGCTCCATTTTGGCCCACCGTTCATCCTCCTGGTCCTCGACCGTAATCCCTGCGTCGGCTTGGATGATCTCCAGGAAGGGCCAATAGCTGATGGTTTGGCTGAAGGAGAGGGCGCGTCCTTCCAGCCATAATATTTTTCGCCCAGTAACCTTCCGTCTGACTTCTGCTATTAGGCGAGATTTGCCCACACCGGCCTCTGCAATGATGGACACCAGGCCACCCTGGCCGGCCAGCAGCAGCTCAAGGCCACTAAGGAGAGCAGTAACTTCATCATCGCGGCCCACCAGGGGAGAACTGATGCCCCGATCTTCCAGCCCGCGCAACGGGGCCAGTTGGGCTCGCATGTCGACGAGCTTGTAGACAGGTACTGGTTCCGTCTTACCCTTTATCCTTAGGGGACCGAGCGCCTTGAAGGCGAAGAGGTGCTTGGTCAGGCGATAGGTGTCCGGCCCGACCCAGATCTCTCCACGCTGAGAGGCCTCTTGCAAGCGCGCGGCCAGATTGACTGCATCACCCATGACCGAGTAGTCCTGCCGGTCGCGTGCCCCTATGCGCCCGGCGATGACCAACCCTGTGTTGATGCCAAACTGGATGCCCAGGTCTGTGCCGTAAGCCTTATTGAACTCCACCAAAGCCTCCTGCATTTCTAAGGATGCGCGCAGAGACCGTTCGGCGTCATTCTCGTGGGCGATGGGCACGCCAAAGATGGCCATAATCTCATCCCCAATGAACTTATCCACTATGCCCCCATACTTGGTCACAACCGGGACCAGCTGGTCAAAGCAGGCATTGATCAGATCGCGGAGATGTTCGGGATCCATTGTTTCGGCAAGGGCAGTAAACCCGGCAATGTCAGCGAACATCACGGTGACAAGTTTTCGTTCTTCTGGCAGGTCCTGCTTCCTCCTGCGGGGGAGTGGCTGGCCGATGAAGGTCCCTTGGGCGGGGCCACCCGACGCTTTTTTCTTCTCTTCCACGTGTGAGCTCCGGAAGTTTTAGACGACTAGGCCTTGCGCGCTTAGATCGTGATGATCTTTCTCTTTTGCCAGAGTAGAAAAGGATGGAACTATAGAGGGCAACTTACCTTATAATTTCGGACCAGTCAAGAAATTTTAACGATTTGGCCACAATTTGGTTTGGACTGGTTTTTAATTCTTTTTTGCACCTGCTGGGCCACTTCAGCAGACCGGCGGCGAATGATGATTTCTGGCCTTCGTAACTTTTTCTCAGCCTCTTTGATGAGTAATTTCTTTAATTGCAACTCATCCATTTCTATGGCATCTTCAGGTTGAACTCCTCTAAAAGTTTTTCTATAAAGCTCCCTTATTGCCCCCTGAACGAATCTTGCCGGTAATGCTCGTTCATTTTCATACTTGTTCACTGAGGTATAACTTACGCCAATTTCGCTTCCCAATTTCCCTTGTGTCCAGCCCATTACCTTACGAAACTTTCTGATTATTTGGCTCCATCTTTTAACCTCCTCTTCATATCCTGGTGTTGCCCATTCATGCCCGGTCTTCATTTTCACCTCTATCCTCTCCCCCCATTGGGACGAGAGGGAATGGTAAGGGGAGAATCAGAAATCTTCATCCATGAGGGAATGGGATTGAAGATATTCACGAAGAGGAACCCGGCCGGTGAACATGGATTTTGCCTCCGGCCAGTTCTTTTTTATGAACAGGGCAAAGTAAATGTGGCCAATAAGGCTGGCGATTAGAGTGGCCGAGAAAAACCCATGGAAAAGGCGACAGTAAAAAATAAAATCCCAGCCCAAACCGAAAAGGGAAAGAGGAAGAAGATCCCGGAAGGGCTTCCAGATGACAAATCCGGTCAGCATCAAAGCAAAGAGATTTCCCGCCACGGCCCAATGGAAGAAGATCTGGCCCGAGTGGTATTTGGTAGCTCGGGGGTACAATCTGGAAAGGCCAAAGAAGTTTTTGCAGATCGCTACAAATTTTCCTGCCTCCGATTGATTGACCGCCATGGGATCAAAACCGCGGGCGATAAAGCTTTCATAGAGCGTGTGAAAAGCTAAGGCGACCAGAAGGAGCGCCACTCCCCAGCGGTGCCAGAAGAACCAGTCGAACGCCGTTCCTTCGGCAGCAGAAATTCCCCGAGGTTGGTAGATCATCCACCCAGAGATGATTAGGATTATAACAGCCACCGCATTAGACCAGTGGTAGATCCGCTGAAAAAGGTTGTGCCGCTGGATTTCCTCTTCCTGGCTATCTGCAGCACTCCTCTGAGAAAGCTCCGTGGGGACAGGCTGACGGATTGCCCTGCGAGCGGCGTGTATAATGCAGAAAGCCAGGCCAGCAAGGAGCAAGGCGAAGAAGATTCGGTCATCTAAACGATACAGGTTGTAATCCGCCATTGTAAACGCTGGCAGCGAAAAAGCTTCGGCCATCAAGAATTCCCTTTCCTTATTGCATGGGCTTGATTCTTAACCCTAAGCCTTGCCTTATGGAATATCAGATTCTTAAACCTTTCAATCTGATAATTTTCTTCTAACAGTTAGAGAACCCTAAAAATATCCCCTTCACGCCTTAGCGTGACGGGAGGGGATGATGGGGAGGGGGAAAAAATTCCCTTTATTCGCCCCCACCCTTTCCCTCCCCCGTCGAAGGGGGAGGGAATTGGATGAGGGAAATTTCGCATATCTTGGGCCAGAACTTAATCCCCAGGGAGAATTTCTGAATTCGCTTTTCAATTCGCCATTCCGCAATCCGAAATGCGCAATCAAGTTTCCTTCTTAAGGAGGCCTCTTTTTTCCAGCCCCTCAGCTACTTCTTTCAGAGCCAACTGTTCCAGGGTAGAACGAGTGGGGATACCTGTTTTGGGGTCCCATCCCATCAGATGGTAATAATCGCTCTTGGAACGCTCCAGATCTCCCCGCAAATACTTCCGGCCGCCAGCGTCTTCCTTTTCGAAGTAGAGGTCATGGAGGATGTCATCCTTCCGGGTGCGCCCATCTCGCACAGCCAGCGCTCTTTCCAGGGTGCAGAGCATCTGTCCTTTTTGGTAGGATTCTTCGAGACTCAATTCCCTTCCTGCGACTGCGGAATAGAGCCGGGACTCGAGGGTCACATCTCCCACGTGATCGGAGGAGTTGGCATTGAAGAGGTAAGGGAAGAGGATGTCACACAGAATGTAACTGTCCTTCAGGAGAGAATGCTCATGATACCGCTTCACCACCGGAGCGGCCCATTTCCAGTTCAGGCTCTTTCCATCTGGCTGGAAGAATTCCGCTACTTCCTCTGAACCGTATGCCGCCTTCATCACCGGTTTCAGGAGGGGGAAGATTTTTTCCGGCACTGCGGTAAGGGCATTTTGCCCGATGGTGAAGGCTGCTCCCCAAAGCATGGAGATGTAGCTGTGGGAAACCATGGCATCTCGATTATCGAGGACCCACATTAAAGCCAACGGTGGCACAGCATACCCTGTGGGGAATCCTCCTAAATAAACCCAATGCTCCCGATAACCGCCGAACTTTCCCGCCCGGGGGTAATACATAAAAGAAAGCTTTTCTGCTTTTCCTCCGAGCGTAGCGGCGGCTCGTTGCCCACCCTCAGCCAAAAGATCCCCGAAGCCCTCGCGGTTGGCTATTCTAAGCAAAAGGGTTGAGATGAATTTCCAGGAACCGATCTCCTTGAGCGGCAGGCCCGTATCTTCTTCGGTGATCAGCTTTTCCCGAAAGCAGTCAGCCAGCCAGGGGATGATGGCCATCAGTTCGTAGGCATTGATCCCCAAAAGGTCTGCCAGCTTGGCTGCCTGCCAGGTAATCTTGCTGTAACCTTTTTCTGGTTGGTGAACCATGGACTCCAGGTACATGTAAGATTGGGCACAAAAGGCCACACCGCTGGTGATGTCCGGGCCCTTTACCCGGGAGCGGCAGGCCACTGGGCAAGAAAAGCAACCATCCGGAGTCTGAGAATATCCGGAGGAAGGATCATTACAGAAATCGAGAAGCTCACCGGGGAGAAGCGAAAGACTTCCCCGGCCATAGCCCCCGCCCCAGATGTTGTATTTGAAGCCCTTCTCTTCTGGCTCGTAAGGGTTGCCCCGGGAAGGTTTGCGGGCGAATAGCTTATGGATATGATGGGTTAACTCCATCAATTCTTTTGGTCTGGCCACCGTTACAGAACCGGTGCCGCGCACTGCGATGGCCTTGAGATTCTTCGAGCCCATCACGCCGCCAAATCCTCCCTGCCCGGATGCGTCCCCGCTGTCCGTGAGGATGCAGGCGATGCGACTTTTGTTTTCTCCTGCTTTTCCGATGACCATCACCCGCGTTTTGTTCCCGTGGAGTTTCCAGATCGTTTGCTGAGCCTGGTAAGTATCCAAACCCCACAGACGGGTGGCATCGAGAATTTCAGCCTTTTGGTCGGTGATCCAGAGGTAGACTGGTTTCGGGGATTTCCCCTGGATGATGAGGGCGTCGTATCCTGTCCATTTTAACTCCGGAGCAAAGTGGCCCCCTACTCCGGAGCGGCAGAAAGATTCTGTGGGAGCGGTCTGGGGAGCTTTACCCAGGACCATGAATCTTCCAGAGGTAGGAGCTAATGTTCCTTGAAGAGGTCCGGTGGCAAAGATGAGCCGATTTTCCGGGTCAAAGGCTCCGACCTCCGGCGGTACCTCATCCCAACAGATCTTTGCCCCAAGGCCACGCCCACCTAAAAATTTAGGTACATAATCGAAAGTCGAGACCTCAGAGATTTTTCCCGAGGTCAAGTCAACCCGGAGAATTTTCCCAACCCATCCGCCAGAAGGAACCATAAAAAAGGAATCCTTTGCCACAGAGCTCACAGAGAGCACAGAGATAATTGAAATTGAATATCAAATGGCTAAGAGTCAAAAATATTTTGCATTTTAATTTTTCATTTTTATATTTGAAATTTATTCATACTCTGGGACCTCTATGCCCTCTGTGGCGAAGAAATCAGTCTTCTTGGATCAGGGGATAACCTACCAGCAATCCTTTTTCTGAGCGCTCCATCCGCAAAACACCGAGGGGACAATACTTGACGCACTGCGGGTCTCCAAAGCAAAGGTGACATTTGACCGTCCTGTGCTTTTGCAAATCAAACCTCGGCCGGGAAGGCCGAAAGTATCGCTGGCAAGCTTCTACGCATTTCTGGCAGCCGATGCACACCCTTTCGTCAATAACTCGTGCATAGGTGCCCCTCTGTCGGTCCACTTGTACGGCGGTCACCGGGCAGACCTTGAGGCAAGGTGGGTCTGCACACTGGTGACATACTTTCGGCTGGTAGTCTCCCAGGATATATTCTTTTTCCAATAGAATTCGTGATAGAGAAGCAGAGTTCCGGCCGCTACTGTTGAAATTGGCACAGACCATCTCGCAAATGCGGCATCCGGAACAGAGGGATTTGTCTGCCAGGAGCACTCCCTTGGCCAGAGCTACTTTTTGCCCGTTGGGAAAGGTAATGATCTCCAGCAGGTTGCCTATGGAAACGACGCTTCCCAGGCCGAAAACGCCGAGGGTAAAGCCTTTGAGGACAGTTCGCCGGTCAACTTCCTTGGTCATTTACCGTTTGCTCCCAAGTTAAAAACGCTAAACCTCTCTTATTCGACGTAGGGTTCTAGGATTCAAGCGATCCAGGGGTCGAGGGGAAAAACACAGGCTCATAATTTCACTTGAACCCTCGAGCCCTAAAATCCTTGGGCCCTGTTTTTTATTAAGTTGCTGGCGGTGAAAAATAAGGCCTGGTTGGGAGAGGGCCAAAAGACTCATTGTTCTCTTTGACGATGAGCTTGTAGTAATATTTCGATTCTGCCCCCATGGTTTTATCAATATACTCATAGGCGCTTTTACCAGGAATGATGTTGACTCTGCCCACTTCTTTATAGGGACCTGCTTCAAATGTGTCTGCACGCAAGATCTGAACGGTCAGCGCATTTTTCGGATCACCCTTCGCTTTCCAAATCAACTTGGCCGCCCGGTACATGGCCTGGACTTTGAATTCCGTGATAGTTGGCTCCGCTTCTTGGGATAGGGCTTCGAAGTTAAAAAGCAGGGCGATTATCAGGATGGAGAAGATGCAAAATAAAGTAATTCTTATTTTCATCTATTTTCCTTATCGAAGTATAGAAGTCTTTTCCCCCTCCCACGAGAGGCTGTGTCGTAATTCGTCATATGCATAAAGAGACTTGACTTTCAACATAGAGGGAATGACGGCTCTTTTTTTTCATTGCCACACACTCTCCATTGGGCGAGAAGGCTTCGTCGCGAGCTCAGCCGAGCGGGAAGAGTGAGGGCGAGCTGTTATGGGAAAACGAGCTTTCCCGGCAGACGGCACATTTCTATAGGATATTGATAGTCCGGTATGGGCCAGCCGTATCGCTTTCTGAATATCATTCGGTGGATATTGGCATGTTCTTTGGACTCCCAGCCCATTCCACTTTTCGGAATTAATTCCGGAGGGTGATTTTCGACGTACAGAAACCCCGCCCGAACTGCCCGACGGACCACTTCTTCTCCGGCTTTGGTCCTGACTAAGATGGCGTTGATATTCGGATCTGGACTGACCTTTTGAAAGATATCTCCCAAAGCGACGTCAGCTACGCGGGCCGAGAAATCCGGGCACATGAGGCATCGGTCCCTTTTACTGCCGGGCCCCAAGAAATGCCAGGTATATTCATGTTTGGTAGCCACATGGTGGATTTTCCCATCCTTGGTGGCCGCGGTGAGGGATCCGGGCCACTGCCCCCCTTTATAATCCAGAGAGACTACATCTTCCAGGTTCTCCAGGCCGCCAAATTCGTAGATGAGATGTTTGATTCCTTCGAAATAATAGGTGGAGGCACAGAAAAGGCCCAGAGTGAGTTTGATGGCCCGGGCGATTTCCGCGGGACGCCTACCCATCTGAATCTTCCGCAGAGAATGGATGTGGCAAGGTAATCCAACGATTCCTATTTTTTTATAACCTTTTTCCACCACTGCTTCCCGGAGAAGAGAATTTACGCCCACCATCTCGGCCGTGAATCTGGTGGCTTTTCTTAATTCTTCTAGACTAGTCGCCAAAAGAGGGACACACCTCCAGGGTTTTTGGGGGTCAGCACTGGCCACGATGACTGCATCAAGGACTCCCTTTTCCAGGGCATAATGCCAGATCGCCGAGGTCGCTCCCCCGGAAGAAGAAGTGGCTCGGGTCTGGGGATCAGTCGAATATCCCCGGAGACATTTTCGATATAGGCCCAGAGGGTGATTTTTGAAGCTGCCTTTCCGGCCAAAGAGCCACTGGTCCATGTCAGCAAGGGGAATAAAAGCTCCTGCACAGACTTCGGAACAGAGGCCACATTGATGGCATTTTCCCGAGAGCTGGGGCTCGGGCTCTTGATCCACATAAACCATCTCTAAAACCTTCTTCGAGCACACCCCGGCGCAGGTACCACAACCAGTACAGAGCCCTCGCTTGATCACATTTTTTTGCAGATGTTCAAATCCTTTGGACACAAGAACCCTCCTTTTGTGAGCATCTTGGGGCAAAATATACCCGAATATCAAAATTCCAACAAGGATTTTTATCCGGCTTGCCCATCCTTCCAATGTTAAAAATTGAGGGTTGGAAAGGATGGGTTTTTTGATTGACATATCGCCAGAATTCATATATTGATGGTCCTGATTTTGCCATCCTTGGTTTTCCTTTAGAAAGAAATGGAGGCTAAGATCAACCAAAGGGGAGAAGAATGATATCGCGGGAGCAGCGCATTCTCTCTGGAAAAGGGCGATTCATTGACGATTTAGAATTGCCCAACATGGCCTACTGTGTCTTCATCGGCAGTCCGTATGCGCACGCCAAGATAAAGAGGATAGAGGTCAACAAGGCCCAAAAAAAGGCTGGCATTTTAGCCATACTCATCGGTGAGGATCTGGTAAAACGGACGGAGCCCTTGCCCGCTCTTTCCGACTTCAGCGGGCGTCCAGGCTGGCTTTGGCGGACTCCCCGAATCTATCCGCTTGCCGTGGAGAAGGTTAGGTTCCATGGAGAACCAGTGGCCGCTATTATTGCCGAAACTCCTTCTTTAGCCCTGGAAGCTGCTGAAGCGGTCGAGGTGGAATACGAACCCCTGCCCCTGGTTTTAAATGCAGTGGAAGCGATGCAAGAGGGAACTCCGCTGGTATATGAAGAATGGGGAGATAATATCCAACTGCAGACCGTCTTTAACTTTGGGGATGTGGGAAAGGCTTTTCAGGAGGCGGATCGGATACTAAAAGTTTCTTGGCGCGAGAATCGGACCTCTGGTTTCCCCCTGGAAGCCCGAGGTTGTCTCGCCGCGTATGAGCCCATGACGGAAACTTTAAATACCTGGGGGTCGTACCAATGTCCTTTCCGCGCCCAGCATTACATCTCCCACGTATTGCGTCTCCCCCAAACGAACGTAAGGGTTGTGGCTTCAGACATCGGGGGAGGTTTTGGGAACAAGATCAACCCTTGGAAATATACGGTTGTCTGTTTGGCGGCGATATTGACAGGAAGACCGGTAAAATGGCAGGAGAGCGCGAGGGAGTTCTTCTTAACAGGTCCCCATCAAAGGGATGTGCGCTGGGAAGGCGAAGTGGCCATCAAGAATGATGGGCGAATCTTGGGGATCAAGGCCCGATTTATCCAGGATTTGGGAGTGGAAATCTCTAATCGGGATTATGCTGCCCCGAGCATTGTAGCAGCTTGTTCTTCGGTTCCCAATGCCTACCGGCTTCAGGGATTAAGGATCGAAGCTTACGGAATCGTCACCAACAAGTCTTTTTATGGTGCGTACCGCGGGTTCGGAAAGGATAAGGGAGCCAAATTCATGGAACGGATTATGGATTTGGTATCCAAAGAATGTAATCTTAATCCTGCGGCTCTTAGGCTGAAGAACTTTATCCAACCTCACGAGTTCCCCTATAAGCAAATATCCGGCTTGGTCTACGATAGCGGGAATTATCCGGCCGTGATGCACGCAGCTTTGAAAGTGGCCGAGGTCGATTCCTGGAGGAAAAAACAAGAGGAACTTAGGGAAAAAGGCCAATATATTGGTATCGGTATGGCCTTCGTCGTGGAGCCTGCAGGAATCGCTGCGCCTAACGCCCGGTTTAGCGGACTGGTTCAGGCCCGGGTGCGGATTACCCCGGATGGCTTGGTAGAAGTGTACAGCGACCGCACTGAAATCGGTCAGGGCGCTGAGAAAACCAATACTCTGGTTGTTTCCCAAATCCTGGGGGTTAAAGCCGAAGAGATTGTCATCAAGCCAGTCACTTCGGATGTCATAGGCATGGGGCCAATTTCCAGCCGGGGCGCGGTTTATTCGGTAAGTGCCCTTGTCCGGGCAGCCAAAGGGGTAAAAGATATTGTAGTAAAGTATGCCAGCGCCTTCTTCCAAGACGATCCTAAAAATATCCGACTGGAGGATGGGAGGATCTATTCTCTGAAGAATCCAGAAAATTCCCTTTCCTTTAGGGAACTGGCCGATCGCTTCTATTTTCGCCCGGGGCCCAGAGGTTTGCCCAAGGAGATGCAGCTGAACCATGAAACTTTGCTGGATGTTTCCGCATCGTGGTATAGCCCGATCAGTGCCGAAAACCCGACCACGAGTTATACCACTTTCTCGTCTTCTGCAGACCTGGCTCTGGTAGAAGTGGATAGCGAAACAGGGGTCACCAAGATCTGGAAATATATCCATGTCCATGACGCTGGAAAGATTATCAGCCCAGAGATTGTGGATGGCCAAATATACGGGGGAATCGTTCAGGGGATCGGGGAAGCGCTCTCTGAAGAATTGATTTACAATGAACGGGGAGAATTATCCACCGACTCCTATACGGATTTTGTCATACCCACAGCAGTAGATGCTCCGGACATTGTTATCCGACATTTGGAGACTCCTTCTCCCTACACCGAACTGGGTACCAAAGGCATGGGGGAATCCCCGATCATCAGCTCCAAAGCTGCGATCATCAGCGCCATCGAAGACGCCCTGTCTCCTTTCCGCGTCCGCATATTAGAAGCTCCGGCAACTCGGGAAAGAATCCGCCGGTGGATTAGGAATTCGCCAGCGAGGTAATTATATGAAAATCCCCGTAGAAGTAAAAGTCAACCAGCGTTTCTACCGACTGGAGGTAAAGCCGCAAGAGACCCTTCTGGAGGTCCTGAAAAATAGACTCAAGATCAATAGCCTCCGCCGGGGTTGTGAAGAAGGGGAGTGTGGCGCCTGCACGGTGCTGCTCAACGGGAAGCCGGTATGTTCTTGCCTGATCCTTTCTCCCGAAGCGGATGGGGGAGAAGTGCTCACTCTCGAAGGGTTGAACCGGGACGGGGAGCTCCATCCCCTCCTGGAAGCCTTCATAGAGAATTATGCCATCCAGTGTGGTTATTGCACTCCCGGAATAATCATGACTGCCTACTACTTGATCAACCACCTAACCAGCTTCTCGGAGCAGACCATTAGGAAAGGATTGGAAGGGAATCTCTGTCGCTGCACCGGATATGTCAACATCCTTAAAGCAATCGAGGCTGCCAAAAAGGAGAAGGACTCTGGCCGATGGTGGTAAATAACTCCCTTCCAGGAAATAGGGCGAGGTCTAATCCGATGAAACATTTTGTGGGATCGAGGGCCATGCCGGAAGTGAATTACCATCGTCCCAAAGAATTGGGAGAAGCCTTAGCCATGATCCACGAGTTCAAGGATAACTGTATCCTGATCGCCGGAGGCACGGATCTCATCCCTGCTCTGCGCCGGGGAACGGTATCCCTGGAGTCCAGAAACTTGGTGGACTTACGTTGGCTAAAAGAGTTGGACTATATCAGAAGAAAAGAAGACTGGATCCAGATCGGAGCCGTCACCCGTCTGTCCGATCTGGAAGATTCGGAGATCATCAGAAAATACGCTCCGGTCTTATCGGATGCGGCTGGCCAGATAGGATCTTTGCAAATTCGCAACCAAGGAACTTTGGGGGGAAATCTATGCAATGCTTCTCCTGCCGCTGATACGGCCCCACCTTTGTTGGCCCTGAGGGCTAGAGTACTGCTGAAAAGCTTGGACCGGCAAAGAGTCGTTCCCTTAGACCAGTTCTTTTTGGGGCCGGGGAAGACCCTCTTGATGCCCGGCGAAATTCTGGCTGAAATTCAGGTTCCCATTCCCCAAGATGAGGAAAGGTTTTGTTTCCTTAAATTAGGTCGCCGGAATGCCTTCACCCTATCGATCGTTTCTGTGGCTACCTGGGTGAAAGTGGAACAAGAAATTATCCAGGGAATCCGGATCGCCTTAGGGGCGGTGGCTCCGACTCCCATGAGAGCCTTAAAATCTGAAGAGTACCTGGCGGGTCAAAGGGTGAGCGAAAAAATCCTTGATCAAGGGGCGAAAATAGTTTCTGGTGAAGTACAACCGTTGTCTGATGTCCGCGCGAATGCCGAGTATCGGAAAGACATGTCTTACATATTAACCCGAAGAGCAATCCTTTTCTGTGTCACTCCCAATAAATCGAAGGAAGGAGATGAGAATTTTACGAGTAGGGGTGAATTTTGAACGGAAAGATGGAGGCGGGGAAAAAGATCGATTACCGGGGTCTGGCTTTGCTGTGCCTTGGCCACATGATGACGGACTTAAACACGAGCGCCTTGCCTGCACTCCTTCCTTTTTTGAAGGAGGCTCTGGGCCTTTCTTATGCCATGGCCGGGACGATCATCCTGTTTTCCAACCTAACTTCTTCGGTCATTCAGCCAGCCTTTGGCTATATCACTGACCGCAAATCCCTTCTCTGGTTTTTACCCTTAGGGTGTTTTTGTGCTGCTTTGGGCATTGCCCTTTTAGGGTGGGCCTCGAGCTACTCGCAAATTCTTTTTTTGGTAATCTTCAGCGGGTTGGGGGTTTCTATCTTTCATCCCGAAGGGTGGCGCATTGCCAACTTTTTCGCCGGTGAGAGGAAGGCTACAGGAATGTCCATCTTTGGGGTGGGAGGAAACTTAGGTTTTGCCTTTGGACCACTGATGGCCGTTTATTTTGTGAAGAACTTGGGTCTCAAAGGCAGCTTGTTCTTCCTGATCCCGGGTTCAGCCATGGCTGGAGTATTTCTTTTTAGCAATTTCTGGCGCGTGCGTAGGCCCGCGGCTCGTTCTTCGTCCACCCCCACCTCGCCCTCTATATCCACAAGGGCCTCGATCTATCCAATGTCTCTCTTGTTGGGTATGGTCACACTGCGCTCTTGGGCTCATATTGGGTTGATGGCTTTCATTCCTTTCTATTACATCAGTCATATGAGGGGTGACCCGATGCAGGCTGGAAATCTCCTCTTCGCTTTTCTCATGGCCGGAACGGCGGGGACGATTGTTGGCGGTCCACTGGCCGATCGTTTCGGACATAAAAAAGTGATGCTGGTAAGTTTGGGCGCCACCTGTCCCCTTTTAATTCTTTTTCTCCTCAGTACCGGTTTCTTATCCTTTATCTGGCTTACCCTGGCTGGCTTTATATTAATCTTTTCTTTCACTGTCTCCATGGTCATGGGCCAGTCCTTCATGCCCCATAATCTCGGAATGGCCTCCGGTTTGATTGTCGGGTTTGCCCTGGGCACTGGAGGCATCGGTGCTGCTGTGTTGGGGCTCTTTGCCGACCACTGGGGAGTACCCCTTACCCTGTGGGTCATCGCTTTCATCCCCTGGCTGGCTTTCATTGCGGCCGCCTTCATCCCCTACCCCTCGAAAAAGCCCCATTGAAAATTCTATTAAGCAAAAATCTGTAAATACCTTAAGCTATTAGCTAAAAGTAGGTTTTTGTTCTTTGGTTGCGGGAAGTTGGGGTCAGTCCGTGAAATTAGGAATTTTGTTGATTTTGATTTGGCACAAAAAATTTCCAGCGTGATCCAAGTCAAGGGGGGCGATTGATCATCAACTTAAGCCGTAAAGGTAGGCGGACCAGAGAAAATTCCCGATTCACGGACTGACCCCTACCGGCATAGGGGGGGCGAGCCATGGGTCAAGAAATTATGCAGGAATCGGGCAGTATTCTCATCGTGGCATCCCTTGATTTTGAGAGCTTATTTCCGATAGGTCTTAGTGCATTAAACTGGGCAAAAATAGCGCCATTTGAGGGA
>Ga0315312_1001839_pt1 | contig 15649 bp, 15 predicted proteins | sample TDP7_MG_FD_203629 | JGI IMG/M metagenome (GOLD analysis project Ga0315312, IMG submission 203629) | Freshwater sediment microbial communities from Lake Towuti, South Sulawesi, Indonesia - TDP7 | ecosystem: Environmental > Aquatic > Freshwater > Lake > Sediment | place: Indonesia: South Sulawesi... | reverse complement strand
GACTTCCTGTTCAACAGGGACAGCAACAGTTTGAGCAGTAGCGGTTTTCTTAGACAAGTTGCATAACCTATTGTGGGTTGAGAAACTAACCCCGTTGGCTACTAACGTTCAGTTTGCGGAAAGGCTTAGACTCCCCGCTAACCATTCCAGAAAAACGAGGATATTAGTGGGCGAGTTTCAGCAATACCTTACGAGGCAACCGCTGAACAGCCCAAAAGGTTTTAACCTTACTCAACCTCTCCATCATGTAGTAATCGGCGTCGCTGATAATGGCAACTGTCCACAGGTCGCTGTCGTGAGAACCATGACTCGCTAAATCATGTTCCTCACAACACAAGTCTATGATAGCCCGTGTCCTCGCTGAAACCACATGACCACACCTAAAGCAACGTGCAACGAAAGGCATACTCAGACCTCACGGTTGGGGTTAGCGGTTTAGAGAAGCCTTAACGCAACATTAGACCATCACATTCTAAAGGCTTTATTCAGCTTTAACCGTGTCTTAGAACAGCCTTTCCTATGCCACCTTTCGGCTGTTCCGTGTCGTTGGCTAACTCATTCACGGAACACCACACGGCACACGGTTCGCCTATTCGTGTGGCTACGCCACATAACCGCACAATTGCGACACCGCCATTATATAATGTGCGATATCGGATTATGCGATTACGCAACGCACAAAAACACTAAACCTAACAAACTTTTAAACATTCCGTTTGAAAAGTTTTAACAAATACCGTTTTTTGTCGATTTATGAAATAATATTTTATAAATTTAAATAGTGAAAAAACTAAGTAATTTGTATGAAAATACTATCTCAGAAATTCTATAACTATCTCAGTTATGGGAATAAGAGGACGGCGTATATCTATGCCCGCCACGTAGATGATTTCCTGAGGTTTGTCGGGAAGGATAGTCTGGATGCTGTAACTCCGCTTGATGTTACGGACTGGCTGACATCATTAAAAAGGGATAAGGATTACAAGGATAGAACGCTTCACCTGTGTCTTAGTGCCGTAAGGAAATTTTTGAAGGTTATGAGAGCGTATGAGCTTTTAGATGCTATTCCGTCTGAAATCAGCTATACGCCTTCTGAACCGTTATGGTTGGATGAGAAGACCACTTTTCAGTTGATCAGTAGAGTGCCTGTTTTATGTATAGCTTACGATTTGGCCCTGAGAATTGGTGAGGTGCCTCTTCTCAGAACAGAAACGCTGAACTTCAACACAGGAGATATCGAAGTAACAAGGCTGAAGCATAAGGGACACTCAAACAAGTATATATTAAGGTTGGATGACTGGTGCCTGAAAATTTTAAGAGACCATGTTGAACAATACGATGTAAGGGGTAAGCTCTTTCCAATGTCAGTAATGTGGATAAACACAATATTTCGACGGAGGAGAAGTGCTTTAAACATGAGTGAAAACTACAAATTCCATTGTTTGAGGCACAGTCGAATAACACATATCGCAATACAAGAGCTTGAGAAAAAAGGCTTTGTGGATGAGCTTAGCCTATCCAGGTTCGCCGGACACTTGAGAACAGAAACCACTCGCATGTATGTGCACCTAGCCACAAAATACCTTGCATTCAAGAGTAGAAGGGAAGTATAAGGAATTTTGGAAAATGCTGAATATGTCAAGTTGTGTTCCAGCCACCAAGTGAGGAAGAAGTGGTGAAATGGTAGAAGTTGAAAAAGCTCCGCGTTTAAAGGGGTGGGCTTTGCCGTGGATCTATCCCACCGGCTTATTCATAAGAGATTACCTCAAGGAGCATAGAATGGGTTATTCTCAGGAAATGTGGCGGCAGTTGAAGGTTGCTAGAGCAACACAAGGATTGACGGCTGGAAGCTACGACAATTTCCGCAAAAACTACATCTGGACCTTACGGAAACTCGGCTTAATAGAACCAGTGAGAGAGGAAACCGTTAGGCCGGAATGGTTTAAGAGACGATACTATCGTATCGTACCCGGTAGAGAAAACGACCCGCGTTGGGCAAGACCCCAGATTGCACTTGACCCTCGAAGAGGCAAACCACATCTTAGAAGAAGGTATAAGAAGATTAGAGAGAAGAAAATTGTTCCAATACCAATAACTCCTGAAGAGCTGGACCGGATTTGGAACACAGCTACAGCATTCCTCAGAGAATATGGCTATGTCCTCACTAGAGAAGAGTTTGAAACTGTTAAGCCGGAGTGGAGTAGTGAAGCTGGACTCTACCCTACGTTTGAGAGAAGAGTTGGCTACGTCATTCACAAAGCTGTTCAAATAGAGTATGTAAGCCGAATAGCACGGCGTCTAATCCCCCCAGAAGAAGCACCCGCAGCCTTAGCTCGAGAGGCCCGAAGAGTAGCCGAGGGATTAGAAAGAGAATGGCTACGCAGGGCGAGATAGATTAATGTTCGAGACGAGGGATGCCAGGGAAGCTGTTAGGCTGGAAGGCTATGCAAAAGCAAGGAGGAAGTTGACGAAGTTCCAGAAGCCATGCTCAGCTATGGAAGCCTAGAAAAAGTCTAGGACCCACGCCTTTCAGTTCGCTTTTTGGCGTTCTCAGCTTTTTTGTTTAGGCAGATTTTGTAGTCGGGGCAAACTTGGCACCACTTATCGTCTTCGGAAAAATCGTGCCCCTAACAAGGTGACACACAGCCTTCACCTTTCGCTGTTTTTGGAACTGCGAAGCCATCTTTAAAACGATTACGAAGTTTCATGGATTGGTTAGGCGTTTTCTACCAATCAAGGCGTTGCAAGCGCTCGTGTATCAAAGACCTCTTCAGCCGGTCTATCGATTCTGCGAATCCGCGGTTCTCTCTTAGAGGTCTGCCGAGCTGGAGGTGTATGTTCGTCAGCACTAGTTTCTGTATAACATAAACTCCTGAGCCAAAATAATCTTCAAGGGCTTTGGCAAAGACATCGACTTTCTTCGGGATATCCTTCTTCTTCAGGTGGTACCGATTAGCCAAGTAGCCATAGATGAACTGAGCCCCTATCTCTCCAAACAGGCCCCTCAACTGCTCATCTATAACCTTAAGAAGCAAATTGTCAAACTCGTCTTCCTCTTTCATTTATATCTCCGGGGCTAGCCATATTCCACTCCAGTCTAGGCTTTGATATTAGAATTGCGAACTTCAAATAATTCTTTAAAATAAGTTTGAAATAGCCTACGGAGCCTTTAACTTTGCTTATACATGCATAATTAAGGGGTACAGGGATATTATGCGAGAGCTTGAGATGTTTGAGACTATGATTGGCTATCTGCGGAGGGAGGGCTACACCGTTGTCCAAGGCAACCGAGGAAGGAAGCTTGGTCCAGACATTGTTGCAGAAGGGGCTGGTAGGAAATTGGTGATCCAGATGAAGAGAGACAGCGTAGCCATAAAGACGGATTGGGATAAGGGGTTGGGTCAGTTGCTGGACATGATGAACGACGATAAGGCAGACTATGCCATGGCGGTGAGTGAAAAATATGGAAGATTGGCAAGAAAATTTCCAAAATATGCAAAGGAGAAACTCCAGCTAACTTTCTTTATCGTCAGAGACGATGGAAAGGTTGTTAAAATCTGACATGTTCCTCAGGGAAACTATTGTGGGTTTCATTTCTTCTGGTCTGCGAATGCTTGAAGTTTGGGATACTCTTGTATATGATAAAGGTTCGTTAAGGCTTATTAACAGCATTGCTTTACGTAGCGTCTACAAGGCCACCCAAGGGAACCACATAAAATGCTCCGCATCCCTAGATTCCTAGCACAGACAAAAGTTTACTATTTTGGAAGAAACATTAGTCTTAGAGGACTTAGATAAAAAAAGAGGATATTAAGTAGCTTCTAACTCTGGTTTCACTTTAGGCTTTCTTATTGCAAAGAGAAGAACAGTTGTAGCTATGAAGACTATTGTTGTTATTATGAAGAGATAACTCAAATTCCTAGTAGTACCTAAATCGCTTGTTAAGGTGTCATACTTTGATTTCAAGTCATTGTATGTAGAGTTCAACGAGTTATAATTTGCTTCCAACGTATTATAATTGGAACTTAACGAATCATAGTCTCCTTTTAAGGTGGTATAGTTAGTTAGAAGGGAATTGTATGTTGCTTGAAGGTCGTTGTAGTCATTTGATAGGCTATAGTAACTAGCGTTCAATTCTTCATAATCATTCTTAGGCTCATAGTAGCTGGAGTTTGAAGAGGCATATTGGGATAGAAGGGTATCTACGCCTAAGGTGACGGTGAAACTTGCATTTGCTATGGCTGCTTGATATGGATATGTTGTTATGGCTTTTATTGTATAGTTTCCAGAGTTAATCATCGGAACAAACAATGTTACGTTAAATTCGCCGTCTTCGTCTGTTGTTATAGGGCTCAATAGTAATAGGTCTTCAAATGTTATGAATACGCCTTGATTAGGTGTAAATCCTTCTCCACTTATGGTTATCTTGCTTCCCATGGGTGCCTCTGATGGAGAAACACGTATAGTTGGAGGTGGCGTTACTGTGAAAATGGCTGTATCCGTCGTGTTTGTCGTTACATCTAAAACCGTAATAGTGTAGTTTCCAGGCTCAACATCTGGAACTTTGAAGGAAGCACTCCACCATTCCCAATTCTGAGCCGTAGTATTGGCAACATTTGTTTCGTCAAAATAGACCCTAGCTTCACCATTAGGTGCGGCTCCGCTACCGCTAACGTATACACTTGTTCCTACAGGTCCAGACTGAGGTGAAACATATTGTATTATAATCTGGGCTGCAGTAACAAGGAAAGTGGTCCAATCACTTGTTTGCGTTTCATTGTCAACAACACGCACCACAACCTCTCCGGGAAGAAGAAACGAGGTCACTTCAAACCATATATCCCATTGTCCTTCTTTATCTGCAATGGTTTCTCCAACCGGAATAGTTACCACCTCGACCGTTCCAATCTCAACTATACTCGTAAAGTTCTCAAGCAGAGCAACAACCTTGCCATTCGGAGTAGCCCCTTCACCGACAATAAGCACCTTTGTTCCAGGAAGACCCTCTGGCGGTCTAATTCCGGCTATTTTGATCTGCGGGCGTGGAGGCGGAACCCATTGATCTTCTGGCTCCGTAAGCGGATAACGGTCTCGATTATTCTCATCAATAATATAGGGAGTATCGCCTATCCCATCACTACCAGTCTCATTCTGATATGGACCGCTAAACTTATCAACACCGGTATAGTCGCTCCAATAGTTTCCACCAGAAGGATAACCATCATCCCACATGATTGGTTCTTCTTGCCCTTGCAAGTCTATTTGTTTCCCGTTATTAGCGATGTTATTATGGAAGAACTTGTTACCTGATGAGAATCCTACTTGGAAACCTATTGTTATGCCAGCCCAATGGCCTCCTCGATTGTTGTCCGTTATATTATTGCCCTCAAATGTATTGTTAGATGATTGCCACATAGAAATGCCTTCACTCCAGTGATTAGTTATATCGTTAAAGGCGATTGTATTACGGCTTGAATATGGTCCCATCCATATTCCCAACAAGTTATCCTTCAAAGTGTTTCCAATTATCATGCTATCGTACCACAGCTCCCCAACTACACCATTCAAATTGTTCGTTATGTTATTGTCAGCTATCACGTTGTAAGCACTATAATGCTCAAAACTGATGCCGCACCAGTTATTCCATAGAATGTTGTCAGTTATGTTGTTTCCACTTGATGACAAGCTGATACCAGCATAGCGCTTCCCGCCATTTCGTATAGTGAACTGGCTTATTGTGACGTTATCAGCTGTTACCGCCACAACAGTAGCATTCATATTGCCATCTATAATAGTTGTGACTTTATTTTCGCCAATAAGCGACACGCTCTTATTCAAAACGACATTTTCATAGTATGTTCCATTTCTAACAAAGATAGTATCTCCCTCAGTAGCAGCGTTTATTGCTTCTTGGATTGTTGGATAATCATCTGGAACTATTTTTTCTGCCGCAATTATCTTAAAATATGTAGATAAACCTAATCCTTGCGTATCCTTTATAACATACATTCCAGGTTCCGCGGAGCTTTGGGCGAATTCGTTGTATTGGTTCCATGTGAAAGTGTCATTCTCCCCTGGGTCTAACGACCACGCGAGAAATGCGAAAATCTTAGGGTAAACGGGCTCCTCTTCTGGATAGGTGAATATTTGCCAAGCTGGATAGCCCCCTATATTCACTGTTTCGGTACCGATGTTTACGAGTATGATCGTAACATTTTTTCCCGAAATGTAGACATCCTTATCGGTTTCCAGTAATAGCTGAGGTTTTTGGTCTGCTTGATTTAGTTGAACGTTAAATGCCAAGGTTAACATGCCTATCAGAAGCACTGTAAGCATTATTCCTGAAACTGCTTTTATCTTCATTCTCCCTTCACTCTCCATAGTAACTATCGCAATAACCTTACATTAAAAAAGTTTGCCGTTAAGAGGGATTAACGCACGTTCCGCTCAAAACTTAAATCGACCCAGTTCATAAACTCGTCGAACTGGCAGCAGTCATTACGCAAGTAATACTTCTGTTAATTTATTTGGAAGATAAATCTCTGAACTTTTCTGAAGCCGGTTTTCCGCCAATTCCCCAGTGCGATTTTGGGATTTCGTGCACGATTACTTCTACAGCGTCTGCAGGGATGCCCAAATCTACAAACACTTTTGTTATATTTTGTATCACGGTTTTGACTTTTTCCTCGCCGAAACCTTTCCACACGTTTACATGAACAGTTGGCATTTTTTCTACTCCCCTAAATGTAAATTGATACTAGGACAGACTTCTTTTCATCTAAATGTTTCTGTTAATAAATCTTAACACTCACTCACAAAGGGGGGTGGCTTGCCTTCAACAGTTTTTTACCAGAGTCCAAAGTTATCTACCCAGATATAGAAGTCGGGCATCTCCACGAGCCCGTCGTTGTCAAAGTCCGGATGCGTGTGTTTACGATTAGAAAGAAGAGGGAGGATGGAGTGTTCGCCGATAATTATAGGAAAGGGTTTCTTAGGGAGGTGGAGAAGCGAGTTGAAGTGATGAGAAGTCCAGTGGACGCTTGCGATTAAATAGAAGCCAGCATCAGCTAATCGCGCATGTTGCGTGTTAAGCATTTAAATGATTGACCGAACCGCAACTAGTCAGCGCCAGCGTTAGAAAATAAGATATACTAATTGTTGAGACTTTCTCTTAGTGTTTGCCCTTTCATTCACCAGACCGTGGTAAAACTTAGCCCATGGAGGCTCTTCTCTAGATCCTTCTATGTCGAGAAGTGGTGTACGTCGCAAGAGAAAAAGGGGGATAGTACAAATTCACTCCGTGGGCTTTAAGTTCCCGCGACTCCACACTAACAATACGCGCGCATCAAATCGTATTGCCTATCATATCTTTCTTTGAACTTCCTCAAAAGTTGTAAAGTGTTGTCGCTCATTTCGTTATCTATTAACACTAGCTTAATGTTTCTTTGGGAATGGATGAAAGTGAGGTTCTGCGCCACTCCTTTATGGACTACCTAAATTATGAAATATTTAGGGCAGAGTTCTGCTTTCTCGACCCAAAAGGACACTCGTAAGTCCTTGACCCCAGGTATTTTCGCTATATCATCGCCTATTGCAATCAAATGTTCGAAATCTCTGGCTACGCCGATAGCCAATAGATCGTGGTCTCCCACAGTCTTTGTAGCCAAGATTATGTTTCGCATTTGAATCAACTTTTCCAAGATCAGTGAAGATTCAGGGGGAGTAACTTCTGTTGTAAAGATGTGTGTCGGTGAGGCGTCTATCATGAATACGGCCATGCCGTGGTAGCCAATTTTTTTCGGATTGATTACAACAGTGGATCCACGTATTACGCCTTTTTCCTGCAACATTTTATATCTGCTTATTATAGTATCTGGTGAAACCCCAAGTTCCTTCGCGATTTTTCTAAAAGATGTGCGAGCATTTTCGGTCATTCTTTTAATTATTAACAAGTCAGTTTCATCCATCTTCATCACTACTTCTTGAGATATTCAAATTCGAAGTTCTCTGGACATAGCAATATTTCATCAATCCAAATGCTCGTTGTGACCTCTATGACCGCAGGGTGTCCCTTTATCAAATCTTTTACTTGGCTGAGCCGACCTACATTCTTAAGAACTGCAATACAGAATATGTCATGACTGCCCATTGATGAAGTGCAGAAGATTATCTCAGGCACCCTTCGTATCGATTCAACAACTTCCCTCAAATGTGGATAGCCAACGTCAATACCTAAGCTTGCAACGCAGTCATAGCCGAAGCTTTTCGGATTCAAGAGTATTGTCGTCCCTCTGATAATGCCGACTTTCTTCATTCTTCTGAACCGTTTGCTTACTGTGTCTGTTGACACACCACAATCCCTGGCTATGCTCGCAAAATTGGCACGTGCATCTTTTTGTAGAGCCCTGAGAATGTTTACGTCGATCTCGTCGATTCTCGCCTTAGAGGTCATGAGTATACCCTCTTATCCGAAAATTACGCACTCAGAGTTTTTAAATTATACTATTTTCAAGGCGAAATCTTATGATGTCGAGCGTAGGTGAAAAGTTTTGTTAAAACAAACAACATGTACGCACATTATATATCTTTCTTAGCTATTTATCTTACAATGTCTACCAAACTATTTATTGGAGCGAACAAAAGGCTTAAATATGCGCCAAATACTCTTACATTGAGTGATACCATTGGAAATAGCAGAGATCGTAAGGGAGATTGAGAACAGAAAGAAAAAAGGGGAGTTAAGCAAGAAAAGGGTTACTTGCGCCAACTGCGGAAGTACATGGGTTGAGCTCGTCGGGCTGATTATCGAACATAAAGAAGGTTCCGAGGATCTTTGTCTTCGTATGGGCATGGAATCAGAGAATTGTCAAACCTGCAGATACAGACCTTTGGAATGTCGAGAATGTGGCTCAAAGGATGTATATGAAATAATGTTTGCTGAAGCGAATCTTGAAGATGTCCCACTAAGCTTCAAGGGTATTAAAAAGGTTACCAGAAGCCCAGCCAAGACCTCATGAAATCGTTACTTCTAGCGACAATAGGGGCAGACAGTTGACTGTGGGGTGCTATAAAATTGGTGGAAAGTATTCCTAAATACAGCAAAGTCGACAAGATTATCGAGAGTTATTTTTGCGAAGAGTCAGCTTTAATTGCAATTTTGCAAGAGATTGAGAATCTGTACGGTTATCTTCCAGCTTGGGCTTTGAGATACGTATCTGAAAAGCTTAAGGTTCCTATGATCCAAGTCTACAGTGTAGCTTCCTTCTACGATGCATTTCACTTGACACCACGTGGCAAGCATCTCATTCGTGTCTGTCTGGGAACTGCCTGCTATCTAAGAGGCTCAGGTCGAGTTCTCGAGGCTTTGGAGAGAGAGCTAGGCATTAAGGACGGCGAGACTACCCCCGATCTAGGATTTAGCATTCAATCAGTCCGTTGTCTTGGTGCATGCGCGTTAGCACCAGTTATGATTGTTGGCGAACGCTATTTCGACAAAATGACACCGAAGAAAGTTAGTAATGTGTTGAAGCGAGTGCAGGGTAAAAATGAAAAAGATTAGAACTCTTCAGGGGCTGAGAGCTCTCCAAAACTCGTTGCTACAAAAGAAAAACTTCAACAAGCCGTGCGTAAGAGTATGCCTCGGAACTGGTTGCCGAGCACGTGGTAGTGTAGATGTTTTGAAGTCGTTCGATGACGAAATCAAGAAGCAAAATCTAAAGATCAAAGTGGGTATCAAGCGAACGGGCTGTCATGGCTTCTGCGAAAGAGGGCCTGTCATTGTAATAGGATCAAAGGAAATCTTCTATCAAAGAGTGAAGCCACGTGACGTACCTGAAATCGTTTCGAAAACCCTGCTCAATGGGGAGGTCGTTGACCGTCTTCTATATGTAGATCCGGCAACGGGTCAAAAGGTCCTATACGAATATGAGGTGCCTTTCTACAAGAAGCAAAGAAGACGAATTCTTGCCAACAATGGACGAATTGATCCCACAGACATACTCGACTACATTGCTGTCGGCGGCTATCAAGCTTTAGCAAAAGCCATTACAACCATGTCTTGCGAGGAAATCATTGATACTGTTGAAAAATCTGGGCTGCGTGGTCTTGGTGGAGGTGGCTTCCCAACTGGAAGAAAATGGAGGCTATGCCGCAAAGCGCCAGGAGACATTAAGTTCGTAATCGGTAACGGTGATGAAGGTGACCCCGGGGCTTTCAGCGATAGGAGCCTCATGGAAGCAAATCCCCACAGCATTCTAGAAGGGATGATCATAGGAGCCTACGCTATAGGAGCGAATCAAGGTTACCTGTACGTTCGCGCCGAGTATCCTCTAGCGCTAAAGCACCTCCAGATAGCAATAGACCAAGCTAGAGAATACGGATTTCTAGGAAACAACATACTCAGTTCTGGCTTCAACTTTGACATCAAGATAAATCGAGGTGGAGGCGCATTCGTATGCGGCGAATCCTCTGCGTTGGTCTCTTCCATAGAAGGTAAAGTGGGTGAGCCAAGAGCCAAGTACATTCATACGACCGAGCGCGGTCTCTGGAATAAACCGACCAATCTGAACAACGTTAAGACTTGGGCCAGCGTGCCCCTAATTATCAATAATGGCGCAGACTGGTATGCAAAAATCGGGACCGAAAAGAGCAAAGGAACAGCAATTTTCTCTCTGGTTGGAAAAGTTAACAATACTGGACTCGTTGAAGTTCCAATGGGAACCCAGCTCAAAGCGATCATTTACGATATAGGTGGAGGAATACTTGGAGGCAGGAGGTTTAAGGCTATCCAGACTGGTGGCCCTTCAGGCGGCTGCATACCTGAAGAACTGCTCGACCTCCCCGTAGATTTTGAGAGATTAACTGAGACCGGCTCAATGATGGGTTCCGGCGGTATGATAGTGATGGATGAGGACACCTGTATGGTTGATGTGGCTCGATATTTCCTCGACTTCTTACGGTATGAATCTTGTGGTAAGTGTGTTCCGTGTCGCGAAGGAATCAAACGAATGCTTGAAATAGTGACCGATATAACCGCGGGCCGAGGCAAAGAGGACGATTTAGAACTCCTCCAGGAGCTGGCGGAGATGGTAAAGGATTTTTCTCTTTGCGGTCTTGGTAAAACGGCTCCCAATACAGTTTTGTCAACCTTAAGGTATTTTAGAGATGAGTATGAGGCTCATGTGACAGATAAAACGTGTCCTGCTGGCATTTGCAAAGATCTGATTGAGTATCTCATTCTTGGAGATAAATGCACAGGATGTGGCGCCTGTTTGAAACTCTGTCCTCAGCAGGCCATACAAGGTGAGCCAAAGAAGCTTCACGTAATCGACTCTGCCAAATGTATTAGATGTGGCATCTGTCGAGATGTTTGTCCATATGAAGCAATAACGTTCAAATAGGAAGTGGCTAGATGGTAAATCTCATTGTTAATGGAACAAAAGTTCAAGCAGAAGAAGGTTATACCATACTTGAAGTGGCTAGATTCTACGGGATCGATATTCCAACCTTATGCTACCATGATGAGTTAACTCCATATGGCGCCTGCCGTTTATGCATAGTAGAAGTGGACGACGGAAAAAGAACAAGACTAGTCGCTTCTTGCCTTTACCCTGTTGAAGAAGGGATAAAGGTGAAAACGAATACGGAGAGAGTGATACAGGGGCGAAAGATGGTACTAGAATTATTACTTGCTAGATGCCCCAACTCGAAGACGCTGCAGGACCTAGCTTCCAGGATGGGATTGGAGAAGGTTAGATTCAAGACAGAAAATGAAAACTGCATCTTGTGCGGCTTGTGTGTAAGGATGTGCGCTGAACAGATGAGAAGTGGAGCCATAGGTTTTGTGGGTAGAGGCAAAAAAAGAGAAGTAGTCACCCCCTTCCGTATGGCCAGCGAAATATGCCGTAACTGCGGAGCCTGCATGTATATTTGTCCCGCAGTAGAACTGCAGTGCCGTGGGGTTAAGTCTCCAGGAGAACTTTGCAATTCTTGCCTTGTCTTCACCCCACAATGTTTAGAAAAGTACGGTCAGGTCATGTGTACTCTAGACTCATGTGGAGCATGTGTAGAAAAGGAGGAAAAGTGATATGAGCCTTTCAAAACCAAATGCGAGTGCAGCAACTCTAACCAAAAACAGAACCGAACCATGCCCCGTCAGCGGGCTTTGCGTCACGTGCGTAGACGGATGTCCGGGTCCCTGTGAAGTTGCCAAATCCGCCATAAGAGGCCACGAAGTCATCTACCCCGCACCCTTCGGAATAATAACCACCGGATCCCAGAAAAACTATCCCGTGGACCTCTCCCACTTTAACATTATGGGAACAACCGTGGGAGCTGTCGGTATCGAAGCCGATAGTGACAAAGCCATATTTCCCAACGTTGACTTGGAAACCAAGATTGGTCAAGGTAAAGGTATAAGATTAAAAGTTCCATGGTTCACTTGTGCGCTTGGTTCGACAAAAATCGCCAAGGACAACTGGAGAGAATTGGCTATTGGCGCAGCGATATCAGGAACCATGCAAGTGATAGGGGAAAATGTGTGCGGTATGGACGCTGATTCAAAAATCAATGATGGAAAAGTGGCTAACTCTCCAGAACTGGAATGGAGAGTAAAAACCTACAAAGAATGGAGAGAAGAAGGTTGTGGGGCAATTGTTGTTCAGGCCAACGTGGAAGATACAAGGCTTGGAGTCCTTGAATACGCGATCTCAGATTTGGAAGTAGATGCTGTTGAACTAAAATGGGGTCAAGGCGCTAAGGATATCGGTGGCGAGGTGAAAATTAGGGATCTAGCTAAAGCGCAGCTTCTAAAGAAGAGAGGGTACATAGTTCTCCCTGATCCTGAGGATCCAGATATTATTGAAGCGTTCAAGAAAAGACAATTTACAGAGTTTGAAAGACACTCCCGTGTTGGCATGGTTAACAGAGAAGACTTCATAAACAGAGTGAAAGAGTTGAGAAGCTTGGGTGCTAAGTACGTTTTCCTAAAGACAGGGGCTTACCGACCAGCAGATGTGGCAAGAGCCGTAAAATTCTCGTCGGAGGCCAGAATTGACCTACTTACCGTTGACGGTGCGGGTGGTGGAACGGGGATGAGTCCATGGCGTATGATGAACGAATGGGGAATACCCAGCGTAGAGATATGGTCATTAACGTATCAATATGTAGATAGAGTAGCGAAGAAAGGAGAATACGTGCCCAGCATAGCCTTCGCGGGAGGCATTACCATGGAAGACCACATCTTAAAAGCACTGGCTCTGGGTGCACCCTACGTCAAAGCTGTGGGTATGGCTAGAGCCCCCCTCACCGCGGCTATGGTAAGTAAAAACGTAGGTAAGGGGATCGTTGAAGGTGACCTTCCTGTATACTATGCAAGATACGGAAACACTGTTGAGTCAATTTTTGTCGAAGCAAGCAGGTTGAAGAATAGGTTCGGGAAAAAGTTTGCAGATATACCAACCGGGGCAATCGGCCTCTACACCTACAACCAAAGGCTGATCCAAGGATTAAAACAATTAATGTGTGGTGCTAGAAAATTCGCGGTTGAGGAAATCACACGAGATGACATTGTCGCCTTAACTCCTGAAGCTGCACAAGCTTCGGGGATTAAGTATGTTATGGATGCAGACAAGGAAGAAGTAGAAAAAATCTTAAGCTAAGTAAATGCGCGCGCACCTCCTCCGTTAAGAGGGATTAACGAACGTTAATTGCGGTTCACAAAGCTTTTCCTTCTAGCTATTAAATTATATATGAGCTTAGCCAAAAATAGCAAAAGGAATATTAAACCAGTATGCCTCACTTTTTCTATTATGGGTCTTACAGTTCCAGCCAAAATCGCTGCGAGTAGAATAACGTGGTGACATCCCCCGCAAATCCCTTTTTTCGCTGACGAAGTGATTTTAGCTTCCTAAGAGAAGCCTACTGGTCTTATAGTGATTCTCGGTAGAGGGTAAAGTTTAGTTATGTAGCCTTCCTTGTCAATCACGCCCAGATCAATGAGACGTTTATATTCTTCTTGGGAAAGAGAGTCATGGGACCGCACATTGTCTAGCCCCCCTTCTTCTAGTTCGGCATCACACCAAATTCTGTGATACTTTAAAACTATGCGTTTCGCAACCGTTATGATTATCTGGTCATCCACGCCTCACCCTCACTAAAGAGAGCCTCAGTTTTGCGTGGTTCTGGAAGCGATCCGTTTCCATCCATTCCAACCCCGGCGGTAGATGCTGGGTGAAAGGTTAAAAAATAGGGGGGAGTTAGTACAAATGTGCTCTGCGGGTTTCAAGTTCCCGCGGGCCCGCCAACAGGTGAACGTTGAGTGATTTCCGCCAGACCCTTCAAAGAGTTTCGCGACGAGTGTGAAACTGCCCTACAGGAGAATTTGAAGAAGGCTTACCCTCGGATTTCTTTCCCTCCGATTACGCTGGAGTCTCCGCCGAACCCTGAGTTCGGCGAACTGGCTTCTTCGATGTGTTTTGAGCTCGCTGAGAAAACCAAGGAGAAGCCTCGTGAAATGGCTGACAAGATTGCGAAAGTTATCGATGTTTCGCGGTTTCCACTGATCCAGTCTGTTGAGGCGGCTGGAGGGGGATACATAAACTTTCACGTAAACCTTGCAGATTTCTCCCGTCTAACCCTTGAGTCAGCTAAGTCTCTGGACACCGAGTACGGATACGTACGAGCAGACGAGCCTAGAGAAATTGTGGTGGAGCACACCAGCGTAAACCCCATCCACCCAATTCACATTGGACAGGCAAGAAACCCTGTGCTGGGCGACGCCATCGCCCGCATCTTGAAGGCTTGCGGAAACACAGTTTTTCGACACTACTACATTGACGATGTAGGTCGTCAATCAGCGGTCATCGCCTACGGCTACGAGAAGCTCAGGAAACCAAAACCCAAGGAAAAGCCCGACCACTTCATCGGCGTGATTTACACGATAACAAGCTGCATAATGGAGGTCCATCGACTTAAGAGGGAGATGGAACAGGCAACCGAAGAAAACTCAGAGTTGCAACAGCAACTGGACGACTGGATGTCTGTGGCTGAGGACCTCAAAAACAGATTCCCCGAACTCTTCACCCAACTTCTCGAGAGGATTGAAAAAGACGAGGACCCCGAGTCCAAAGTGAACGATCTAATTCGCGGATACGAATCTGGAGAAGAAAAAGCTAAACAACTCATCAGAGAAGTCTGCCAACTATGCATGGACGGGTTCAAGGAAACCCTCAGCAGAGCGGAAATCTTCTACGACTCTTGGGATTGGGAGAGCGATATCGTTTGGAGCGGCGAAGTTTCGGGTACTCTGGACAAATTGAAGACGACTCCCTACGTGTTTCAGTTGGGCGGCATCCTAGAATTTGACGCTGACAAGGTGGCTAGAGACCTCAGCCTCAAGAAAAAGCTGGGTCTGACAGAGGACCACGAGCTTCCCTCCCTGACTCTTGTAAGGGAAGACGGCACAACCCTCTACACCACCCGGGACATTGCGTACAGCCTGTGGAAGTTCAAGAAGGCTGAAAGAGTAATCAACGTGATCGGGATGGAACAGACACTTTCTCAACTACAGCTGAAGCTAGCTCTGTACGCTCTAGGGCACGAGGACCAAGCGGAAAACCTGATTCACTTCGCATACAATTTGGTCAGACTT
>Ga0315312_1001838_pt1 | contig 15650 bp, 14 predicted proteins | sample TDP7_MG_FD_203629 | JGI IMG/M metagenome (GOLD analysis project Ga0315312, IMG submission 203629) | Freshwater sediment microbial communities from Lake Towuti, South Sulawesi, Indonesia - TDP7 | ecosystem: Environmental > Aquatic > Freshwater > Lake > Sediment | place: Indonesia: South Sulawesi... | reverse complement strand
TCGGGGGGATGATATTCCTCACGATGATCAGTATTTATGATCAGTGTTCTTATGCCTTCTCTCGCAATCAATCTCGCCACATCGACCACATCAGCCTGAGCTGAGTTCGTGAAATCCTTCCGTGTTGAAGTACCCAGTGGTTGCGAAAGCGGTACGTTCACGATTCCATCGGTAATCATGACTATGAGCGGTATGCAATCCCTACTCCTAGTTGTCTCAACTCTCAAGACCTGAAGCGCTTTCATCATTCCAGCCGCAAGAGGAGTGAAGTCACTTGCACCAAGATCGAGAAGTCGCTTCACGACCTGTTTCAGGTTTCTTGTTGGATGCTGCAGGAGAATTGCCTCGCTTCCCTTGAATACGACTAGGCCGACTCTGTCTCGCTTCCTAGAAGCAGTCCTGTGTAGACTCAGAATGGCTTTGCTAACGTTGTCAAGAGATGAAATCATTGACTCGCTCATGTCAAGAACCAAGAGGATCGACAGGGGAACCTTATGCTCTCTTATCTTGATCCTCAGATCCGATGGCGTTATTCGCACCCGAAGACGTCCCTTCATCGGCTCTGAACGGATCGCCGCGGCGCGGATGGTCGGTCCGAAAGCGATGTCCTTGTATTTTCTTCGAGGCATCTCATAGGAGACGTACCTTCCAACTTGACTGCTTGTCTCAGTCTTTGAATGCTTCCCAACAACATATCGCCTAAGTGGACGGACCCGCTTCTCTAGAACCGGCACAAATTCTTTCTTGGTGAAGCTCTCTCTAGACGGTTTGAAGAGGTTAGAGAGTGTCTTCGATCCCTTTTCGAGAAAGGCAACGATCTTGGGCACTTGTACCTCAACCTCAAGTGGCACCATCGTATATGTCGGTGGTGTTCCCTCCAGAAAATCAAATGTCATGCCAAGAGAAGTTTCATCGGCTATGATCTGTTTGTCGACGAGAAGCCTTGAGAGTTGCTGAGCGTGTATGTCAGCCACGTACAATGTTTCCCTCTGCCGATAGAGGAACGCCATCAGGAAGAGGAATACTCCAACGACAGCAACCCAGTAGTGAATCCAGAAGGTCTCCATAGTCTGAGAGAAGGGAACTCCCAAGAATCCCTGTATCGACAGCAGAACAAGCGTAACAAGCGTCGCAGCCAACACGAAATGAAGAAGAGGAAGCGCGATGGCAAGTATCAGTTTCATCAAGGCCTCCCTCCAGGAGAGTTTTCTCATGATTCTCGGACCCATCCGAGGAACTCGAAGTCCCGTCCTTACCTCGTGTTGAACTCCTGGAGGCTTCGAAGGAACGGGGGGTCTTGGGATCCCTTCCTTGCCGAAGGCCCTTTGCAGAGAGGATTGGATCTCCTCCATCGATGGTGCGGCCAATGTCCCAAGGGATCGAGTTCTGTGCAATAAGGAAAGCTCAGCTGCCAACACTATGTCTTGGGGGCTAACTTCAAGTCTGCCTTCATACGCTGCAATCGCTCTTGCTGTCCTTAGAGTGACTATGTCCGGCCTATGACCATCTACTCTTAGCTCACTGCATGTTCTGGCTACGGCCTTCCTCGTCTCCTCAGGAACCTTGACAGAGGACAGTCGATCTCTTGCTTCAGTCAAAGTCCCTGTAAGCCGCTCATCCTCCTTCCCGTAGGACTCTATGACGGACGAAGGCTCCAGATCGAAATACATGTTCCGCATGAGGATGTCCGTCCTCAGCTCTGGGTTCTCCTCCGAAACGACAGGTGCATATAGTGAGAATCGATCCATTATCTGAGGTCTCAGCTCTCCCTCTTCCGGATTCATGGAACCAATCAACATGAATCGAGATGGGTGGCTTGTTGACAGCCCTTCTCTCTCGACATGCGTCCAACCAGACGCCGCCGCGTCCAATAGTGAGTCGACAAGATGTTCAGAGAGGAGATTGATCTGATCAACATACAATATATTCCGATTTGCCTCGGCGAGAAGCCCGGGCTGCAAGACCACAGATCCTAGGGCCACAGCTTTCTCAAGATCAACCCCCCCGAGGACTCTGTCTTCGGTTGCGCCCACTGGAAGGCGAACAATGCGCACTCTTTTCTTCTTCGGTATTAGCTTCTCTCCCTTCTGAAGTCCAGATCTACACTCCTGACACATGTTTGCAGGATCTTTTGGAGAGCAACTGTACCGGCAACCATCTACAACATCAATCTCAGGGAGAATTCTTTCTAGGCTACTCACGAGGAATGATTTGCCCGCGCCCTTCGGCCCAGTGAGAAGGACTCCCCCGATCTGAGGATCCACTATGCTGACGATTAGGGCGAGCTTTGCTTTATCATGCCCTACAATCGCTGAGAACGGAAAAGCTCTATGAGTTCTCAACAACGGGCTCTGGGATTGCATTCCTACGCTGCCTGCTTGATTGCTTCTGTGAAGGCCTCCGATATCTTCTCTCTAGAGGCGGGCTCCTCAAGCCCACCTCTCCTTGTTCTGTGGCCTAATCCCATGACTGCTACTCTGAGAATATCGTCGGATGAGACCTCATTTCTTCCTTCGAAGGCTACCAGAGTCTTGGCCGATCTCATTATCGATATATCAGGCCTGTGTCCGTCAGCACCTAGGGTGATGCATGCTTTGGCGATGGCCTTTAGCAGGCGAGGCGGGAAGGCCACCTTCTTGACCGCTTGCTTGGCTCGGACGATATTGTCTCTCAAAGCCTGCTGGTCTTTCTCAAATCTCTCTCTGAATTTTTCAGCATCCTCGGCAAAGTCGAGATTTCGCGTCATTATCTCAACGCGTAACGACTCATCGAATATTCCTTCGATAGCGACGTGAATCGGGAATCTATCCAGAAGCTGTGGACGAAGTTCACCTTCTTCGGGATTCATGGTTCCGATAAGAATGAAGCGGGAAGGATGAGAAACACTGACTCCCTCACGTTCAACATAGTTCCACCCGGAGGCCGCTGCGTCCAAGATGCAGTCGACAATGTGATCTGGAAGAAGATTCACTTCGTCCGCATACAATATGCTCTGATTTGCCTCTGCGAGTATCCCGGGCTGAAGCGCTCTCGCCCCTTCCCTTATTGCTCTCTCAATGTCAAGGCTTCCTACGACCCTATCCTCTGTCGAGCCCACCGGCAAGGTGGCAACCTTCATCCTCTTCCTGTTGGCGCGGATCTTCTTCTCTGAATATAGCCGAAGGCAATTCTCGCACATGTTTGTAGGATCCGTGGGGTTGCAGTTGAATGGGCAAGCCTCAACCGTCTCTATCTCTGGCAGAACATCGGCCAAGGCTCGAACGGCGAGACTTTTCCCAGTGCCTTTCTGCCCTCTTATCAATACGCCACCGATCTGCGGGTTTATGGCGTTCAGTAGTAAGGCCAACTTGAGCTCGTTCTGATCAACAACCGCGGTGAACGGGAAGACAACAGGCTCGTAGCCCATCTGATATCCCTTAGAACCAACAACACTCAACAATAAAATTGTTTGCCCGTCTCACGATTTGACCTAGCGATCAGATGGCCAGTCCTAGTTTCGAAGGCCCGACAGCATCGCCTTTTCCTGCCAGAGTGCTTATTCATTCATGCCTCTGTCTAGGCATGTCGCCTATCGTACAGTCTGTGCTTGAGTAGCTTCGTGACTAGTGGGCACCTTCTTGGCTTGTTTGGCGAGTAGATTCTTCAGCATCGATGCGATCCGGTGAAACCTTTTATCATCGTACTGTTCCCCCTACATACTTGCGAGGAGAAGCGTCTTGGAGTCATTTGCGAGAGAACTCACGGCTGAAGAGGAAGCACAGATGATGGATCGAATTGCCGCTGAAGTCATCAAGAGGAGACTGGAAACGGTGGCGATCATGTTCCTTGAGTCAATCAAGCCGATGTCCTATGTTGGAAGCCAGCTCGCGATGGTCTTTGTCGGGCCATTCCTCGCGGTATTCGGAGACCTTGGTGTGAACTACATCAAGTTCTTCGACAAGCGAGAGAATGTGGAGAAGCTGCTACTGAAGATTGAAGAACAGGTGAAGATCAGAGACGAAGATGAGAAGAAAGCGAAGGAAGAGGCAAAGCTGATATCAAATAGGTTTCGCTTTCGCCTCGACCTGCTGCCTGGGTGCTCGCTTCGAGAAGAGGTTACCAGTGGGGAAGAGAGGTCAGGCATACTTGGAATTTCGAGAAAAGAATCTGCTGGAGGAGGATTTGTGGCAATATGCCTTGAGGCTGCTGAATCCTCGCCTGCGAATCTCTTGGAGGCGATTTCAGCTCAACTCGAGAGAGAAGATGTACGGCAAGCGCTGATGCTCACTCAAGACACCGTTTTGAGAGTAGCAAAGAGCGATGGTATCAAGATCAGAGGACATCAGGCATGTGCAGTGACCTACGAGTGGCGTGAGCCAGCAGGCCGAAATGGAATAGCTGAGAGCTACGGATTGTGGTGCAACAAGACTCGAAGGCTCCTTATTTTCAGCATGAAGACGGGACCGCTGAGCGGAGCCAAAGTCGAGAAAGATCAGACAAGAGACCTTAGAATCATTCTAGGGTCCATCAAATGCCACTAGACAGAGCGTCCACGAGAAGTGTACTTAGAATCGGCAGTGATCTTGGCTTCAAATATTGCCGCACACTTGCAGAAGTGAATGCGCACATCTTCACTTCTGACATTTGTGTGACTCGGAGCCTCTAGGCAACTGGAGTAGTGCGACGAGCTAGGACCTTCTTGAGAAAGACCATGTCCCGTCCTTGGGCGGCCTCTTTCACAAATCCCTCAACTACGAATCCCTTAGAGGAGTAAAAGCCCACGGCGTCTGCGTAGTCTGCAGGCAAGGTCGTCCTCACCGCGTTCACATTGGGGAATTGATTCTTGACCTGCTCCAAGAACCTGTCGACAAGAATTGACCCCAAGTTCTCCTTCGCGCTTTCTGGATCGGTTACTCCCAAGAACACTATGGTCGGCTGAAGTGTAGCGATTCCGTGAATGATGCCAATGATCTTTCCCTTCTTCTTCGCAACCAGAGTCACCGCGTGCGGGCCGTATATTTGGCGAGCTACAGCTTTCGTGTCCTGAAAAACCGAAGATACTTGACCTATGCCAGATTGGAGCAACACTTTGACTGATTCTTCGATGTCATTCTCCTTCAAGCTTTCAATCTCGAAACTCAGCGCGCATCACCTGTACTCCAAAGATTGATCAGTGAATGTCTGGGCTGATCGTATTAAGTCTAATCAAAGCGGGCCGCCGGCCAATAGGTTTATTCGTGCTTACGGCGAAAGATGAGATTGGGCGATGAAGACAGCTGGTATTGGAGAAACACATGACCGGTAGACAACGACAGAGCCCTTAGACTTCTTGCCAATATGGGCAAGTTGCCTTGACCACACATGGACAACAGACGCTCAATTCGGTAGACGCGCCTAGGAAGTGGGACATCTGATGCGGCCCATAGCCCAAACTACCCAAATGACCACGTAGAAACGCCAGTTGAAGATACCGGACAGGTCTAGCCTACGACACTGAGCCGGCCATATCTTCCGACGTTTAGCTGGGTTTCTCCTTTGAACGTCGTGACATACCCGTTTTCAATCTTCACGGTGTCATTCACATTGACTTGGTCGATGGTCTCATTCCACAGCGACAGCTTTATTGTTCCGCTGTCATCCTGAACAATAGCGGTTGCAACTCGGCTTGTGTCGCCGAATCTGGTCGTGACTTCTCTTGGATCGGACTTCTCAGTTACTCTCGCGGTTATCTCTACACGCTTCATCCCTGGTTTCAGTTCAATTATCTTCATCAGACTCACCTCTTTGCTAAGTAACTACGCTTGCGGTGGCGAAGCTTCCACCGACTTCTGTGATCTTGACCTTGACATGATCTCCGGTCTTGGTTCCCGGTACAAAGACCACAAGGTTCTCTATCTTCGCGATTCCGTCTCCTCCTTCACCGGGACAGGCCCTGACCGCTCTCTGAAGCCGCTTCTTCCGGGTCTCCCGCCGAACCTTCTTGGCCCTCGATCGGAAGAGACCTCATACTCCACTACGCTTCCTCCTTTTCACGAGCTAGAGCACACGACAAAACGAAGAAAAGACGAGAAGAAAAAGTGGACTTGACACTCTCCGAACTCAGACCTTCCTTCCATTTCGTCAGCTTTTTCTAGCTCACTGCTAAAGGCAGATTAGCTCGTATTAAAAACTTTCATACCTAATCGCAAGAATAGCAAGTCTATTCTCGCTGATGACGACGGCATTACTCGAATTCTGCGGCAACAGGCAAGCGATCATGGTTTCCTGAGAGCAGGGAAGGCTTTAATACGAACAAGGTCGATCGGTGGCCTCGAAGTGATGTGCGTGATCTGGTTAGCAGGATTGGCCATTGTGATCGTGATCATAGTTGTAGTGCTGATCTTCACCTACTACAACCGCATAACGGTGCTGTCCAACAGAATTGACAACGCTTGGTCCCAGATAGATGTGCAGCTCAAAAAGCGTGCGGACCTCGTGCCCAACCTCGTTGAAACGGTCAGGGGATACATGAAGCATGAGCAGAAAGCGATTGAAATGGTGACCCAAGCCAGAGAGCGGATGCTTGGGGCCAGCAGCTTGAAGGAAAGAATGGATGCAGGCAACGCTCTGGCTGGTGCTCTCAAGACGATCTTCGCGCTTGCCGAGAATTATCCTGCTCTCCGGGCAAGCGAGAACTTCAGGCTTCTCCAAGAGCAACTTGATGGGATAGAGAGCAAGATCGCCTACGCCAGACAATTCTATAACGATTCGGTACTGGCGTACAACAACGTGATCTCAACAATACCGGGGCGATGGTTTGCAGGCATGATGGGGAGGACCCAACAGCGACCCTACTTGGAGATTCCGGAGGCGGAGAGGGCGCCTGTCAAAGTGACCTTCTGATGCAGCGAACCAGCTTCTATGACCAGATATCAAGAAACAAAAAGGATTCTCTCCTCCTCACGATTTTCATTGTTGTACTAGTTGTAACTCTAGTCTACGTGATGGCTCGCATCCTGCTACCAGAACTTGCCCTGTTCCTCTCGATCATCTCGATCGTTCTAGTGCTTGCTCAAGTACAGATATCCTACAACTATGGTGATCAAGTAGTCCTTAGAGCAACGAATGCCCAGCCAGCGGACCCTGTCAGCAATGTCTATTTGATGAATGCAGTTGAGGGACTGAGCTTGGCGGCCGGCATCCCGAACCCGAAGGTCTACGTGGTAGAGAGCAATGAGGTGAATGCCTTTGCTGTTGGTAAGGATCCTGAGCACGCGTCAATCGCAGTAACGACCGGGGCGTTGGCTCACCTTGACCGAACAGAGCTAGAAGGCGTCGTGGGACACGAGATTTCACACATCAAAAACTATGATATCAGATTCATGACGCTTGTCGCAGTGCTCGTTGGCTTGGCAGCCATATTGGGCCATATGCTGCTTCGCATGTACTGGTACGGAGGGGTCCGAACAAGACGTGATGAGAGAAGGCGCGAAGGAGGATTGAACGTACTGATCCTGGCGGGTTTGATACTGGCAGTTCTCGCTCCAATCGCAAGTCGCCTTGTGCAAGCGTTCATCTCTCGAAGACGCGAGTTCTTGGCAGACGCAAGTTCAGTCCAACTAACGCGCTATCCTGAAGGACTTGCGTCGGCGCTGGAGAAGATCAAGAATCTCAACAGAGGAAAGATGGACGTTAGCGACGCGATTTCCCACTTGTTCATATCTGATCCGAATCGGAATCCTTTGGATGAACTGTTCGCTACCCACCCGCCTCTGGAGGAGCGAATAGAAGTACTCAGGGCAATGTAACCAATTCACGTGCTTCCGCCACATCATAGGCTTGTAGGAAGATCAGACGCTAGCGACACAATACTGCTCGAGTTATGAGCCAGATCCCAAGTAACATTGCACCGACGGCTAGGACCAACCCCTTCGAGAGTTGAATCCAACCTTGATCGGAAGCCAGCCATAGCGCGCCAAAGGCAACCAATAGTATTCCAAGCAGCAGCGTCGACGATTGTCGTCCCATATGATAGAGCACCCAACCGTTAGAGTCCAGATGGCGAGTTGAAGAAAGCTACACCCTTCGGCCTCTTCTTCCGCCGGGCCGCCTTGTGCCATCGTGAGGTATCGGTGTGACATCTTCGATTCTGCCTATCATGAAGCCTGCCCTTGCCAGCATTCTGATGGCTGCTTGGGCACCTGTCCCGGGAGTCCTTGCGCCGTGACCTCCGGGAGCTCTCACCCTGATGTGGAGGGCGGTTATGCCCTTGTCCTTCGCGACCCTTGCAGCAGCAGCCGCTGACTGCATCGCGGCGTAGGGTGAGCCTTGGAGTCGGTCGGCTTTCACATGCTGGCCGCCGGAGCTCCTTGATATGGTTTCGGCTCCACTGAGATCAGTGATATGGACGATCGTGTTGTTGAAGGAAGAGTATACGTTGGCTATACCCCAGCGTTCGGATTTCTTTTCGGCTATTTTGATTCCCTCCACAGTACGGTGGGAAGCTGTACAGATCTCCAGTTTTTATTTAACCTTTCCCAACGGATGATTGATGATGGGTGTCTTGGAGTAAAGGGTTTATTGCGTAACCTTGAGATGAAGATCACTAGCGTTCGTAGCGAATTCTTAGAAGAAATCTGTGAGATCGAACGCGAATCGTTCTCGGCGCCCTATCCACCTCATGTTTTCACGGTCATGGCGAGGGAGACGCCTGAAACCTTCCTTGTGGCAATTTCCAGACAAGGCATTGTTGGATATGTCCTAGTGTCATTGAGGAAAGAGGGGGGACACGTGCTTTCTATCGCCGTGCGAAGAGACTACAGGAGAAGAGGTGTCGGAACGGAACTAATGGCAGAAGTTCTGAAAGTGCTTCTGAGAAAGGACGTCACACGAGTTGATTTGGAAGTCCGAACGTCTAGCCATGCTGCTCAGGAGTTCTATCGCAAGCTCGGATTTCGAGAAACAGGATTGATCAGAGAATACTACGGTGACGGAGAAGACGCAGTCAAGATGTCCAAGAATCTGACATAGGAGGACTACATGAGCAGAACGCAATAGAGGAAAGGGAGAGCAGATTCATCGATCATATCAAGCGAGCAGAGTTTTGCCCAAAGAAGTGGAAGGTAAGTTTGTCGGCAGTATGGATTCGCTTGTAGAAGAAGGCGTCTCAGAGATCACAAGCTAGAACAGGAATGCGGATCTGGAAAGCTCGTGGGCAGAGCGAGCAGGTTGCACGAGATCAATACTGAGATATGCTGCGTTGACATTGCCATATGGGAATCCCTTTCTGGAAAACACTGTCAGAATCATGCCTTTGTGAGATATCGCAACACCTTCGTGGCATGGCTCGTGTCCTCGAATGAGCGTTCTCGCTTTCACGAGCTCAAGGACGCGGCTTGTTACGTCGTCACCGAAGATTCTTCCTGCGCCTCTTGGAGACGACGCTGTTCCGCTCACGTGCTCTGAAGGATCGTTCCAAAGGATCTCTTCTAGGTGGGGTGTCGCAGGGTGAGTCGAATTGGCATTGGCAATCTCGTCTAATGACTGAACGGTGCTGGGCACACCGCCATGTAGGAAGAGGTATTTTCCTTCAACGATAACTGCATGATGAAGAGCCTCGAAAAGCTTCGGCATCTCTTCACAGATGAGGTGGCTTTGATCACGAAACCTGTCCCGGAGTTGGCGTGGAAGGTCGTAGGGGACAGGCTGCAGATCTTTCGGCCACTCGTGATTGCCTCTGAGAAGGATCACCGACTCTGGAAATGCTGTCTTCAGGCAAAGCACGACGTAATAGACCTCTGGAGATTTGTCGCCTCTGTCCCCGTAATCACCCAGAAACAGGACTCTTCTCTGTCCCTCTTCTATCCTTTCGATGGTTCGGCTCTCCCTCAGAATCCTTGTCAGGCTCCGTATGTCTCCGTGGATATCTCCGATTACGGTTAGCTCGCCTGAGGAAGGAATATGAACAAGGCCTCCGCTGATTCTAGTGTCGCCCCGTTCTCCTGAACTCCTCTCATGTTCGAGTATGGATTTAGCCTCTCGCATTAGGCTGAGCATTTCACGTCCCTCTATCGATTCTGCCCTCTCAACAAGTTCGCCTAGGCTTGTCAAGAAAAACCTCTCATTATCTAAGCGAGGTGTAGGTCAGCAAGAGCCTGCCTTATCTCAGCTCTACTTACCTCAGATAGAGCCAGCAACGGTCTTTTCGGACCGCCCGCAGGCTTTCCCATGATTGACAGCGCTTCCTTGCAGGCTACGACCCCGTACTTTCTCGTTAGGGCGTCGTTGAGGGGTAGCAGCCTTAGCTGAATGTTTCTTGCTTTCTCGTGTTCTCCTCTGAGGAAAGCTTCGTAGATCTCGCTACATTGAAGCGGTGCTGCGTTAGCGACCGCGACTATCGCTCCTTTTCCGCCCAGCATCAGTGTGGGATAGATCAGATCTCCAGTACCTGCTAGGACAGACAGTTTGTCACCGACAAGTCTGATTATCTCCCCAATCTGTCCTATGTTGCCGCTGCTGTCCTTGATGCCCACTACGTTTTCTAGCTGGGCAAGCTTAGCCACGACTCTGGGCTCCAGATTGAAACCTGTGAACTTCGGAACATTGTAGAGAATCACAGGCAGATCCACAGATTCCACGATCGCCTTGTAGTGTTCGAAGAGTTCCTCATCTGAAAGTCTGAAGAAGAATGGAGTGACTATGAGAGCCGCGTCGGCGCCAGCATCCTTGGCGTCCTCCGTCAAGTGAATCGTCTCTTCGGTACTTAGGCTGCCAGTTCCAGCTATCACCGGAACCTTTCCATTTGACTGGTCTACGACTATCCGTATCACCTTGCTTCGATCCTCTCTGCTCATGTATGGAGCTTCTCCGTTGCTGCCGCACGGGACCAAGCCACTCACCTTGTTCTCGATCCAAAAGTTGACACATTGCCTCAGCGCTTCTTCATCGATTTCACCGTTCCTTTTGAATGGAGTTATATGGGGAGGCATGACACCTTTCGGCTTGAACATGTGGATCACACATCAAATCCGTGCAGTGCTCATATTTAACGGTAGAACAACTATTACCGTGAATGTCTTGCATAGAATATTCGAGAAAAAGAGGGGAGATAGATCACTCAGGATCCTGCTATCGTCCTGCTAATAGGTCGCCCATAGTCATCAGTTTAATGTTGAGGGGTCGCTTAGCGCCCTCCGAGACTCTATCGCCTACGATGTACTTCAGGCCCTTCTGCTCACCCATATCCAGAATCCTTTGAGTGACAACTCCGTCGAAGACCAAAGTGTGACCACCCTGCACTTCGGGAAGCTTCTCAGCCAGCTCGCTTACCGGGATGTGCATGAGTTCACTTCCTGATTCGTCAAACAGCACCGCCTCCAGAGTTCCCTTAAGCTGAGCGGCGGTTACGCTCACCTTGTCAGGCACTTCGAGAGGAACCCTCATAGCGGGTCTCTCGTGGACAGCCTCGCCGGCTGGCGATCTTTCCCGGAGCGCCCTCATAATCTCCTTAGGAGTCAGCTCCTCAACTTCTTTCCCAGACGGTGCTCGAGCGACATGATCGATGTCAGCAACTTGCGCTAGTTCCCTTAGGATGAGGTCTCCAGCGCGATCGCCATCCAAGAAAGCAGTCACTTCCTTATTCTTGCAGAGCCTAATGACTGATTCAGGTATCTTGGTCCCTTCGATTCCAATTGCGTTCTTTATCCCGCATCTCAGGAGATTGATAACATCGGCTCGCCCTTCGACTAGGATGATTGATCCACTCGTCTCGATTTCAGGTCCTGCTGGAAGGTTTTCCGGACCGAAATTTATGACCTCTGCAGACCGAATGGCTTGGGCAACCTCTTTCAGGATCTCCTCAGTGCTTGGCTGAGCTTCAATGACCCACTTCCGCAGTATATCTTTCGCTTTGTTCATGATGGCCTTTCTTTTCTCGTCTCGTATGTCCTCGACAGATTCGAGGGTCACCTTCGCGCTGCATGGCCCTATCCTATCGACGCTCTCAATAGCTGCCGCGATCAATGCAGTTGATGCCCTATCGAGGCTTGACGGTATTGTTATTGTGCCGAACGTCTTGTCCTGTTTCGATTCGAGCTCAATCTCAATCCTTCCGACACGTCCGCCCTTCTGGAGTTCTCTCAAATCCAGATCTGTCCCGAATAGGCCTTCTGTCTGACCGAAGATTGCGCCAATCACATCTGGCTTCTCAACGACTCCATCAACCTCGAATTTTGCCTTGACGACATATTTGGAAGTGGGAGTGTATTGTGTACTTTCCACCAAGTTCTTCACCTCCGACAATTCTTGTTGAATGAACCTGTGTCGTGTAAGGTTCAGGTATGTCTTACGCTACTACCGACTAGTGCAAAACGTTGTTGCCTTATATCAAGTTTCTTTACAAGGACTGCCGCCCGCAAATGAGTGCTAAGGTTCTGTCAGTAAAGCATTTGTATGTCGGAGCGCTCTTCAACGATTTGTCTCTTGGTGAATCGAACTTGACCTTGAGAGTTGGCATCAATGGCTTTGGAAGGATCGGCCGAGTCTTCTATCGAGCCGCCTTGAAGCGCGAAGCAAAGATCGACATTGTTGCAGTCAACGATGTGATTGACTGCAAGACAGTGGCGCATCTTCTGAAATTCGACTCTATACACGGGAGACTGAATGCGGACTTGAAGTGCACCGACGACTCGTTTACGGTGAATGGCAGAGAGACAAGAGTCTTCTCAGTAAGAGACCCGAGTGGAATTCCTTGGAAACAACTCGACGTCGATGTGGTCCTAGAGTCTACTGGCCTCTTCACTAAGAAGGAGGACGCGTCGAAGCATATCTCATCTGGTGCACCGAAGGTGATCATAACTGCCCCATCGAGAAATGCCGATGTGACCATAATTCCTGGAGTAAATGATGAGGAATATGACGCGAAGACTCATTCAGTCATATCGATGGGTTCTTGTACCACCAACTGCGTTGTTCCCGTTGCCAAGGTCTTGGAGGACCATTTCGGCATCGTTCGGGGCTTCATGCTTACGGTTCATGCATACACTAACGATCAGAGGGTACTGGATCTTCCACACAGGGATCTAAGACGAGCCCGAGCAGCAGGACTATCGATAATACCGACGACGACAGGGGCGGCTATAGCCGTTGGGATGGTTCTTCCAAGATTGAAAGGAAAGCTTGACGGTGTGTCTCTGCGAGTACCAGTCTCGAACGGATCAGTTCTCGATATGACAACTGAACTTGAACGAAGCGCAACCGTGGAATCGGTAAATGAGGCATTCAGGAAGGCAGCTGATGGAGAACTCAAACCAATCATGGAGTATTCAACGGATCCTCTCGTCTCGGTTGACATCATAGGGAACCCTCACTCCGCGATATTTGACAGTCTTTCAACGATGGTAGTTGACGACAAGATGACGAAGGTTCTAGCTTGGTACGACAACGAGTGGGGATACTCATGCAGGCTGCTGGATCTATTGGACATAATAGCGAAGAGCTAGGCCCTCTAAGACAGTCCATCCAGGGAGTTTGAGAGTAGCCGCCGCGTTTCCTCTGCTCGTATCCGCTCCACATATCCGAAGAGATCTTGGATCGTTCTCGCGTCCTGCCTAACCAGAGCACCGAGTCTTTCTCGAAGTGCGTGATCAGCTCTTATTCTGAGATGGGCAAGCTCCTCAGCTATCCGGACTGAAAGATCTTTTCCCTCTCTATCGAAGTCTGTGAGAACTATCGCCTTCTTTGCGTCAATATCGCTCAGAAAATCGGCGAGATTCTTTCTCGAACTCTTTAGGCAAAGGATCGGCCCTGTCAGTCCCATTCTGCGCAAAGCTGTTTTGTCCTTTCTTCCCTCGACTATGATTACTGCTCCAGAGCTGGATTCGCTGGCTATCCGCCATAGGATTCTCTCTAGCTTCTCTCTCTTTCTCTCTCGACTTGACATCGGATCTCCTATCTCGTAATCTCGACCTTCTTCATCGCATCCAAGTTTCGTGGGTTATTCTCAAAGAATCTTCTGACCGGCTGAAGGATGCGCGTCAGGGACTCAGTCACACCTCTCTTCAGATCAAGAGGATGCAATCGCATGCTGGTGTATTCCTGTTCAAGCTGAGCTATCGATTCAAAGTCGATCGGCCCGCCGTACTTGTCAGTTCTGGGAATATGAATCGTGCCTTCCTGAGGGAACACTATGTATTTGGCGATCTCAAAGACCGGGTTCCCCTTTGAGATTCCCGGAAGGCAGTACGCAGCTCTGATCTTGGAATCGATTTCGTTTGGGCTGTCATGGATGAGTATAACGCTTCCAGCGATGCTCTTTGACATTTTCGATCGGATCTTTAGATCCATCTCAGAATCTTCATCAAACTTTTCTGTTCCTGCGGTTGTGGGTTCTCGCAGCCCCGCAAGAAGCGGCGTATGCACACATATCGGCTTTTTTCGACCGATCTTCTCCGCGACGTCTCTGGCAAGCATGTGCGCCTTGCGCTGATCCATTCCGGCGCATGCAACATCCAGATCCATGTGAAATATGTCCGCTGCCTGCATGCATGGATATATCAACGCCGCGGCCTCCACATCTGAAGCTTCCATACTCCTCCCCATGATGGGGATAGTCCTCCAGATGCGGTGAATCGAAGACATTTTTCCAATACGTATCACCTTCTCCCAATAGTCTCTGTCGTCTGCAAGCTCCGAAGCCCAAACGTACCTGACCTTGTCACGGGGAACTCCTAGCGCGGTGAAGCAATCCTTGAAGTATTCTCCGCATATCTGGATGTTCTCCATGCTCCCTCCCAGTTTGTTGTTGATCCAAGAATGCCAATCAGCGAGGAATACGATGAAGTCGAAGCCTGCCTGGACCATGTGCGTGATCTTAGCCCCAGGAACTAGCCCTATGCCTATGTGCATGAATCCTGAACATTCAAATCCCCAGTACGCCTTGGGGCTCTTTTTTTGTTCCAGAAGTGTCCTAAGTTCAGAAGGAGTGACTACCTCTTCGGCATTCTTCGAAACGATATTGAGTTTCTCCTCAATATTCAACGCTGAGATCATCTCTGGAGACAGGTGCTTCATCAAGCCAGTGCTTTAAGCTGTATGTCGCTTTCCAACCCATCGTCTCGGACGGCGATGTCTTGCGAACTGGGAGCGTGTCTGAACAGTCAGGCCCGCTCTGTTGCCTACAACACTAACACCAAGCGTCATAGGGGGGAGACTCCCCACTCAGTCGGCTCTCTCGGAGGTAGGCACGTTCTCGCACATCGCGGCCGAGCAGTTCAACTCTTCCTATCTCAGGAACTGCGAGCGCGAGGTTAAACATTGCTTTCCACATTGGCGTCTCTCCGGTCAGACATCAATCTCTCAACGTCAAGTTCAAAGGCGGCGATCGGGTTCTCCAATCCGAATCGCTCAAGGATCGCAGGTTCGACTTCCCCAAGAACTCCTACCTCGTTGTTGTGAAGAATCATCGTCGCCGCTCTTCCACGAATGAAAAACGGGTGATCCAGCTTATCAGTTGACCACTGTTCCACTCTTAGATTGCTCATAAGGGAGTAGACGACGGCTTGAGCATCCTCATAGCTCACTGAGTAATCGCATATCGCTCCCGACAGTTTTCTTCGATTCACAGTTCTAGTAGCCATGCTCTTATCGACCAGAACTACGTCGCCGCATTCGAAGACTCTCTGAGGATATTCCAC
>Ga0315312_1001837_pt1 | contig 15651 bp, 16 predicted proteins | sample TDP7_MG_FD_203629 | JGI IMG/M metagenome (GOLD analysis project Ga0315312, IMG submission 203629) | Freshwater sediment microbial communities from Lake Towuti, South Sulawesi, Indonesia - TDP7 | ecosystem: Environmental > Aquatic > Freshwater > Lake > Sediment | place: Indonesia: South Sulawesi... | reverse complement strand
CTGCTCGCTGGAGGGCCAGCTCGCCTCCGTGAATGGCGCGACGCAGATCCGCGCCGGGGTGATCAGGCCGGAGGTGATTGTCACCCGGGAGGTCATGGGGGAGCAAATCAGGGAGGCGGAAGTGGAGCAGGTTCTGGCGGTTGGGTCGCGGGTGCGGGTGATCCGGGAGCCGCACTTCGGGGCGCTGGGGAAGGTCGCTGCGCTGCCAGTTGAGCTGACGGAGATAGAGACCGAGTCGCAGGTGCGGGTGGCGATAGTGGAGTTGGACAGCGGGGAGCAGGTGCGGGTCCCGCGGGCGAACCTGGAGTTGATGCAGGGGTGAGGGGGAGACTGCCACGTGGCAGGAGGCAAGCTCCTGCCGAACGAACTAGGGAAACGAAGGACCTTTGCTTCGGCAGCAAGCTACCGAAGCAACAGAACAGCCCTGTCCTCCAGGAGAATGCTGCGAGAGCACATGGCTACACGACGATTCGGCAACGCCGTCCTAACCGCCCTCTTCGCGGCGTGGCTGGTTGCCGTGACGTGGTACGTGTGGCCTCGCTCTGAGGCTGCGCTGCGCCGCGGGGCCCTTATTGCCTCTCCTCACCACGAGGTGATCCGTGCCGCGGCCCTGGTGCTGCTCGGCCTCCTCTGCGTCACGCTGCTCTGGCTTATTCTGGGAGTGTGGCGCGAGCGGCCGCGGACACGGTGGGATCGGGTAGGGCTCTCTTCGTTCCAACTGGCGCTCGTCTTCGGGCCTGCCGCGGTGGCGCTGCCGATGCTGTGGCTCTCTTACTACTCGTGGTGTCGGCCGTGGCGTCATATCTCCCAGTTGCGAGCAGTAGTATGGGAACACGTACCACGTCCGGTGCTTGGAGAGCACAGGTACATATGCACTCTCCGAGGAGGTCGGCCGAGACCGATTCTTCCTCCGATCAACCATCATAGGATGGGCGGAGGCCGGTAACCATGGAGTCGCAGTGGTGCGCCCGGCCGATGCCAGCGAGTACGACCTGGTCTGGTGGGAGCGGGGTGTGGCCGGCGGCCGAGTTGTCCAGAGCCGAGATACAGAATGGGTGGTGTTCATCTACCCCCGCGCCGTGCTGGATCTGCGCTCCTGGGAACTCCGATATGAGCGGATCGACTGCCGGATGGCCATGGCCTATGACGTGCGCAAGGGCGAGTTCCATACGGGTTCCTCTCTGACGAAGCTCTCGCCCTTTCTGCTGGTTGGAGCACAGGATGAGCTGCACGCCGATGACCTCCACGCACTGCTCTCCATCCGCCGCTACTCCTTCAACATCGACGACACGCATCCAATCGGCGTTATCACCGACAGCGCAGCTCATCCGAACCGTCGGGTCCGTCGGATCGCAGCACAGATGCTTGGCGAATACTGGGACGAATACGAAGCAGCGCAGGCGACCCTGAAGCATCTTGCCGAGACCGATCCCGATGAAGCAGTCCGCGAGGCCGCGAAGGCCGCACTCCCGAGGCTCGAAGAGCGCCGACGCGAGGAGGCGCGGTGGTCGAAGTGAGGCCGACGTTTCTGTCAGTCCGGCTCTCCTTTCGGTGGTCTTGCTGATGTCGGGCCAATGTCAGGTGTCGCCAGACCTGGGTTCCAACTGCCGGCCACGTTGCGTCGGGAACTAACCTTCACGCCCCAGGTAAGGTGTCCGCGCTGTTATCCTCGCCCCAGCTCATACCGCCCTACCCTGTGGTCTATTCTCACCTGGCGTTCGCCCGCCTTCCGTGTTCGCCGAGGCTGCGGCGACCAAGGTTCCCTTCGCTTGCGCTCAGCGTAGGCCTGCCGAACAGGAACAGATTCTTCGCTGCGCTCAGAATGACAGTAACGCCCCATCAGGGCAACCCAGCAAAGACAAGTCATACCCCATTCTCTCGCGGGTAATTGACACCAAGTGTTGAATGTAGTTTGGCAGGTGGTTTTGAGATGGGAAGTCGGGATTCGGGTTCGAGGCTGCCGGTGCATGTGACGCTCCCGCTGATCTTCGGAGTGGCGCTGGCCACGGGGTTCTCGGGGGCGGTGGTGCCGGGGTCGGTGCTGGCAGTAGTGGTAAGAGAGACGCTGCGGGTGGGGTGGAAGGCCGGGCCGATCATGATGATCGGGCACGGCGCGCTGGAGCTGGTGGCGATTGCGCTGCTCATCACCGGGCTGATCAAGTTCGCGCGCGCGGCGCGGGTGCGGGGCGCGATTGGGCTTGTGGGGGCGGGAGTGCTGGTCTATCTCGGCTATCAGACGGTGATCATCCCCGGGGGAATGGGAGCGGAGGCACTGCGTGCTGGCGCCGCGGCGGCGGGCGCAGCCGGGGGATGGCCGCGGCTGGTGTGGCTAGGTGGGCTGATGAGCATGGCGAACCCTTACTGGTGGCTGTGGTGGGCGACGATCGGGGTAGCGCACACAGGGTGGGCGGTGCAGCGTGGGCGAGCGGGCGGCGGGACCTATTTTGTCGGTCATGTGCTCTCGGACGTGATCTGGTATTCAGCGGTTTCCATCGGCCTGGGCGCAGGGCGGGTGCTACTATCGGCCGGCGCTTTGCGGAAGATCTATATAGTCTGCGGAGCCTTCCTGCTGGGGCTGGGAGTGATCTTCGGGGTAGCTGGGGTGAGGGGGGTGTGGAAGAGGGGAGAAGAGCTATGAAGATCGAGAGCTATCGCTTCGGGGAGATCGTGATTGAGGGCGAGAGGTACACCGCGGATGTGATCGTCTTTCCGGATCGGGTGCGGGCCGGGTGGTGGCGAAAGCAGGGCCACCTGCTGCAACTGGAGGACTTGCACGAGGCCCTGGGGGAGGGGCCGGAGGCGCTCATCGTCGGGACGGGAGCCCATGGGTGCATGAAGGTGGCACCGGAGGTGATGGCGCACGCGAAGGAACTCGGAATCGAACTCCTCGCGTTCGACACCACGGCTGCTTGCCAGACATTCAATCAGTTGGTGGGAAAGCGAAAAGTGGTAGCGGTGCTGCATCTGACTTGTTAGCGGTGAAAGTGCGCGAGAGCTTGAGCCATCTGGGGACTGAGCGGGCCGCGGCGGACTTGCAGCGCAGGCTGGCCGCGGAGGTAAAGCTGCGGCCATTGCCGCGCGGGGTGAGGCGAGTGGCGGGGGCGGTGGTTCGGGAGGTGGGCGGGAGGTGGTGGGCCTGCGCGGCACTACTGAGTTTTCCCGATTTGAGGATGGTGAAGTGTTCTGTGGTGCCAGGGCAAGGCGCGAGGAGATACCGGCCGGGCCTGAGGGCGTTCTTCGAGGGGGAGGTGCTGGCGCGCGCGCTGGAGGAACTGGGCGAAAAGCCAGAGGTGATTTTCCTGCGGGGGCATGGAGTCTGTCATCCTCGGAGGTGCGGACTGGCCAGCCATCTGGGGTTGGTGCTGGGATGGCCGACGGTGGGATGCGCCCAGAGGCTGCTCTGCGGCCGGGCGGAGGAGCCGGGAGAGAGGCGAGGGGATTGGTCGCCGGTGGTAGATGAGGAGGGAAGAGTGGCGGGTGCGGCGGTGCGGGTGCAGCAGGGGGTGAGGCCGCTATATGTTTCCCCCGGACATCTGTGCGATGTGGGGAGTGCGGTGGCGCTGACCCTAGCGTGTGCGCCGCGCTTTCGCATGCCAGAGCCGCTGCGCGCGGCGCGCATGGTAGAGGTGGACTGAGGTGGGAGAGTGCGCAGTCTGCGGTCGGGAGTCGCGGCTGATCGCGCAGGCGCTTTCGCTGTGCGCTGAGTGTGTGCGAGAGGACTCAGAGGCTGCAAAGATTCGAGTGGCAAGAGTACATGCGGCAACGCGGCGGCAGTTCGGGCTGCCGGAGCGGACGCCGAGGTCGGAGGAGGGGGTGGGCTGTGGGCGGTGTGCGAGGGGGTGTCGGATGGGAGAGGGGGAGGTGGGATATTGCGGAGTGCGGAGGGCTGTAGGAGGGGAGGTGGTGGGAGGTGACGCGGAGGGGGCGCGGTCCTCGTGGTATCTGGATCCGCTGCCGACGAATTGTGTGGCGAGCTGGGTTTGCCCGGCGGAGACGAGTGCTGGGTATCCCAAGTGGACCGATGTGCGGGGGCCGGAGTACGGTTATTACAACCTGGCGGTCTTCTATGAAGCATGCAACTTCAACTGCCTTTATTGCCAGAACTGGCATTTTCGACAGGTGCGGGATGACAGCAGGGCGCGGTCGGCGGAGGAACTAGCGGCCGCGGTGAACCCGCGGACGCGGTGCATCTGCCACTTCGGGGGCGACCCAGGGCCGCAGGTGGAACATGCGGTGGCGGCCTCGCGAGCGGCGCTGGCGAGGAGGCAAGGGATACTCCGGGTTTGCTGGGAGACGAACGGCGCGGTGGGGAGGCGGCCGCTGCGGGAGATGACCGAGGTGTCGCTCGACTCTGGCGGGTGTTTGAAGTTCGACCTGAAGGCCTGGGATGGCGGGATACACCGGGCGCTGACGGGGGCGGACAATGAGGCGACGCGGAGGAACTTCGCGTGGGTGGCGGAGCAGGCGCGGAGGCGGCCGGAGCCTCCGCTGTTGGTGGGGAGCACGCTGCTGGTACCCGGGTATGTGGATGAGGAAGAGGTGAGGGAGATTGCACGCTTCATTGTTTCGCTAAGCGAGGCCATCCCATACTCGCTGTTGGCCTTTCACCCGGACTACTATCTGCACGATCTTCCGGTGACCTCACGGGAGCAGGCGGAGCGCTGTGAGCGGGCGGCCCGGGAGGCAGGGCTGAAGAATGTACATATCGGGAATGTGCATCTGCTGGGGGCCGGGGAGTAGAGAAGGGAGAGGAGAAAAGACAGAGGCGGGCCTAGAGACGGAGGGGCGCCTCTACGGCCGGGCGCGGGAGAGCAGGAGGCGGCGCAGGAAGAAGGCGGCGGCGGCGGCGATGACAAAGAAAACGAGGCCGACGGCGAGGGCCGACCAGGGGAAGACGTTCTCACGCTCAGCGACGCCGAGGTTGATGAAGGCGGAGTTGTTGGCCTCCTTGGATTCGAGGATTTCGTTGAGGGGATCAACTGTGGCGATGATGAGGTGGGAGCCGCGGGCCGCGGTCCAGGTGAGGGACCAGACAGCGATCTTGTTGGAGGGAAGAAAGCCGGGCAGCTTCCATTCCGCAAAGGGTTTGTCGTCTATGGTGAGGGCGACGGGCACGGGAGGAAGAGGGACGTCGCCCAGGTTGCGGACCTCGATGGTCAGGGGGACGCGGTCTCCGGCACGGAGATCACTTCCCTGAGCAGTGATGCGGACGAGCTGTGCGTCTGGGAGGGCAAGAGCAGATCCTGCCCGGATGGGGGAGCGGGTCAAAGCAGATAGCGCGAGAACAGCCACCAGGCCTGCCCTGCTTGCCCTGAGCACAGTCGAACGGCTTACCCTGAGCGGAGCCGAAGGGAGCGTAGTCAAAGGGGCGGTGGAAGGCTTTGTCCGCATAGCGGGGAGGTAGTTTCCATCTGAGGCCTGATGTCTCCTACTATGTGTTGGGAGGCAACAGCGAGGAGGCGGGGTGGGATCCCCGGCCGGCAATTCTTTACACGGGGTGAGGCCGATGCTATAATCCGGCGCAGGGCCACTGCATATGCGGAGGCGAGCAGAACAGACCACCGTGGCTCGTCCGGTGAGCAAGGAGGGCGTGGGACTGCACACGGGGGAGAGGTGTGCCCTGACCTTGCTGCCCGCGGGGGGAAACGCGGGCATCGTTTTTGTGTGCAGCCCGGGCGAGGCGGAAGCTCCGCTGCCGGCGGAAGCTCCGCTGCCAGAGGTGCCGGCCACGGCCGAGCATGTGGTGGAGACGGATCGGGGGACCACGCTGGGAACACCAGGGGCTCGCGTGGGGGGTGTGGAGCATCTGATGGCCGCGCTCTACGGGATGGGGGTGGACAATGTGAGGGTGGAGGTGGAGGGGCCGGAGGTGCCGGCGTGTGATGGGAGCGCGAGGGAGTGGGTGGCACTGCTGCGGCAAGCGGGAAGGAGGCGGCTGGGCGTGGAGCGGGAGGTGCGCAGCCTAGGGGATGTGGTGTGGGTAGATGGGGGACCGGGAGCGGCATGGGCGATGGCGGCACCCGGGAGAGGCGGGCTGTCGCTAGTGGTGGGGGTGGAGTTCGAGGGCACGGTGGTGGAGAGGCAGATACTGTGGATGAGGCTGACACGGGGACGATTCATGAGGGAGCTGGCAGCGGCGCGGACGTTCGTGGAGACGAAGGATTTGGAGGGACTGCGGGCGCGAGGGCTAGCACTGGGCGGGGGGCAGGAGAACGCATTCGCCTTCGGGCCGGAGGGATACTCTGGGCCGCTGCGGTTCCCAGATGAGGTGGTGCGCCACAAGGCGCTAGACCTGGTGGGCGATGTCGCGCTATGTGGATGGAGGCTTGAGGGGCAGGTGGTGGCCCATCGCCCGAACCATCGGCTGAACGTGGCGCTGGCCCTGGCCTTGCGGGAGGCCTTCTCGCCACCAGCAGAGTGAAGGGGGAGGAGAGAGCGAGATGATGGATATCAAGCAGATCCAGGCCGTGCTGCAGCATCGGTATCCTTTCTTATTGGTGGATCGGATATTGGAGCTGGAGCCAGGCAAGCGCGCCGTGGGGATGAAGAACGTGACCATCAATGAGGCCTTCTTCAACGGGCATTTCCCAGGAAGTCCGATCATGCCCGGAGTGCTTATTGTGGAGGCGATGGCTCAGGTGGGTGGGATTCTATTGCTTGCCACCACTGGTAACGAGGGCAAGCTGGCCTATTTTGCAGGCATTGATAAGGTGCGGTTCCGAAGGCCGGTGGTGCCCGGCGATCAGTTGGTGACAGAGGTGACGATCCTGAAGCAGAAGGGCGACGTGGGGCGGGTGGTGGTGATGGGTAAGGTAGACGGCCACGTGGTGGCGGAGGGGGAGTATCTGTTTGTGCTGCGCCGGGAGCAGGGTGAGGGGGAGCAGGGCTCCGGAGCCCAGGAGGCGTGAGGTGGCGCGGGTTCACAGCACAGCGATCGTGGAAGAGGGTTGCGAGTTGGCCGAGGATGTGGAGGTCGGCCCATACACGGTCATCCGCGGGGGAACCATCGTCGGCCCGCGCACCGTGGTGGACGCCCATGTGTTGCTGGAGCACACGACGGTGGGGGCAGACTGCCAGCTGAGCTTCGGCGCCGCAATTGGAGGCTCGCCGCAGGACCAGAACTACCAGGGTGAGCCGACGCGGGTGGTGATCGGAGATCGGAACGTAATCAGAGAGTATGTGACGATTCACCGGGCGACGGGGGAGGGGAATGTGACCCGGGTGGGGGATGACAATATGCTGATGGCGGCCACGCATCTGGGACATAACTGCGAGGTGGGGAACAGGGTGATGCTGTCCACACTGTCGGGGATGAGCGGGCATACGATCATCGAGGATCAGGCGATCATCGGGGGGATGGTGGGATCACATCAACGCGTGAGGGTGGGGAGGCTGGCGATGGTGAGCGGCTACTCGAAGCTCAGCCAGGATGTGCCTCCATTCAGCCTGGTGGATGGGAAGCCGGCGCGGGTGGTGGGGCCGAACACGGTGGGCTTGAGGCGCGCGGGGATAGGGCTGGAGACGCGGCGGGCGCTGCAGCGGGCGTTTCGGCTGCTCTACCGGTCGGGGATCGCATGGCCGCGGGCGCTGGAGATGGTGAGAGAGCAACTGGGGAGTTTTCCGGAGGTGAGCTATCTGCTGGAGTTCCTCTATCGTACGCGCCACGGTCGGGTCGGGCGACAGCAGGAAGTCGCCAATCAGTAATGCCGGGAAGCGATGCTGTGAGGTGCCCGGAGGGAAGGGAAGGCGGAGGGTCGGGCGAGGAGGGTCGGCCCTCTGTTCTTCTGGTGGCTGGGGAAGCGTCGGGGGACTGGGCCGGGGCGCTGCTCGCGCAGGCCTTGCGCAAGCGAAGGGCTGACCTGGTGCTGAGAGGCATCGGGGGGCGGCGGATGGCGGCGGCCGGGGTGGAGCTCTTTGCGGACAGCTCCGACTGGGGAGCGATTGGAGTCTTCGAGGCGGCGGCGAAGGTTCCGAGGGCGTGCGGTGTGCTTCGGAAGACACGGGCTCACCTGGGCGCGGCGCGGCCGGACGCGCTAGTGCTGGTTGACTGCGGCGCGTTCAACATCCCCCTAGCGCGCTGGGCCCGGAAGGTGAGGCTGCGCACGTTGTACTATCTGCCTCCCGGGTCGTGGTCGCGACGGCTACGGAGTCCAGAGCTGCGAGAACTCGTGGACGTGATCGCCACTCCGTTCCGGTGGTCGCGGGACCTGCTGGCGGGGGGCCGGGCGAGGGTGGAATGGGTGGGGCACCCAGTGGTGGAAGCGGCGCGGCCGAAGCTGCCGGCCGCGGCAGCGTGGGGGCGGTATGGGCTGGACCCTGAGCATCCGGTGGTCGCGCTGGCTCCCGGGAGTCGGGAACAGGAGGTCCACTATCTGCTGCCGGTGCTCGCAGAGGCAGCAGCCCGGCTGGCCAGGGAATGGGAGGGAATCCAATTCGTCATGCCTGTGGCGGAGACGGTGGAGGAGAGACAGGTCAAGAGGGGATTCGAGAGAGCGGGGGTGAAGGCGAGGTTCCTGTCGGGGATGGAGTGCGATGCTCTTCAACTGGCTAGCGCGGCGGCGGTATGCTCGGGCACGGCGACGCTGGAGTTCGCGTGTCTGGGGGTGCCCATGGTGGTGGTCTACCGGGCGAGCAGGGCGACCACGCTGCAGTACCGGCTGGTGCGGGGGCTGATAGGGGGACAGCGGTGGGCGGCGATGCCCAATATCATCGCCGGCCGCGAGGTAGTGCGTGAGCTACTGGGTTCGGCGGCAAAGCCGGAGGCGGTCGCTAAAGAGGTCAGCGCGCTGCTGGCCGACGAGCCGCGCCGAGAGCGAATGCGCTCTGATTTGAGAGAGGTAGTGGCCGCGCTGGGGCCGCCAGGCGCTTCGGCGCGAACGGCGGAGCTGGTGTTGGAGATGATTCGGTGAGCAAGAGGTCAAACTGTAGGGCGAGGTCGGAGTTTACCCTGAGCGGAGGCGAAGGGCGCCCCGCCTTCTCTGAGGTGCGGCGGGCATCCGCCTTGGGCGGATACCGGCCCTACAGGCCACAGGCGATCCGAGGAGGGGGCTGGTGAGCGCGTTGGGTGAGACTCGGCCAGCAAGGCCCCGTGCGTTGGCGGTGCTGCGGAGGCTGGTGAGGGAGGCCCGCACAGGGCTCTGGTCAGCCTGGACGGCGCTTGGTTGTGTCGTCGGGGAGGTGGTGGTGGATACCGGGGTGATTCCGGTGCTGCTGGTGCTGGTGTTCGTGGCGATCATACCCTCGCCGGCGGCCTTGGGGGGGCAGGCGCCCGCCGCTTCCATGGACTGGATACAGCGGCTGGGCTGGGTCCACACAGGAACTGTGGCCGAACGTCTGGGGAGCTTGCTGCTCTTTGCTGGGCTGACACTGTTGGCCTGGCTGGTCAAGTGCGTGTTTGCATTTGGACGGAGCTATCTGACGGAGCGATTCGCGCAGGGCCTGATCCGGGAGCTCCGGGGCAGGCTGTACGAGCACCTGGTGCGGCAGTCGCTGGCCTTCCATCGGTCGCGAGAGACGGGGGATCTATTGTCACGGGTGAGCAATGATGTGGCCGTGTTGCAGCGGGTGCTGAGCACCGATCTGCTGGAGGCGGTGAGGGCTCCGGCGACGATCCTCATGGCAGTGGGGATGATGGCCTCGCTGGAATGGCGGCTTACTCTGCTCGCGCTGGCTTGTGTGCCGGCAGTTTCGCTGGTGATCGCACATTCCGGGGATCGGCTGAGGCGGCTGGCGTGGGAGGTGCAGAGCAGGCTGGGCAGGCTGAATGCGTACTTGCAGGAGCGCCTCAGCGGGATAGAGACGGTGCAGCTCTTCGGGATGGAGGGGCGGGAGGGGGAGCGGTTTCGGGGGATCAATGAGAGCAATTATCGGGCCAATCTCAGGGTGGCGAAGCTGGTGTCGGTGCTGGTTCCTGCGGTGGAGTTCATCGGCGCGGTGGGAATGTTGCTGCTGATCTATGTGGCCGGGTATCTGGCCATCAAGGGACTCTTGAGAGTGCCGACCCTGATCGCGTTCGCATACATCGGGCAGCGTCTGGGGAGCAAGCTGGGGCTGCTGGGCAAGATCTGGCTCTCGGGGCAGCAGGCGGCCGCGGCCGGGGATCGGCTCTTCGAGATCCTGGAGGCGAGAGAGGAGGTGCCGGAGGCTGCGGGGGCGCGGGAGCTGGGTCGGGTGGAGGGGCGGATTGGATTCCACCATGTGGAGTTTCGCTATCCTGTAGCTGTTGGGCAGGAGCTTGCCTCCTGCCACCGGGAGCCCCAGCCTGTGCTCCAGGACATAGAGGTGACCATCGAGCCCGGGCAGGTAGTGGCTCTGGTAGGGGCGAGTGGTGCGGGGAAGACCAGCCTGGTGAATCTGATCCCGCGGTTCTACGATCCGAGTGGGGGCTGGATCGAGATAGATGGCATTGATATCGCCACTGTGACGCTGCGAACGCTGCGATCCCAGATCGGGATCGTGCCTCAAGAGCCCATGCTATTCAGCAGCTCGATCAGGGAGAACATCTCCTACGGCCAGCCGGAGGCCAGCCTGGAGCAGGTGCGAGCCGCCGCGCGGGCGGCGAACGCGGAGGAGTTCATCGAGGCGTTGCCGCAGGGGTATGAGACACCGGTGGGCGAGCGAGCGATGAAGCTCTCCGGAGGAGAGCGACAGCGAATCGCCATCGCCCGGGCACTGCTGCGCGATCCGCGGGTACTGATTCTGGACGAGGCCACCAGCGCGCTGGATGCCGAGTCGGAGGCCCTGGTGCAAAATGCCCTGGAAAGATTGATGGAAGGCAGGACGACTTTGATCATCGCGCACCGGCTGTCCACGATTCAGCGGGCGGATCGGGTGCTGGTATTGGAGGAGGGGCGAATCGTGGAGGACGGCACCCATGCGCAGCTGTTCCGGCGCGGGGGCGCCTACCGGCGTCTGTATGAGGCCCAGCTTCGGCCGCCCCAGGAGGAGGCAGCGGGGGGACCATGACCGCAAGTAGCCCAGGGCTGGAGGCGAGACGGAGGCACCGAGGCTCGGCTCCCAGCGGGGCTGTGTGGCTGGCCCTGGAGCTTTTGGGGTATAACCTGGTGCTGGTGGGGTTGTTTCCAGTGATGGCGGTGTGGCTGGGGTGGCGCGGGCTGGTGAGGCAAAAGCCGATTGGGAACTGGAAGCATCGGCTTGGGCTGGTGCCCTATATGAAGCGAGGAAGCGTGCGGAGGGTCCGCTGCCAGCCGCGGATCTGGGTGCACGCGGTGTCGGCGGGGGAGGTGGCGGCGGCGGGGCCGGTGGTGGAGCGGCTGCGGGAGGCCTTTCCGAGAGCGGGGATCGCGGTCTCGATGCAGACCACGGCGGGAATGGCGGTGGCGAAGAATGCCTGCAAAGAGGCAGACGCGCTCTGCTATCTTCCGTTCGAGTGGCCGGCGTGTGTTGGTCTGGCGCTGTGGCGGATGCGGCCGGATCTGATGGTGGTGGTGGAGAAGGAGCTGTGGCCGAATCTGCTGGGCCTGGCGCGGCTCATGGGTGCGAAGGTATTGGTGGTCAACGGGCGGGTGTCTGACCGCATGATGAGGCGGGCGCGGTGGGGGGCGACCCTCGCCTGGGGGCCAGCGTTTGTGCGGTGGCTGTATCGGCTGCCGCACTTTCTCTGCGTGCAGTCGCACCAGGACGCGGCCCGCCTGCGGCAACTTGCCGTGCCCAGCGAGCGCATGGCAGTAACGGGCAATACCAAGGTAGACACTCTGGCCCAGCGGCATGAGGAGGCGGAGGCCAGGTTGGCGAGGGAGCTTGGGGTGGCTGGACAGGAGGTCTGGCTGGTGGCTGGCAGCACGCATGCGGGGGAAGAGGAGGCGGTGGTGGAGGCTTTCCGGCGCATCCGAGAGGCCGTGCCTTCGGCACGCCTGCTACTGGCGCCGAGGCATTTGGAGCGGGTGCCCGCGGTCTGCGCGATGGTGGCGGGGCGAGGGATGTCGGCGGCCCGCCGGAGCGAGGGCGAGGTGGAAGGACGAGAGGTGGTGGTGTTGGATACCATGGGTGAACTGCGCGCGGCCTATGGGCTTGCGGCAGCGGGATTCGTGGGGGGAACGCTGGTTCGCATCGGAGGGCACAATCTCCTGGAGCCGGTGGCGGTAGGGAGTGCGGTGCTGTTCGGGCCGTATACGGAGAACTGTGCGGATGTGGCCGATCTGGTGTTGAAGTCCGGGGTTGGGTTTCGGGTGAGCAGGGCCGAGCACCTGGCGGAGGAGTTCTTGCGCATTGTGAGGGATGGGGAGCTAAGGAAACGGATTGCTCTCCGCGCACGCGTGCTGATCAAGGGGCAGCGGGGTGCGGCGGCGCGGTGCGTGGGCGTAGCGCGGGCCCTGCTGGAAAAGGTGGTCAGCAAGTGAGCTCTCTCGGCGACAGCTGGCAGCGGACCTTTCGTGCGTGGGGGCGGATCGTGCGTGGCGAGGCGCGGGAGTTGTGGGGGCGCCTGGCCGGGGCGGCGCTCTGGGCGCTCTCGGTGGGATATGGGGCTGCGCTGGAGCTGCACCTGGCCGGCTATCGAGTGGGGATTGCACGGCGGAGGCGCCTGCGGGCACTGGTGATTAGCATCGGGAACCTGACCGTAGGCGGCACCGGGAAGACCACGGCCGCCATCGCGGTAGCGCGGTGGATGTCGGAGAGAGGGCAGCGGGTGGCGGTGCTGAGTCGGGGCTATGGGCGATCCGGACAGCGCAAGTCGGTGGTGGTTTCCGAGGGGTTCGGGCCGCTGGTGGACTGGAGGGAGGCGGGGGACGAGGCCTTCCTCATGGCGCGGGCCCTGCCCGAGGTGTTCGTGCTGGTGGGGAAGGATCGGCGCCTCACCGGACGCCGCGCGGTGGAGAAGCTGGGGGCGGAGGCGCTGGTGCTGGATGACGGATTCCAGTACCAGAGGTTGTACAAGGATGTGGAGGTGGTGCTGGTGGACGCGTTGGCCCCCTTCGGCTATGATTTCCTGGTGCCGCGCGGCCTGCTTCGGGAGCCGCCGCGGCATCTGGCGCGCGCCGACGCGGTATGGATCACACATTGCGACCTGGTGAGGGAGGGGGATGTGCGCGAGGTGAGGGACCGGGTGGAGCGGCTGGCGCCGGGAGCCCGGGTGTGGGAGACAACGCACGCTCCCGTGCGCCTGAGGCGACTCAACGACGAGGAGGAGATTGGGCCGGCAGGGGACCTTCCCCCAGGCAGGGGTTGCCCCCCGGAGGCCCTGCACGGGCGCAGGGTGTACGCGCTGTCAGGGGTGGGAAACCCGCTGGCCTTCGAGCGCACGCTGGAGAAGTTAGGAGCGATGCTGGAGGGAAGCGCTCGCTTTCCCGACCATCACGCCTATCGGGCGGAGGAGCTGCGGGAGCTGGCCGAGGGAGAGGCCGCGTCGGCGGAGTGGATGGTGACTACGGAGAAGGACGCGGTGCGGCTGCCGGCGGCACAAGTGGGAAAACCGATATGGACGCTCCAGGTGGAACTGGCAGGATGGGGTGAGGGGCCGAGTGGCAGCAGACCTTCCGCCCTATCGGAGGAGTTGGATTGGCTGCTGAGCGCAAAGGTGCCGCGGAGAACCCGCAGCTAGAGGTGAGCCGGATCTACGGCCCGGAGAGGCGTTCGGCGCTGTATGCCTGGCAGCGGCGGATGCAGACCCGGCTGGGGAACGCGCTGGTGCTGTGGATGGCGCGCCGCTACCATCGGCTGCCGGAGCGGGCAGGGCATCGGCTGGGGGCGGGGATCGGGACGGCGATGAGATGGATCTCGCCCCGGCACTGGCGGATCGTGATGGCCAACCTGCGGCTGGCCTTCGGAAACCAGCGGAGCGAGCAGGACCTGGCCGCAATCGGCAGGGCCTGCTATCGCCATCTGGGCAAGTGCTTGATGGAGTTTATCCGGCTGCCGGCGATGAGCGCGGAGGAGATCCGGCGGGTGACCGAGCTTCGGGGAAGAGAGCATCTCGATGAAGCGCTGGCGCGCGGGAGAGGCGTCATCCTGCTCACCGCACACTTGGGAAACTGGGAGATGGTGGGGGCGCGGATCGCCGCCGACGGATATCCGCTCAACGTGATCGCGCGGGCCCAGCGAGATGATCGGCTGACGGACTACATTCGCAGCACGCGCGAGGTGGCGGGGATGCGAGTCCTCCACCGGGAGGTGGCAGTGAGGAGGTCGCTGCTGGCGCTCCGGCAGAACGAACTGGTGGGGATGCTGTTGGACCAGAACGCGGGCGAGGACGGGGTGTTCGTGGAGTTCTTCGGACACCTGGCTTCCACGGCTCCCGGTGCGGCGGCCTTTGCGCTGCGCACCGAGGCCGCGGTGGTGCCCACTTTCGGATGGCGGAAGCAGGATGACAGACACATGATCGAGATCCGGGAGCCGGTGCCGCTGGTGAGGACAGGTGATCGGGAGAGAGACCTCCTGATGAACACCGCGCAGTACACCAAGATAATCGAGGAGGCGATTCGAGCACACCCGGAGCAGTGGTTCTGGCTGCACAAGCGCTGGAAGAGCCGGCCGCCGGCGAGGTGGAGCGAGTGAGAGGGATGCCAGGGGATCCGTCCAGCATTCTGCTGGTGAAGCTGAGTTCTATCGGAGATGTGGTGCAGTCACTGCCGGTGGCCGCGGCCTTGCGGAGGCGGTTCCCAGGGGCTTACCTCGCGTGGGCGGTGGGGCCGGCGGCGGCGGAGGTGGTGGCCGGGAATCCGCATGTGAGCGAAACCCTGGTGGTGGGAGGATCTGGAGGCAATGGAGACCGCCTCTGGCGGGTCCGGGCCGTGCCGCCGGTGAGCGCGCCGGCGCGGCTGCGGGAGGCCCTGCGAAGATACGGCTTCGAGCTCTCGCTCGATCTCCAGGGGCTGTTCAAGAGCGCGCTGATCGCCTATCTGAGCGGCGCGAGAGAACGGATAGGGTACCGCAATCTCCAGGAGGGGGCTTTTCTCTTGAACAACAAGAGGGTGGTGCCCGACCGGCGTGATGTGCACGCGGTGGAGGCCTATCTCGGCTTTGCGGCGGCCATGGGAGCGAGGGTGGAGCCGTTGGACTTCAGCATCGCAACTTCGGAGGCCGACCGGAGAAAGGCAGAGGAGCTACTGCGGAGGAGGGAGGATCTGGCGGCCCTCCTCCCCGGCGCGCGGTGGGAGTCGAAGCGCTGGCCTGCGCATCGGTTCGCGCTGCTGGCCGATGCCCTGCAAGAGAGTCTTGGGCTGACGAGCGTGGTGGTGGGAGGCGAGGGGGACAAGGAACTGGCGAGGGAGATCGCGGCGGCGGCGCGCAGGCCGATGCTGGACCTCACCGGCAGGACGACGCTGAAGCAGGCGGCGGAGGTGTTGCGACGCTGCCTTGTGACGGTGGGTAATGATACAGGACCTCTGTACATTTCGGCCGCGGTGGGGACGCCGACGGTGGCGATCTTCGGGCCCACAGATGCGGCGCGCCTGGGGCCCTATGGGGAGGGCCATGCGAAGGTGACGAGCGGCCTGCGATGCGCGCCCTGTCGCAGGCGGCGCTGCCGGCCGCTGAGGTGTATGGAGGCGATCGCGCCGGAAAGGGTGGTGGAGGCGGCGAGGAGGCTGCTGCGGGAGGCGAAGCCGGGAGGCAGAGGTGTCGGCGCGTGAGGGGGACCTGACTATTGCGCAGGTGCTGTCTTGGTTGAACTACGGGGGGGTGGAGAGCTATGCC
>Ga0315312_1001836_pt1 | contig 15651 bp, 16 predicted proteins | sample TDP7_MG_FD_203629 | JGI IMG/M metagenome (GOLD analysis project Ga0315312, IMG submission 203629) | Freshwater sediment microbial communities from Lake Towuti, South Sulawesi, Indonesia - TDP7 | ecosystem: Environmental > Aquatic > Freshwater > Lake > Sediment | place: Indonesia: South Sulawesi... | reverse complement strand
CGTAAGCGGGAGTCTGGCAATGAGTTTACTTTGCAACTGAAGAGTTCAAGGGGCGCGTAAAGAAAGTATGACCTTGATTTCCATTGGAGATGGAGATATCTCTACCTCTTACCTGATTTTAAAGAACTTAGGTAGAACCTAGGAACTAGATAGGTATGAAGAAACAGAAGAACGTGGAGCTCCCTGAGAAATTAGCGTGTGAATTTGAGCAGCGCTGCGCACGTCTCGGTTTGAAGCAGAAGGAAGCTGTGGAGAAGGCTCTTTCAGATTGGCTTAAGGCTACTTCAACTCAAGTTCCTCTGCCCACATACTTTCCCCATGAAACCAATGTAACTATCCTTCATCCTCAAAACGTCAATATCGCCGTCTTCCAGAAGGCTGAGCTCGTAGTGGCCAGAGAACAGCTGCAAAGGCTGCTGGGGATCCTTGAGAGAACCCAAGACGCTCAATTCAAACATGAAACTAAAGTTCAGTTAGCTCAAGCTCTCAAGAAGTTCGAGCCGATCTACAGGCAGACAAGGGACCCTGAGCTTGAAGCCTTGATCAGGAAAGTGGAGGAGACGCTTTAGTTCTTGGAAACTCTTATAGGTGATTTAGAATTTGAAATGTTTTTCTGTTCAGCTTTGCAATAGCTTCCCATCCGCGGCCAGCCTAATTACTCTTTCACACTGAGCGTTGGAGCCAAGTGTGTCTTCCACCTCAACGCCAAATTCTCTGGCGCTGACTTTTACCTTCTTGAATCCGGAACACACTCCTATTTTTGCCTCAGCGAGGATGCATTCTATGGTACCGCACTCTTCATCAGCTGTGGAGAATCTAGTCGACCTTTTCGCGCTTGCTGCGTTGAAACCAGGAAGCGTGTAGAAATCAACAGTCACTGCCTCAGACCCCTCGTCTATTGTACATCCATTAGAGCTGACAAAGGATACCTTAATCCAGAATTGGACCACTTTCCAATCAAAATAATTTAAGAAGTAACCGTAATCAGTGTACTCTACCGGACCATCGCTGGAGCTTGATTTCATCACCAGATCTGCAAAGCTATTCTTTACACCTCCGTTCTCCGCATCATGCCTGACTATAATCGTTAATGACGGTTTTTCAAAACGGGGTTTTTCTATGATGGTATGATACATAATGGGCTCGAATTTGGGTATGCCCTGCGGATCCACAGTAGCGAGCGTAGAAAATCTTTGTCCTTCCGCGGAAATCCATTTTATCTGCTTGAGGGTATCTCCGATCATTGCAGGCGCACTCCATCGTGGCTGGTTTGGATCAGGAAAACCTCTTGTAGTTAAGAAGTCTCTATATCCCTCTAGTTCTTGTGCTGGAACGACGGAATAATAGTCTTTCAGACGGCGTATGTATAGTGTAGAGTCCAACATTTCCAGAAATACGGTTTCCTGCATAATTCGATCGACAACTGAACCAATGTTATCTTCTCGAATTATTTCAGGGGGCATCACTTTCTCCAAATTCACTGGGAAGCCAGATTCTTTAACAAACCGCTCAACCAGTGACTCAAGGTCTGGGGTCGGTGTAGGCGTAGGAGTCGGCGTCGGCGTTGGAGCGGGTGTAGGAGTAGGTGTAGGAGAAGGTGTTGGAGTTGTAGGCGAAGGCTTCGTAACCTCATAGATACCGTAACCTGCAGCAGCAACCACCGCAACAACGATAACACCGCCAACGTACTTCACATAGCCTCGTCTAGAAACTTCGTGTCCAGTCAAAATATATCCCTACGTACTTGTACACATCATTAATCATATTGCTCTAGATGAAAAACCCAGCGCTTGAATCTGAGAAGTAGGTAAGCTTGGCTCTATCTCTTTCCTCGGCATTATGAGGAGAAGTTGTGCTGAGCTCTGAACTACAATCCTGTGACTCGACGAAATCCACATCTTGACATCTTTACCTCGGGCCTAACCTGGAAGTTCCCGCGTTGTATGCTCTGTTTCCATTCCCAGTAGGCTTTCCTCGGAGCCATGGAGAGATCTGACTGACGTTATGAAGCAGAAGCACCTTCGACGTTGGTCTCAACCCACTCTCCTTTTATCGAGAAACCTAGATTTCCATATCTCTCGTTGAGCCTGATTGCACAAATTCGAATCATAAGCGGCATGAATCGTGTCACTTCAAGCGCGTCCTTGTTGCTAAGCTGGGTGACACCGACTTGTCCTTTGCCTACGACAATGTGCGCACAACGATCACGGAGTTCGTGAATATAGTTTCTCAGAAGTCGCCTACTAACTCCCAGATCGCGATATTCATCTTGAAAGCGGTCGAGAAATCTGCTGAGTTCCGGGGTGAAAACGCCTTCGGATTTGAACTCCAACTCCAAGAGCTTGTACAAAGAGAGATATTGATATTGCAGAGGTACATGAGGATCTCTTGCATCAACCAGAAGTCTTAGTTTGCTACGAATTGAGTGAGTGGCGACGAATACGTTACGAATGTTGTTAAAGTCTGCTTTACCTTCGTTGAGTTGCTTTACAGATATGCCTGTACGCCTTGGCGTGCCTTCTTCTATGAAAGTCCACCAATTAAGATCCCAAATTCTTGCCCTGTTATCGTAGGTGATGCGTAGTACAGATAGCATGTGTTCCTTAAGCGATTGTACTATCGGCAAATCCTCTTCTGGAATTTTTTCTTCGACACAGTTTGGAACAGTAATTCTAAAGAATGTCACTCTGCTGTGGGTTTCATCCCCAAAAAGGGCGACTTCGAAGTCCTTCCCTCTCGCATTAACTGTGACTCGTGCTGCAGGTATACTCCTCTCATCATCATGATATTCTTCGAGTATTGGTTCAAGCGGATAATAGATATAACAGGTTTTCATAATCAATCAAGCCCCACTTGTTGGCTCACTATCTTAACAATGGAATAAACTTGTCGTTAAGAGAGCGCACGAACTTGTCGTTCTAGCCCTTACGCTCGAGAAAGTGTTCCAACGCCTAAACCTCAACGACTGCGAGAAAGAAGCAGTAGAAGCCCTACTCGCCCATTACAATCGCATAAAAGAAACCCTAAAAGTTAGAAGAACATTATAGAAAACACGCGCGAACTTCTAATCGATTGGAGGGATATGAAACGTGCAGTCTTCTAAATTCCACTTTCAAAAAATTGATTGGATCATATACTTTCCAAGCGTTGGAAATCAAGGCAGACCGTATGCAAAATATGGGGTGGCGTATAGGGATAGAAGAAAAGGTGTGACTCAACCAGGCTTCCGGACAAATTTGGAAGACGTTATGAAAAAACCGGAAATCGAGAAAAACTACCCTCACACGGTAGGTTACTTTATGAATTCTTCTGGAAGAGGAGAAAATTGGGTGCCAGAATATCTGAAAATTAGAAAGGTAAATGACTTGAATGAATTCTTCAGTTTACTCAGCGAGTTGAATGTATGAGGTCTCATGATTGATTACGCCAGAGAGCGACGACTCTTCTTCTCCAATTCACGTTTCGCCTCATGATAGTTCAGGGAGACATCGATCTCTTCGCTGTCGAGGCTGCTGTTCCAAGCCTTCTCGATGAGCAAAGCCAACTCGAAGACTCCGAGGCGAACTCGATCAAATTGTCTCTTCTGATAATCGAGGAACAAATCTTCAGATTGCCGAATACTCGGCACAAAACGAAAGAATGCCCTCACTCCCACGTGTTCTTTTCGGGATTGTAAGTTTTGAACCAACCCTGATTGCATTTTGTGCATAAGAAGATCATGTATGTCCAACTTCCGTAGGAAGAGCGGTAACGCAAGGCGGGCGAACATGTGGCCCCGTGGTGTCCACAATAGGGGCAGACTTCATTCTCTGACACAATATATGTGAGGTTAGAAGGCTCGGGTCTGAGGAGTGTACAGGTACAAAAGTCAGGGTCTTTAGCACAACCTTCGCAGACCCAACGGCGCAATGCTGGATCACCAAGACGTTCTCGAACTATAGATCGGTCACATTTCCAGCAAAAAATTGACATGTTTACTTTCTCCGGAATTGACTTCTAATTAGATGGTGAAGTGCCCAACTATTTAATCTCACTCCAATAGTTATCACAAATAGGGGGGCATAGAAAAATGACGGCAAGTTATCAGAGGTCTCTACACCTAAAACCGTCCTCACTATTCCCTCGTTTTAGACATGAAACCAAAGTTCAGTTAGCTCAAGCTCTCAAAAAATTCGAGCCGATCTATCGACAGACACGGAACCCTGAGCTTGAAGCCCTAATCAGAAAAGTGGAACAGACGCTTTGACCGTCTGTGAGGACTGCTGATATGAGTTTCCAGCCTAGAAGCCCCGAACTGCATTTTTCACAATCTAAGAGGAGGCCGGCAGCAGCTCCAGATTTCTTTGTATCCCATGAATTCTTGGAAACCTTTCTTCGGTAGTCTGCTGGGTTCCTTTCAATCTCTCTTTGACAAGTTCGTCTAATTCTGAAAGCAATTCTTTCTTTGATTCTATGCCACCGCAAAGAAATGCTGCAATACCTAAGCGCACAACGTTCTCTAGGTCGAAAGGATATGACAAATCTAGTTGCTCAGCCGTTTTCGCTCCGTGAACGATCTTGCTTCTCGATTCGTATGATTGATCGATGAGCTCCCACGTCTTCGCTGGATCCATTCCGTATACCACCTGCATTAGAGCAGCGAATCTTAGGCTGAGTTTGCGAGTTGCTTCGGCAGCGTGTTCCCCTAGCAATCCGTCGCAAGCCACGACTAAATCAATCAGTCTGTCCTCATGCCGTACCATGGCGCCTGAACGCGGATGACGTTGGAATCGATCTAAAGCTATACGTACTACGTTCCAGGCGCCGCTTTTCTTCGTGATCTTCCAAAATCTGGCGAACCGTTCCAGCTCGGGACTATCTACTAGAATGATTTTTTTGGAAATGTCCGAGAAACCCGGCTCTCTATAAGTGCTGGGGTCAAATTTCAAGTCTCGTTCGCCTAACGGAAGACGCTTCACGACTTGACAAAATCCAATATGCGGGCCCCAAAAGACCCTCATTGCACTCAAAATCGTCCTGAAGAGCACAAGTGATCGATCGGTCTCGTTCGCGTCGTTTGATTTGTCATAAAGCGACTTCTTGACCAAAACTATCTGACCTTGTGATCCTGTGACTTTTCGAACCTCCATGTAGACTTCCTCTTCAAGCTCAAGGATTGTTGATTCAAAGGCTGCTTGGCTTCCAAGCCCTTCTACCGCGGCCTCGACTCGCAGTGTATCGCGTCCGAAGCATACATCTATGAAACAGGGCAACAAGCTGTCGAATAGGTCGGTTCTGAATTCGATGTCGCTTGAATACCTGAATCCGCCTATATCTAAGAAAGGGCTGCCATATTCCTCAGCGAGCTCGCTCAACATGTTTCGGAGAAAGCCGAAAATCAGTTCTCTCGCTTTGTCAATGCCTATACTTCCGGATAGCAACTCTAAGAGCTTGGCAAGATCATCGCTACGATCGATCTCTTCGAGACCGTCAATATTGCCGGAGAGCATAGAGTCCCAAAATTCCAAAACTAGTTGCGATCTGTTTTTAGGGAAATCGTATCGTATCGTATAATCCGATAGAAATGCTTCCTCGCTGGATTGGTAAATATCGAACACCAAACGGCACAGACTTTCCATAGGCCCTCTGACACAATTCTGCAAGTCCTTTGGAAGTTTCACTTCAGTTTCTTCATCTCGTTCAGTCGGCAACGTCTCTCAAGGTAGGAATCGCCATAAGCAAAGTAATAAACGTGTTCTATTAGAACCGCTTACTACCTCAACCCACTTTTTTTCTGATTTGTTCTAAAGATTCGATAAGGTCGAAATGCTCAACAAGAACTTCGAATTGAGTCGGCGGGTCATATCTTTTCACAGCCCGTTTCAGCCTCTCTTCTAGATCTGGAAACAGCTCGTCAATAACACATAGATATCCTGAAACCTCTATTTCTTCCTCGCTTTTGAAGCCCTTAAGCAGCTTGATGAGTTTCTCGGTATTGCTCAGGTAATAGTCAATCGCTTGCTTTGAAGGACCTGCACTATGCAGTCTTTCTAGGTGGCTGATATTCTCATTTAGCCATTTTCTCAGTTCCTCTTTTCCCGTGTTTTCTATTTTCTCTCCTTTGTCAAATCTTGAGATAAGAATCCAAGACGGAATAAAGCCAAAAGAAAGAGGTGTGAACTTTATCTCACTAATCAAACAAGGGTCAAAAGACTCGTCCGTTACGACGATGTCGGGTATTATATGCTCTCTCGCAATTGGCCTTCCATAAATCTCTAGTTCTTCATGCCAGCGCTCTACTCTAATCGGGACTGGGAGATTCATGTGAACATCCCCTAATGAAGTGGGTAGCTTGTTAAGCAACTTGCTGGCAAGATGCAATTGAACATCCGCCTCACAGCAATAGATAGGGGCTACACTTTTCTCAGAGTACTCATCAGTCAACTCATTCCAAGAAGCCTTAAATCTCAATTATTCTCTGACGGTTTAACTTCTCGACTTCCATCTTCCCTACCCTTGGTTATTCTAATCTTTCAATGCTAGAACGTGTCATGTCTTCTTATAAAGCACGTTGGAGTAATCCAATACTTGGCAACGGGAGAGATTGAAAAATATGAAGCAAAGTGAACGTCTGGCAAGACTTATTTTGCAAGATTTGGGATTTGAAAATGTCAAAAAGATGAAGGGTTTCGGCCGATCGGACTTTAAGGCAAACCGACGTGAAGACCAATGCACTATTGAGGTAAAAAGTGTAAGAAAGGGGGAAATAACAAAGGACGATGCTCGATCCACCGCCACGCTAAAGAGACATCAAATATCGAGAATGGCTGAAGAAAAGCACGAGAGTAACATCCGACCCTTCGTGCTGTATTTGGACAGTAAACAATACTTTTTGTTTGAGCTAATCGACGCAGGCGTGCTAACGTGAAGTATGTCCAGTCCGAGTGTAGACGCTTGCGCCGTCGCTAAGACCTTTTCTGCGCTGTTTCAACTGAGTTTCCTCTCATAGTTAGCCATTTGTCGAGTTTCTCAGGGTTTGATATGTAGTTCGGGTCCGGTACGATCGAGTGGACCAGCCTCTCGGCCTGTTCTATGCACTTGCAGCATTCATTCGTCAAGAAGCGTCTCTTAGCTGGACCGTGAACGCATACCTCACAATCCTTCCCGAGGCGTCTCAGAAGATCGTCCAGAACATAAACCCTGACTTCACCCAAACCGAACATGAGCTCCAAACCGACGGCAGCTAACTTGAATCAAAGAGATCGTTGAAAGTATCGCTCGGAAATCTTCAGCTATTCAACCGAGCAGCTTGACGAGTAGAGCTGGCATGACGTCTTTGAATACGGACCCGGCGACGACATAGAAGTTTCTTCTTGGTTCTATGCCTTTCATATGTTTCTTCCATACTCGCCTTGGAGTCTCCGTTATCACAATGATGGCCTTAATGTTCTTGGCGTTTGAGTATTCTTTTATTTCTCTCTCGAACTTTCTGTAAGCGCTACTAGTTATGTTGTGGCCGATCTCCGATTCAACGATCACACCTATGCCACTGACGGAGTTTTTGATAATGATGTCTGGACCCTGTTCGCCGCCGAGATGGCGCTGCTCTATCCTATATCCAAGCGACTCCGCTATAGCGCAGACCTCATAGATAGGATAGTCGTGTAGGGTGCTCTCACTCTCGTTCAGTCTTGTAGACAATAGAAACGCCCTTCTCCCGGTGAATGTTCGTCTATGTGCTGATTTATGAGCTTCGACCGCGACCTCCTGTCACCGTATGGCAGCAATGCTTACTCTATCAGACCCATGTCATCAAGCTTGAAGTGTCCTAGCCGATCGGAATTCGATAAGTCACGACAAAATAGTTGTGTATCTGATTAGCTGTTGTCACCAGTCTGCCCAACTTCTGCTGAGAAAGAAGTCTGTCGCACTCCAGTCTGAGGTGTCCCCTAAGTTCTCTCTTCCGACTTCGATAGGCGTATGCTCTTCTTCCGAACTCTGCTTGAAACCATCTATAGTCACTCGCAACGATCTCCGCATATTTATACAGGTCCGGATGATTAGGCCAAGTGTTGCACAGCCATTTCAAGAGATTCTCTATGTGCAGCTCATCATAACTGCTTGTTGACCTCTCAAGCGCTTCGTGCCTTGAGGTCTCCGTCTCGTCGGCATGCCAGCCGAATGCTGTTATGACGTCTTTAAGAAGCTTTAGGGTAACACGCTTTGTAACTTTTCTTTCTCGAGTGCTCAACTTCTCATATGCCTTATTCAGACCGACAATTACATCATTAAACTTCTCAACATCCATAACTACTGAACGTATCCTTTCATACTTTGCATAATCCTCGTGCGGAGCCACTACTATGAAGGCGTTCTTGTTGTATCTCAAGTACTTAGCCAATATGTACCTGCCATTACACGGTGCGGTCTCATAGTTGAGTCTCTTTAGAAGGCTCACCGTGCCTTGAAATGCTGATGGTGGTTCAATCTCAAAAAGCCTAGTCTGCTTAAACCTGCTGCCGACCTCCTTGAGAGATCCTGCTTCCCCATGACCCGGACAATGTTCCTGGAGATCTCGCGACAATAAAAATAGCCTCTAAACTATCTAAGCATACTAGGTCAATTTCCTGACTTCTATTTCCCACTCTTGAATCTAAATTCTTTTTCTCTATTATCTCGGTATGATTGAGTTCTAATTTGAGGTATTGGTCCAAGTCAAACGCGGTAGATTAGCCCTGTCTGGAATAAGAGTCGCTTAAGCAAAAAGAAAGAAGCGCTTGCTATGCACCGCAAGCGCATTTGGTAAATCGCGTGGTCGGAATAACGAAGCCATCTTCGCGTATGTACACTCTCTTCACAACATATCCAAGGCCGAAGCATTGTGAGCATTTTAGGTCTTTCTTCGTCGGTGTATCAACGAATTCTGAATCAATCTTCATATCTCTAATTTTATCAAAACTGTTGAGGAGTTCTTCTGCAATGTCGGAAATCGAAGCGAAACCATGCTCTTCGAGCAGCTTTGAGAGGGACACCCCGTTTCCTTTTTGGAACAGAGCGCTTGCATCTTTATGCAGCTGAACAAGCTGTCTAGCTCTTTGATAGACATAGTCTACGCCAGCTTCATCTGACAAACTTGCCTCACCACTCAGCGCCACTATTCCCAGAGAGCTTCTCTGAAATACTGAGCTAATGCCTTTATCATTTTCTGGCTCGTCGATTGAGCGAGATGATGCCCTTCATCTATAGTTTTGCTCCAAAATTGGTCGTTAATCTCTGCGCCAAGCCTTTCACTCGTCTTCTTGAACATTTCCTTTAGTACTAGCTTCATCTTGTCCTTATTGATAGCCCCGGCTTCCTCACACTTGTCGTAAACTTCGGAAAATACCATATGTAGTGAATAAGCGCCCGTCGTCTTCTGTATAGTATACTCTTCAGGATTCTCAAAGGCAATGGGAAAGATCTCCTTAAGAGCTGTCCAGTAGTCGCCAAGAAGTTTGGCCAGTTTGTCGGGATCTCTCTGAAGCACATGTTTCTCTTTGAGTATATAATGAATCGAATCTGACAATGGTCTCTGCCTGATGACTTCTCCAGGCTGCTTTCTAGGTTCGTCTGGAAGCTGAATTCTTTCATACCAAGGCGAATTCTCGTCCTTCATCAGTCGATCTACGACCGCGATAGCTGCCGCTCCCAATGCATCTCTTTCACCTTCTCGCGCCATGACCTCTGCTAGGCCTATCTTGGATGCCATTCTGAAGATGTGCCTCTGGGCAAGATCCGTCGGGACAGACTTCGCTCGGGAGTTTACTATGTGAAACTGCAACATCTCATCATACGTGTCGTTTAATGTGAAAAGAGAAACGATTATAGGAAAGTCTCCAAAACCTGAGTCGTTCTCAATAGCTGCTTTTAGCCCCTCGACTCTATGTTGTCCGTCTATGATCCAAAGAGGTAGAGAGCTGTCGGGTATTGTTACTTCGCAGAGTTCTCTCTTCGCGTCAATTCTTTTGATCGGCTTCACGTTTATTTTGCCTCGTACGTTGGCCAAAACTGAAGTAGGAAACGTCCCTATGTCTTTGGTCAGGTAACTTTGTATTTCTCTCAGTCTAGATTGCCTCAGTGGCCTTTGATAGCCGGACTGATCGTTTCGACTCCACCAACCTACCCGATAGTTATTCAAAAGATCCGAGGCCCTAACAGCAGAAACGTAGATATCATGGTCTTTCTGCCTTATTTTGATCGCATCTAGGCTCAACGTCATATTTACCACCTGCCCAACTGAACCTATTCGGGCGTAGAAAACAGCGCCACAGGGCTTTGTCTAACCTGTTTCTGAACAAACTGGAGGCACGGTTCGGAACCCACCTTCGCTCCCCTCATAGAGCACGTCTTCTCCGGCCTATAAATATTTTGGCCTTATAATTTCTAGGCCAAAAATGAAACGCTTTTCGCCTGGACGGCCTTATCATTCCAGAGTTCAATCTTCTCCATAAGTTATTGAAAAGTACCCGAGGAATTTGATCTTTTCCAAATCTTCTATTGCTGAAAGCCTGTTAGACGTGCTTGTCCAAGACTTAGATCCCTAAACCTACGTTCGATAAGCTCTCGCAGCTCTCTACCTGCTTCATCAAAAATCCCAAGAAGCTCTTGGTAGGTCCCTCGTCCACCGATGAAATCCCAAAAGTCTCTTCCAACAAGCAAATCCTCGCCCACCTTCAAGTAGCTCAAAGGAATCGGCCATCTATACATCTCTGGCTCGTAGGGATTATAGTTCATGCAAACCAAGGTCTTGACCGGTCTGTTTCGAAGAGAAATGATCTTTAGCATTTGTCTTTTTGCTTCTTCAGATTCACCCTTGTTTGGTTTTGAGGTTTTCATTTGCAAGTAGATTTCCTCTCCGTCGGGCTTTTGAAGGAAGAGATCTGCGATCTGCTCCGTTTCTATTCCCTCGCCTCCTGAAACGTCGAGGACCTCTCTTGCTTCTTCCGCGATATTCGGGTAGCGTTTTCTAGGATCGCGTGACCTTCTCCCGAGATCATCGATTATATCTTCGATAACCGCTTGCGCGCGAGCTGACAGAATGCCCACTACTCTGTGTTGAGGCCGCACCACTGGAAAATGGTCTTCGGCAATAAGCCTCGCCATCTTCTCGAAAAGAGCCGTTCCAATGGCACCGCTACATGAGTGAAAAAATGATGCCGTCCGGATTCTCTCTTGAGAAAACAATGTTTCGTGAAACGGTCTGGCCAGTCCCTCTAACTCTGTCTCCCGAAGTTTGGTGCGTATGCTGTTTACGATGAGTCTCTTTATCGAAGCTCTCTTCTCTGGAGAAAGTGGCATGGCCTAAACATAAGAGAAGACTAACATATACAGTTTGATGAAGATGCCAATGTAGTGTGCATGTCGCAACATAGCGTATTATCTGAAAAAGAACGAGAATAGCTCCTGAAAGATAACGGTTCTGACGAGAGATTGGATGGATACTTCAGTAACCACAAGTTTCAGTTATGCAGCGTATGTCATTTTAAATATGTTCTCAGAGTAAGGACGCTTGTCCCTTTCTGTGCGGTTCGACACTGGCCGTTCGTATGCTTCTAGAATCTTCAGTCCGCTTTTCTCTGCAATCTCTGGATACAGACTGAGTTTATCGTTAGCGACTATGAAGATCAGTGCGGAAGGCCTAAAGTATATCTGCAGATTTCTAAATACGCGACTGATATCTTCTACGTACTGCTTTTGAGCTTCCTCAGTCTTTCCTTTCGATTTTGGCCCTATCTCCAGCTCATCGCGCCTTCTTATACCGAACAGCTCGTAGGCGTATCTGTGCTGTTCATGATAGTCAATCTGGCCTACATATGGAGGAGATGTAAAAACCCCATCAGGCATATGTTCGGACAACCAATGCTTATCTATGTGATCCTCCAATCGAATATTCCTTGAATCGCCGAGTATGATCTCGACTCGACTGTTAGTTCTCAGCTTCGAAAACTCTCTAATTCTCCGAATTGTGTCAGTGCTATAGAACTTCAGTTTACCGATTGCTGTACCAATAGGAGAACAGGTCCTCTTATGTTTGTAACACCAATATGGTCCTCTCACCGGCTTCTCCGCACTTGCCAAGTCATAATGAGGCACAAGACGGCAGGATCGAGCGGTTCTACTTAGAATCACCTTCAACACATCTTGATATTGATACTGAGGAATAAGACTTCTATAGTAGAGTAGTTCTTTCAACGTTCTCTCCGCAAACCATGTCTTCAAGTAGTCGCTTTGTGTATCCAACTCATGAAGGCTATCTGAAATCAGTGTCAGTTGACGATGTTTTGACGCAAGGTTTTCGCTAAATATACCTGTGCGATTGAATGCATCCTTTATTTCCCTCTCCAAGAGATTCAAGTCATACTTAGCTGTCTTAACTTTTGAAATGAGGTAGTTAAATTCTGAGATCTCTATACCGATTGAATTCATTCCCATCTCATTTGCTTGGACAAGCGTCGTCCCGCTACCAACAAACGGGTCGATTATTGTGTCCCCTGCTTTAAAGTGACGTTCAAGAAAATACTCGACAAGTTGGGGAATGAATTTTCCAAGGTATGGGTGTAGCCTGTGCACATGCTTCGTGCGCTCTCTCTCTGGAACCCTAAAGAAGGCGAGCTCATCAGCTAGGGTTCTAATCTTCAAGGCCTTTTTTTGTAGTTCAAGTTTGTGGTTCCATCTTTCGAGATATCCGAGAAGCTCGCTCCTTTTCACTCGAAGTCTTCCGGACTCTACTTTTTCAGCACGTTCTCCTCTCTCATTGTACTTGTTTATCCTCTTATACTGAATGAGATATGATATGTTGCTCACTGTTTTTCCAGTGAGCGCGGCCGCTTCCTTCAGCGTTAGGTACTCCTTTTCTCTGGCGGTCATCTGGGTTCACTTGGTAACCAAGTTACTTAGTGCGCCAAGATAATTAAAACTTTCCCTGCTTGTTCTTTTGATGTTCCGTAACAAGTAGCGATATCACATCGTCAAAACTAAGCCTTTCGTTCTTGTTCTTCTCGAGCTCATGAAGAATCTTGAGGAGCATGCGGTAGTTCTCGTTCTGTATCTTGATCACCTTAGCCAAGGCAGTCTTCTCCAAAGTAACTTGGTATACCGTCAATATTAGGCGAATTGGCAACTAATTCATATGTCTTTCGAAAGCTTGCAAGTCATGATTCAAGTACTCTCCCCCGCCCTCCATGACTTGTTCTTAGGGCAAACCAAAATGATTTCATATACCGGAGCGACAAGTTATCTACTGCGTCGTGAATTTATGGACATAATCCTCAAGGCCCTCCAAACTTCTGTTCGACATTTGGAGATCATCGACGAGATCTTTCGGAGTGAAGAGTACCCTGACAAGAAGTTGTACATAGATTTCAGCGATAGAATACGTGCGTTGAATGACTCTCAAGGCTTCAAGAAATTCACAGACGAATTGTATGTTGGGGGAAAGAAAGGGGAGGGCGAAAAAGCATACGGGCGACAAATGATCCTCAGCGATGTGTTTGAATATATTATCAACGGGCGCGGATATTATTACGCGCAGTGGAACACGAAAAGAAAAGCTGTCTTCATTGAACTCGTATTGAACCTGTTGAACCAGCTTATACTATGGGATTCTCTAACTGTGAATCATGAAATTAGATCTAAGGTTCTCAAACGGCTAAGAGAACAAATTGGAATGGAGTTTTTCAAGGAAGAGGAAATGGAGAAGCGGCATTCAGCACTCCAACTTTACGCTGGCGACATCGGCTTTGATACGGCTGATAAAACCCTTCCTAGAGAAGTTACGAAAGTGATGGGATACGAAGGTAACGATGCTCAAGAAACAGAAAAGATACGATACCGGCTGGACGAGTATTTCGATTCTATTCTTCCCAAAACAGCGGGAGGACTGTGGGGAGAGCTCATCGTGTACCTCTACCTTCTAAGGTTGAATCTAGGATACGTGTTACCTTTGCTTCTTAATCAACGGATTCTAGCTGGTGGAGATAGCCTACCCCTGAAACCTCCCGACTTCCTTGTTATCAGAGAAGACGGCAGTCTGATAGGCGTGGAAGTTGGAGGAGGCAAGGAGATGCATTCAGGAAGATTCTCTTCAAAAGTCAAGTGCCAAATGGTTACAGTTGAGAATCCCAGAGTCCCTCCACGATGTCCGATATGCGGCAAGAAAACTCTATTCTGCCCCAAGATAATAAAGGACTATGCAGACATTGAAAACAATCCTTTGCTTTCGGTCAAACACGGTATACTGTGTGCCCATGAATGCGATCTGTACAAGTACGAAGAAGTGATCGAAGGGAAGTGTCCATACACTTTATATCGAGGCCCGGTGAGTCAGAGAGTCGAGGCAAAACAGGAAATCAAGTATGGAACTTACTACCACTATCACTACAGCTGTATTTTGAGCGTCAACGATAAAGAAGCACTTGCGACTGTCGCAAGACGCAAGAAGCGTTTTGAGCGAAAACTCGGGACCTCAGTGGAGGAAAAAGCTAGGATAAATGTGCTTAAGATCAACTATCCGTATGTTGACGGCCTTGAAACGTTTGACAAGAACATTCTTAAAGAAAACATCGTATGCTACGGGAGATTTCCCAATGGGAAGAACTGCAAATTCTGCAATTACACAATCCAATGTGAGAAACTGAGTAGGATCAATGAGCTACTAAAAGATATAGAAGGTCCGAGGAAAGAGGAGGCGGAAAAGGAAATCCGGAACCTGTTACCGCAGTGAGATAGCATCTATTACCTGAGATTTTCTCCCCGCAACTATGTTCTTATTCTACTCTCTTGCTCTTCCTAATTGTAGTCGATGACGACTTTGGCTTCCCTGTATTCCTCTGTTTCACGACGAGGTATTCTTCTGACTCGTAACCACATTTTCTGCACTTGGAAAGAGGTTCGATAAATGATCCACATCTAGGGCAAAAAGTGATGTGCCTGCCTCTAGACTTTGGAGTGCCCCTTTCGGCTCTGCCGTACACCGCTTCCGCATATTTCTTATTAAGTTCCTTCGATCTAACTAGGCTCATTTTCCCTGTCAAAATTGAGTATGATCTCACAGCATCTAAAGCTTGCTGAACAAAAGACGACACGACTTCGAGTCAACGGTCAAAGTGCAAGTGCTTTCTTTTCTTCTTCTTGCTGACCTTAGAGTTTCCCTCCGCAGACAGGACAGATCTCACCCACAGCCTTCTTCTCCTCCTCCGTCAAATACGCCAGTTTCCTGAAGCCAGCTCGAAGCAGGCTGCGGATAAAATCGCTACTACTGCAGCCGCGGGCATCAGATATCTTCTCCAGAAGGGAGAGAACTCGTTTCGAAAGGCGAATGCTGAAGCTTTCGGTCAAATCATTCAGATTATTCTCGACCATGCACTTCACGACGCGAGTGGAGATATGCTAGCATTCTGCCCTCGAAACGCTTCGCTCAGCCTTATATTAAGTCCAATCGGCTTTAAAGCTTGAACGCTGTAGACGCAGCTTGCGTGATGCCAGCGATTCGATCCCGGGCCTAGCGTATAGGAGGATCTTCTCACGGCAAAGAATCGTCTAGGTAGATCATATAGAGGAAGAAAAAGGCTTCAACAGCTCAAACGTCAAGAGCTGGAGGAGATCTTCGATAACGCTTTCCTCGACCGTGAACAC
>Ga0315312_1001835_pt1 | contig 15655 bp, 13 predicted proteins | sample TDP7_MG_FD_203629 | JGI IMG/M metagenome (GOLD analysis project Ga0315312, IMG submission 203629) | Freshwater sediment microbial communities from Lake Towuti, South Sulawesi, Indonesia - TDP7 | ecosystem: Environmental > Aquatic > Freshwater > Lake > Sediment | place: Indonesia: South Sulawesi... | reverse complement strand
GGTTACTTCTGGTTTTTTGTATTGTTGGCCATAAGGATGTTGGGTGGTTTTCTGTTTGTTCATTACGACGACGAAGTAATCAAGCTATTCGGTTTATTTGATGCTGTCGGCTGGCTGGCCGGATTGCATTTCCTATGCATGTTCGCCTTTCTAGCGACGTGGTTGGCACTGGCGATAACGCTCATATTATAGTATAAATTTTCTCCCTTACTTTAGTAGTAGCTTGGCCTTAGTGACCCTTGCCTTTTTCCATTGTCAGCTGCTTGTTTACATGCGAAGGTCATAATCTCGAAAGGCTATATATTGAGCCGGGTACGTGGCCTTACGCCCAATGGATTTCGAGGGACTGATAAGGGCGCTGCCCAAGGTCGAGCAACATGTCCACATCGTCGGTTCGATTAGGCCCGAGACGTTGCTCTGGCTTGTCGAAGAAGGTGGCATGAAGAGGCCTTTTGAGACCGTAGAGGATGTCCGGCGTTTCTATCAGTATCGCGATTTCCCGCACTTCATCTCGACCTATAGCACCTTGGTAGATTGCATAACGAAGGAGGGGCAGTTCGAACGCATCGCCTATGAAATGTTGGAGCGCGACGCCCACTGCAATGTCCGATATGTGGAAGCGAGCTTCTCTGCCCCCGACCATGTCCTGAAAGGCCTCGATTATGGCCGCGTGCTTGATGCCATAAATAGCGGCGTTCAACACGCACGTCGAGATTTCGGCATCCTCTGCAACTTAAGGATCGATCTGGTCCGCAACTATGGCCCCGAAGTCGGAATGGACGTGCTGGACTGGATTGAGGGCAAGGGCGATAATATCGTCTCAGTGGACATCGGCGGGAGCGAGGAGGCTTTCCCGCCCAAGCCATATGCGCCCGTATTCCGTAGGGCGAGGGGGATCGGGTTGCACTTGGTTGCCCATGAGGGGGAGGTGGCTGGGGCTGAGAGCATTTGGGAAGCGGTGAGGGATCTTGGCGTCGAGCGCATAGGGCATGGGCTTTCGGCGCGCACGGACCCCAGATTAATGGACCACCTTAAGGAACGCGGCATCGCCATCGAGGCATGCCCCTCTAGCAATGTAAAGACGGGCGCGATCCCCTCGCTGGAGAGTCATCCGATAAGGATGTTCTTTGACCGGGGACCCCTCGTGACTGCGAATACGGATGACCCCGCCATGTTCGACACGGACATGGATAATGAGTACCTACAGCTTCATAGAAGGTTGAACTTCAAAATCGAGGAACTCCTCAGGCTCAGCCTCAACGCCATCAACTCCTCCTTCCTCCCCGAGGATGAGAGGATCGAAATGCGGGAGTCCTTCGTCAATGAGTACCAACACCTACTGGAACGTGTTTGATTGAGGGACATGGGTTTGTCGAAAAGGCTCATCGAATAGGTCGCCTAAGTCAGCGGGATTTAGAGGTAGCGGCCTATCCCCTCAGGATTTCCGAGGCGACCGCGAAATCCTCGACCGCCTCGCTCTCTGAACCAACGCCGATCATGCAGAAATCCATCCCAAGTTCTCTGTATACGTATTCCAGGGCCTCCCTGGGACCTATCCTGCCTCCGGCTAGTGGCTTGATGGCGATGATGGGCCTCCCAGATCCCCGCAAGGCCACCAACGCCCCATTCATCGTTGGGAACATCATGATCCCGAGTTTATTTACCGGCGTGACATATCCTTCGAACTTTACACCCGATTCCTCGAGTAACGGAATGGTCGAACCGGCATGATGCGTACCTAGGAGGACCCCATGGCCGTAGTCATCGCGTATGTGGTCGACCAGGGATCGCAGGAGATCGACCCTCCCCGTCATCGTTAGGAAGTCGGTCTCCGATCCAAGCTCTAGAAATAATACTTTGAAGCCGCTCAGGATGGATATGGCCCCATCGATTTCGGCCATATCGATCTGGAGAACCCTTATCTCATCGCGGCCATAGGATTTGGATTTCTGTAGTGCTTCCTTGAATCGTTGACTCCAGCCGACCCTGCACCCCAAGATCGGATCTTCCAGATATCTCCTCGCCAATTCGTCAGTTGTGCGCTTCTCGATCTCGTAATACGTCATCCACCTCCTGTATGCGTCTACCTGTCTCCGCCCAATCGACAAAGGTATCTGGACGCAGGGGATTAGGGCGATTTCCGTCTCGGTGATCCGCTCGGCCTCCTTTATGGCCTTTAGGAACAGCCCTCCTAACCCCTCGCCGCTGCCCATCATGCCGGCCGCCGCGACGGTCAGGCCATATCTCTCGACCGACAATCTCAGGATCTCAATGCTGTTCCTTATGTCGGAGAATCTAGTCGCATACTCCTTGTTCCTCTCAGGGCCCTGATACGATTCCCCCACGAATGGGAGGTGGCCCAAGATGAGCCGCGGAACGACCACGCCTCCCATCATCATCTTCGGGAATTTGCACGCGGCTGCGTAGTCTCTCATGCCCTTCATTGAGTTCGACTTATGGAAGATCGCAATATAATATTTAAACGATTGAGGGGGACGGGCAGCCCGGTATGTGTCTAGCTGCTCCTCAGATTCAGTATGTCCGCTATGTTCGCCTTGGCGTGAATCCTAGGCAGGATCTTTCCCGCGGTTGATGTGAACAGAGTGGTTACGCCCGGCCCGTGGCCTGCCAACACGCAGTCCGTGTGCACGACTATGCCGACCGAGGTGGCGCCTTTTTTGTAGATTCGGCCGAATGAGTGGTCTGCATCCTCTATTAAGATGAAGTCGCCAAGCCTCAAGTCCTCGAGCCCATACTTGCCCTTCATGTCCTCATCGAACAGCTGGATGTCGTAATCCCCCGTGTAGGTTTGAGAGGCGCCGAGGCCCGAGCCCATTACGGCGGCTGGCACGGTGTGCGTCACGGGTATCTCGAGCTTGTCCCCCCGGGCATCCACCTTCATGGCATCCATGAGGCCCGGATCGAGGTTCATGACTATGATCTCTGGGAAGTCCGTCAACTTGAGGCCAACCCCGAAGGCCTTGATCATTATCTTGTCGCCTATGATGAGCCTCTCCATGACCTGGGGGCTGAAATCGACCAAGATATGTTCAATCCCGCCGTGCTTCCCGGTTACGACGCCCTCCTCACCCTTGGCGTCTCCAGACGCCACCACGGCCTTGTTCCCGACGCATGAGAGGAGGTTGAGGGCGGCGTTGGCCCCCCCCGGGGATCTGTCGTCCTTCTCCTTGTTCTCCAGGCTCACACCTGGCTCGACATGGTCGGCTTCGAAGCCGGCAGCGAGGTCGCCGACCCTGACGTTGTAGGTTATGCCGCCTACGCCCGGAAGCATTACGGGTCTCCCGTCGGCCGTCACCGTGTAGGATTGCCTCGATATTGGGCTGCACACCTCACCGATCACCGAGATCTTCACCAATCTCCCCATATTCGTCCTAATCATTCCAATCGCCGTGGATTATCCGAGTGGTCTATTAACACCTATGGTGAAGGGGTAATATGAAGCGGAATAGCTTTTTATTTTCGTGAATTTTGCATTCCGACACATTGAGGAAGCAGAGCGCGGGAATCGTGGGCGCGACTGGCGTCGTCGGCCAGCAGTTCGTAGTGGCACTGCAGGACCACCCCTGGTTCGAGATTAAACGCCTCGCGGCGTCCGAGAGGTCGGCCAACCAGAGGTATGGCGCTGCCCTGAGGGATCCGAAGACGGGGGCCATGAGGTGGTATTGCGAGCAACTCCCGAAGGGGAAGGTTCTGGAGCTAGAGGTCGAGGACGCGTCTCAGCTCGACAGCTCGGATCTGGACATAATCTTCTCGGGCGTGGATTCGGATGTGGCCCTGAAGCTCGAGCCAAGCTATGCCAAGACGACGCCCGTCATAAGCACGGCCGCGGCCTTCAGGTACGAGGAGGATACGCCGATCCTCATCCCCGGCGTGAATGACCAACACATTGAGCTGATAAGGGAGCAGCAGAGGAGGAGGAATTGGAAGGGCTTCATAGCCCCGATGGCTAATTGCACTACGATTGGACTTGTGATATCGCTGAAACCGATAGACGACTCCTTCGGCATCGAGAGGGTCATAATGACGTCGATGCAGGCCGTCTCTGGCGCTGGGAGGGCGTCGGGCGTTTTGACGCTCGACATAATGGACAACGTGATCCCATTCATCCCGAAGGAGGAGGAGAAGGTCCAGAGGGAGAGCGTTAAGATCCTCGGCAGATGCTCCGGCGGCAAGGTGGTTCCTGCCGACATGAGGGTCAGTTGCACGTGCACGCGGGTCAATGTGAGGGACGGCCACACGGAGTCGGTCTCCGTCTCAACTAGGAGGGAATGCAGCATCGAGGGCGTAAAGGAGGCCATGGGGAGATTCAACCGGGGAGCGAGGAAGGCTGGACTCCCATCTTCGCCCGATGAGATGATAGTCTTCGCCGATGATCCGTACAGGCCGCAGCCTAGGTTGGATAGGGACAACTACGGCGGGATGGCGACGACCGTGGGGAGGATGCGGAAGGACGAGGCCCTGGATAGGGGGATCAAGTATTTGCTAGTGAGCCACAACACCAGGATGGGTGCCTCGAAGGGGGCCGTGTTGTTGGCGGAGCTGCTCGTTAAGAGGGGCATCGTCTAGGGGACTGGGTTCAAACTCCACGAAAGGTAACGCAATGCCCTAGCCGGCGACCCCGGTCCTCCTGAGCACCTTGCCGGCGAGCTTCCTTTGATGCCGTCCCTCCTCTACGACGATTTCTCCGTTAACCATGACGTATTCGATCCCTCTTGGGAAAGCATTGGGTTGTTCGTATGTGGCCGTGTCCTGAATCCCATCCGCATCGAAGACGACGACATCGGCCCAGAAACCCTCCTTCAACATCCCGCGATCCATGAGGCCGAGCTTCGTCGCCGGCATGAGGGCCATCTTCCTGACTGCTTCCTCCAGGCTCAATAGCCCCTCCTCTCGCACGTAGCGGGAGAGCACCCTCGGACAGGTCCCATAGGCCCTGGGGTGGGCCCTCCCCTTTGAGATGTCGATCGAATCGGTGCCAATCATGCCCCTCGGATGCTTCAGCGCCTTACGGACGTCGTCCTCGCACATGGAGAAGATGATCATCGACGCTTCGCCTCCCTCCTCCTCTAGGAGTGTCAGCAGGGCTGACACCGCGTCCATGCCCCTAAGCCTCGAGGCCTCAAGTAGGCTCCTACCCTCCAGGGGCTTGTTCCCCTCACTCCTGCAGTGGGCGATCAGTATGCCCTCGCCTCCATCGGCCATGAGATCCCGGGTCAGATCCGAAAAGCCACTCCTGACCTCGGCGTCTATCTTCTCCCTAGTAGGCAAGTCCCTCAGCCTCTCGATCAATTTCCCCATGCCCCCCTCAAGGGTCCAGGCTGGGAGCAGAGTCGTCATCGTCGTCATCCCAGCGGTGTAGGGATATGCATCGAACGTGATCTCGATGCCCCTGCCACCAGCGTCGTCGATCGTCCCCAGGGCATCTGCGACCATCCCCCAATTGCCCCTCCCCGAGGCCTTCATGTGAGATATCTCTACCGGGATGCGCGCCCCTTCGCCTATGGAGATGGCCTCATCCACGGAGCTGAGCAATTCCCTGCCTTCGCCGCGAATGTGCGACGAGTAGATCCCACCGTGTGCCGAGGCCACCTTGCACAATTCGACGATCTCCTCGGTCGTGGCGTAGATGCCGGGGACGTATATCAGCCCCGAGGACAATCCAAAAGCCCCCTCACCCATGCACCTGGCGACGATCCCCTTCATCTCCTCCAGCTCCTGTGAAGACGGCGCCCTCTCCACGAATCCCATCACCGCGGTTCTGATCGTGTTGTGGCCCACGAGGGCGACCACGTTAACGGCTACGCCCCCCTTCCCCAGCCGATCGAGGTAGTCGCCAAATCCGACCCAATCCCAACTCAACCCCCCCTCGCAGAGGAAGTCGACGTAACTCCTGAGCAGATCCAGCCTTCCTGGGTTGATCGGGGCGGCGGACATACCGCAATTGCCCACGACCTCCGTTGTGATACCCTGCATCAGCTTGCCCTCGGCCCATGGCTTCGCTGGCAGGACGAAATCCGAGTGGGAGTGCATGTCGATGAAGCCGGGAGATAGGACCAGCCCATCGGCATCGAGTACCGTCTTAGCGGCCTGCGGCTCAATTACCCCTATTTTCGCTATCTTGCCGCCTTTGACCCCGATATCGGCCCGGAAGGGTTTGTGGCCAGAGCCGTCTGCTATGAGACCCCTCCTTATCGAGACATCATACAAACGCCATCACGTGGGCAATGGAGTCCATGCTGCAGAGATTTGGTTCCTCACTTATCGTAACAACATATCGATTCCTAGTCAATATCCTTCGCACTGTCTTTAGGCTTCGATCACCCATTTTAAACTACTTACACTTTCATGCTCGACTCGCATGTGTGGCTTATTCTGACCTTGGACTTCAATAAGCGGAAGCTGGAACCACAATGAGATCAGCGGTACAAGGAACCTTGGTCACTTCGATGACAGGGGAAAAAGGGACGAAAACCACCTTTACATTCGCTTATATTATGAGGGTGTGGATTTCATTTGGATGATACGGGCTCTCGCACAATTCTATAGAGTCGGCTCAATCGGTCCTCAGTTCCCTGGTCTGGATGGAAGCGCCGTGCCAGTTGTGATACCAGATATCGCCCGTGTACGCGTTGATGCTCAGCATTCCATATATCTTGCCATCCTTTACGATGTCGATGGTAAAATAACCAAAGAATTCACGCACGTCCCCCACTTTTGCTCCGGCTAGGTAAGTGTCGAGATATCCCTGAGCATGGGCCTTGGCCTGATCGGCGGAGATGGTTGAGGCTCCGGGCGTATAACCAAACAGGCTACTTCCCATCATGCCGTACTTCGTGTTCCACATCATGTTCGGACCCGGTTCGGGGCGAATGCCCGCGTAGCCCCACCCGGTGTTGACCTTATCGATTAGCATCTCGAACGCCCCCATGCCGGTGCTCTTCTCATAGTAGATGACGTAGAAGTTGTACTGGTATTCCTCGATCTCGTCTATGGCGAGGTTCTTGTTATTTAGGGCATTTAGATAATCGTTGGCGATCTTCACGGCCCGGTCCATAGTGATAATACCGCCACTGATGGGATTCCACGCGAGGAACGCTAGGTAGGAGATGAGGAATAGGCCGGCAAACCCACCGACTATGAGGGGGGCGCCTAGGGTTTTACCTCTGCCATTCATTTCTTCAGCTCCTCCTTCATCCGCAGGTAATCCTCTCTGGTGATCTCTCCCTTCGCATACCTCTCATTGAGGGCCTCGATCGCTCTGCCCTGGGGGGGCGCAACCGATTCCCTAGCTTTGGAGCCGCTGAAGAAAAGATATGCCCCGTATGCTATTACCCCGATCAGCACCAGCCACAAGAGGATCGGAGGGCCCCAACGGTAACCCATCATCCCTGGGCCCATACGCCAACCCCTGTAGCCGTCCATGAAGCCTAAGGGAATCATCGATATGAACATCAGCGTGGCTATGATCAGCACTACAGCGATCACGAGGACGACTTTCTCTCCATCGGACATTAATTCTTCACCGAGTATATTTCGCGATGGAGCTGCACAATATAATGCCTATTAGTATTCGTAACTTATTGGTAGATTGACTTGATCATTTTATAAATCCACATGCGAGGAATGTCAGTTATGGCCAATAAATCATCGCGCCTTATTGCCATTTTAGATATCCGCCAAGTGAAATGACTTACAACAGAGGGGGCCTGTGAAAGGCCAGACAGGGATATATAGTAAATACCATATTCAAATACTGGCCATTCTGAGCCCTTTTGATTAAGTGGCGGTTAAGCTCCTTCTAGTGTAGTCATACCAGGTCTGCTTCAGTCAGAACTTGACCTTAATCCTTAAGCGCCTCGAAGATGAGGTTCCTCACCCGCTCCACGGGAGCTACGATGTTGAGGATGTACGGTGGGGCGATCTGGAAGAGCTTCTTGAACAACTCGCCCCTCCTCCTGTCCTTCCTCTCGCCGAATGTGGTCAGGTAATTGTTATACCACTTCTCGGGGGCGCGGCTGAGAAAATCGACGGCCTCGTCCGGCCCGATGGATCTCAGGATCATGCTGTCCTTCGGATCCCTCTTCAGGAGGAAGCAGGTGTGGATGCGGATCTCGTCGACGACCTTCTCGGGTTTCAGGATTCGCCTGGGATCGACCATGACGCGCGGCTCGCTTGGCAGGAACTTCTCCCTCGGATCGTCGGTCCTGACGTTCTCCAGTTCGCACTGCCTGAAGACTGGCTCCAACCAAGGATAGTTCTCCATCGCGTTGGTCCTCATGTAGAACCAACGTTCGCTCGCGTGGCCCATCGCCTTGTCGCTCCCGAAGTGGACGAAGATCCAGTCATCCTGGTGGAATTCGCCCTTCGGGTGCTCCATGCCGGGGCCGTAGCTGTGCGTCGTCTTCCCGGCATTCGTCGGCCCGATCAGGAGGTACCCTTTGCCATCTATCGACGCGCTTGCGCCGTGGACGCTGAGCACGCCGAACTGGTCCTCGAAGATGTCGGCAGCTATGGACAGGGTGCCGGGCTTCACCTCCCCGTAGTAGTCGTTGTTGAGGACGATCAGGGTCTTCGTCTCCGGATTGTAGGCGGCCCCGGCATTGATGTCAGGCTTGATGACGTCCCTCTCAAACATCCTCTCAGCCGGGATCTTCCCGCCGTCGTCGATTGCATAGACTTGCCCGTGCGGGATCCTGGAAGGGTCCGTCGTCCACCAGTTTAAATTGTAGAAGAGCTTGATGTGAGGCATGTTGGTGCACAGCCTTATGTGTATGCCATCGAGTGAGGCATCGACCGTATCGGTTGCGAGCTTCTGGCAATACTCCACGAGTTCATCCCTCCTCTGGATCGATACGTTCATTGTTCCATCGTATGGCCTGATCCTTCCGGGATACTTCGTTATGTGGTAGGGCATTTCTTATGGATGCCCTTTCAATGGCAGCTTATTTGCATTTCCCGAATGGCATCGCAGAGTGAAATGTTCGGGAGAACGCCAGCGCGAGTTGTTGAGCGGATGGTCGCCTAACCGAGCGAACCCCTGAACCTGCCCAAGTCCAGGATGAGCTTCCCGAGATTTGCGGAGACCGACCCACCCAGATAGTCAGAGACCTCGCCGGGCGCGATCTGAATCGCGAACTTCTCGGGGGTCGTCCTCTTCCCGGCCTCGAAGTCCTTAAGGTGGGATATCGCGACCTTGACGAGGATTGCGTATCTGTTATCGAGTTCCTGAAATGGGATCATGGACTTCAGGTTCTCGATGCTCCCAGCAATCCTCTTCGTTACCAGGAAATCCCGCCCATAATATTTGGTCGCTTTCTCGATGTCGCTCAGCAGGGATGGATTTACTTCGTTGAGCAGGGAGTTGAGCCACTCTTGCCCTTGCGACTCTCGGATCTCCTTAAGGGCATTGCCGGTTCCGATCAATTCGGGCGGAAGGCCACACGTATAGAGCGCGGCTGTGAATTTGATCACCCTGGGCAGTTTCTTGAATCTATCCATGTCAAGCTGTTCTACGACTTGGGCGAGGTTCTTATCTGGAAAGCAGGACGCGAGGCTTTGGATGTCCCTCAGCTCCCTGTAGTAGGCCACCTCCTCAGAGCCCAAGATCCTCTCCCTCTGGTCCGGCACGAATTGGGCGATCGCCCGCACCCTGTCCGCTATTTCCGAAACCTCCTGGAGGTAGTTCTTGGCGAAGATCATTATCGAAGTCACTATCTTCTCCCTCTCCCCCGAGCTGAGCTCGGGCGCCTCCTTGGCGGGCGACGACTTGATCTTCTCGTTGAGCTCCATCGTCTTTTCAGCTCCGTGATCGTACCTCATTCCGGACTGGATCGTGTATGTCCTCGTGCCCCTGTACTCCTCGAGGAAGTTCGTCGCATTCTCCAGGCAAATGTGCCCCCTGAATGGAAGGGCTCCTCCACCGAGTATGGGATGCACATCGACGCCCGTATCGGCTTTGACTTTCCCACAATCCGACAACGCGACTTTACAGGACAGGGCCGCAGCCGGATGGCCGTACAGGAGGGCCGTCTCAGACGCGCCCAAGAATATCCTCATGTAGTCCTTGACCCCGGCCGCGGATATGTAGTTAGTTAGGATGCGGTGCGTCGAGAGCAGCTCACTGATGCCCTCGAAGAGCGGTATTATCTTGAGCCTCTTGTCACGGCGGGATATGCCGAGTTCCCTCTCCAGTATGGAGAAGAGGCCGTTTGCCCTCTCCTCGCACCTGATTAGATCCTCTGTCGTCTTGGTCATGGCCTGTACTATTTCGAGGATCCCCTGCTCGCCGTGCAGGTTGATCGAGTGGTAGATCCCCTCCATAACGGCGAAGAGCGTCATGAACTGCCTGAACGGTTCCTCGGCGAAGTCGCTGATCATCCTGGGGGTTATGAAGACATCTCTGCCCGGCACCGCCTTCTCCTTGGAAAGCCGGAGGACGATCTGCCCTATCTGGTGGTAGGGCGTGAGCTTCCCCATGTAGTCTACCATGTATTCATCGCAACCGAGGCCCTCCTTTGCCCCCTTCAATGAGTGGGCGGCCTCTTCGACCTCATCCCTGATCGGGACGAACTTCGTCGCCGAATCCGGGTGCTGCGTCGCCATCGTCATCGGGATCTTGCGCATGATCTCACCCGAGCATCTCCTCGAACGAGTGCATTATGATCGGAACCTCCCATTTATTTCCTCGCCTTCCCCTCGAACGGCTCGTTGACGGCATTCAGGGGCTCCTCCCCCCTTAGGGCCCGGAGGACATTCTCGGCGCAGAATTCCATGCCGGCCTCGAAGAAGTCGCGCGTCCAAGAGGCTTGATGAAGCGACAGCTGGGCGTTCTCGAGCCCGAGGATCTCGTTGTCCGGGTCGATGGGTTCTTTGCCCCAGACGTCTATGACGGCATATCTGATGAGCTTCTGGCTGAGGGCCATGTGCAGCGCGGCCTCGTTCACAACCGGTCCCCTCGACGTGTTTATGAGGGTCGAGGAGCGCTTCATCTGCCTGAACTCCTCCTCGCCGATCAAGCCCCTCGTCTCGTTCGTGAGCGGCACGTGAATGGTAACGATGTCCGACTCCTTGAGCAGCTCGCGCAGGCTAACGATTTCGACGCCCTTCTCGAGCGCGTCCTTCGAGTCGACATATGGGTCATAGGCGAGTATCTTGGCCCTGAATGGGCCGAGGAGCCTGGCCACCTCTCGTCCGATCTTGCCGAAACCGACGATCCCCACGGTCTTCCCGCTCAGCCTCTCACCTACGAGGGACGGCCTCGCTGCCCACGCGGCCCTTCTGGCGGCCGAGTCCAACATGATGAATCCCCTTAAGGACGATACCATTGCGCCAACGGCATACTCCGCGACGTCGAGGGAGTTTATGCCGGGTATGTTGCAGACGTAGATGCCCTTCTTGGTGCATCCATCTATGGCTATCGTGTTGACTCCGACGCCGAACTTCTGCACAATTTTGAGGTTGTCCGCCCCGAGGAGTGACCTCTCGGTGAGGAAGGAATCGGCCACGATTATGGCATCGAGGCCGTTCAGCTTTTCAGCGGGTATGTCCTCATAGAAGGACGGTGATACCCCGACCTCGGCGTGGGGAGTCAGCTTATCGACAGCTACGTCAGTGCACGGTATCGGCTCCGCGATCCAGACCCTTGCCTTCTTCATCTCTGCTCGCTCGGTGTTTCAGGCCAAGTATTGAGCCTTACTCAAGGGCAAAGCCCATTAGGATTGGGGCGTGCGCTTTGTCGAGGTCCGACAGGATGAGCGTCTGGGCTGGTGAGGACGTGGCAAAGTATGTGAGGGGAGCGCGCAAGATCAATCCAGGGGGCGTCGAGTTGGCGCCGATTCAGGTCGTGAGGCTCCCGAGGAGGCCGATATTCCTCCACGGCGATAAGAGGGGTTACTTAACGGATGGGGCTGTCCTCGATCACGAGAAGGCCAAGACCAGGTGCAAGGCCGACGGGAAGGGCTACTATCACTTGAGGCCGATGACGTTGTACGAGCTCAGGTTTCCGAGGATCGAAGTCCCCCTTACTGCCACAGGCTTCTGCTTCCCGAGGTCAACGCTGAACAGGCTCGGGATCATCAAGCTTCAGACGGCCGTCTTGGATAGCGGCTACGTGGGCGAGTTCGTGCAAACCCTACTGGCCCTTTCGCCGGTCTCGTTTCACAAGGACGAGGCTCTGGTGCAGCTGGTCTACATGCAGAATATGAAGCGAGCAAGGGCCGGATACGCCGGCCGTTATCAGGGGGAGAGGGCGATCTAGCGCGATAATTCGCCCATTACGACTGGATGGCATCGTCGCGCTGGAAATGCCTTTAAGGGGGGCACTTTGGGGCTCTGAAGACACAGAGGTCGGCGACGCCCTGGATCATGAGGAGAATGCACGCCTTCGGATTCGTGATGGGACTTCTGGCCATCCTGTCACTGTACATCCTCGTCATCTCTGTCGTGCATAATCCCGAGATATCTAATCTGCCATATTATACCTTGAGAACTTTGGCGAGGATCTCGGCTACATACCTGATCGCCCTTGTGACGGGGCTCTTCTTCGGCCTGCTCGCCACGACGAAGACCGGCTCGATGATATTGATTCCTCTCTTCGACGTGCTGCAGTCCATCCCAATCCTAGGTTACTTTCCAGCCGCGATAATCTTCTTCATCTCCGCCTTCAATGGAGCGGAGATCGGACTCGAACTGGCTGCCATGTTGTTGCTATACACTTCCATGGAGTGGGCCATATTCTTCGGGGTCGTGGGAGCCGTGAAGAACATCCCAACCAACATAGTGGAGGCCGCAAAGTCATTCGACCTCAAGGGTTATGGCTACATCAGGCACGTCGTGCTCCCGGCCATAGTCCCCTCCCTAATCTCGGGGAGCACGCTCGCATGGGGGGATGGGTGGTTCTTCATGATCGCTGCGGAGTACATCACTTACGGCGGAAAGAACTATTCCCTTCCAGGCCTGGGCTCGTATCTCGCGAAGGCCGCATATGTATACGGGGACACGAACCTCGCCATAGTACTGCTGATCATCATCACAATTCTTGTGGTTTACATCAACTTCCTGACTTGGCATAGGCTGACGGAGAAGGCGGGTTCGGGGACATACAAGCCCATCTTAAGGACTGGCTGGCCGAAGGGTCTTGCATTATCTGGAATCAGGAGGTTCACACACGTGCCTCACATCCCAAGGATTCACCTCTCCTTCGGCATCAGACACGCCATTCTCTCAACCCCAAGGAGGGGGATCTATTCCAGGTTAGAGAAGGGCATGGCAGTCGTGACCGTAATCGCCCTGATTTTCTTCGTGGCGACGGTTGCCAAGCCCGGCATACCAAGTCTCGATGAAATCAGAGGATCGCTATTGATCCCCGAGATGGCGAATCTGCCATTTTATACGGCCTGTACCCTAACCAGGCTTACCGTCGCCTACTTCATCTCCCTCGGCATAGCATTGAGCATGGGGATACTGGCTGCGGAGAAGAAGGGCTTCGCCATGATCTTCTACCCGATCTACGACATCGGGCAATCGGTACCTATATTGGCCCTCTTCCCGATCCTGTTCGTTTCATTGAGCCAAATCTTCGGTGGCATCCTTGGATTGGAGATCACCTCATTGACGATGCTCGTGGCCGACATGATCTGGTATCTATTCCTGAACATAGTCACAGCGGTGAAGACCATCCCCGATGAGATAAGGGAGGTCTCGCAGCTCATCGGCATGAAGGGATTGCAGAGGGTACGCCACGTGGTCCTCCCGGCGATACGCCCGGCCGTGGTCACGGGGAGTATGCTCTCGTGGGCGACTGGGTGGAACACCGTGATATTCTCCGAATATATGTCATATGGCCCGAAGGTCCTGTGGTTGCCAGGACTCGGTTCCTTCCTGGATAAAACAGCTCTACAGGAGGGCAACACGATACTTCTCGGTTTTCTGCTCCTAATCATGACCGCCCTTGTCATAGCCCTCGACAGGCTCATCTGGCGAAGGCTCCTGAGGAAAGCCGAAAGGTACGCCGTGGAGGTGATGTAGCGTGAAGGTCCTTGAAGTTAGGAGCCTTCGCAAGGTCTTTCCCGGTGAGAGGTCGATAATCGCCCTCGAGGACGTCTCATTCGAGGTTGGCAAAGACGAGTTCCTCTGCATCGTTGGACCTTCGGGATGCGGTAAATCGACGCTCCTCAGGATGGTAGCTGGCATAGAGAGCGCGAACGGCGGGGAGATTCTATTCCTCGGGAAACCCATAAGCGGACCGAATGAGAAGATAACGATGATCTTCCAGCACTTCGGCCTGTTGCCATGGAAGACGGCGCTCGAGAACGTACGGCTCCCCCTCGAGGTGCACGGGATCCCGAATGAGGAGGCGAGGAAGATAGCGATAGATTACCTTGGTAAAGTGGGGCTGGGGGACTTCTTGGACACATATCCGCACGATCTCTCGGGCGGGATGAAGCAGAGGGTCGGCATAGCAAGGGCGCTCGCCATGAGACCCGAAATATTGCTCATGGACGAGCCATTCTCTTCCCTTGATGAATTGACTGCCAGTACCCTCAGGAGGGAGGTCCTGAGGATTTGGGCGGACTCCAATCTCCCCACCGATACCTTCCTCATGGTAAGTCATAACGTGTCGGAGGCCGTATTCATGGCCGATAGGGTCCTCATAATGTCCCCTAGGCCCGGAAAGGTTGTGGAGGTCGTGAAGGTCGACATCCCGAGGCCAAGGACGGAACACGCCCGCGATCCGAAGTTCTTTGACACCGTGGAGTACATAATTCGAGTAATAGAGAAAGCCTGTGGGGGCAAGTTGCCGGGTTGCGAGATAAATGACGGGATAGGTTGATGAATCCACTAGAGCGAGTCCTGCAATGTTCGAATGATGCGCAAGACCTGGCTCATTGATAGGGCCGCTATTTTCGCATCTTCGATGCTGGATTCGAGGTTCAGTGCTTCCACGATCCTCCTGGCCTCCAATTTAGCTATAGGTTGGTTGCGTGATTTGTGGGCATCGATTATGGCTGTTCGCAGTGCGTTCTTCGCCTTCTTGTCCCTCTGGATCAGAACATGCCTGATTATCATCGCCATCGTGTCATTCGTTTCGTATGGCATTAGTTTGAGCAATGCGCACTTGAAGCCCGGGGATGGGAAGAATGCATCAGGCTCTATGACTTTCACTACCTCAATGTCGAAGAAAGCCGAGGTTAACAACGACAGCTTGCTAGCCTTCGGATCACTAGGTCTTGCGGCGATCGTCTGCGCAAATGACATCGGCACTATGAGGGCCCCCAACTTGAATTCCGAGGGAGCCAATTTCTGAAGGAGGCCCTCACAGATCGAGAAAGGTAAATTCGAGACGATTTTATCGAAAGGTGGGAGACTGATTTCGAGGACGTTGTCGAATATCATCTCGACGTTTCGTCTTCCTCGGAATTTAGCACGCAAGATGGATGCGAACTGGGGGTATTTCTCAATGGCATAGACGTACTTGGCGATCTTCGCTATCGATTCAGTTATGTTGCCCGCGCCCGACCCAATCTCGAGAACTACATCGTCCCTGCCAACCTCCGCGAGGGCCACCATCTCGGAGATAAGATCTGGATCCACTATATGCTGCTGATCCAATTCAGTCCTAAGGGTGATTCGATAC
>Ga0315312_1001834_pt1 | contig 15656 bp, 13 predicted proteins | sample TDP7_MG_FD_203629 | JGI IMG/M metagenome (GOLD analysis project Ga0315312, IMG submission 203629) | Freshwater sediment microbial communities from Lake Towuti, South Sulawesi, Indonesia - TDP7 | ecosystem: Environmental > Aquatic > Freshwater > Lake > Sediment | place: Indonesia: South Sulawesi... | reverse complement strand
TTCCACAAAACGACCACTTCTTGGTGGTTTTCTTTTATCTGTAACTACAATCTTGAAAGACGGCTGATTTTTTTTACCAACTCTAAATAATCTGATGACTAACATATTTTTACCAGCCCTTTGTTTCCAGGGCGTTTTTGGCTGCTGATATCTCAGCCTCTTGTTTTGAGGAGCCTTCGCCTTTGGCGACTAATTCTTGATTAAGAAAAACTCCAATGATAAAGTGTTTAGCGTGGTCTGGCCCCCATTCTTCCAAAACCTTGTAAGTCGGGGTAATCCCTACTCTCTCTTGGGCTTCTTCTTGAAAACGGGATTTAGCGTCTTTAAAAAGCTGGGCCTCAATAATATGGGGTAATTCTTTTAACAAATTCTTTTTTATAAAATCCTGACAAGCTGAATATCCTTGGTCAAGATAAATTGAGCCGATTAGGGCTTCGAAAGTATTGGCTAAAATATATTGCCTGGCCTTCCCTAATTCTTTTTCTTCTCCTCGGGAAAGTAAAAGAAAATCATTGAAGCCGAGATTTTGAGCAATTTGATACAACATTTTAGCATTAACCAGAGAGGCCCGCCAATTGGTTAACTCTCCTTCTGGTTTTTTAGGATATTTTTGATAAAGATATTCAGTAACAACTAATTCCAAAACGGCATCGCCCAAAAACTCTAACCTTTCATTATGCTCTAAATGAAATTTTGGGTTTTCATTCAAATATGAACGGTGACAAAACGCCTGTATAAGTAAATCTTTGTTTTTGAATTTAAGATTTAGTTTCTTTTCTAATGGTGAAAAATCTTTCACAAGTTGACTACAGCTTACAGACTACGGACTACCGCTTTCAGTTTTAGCCGTAGACTGTAGTCTGTAGACTATAAGCTATTTCTTTTCTATTTCTTTAAAGACCGTTCCCAATACTCCATTGATAAACTTACCCGAGCTCTCTCCCCCAAAGGTCTTGGCTAATTCAATGGCTTCATTTATAGCCACTTTTGGCGGAACCTCCTCTTTCTTTGCATATAATAATTCATAAAGTCCGATTCTTAAAACATTTCTGTCGATAATGGTTATTTGTTCTATTGGCCATTCAGGAGCTGCCTTTTCAATAATTTTATCAATTTGAGGCAAATATTTAATCACTCCGTTAATCAATTGCCAGACAAAACTCTCATCTTCCAGGCCTGGTCCAAATTCCTTAATATTTTTTTCAATAATCTTTTTTAAGTTTTCCGGTTTTTTACCATAAAAATCCCATTCATAGAGGGATTGCATAACGATTGACCTTGAAAGATGACGCGAAGACATAGTTATTTTCTTGAAAGTTCTTCCATTGTTAAGGGTTTTCTTTCCCTTCCTTCTTTCTCTTTGGCTTTCATTTCCTTTTCCCTCTTTTTTCTTTCTTTTTTAGTTAATTTTTCTAAAACATTAATTACTTCCCGACCTTTGTAATAGCCGCAATTCTGGCAAACAGTATGGGGTAAAACTGGGTAGTTACATTTTGGACAACGAGAAAGTAAGGGCTTTTTAATAAAAAAATGCATCCTTCTCTTGTTTCTTCTTGATTTAGTATGACGTTGTTTGGGGACTGCCATAATGAATTAATTTTAGCATATATTATCTTAATTTACAAGCTTTAACTGGCGAAAATGATTTTCGATGAATTTTACAGGGCCCATATTTTTTTAACATTTTTAAATGATATTTGGTGGGATAGCCTTTATGAAGGTTAAAACCATATCGCCGATACTTTTTATGGTATTTTTCCATTATTCTATCCCGAGTAACTTTAGCAATTATTGAGGCAGCGGCACAAGAAAAAACCTTTTCATCGGCTTTAATGATTGATTTTTGGGGAACGCTTAAATCCAGTTTCATCTTTCCGTCTAAAATTAAATGGTCAATTTTTAATTTTTTATTTTTAATTTTTAAGTTTTCTATGGCTCTTTTCATCGCCAATTTTGTTGCCTCTAAAATATTGATTTTGTCAATCACCTTTTCCGAAACCCTGCCTATCCCCCACTTTATATCGGGATGTTTCGTTAAAATCTTGTAAAGTTCTTTTCTTTTTTTGGGCGTTATTTTTTTTGAATCCTTAATTGATAACTTTCGGAGATCGTAACGAGGGGCCCCGATGCAATTCGGGGAGGGCGGAGGAAGGGTTGGAGTCCGAAAGTTAATAATGGCGGCGGCAACTACTGGTCCTGCCAAAGGTCCTCTTCCCGCTTCGTCTAAACAAACTACTCTTTTATGTCCCTTTTGCCACAGTTTCTTTTCCACTTGAAGGCTCGGAAATTTCATATTATACTAATATAACATGAAATTTACTCACCTCCACCCCGCACAAATTCTCCCTGTGCTCGGATTATGCGGAGCAAGCGTTCATTAAACCAGTATGCCAAAGTTCACCCATTTACACGTACATTCCCACTACTCGCTGTTAGACGGTCTTCCCAAGGTTGACCAGCTTTTGGATTATGCAAAGGAGCTTGGAATGGAATCAGTAGCTTTAACCGACCATGGCGCCCTTTACGGCGCTGTTGAATTTTATAAAAAGGCCCGGGAAAGAGGAATAAAGCCGATTATCGGGGCAGAAATGTATCTGGCCCTTGAGAAAATGACCCAAGAAAGGCCAAATATTGATGACAAAAGATATCATCTGGTTTTATTGGTAAAAAACGAAGAGGGTTATAAAAACCTGGTTAAATTAATAACCCGTTCCCATTTGGAGGGTTTTTATTATAAACCCAGGGTTGATGAAGATTTATTGACGCAATATAACTCAGGCCTAATTGCCCTATCTGGCTGCCTTCAAGGAAAAATTCCCCAGATGATTTTAGCCAAAAAAATAGAAGAGGCTGAAAAAACTGCGATAATTTATCAAAAAATTTTTAGTAAAGATAACTTTTATTTAGAAATTCAACACCACCCCAACTCACCAGAGCAAAAAATTGCTAATCAGGCATTAATCTCTCTTTCTAAAAAACTTTCAATTCCTTTGGTAGCCACCAACGATGTCCATTATTTAAAACCAGAAGATGCTGAAGCCCAAGATATTCTAATGTTAATTAACACTGGAGCTGATCCTAATGACCCAGAGAGATTAACTTTGCGAGCCGATGATTTTTCAATGAGGAGTCCAACAAAAATGGGGAAAGATTTTAAAGATATACCCGAAGCAATTGAGAATACTCAAAAAATTGCTGAACTTTGTAATTTTCAATTTAAGCTGGGAGAAATCAAACTTCCCCGTTTTGAATTACCTAATGGCGAATCAGCCGATGAATATTTGGTAGAACTTTGTTTTGAAGGAGTGAAAAGACGATATGGAGAGAAACCGAAAAAAGAAGTCATTGACCGTCTTAATTATGAATTGGGAGTAATTAGCCAGACCGGCTTTGCTCCTTATTTTTTGATTGTCCAGGATTTTGTTAATTGGGCAAAGGAAAATAGAATTGTTGTTGGCCCGGGCCGGGGAAGTGCTGCCGGATCTTTAGTTTCATATCTTTTAAATATCACCAATGTTGATCCTTTGAAATATAATCTTTTGTTTGAAAGATTTTTAACCTCAGGGAGGGCAGCTTCTCTTCCCGATGTTGACCTTGACTTTACCGACCTGAGACGAGATGAGGTAATAAATTATGTTACTCAAAAGTATGGCAAAAATAAGGTAGCTCAAATTATTACCTTTGGAACCATGGCTGCTCGGGCAGTGGTTAGAGATGTGGGCAGGGCTTTGGGTTATCCTTATAGTTATTGTGACCAAGTTGCTAAAATGATTCCTTTTGGCTTCACTTTAGAGAAAACTCTAAATCAAATTGCTGAATTCCGCCAACTTTATCAAACAGACCAGAAAGCAAAAAAACTAATTGACTCTGCTAAAAAACTTGAGGGAGTAGCGCGTCACGCCTCAACCCATGCCTGCGGAGTAGTAATTTCTCGAGAACCTCTTTCAAGTTTGGTACCCTTGCAGCATCCTACCCAAGATGACCAAAGTATTGTTACCCAGTATGAAATGTATTCGGTTGAAGACCTCGGCCTTTTAAAAATGGATTTTTTAGGGTTAAAGAACCTAACCATTATCGAAAATACAAAAAATCTTATTAAAGAAAGGCATAATTTAGAAATTGATATTGAAGGCCTGGCCCTAGATGACAAAAAAACTTATCAATTATTGCAGGCCGGAGAAACAACCAGTATTTTCCAATTAGAATCGAGTGGAATGAAAAGGTATCTAAGACAATTAAAACCAACCCAATTTGAAGATATTATCGCCATGGTTGCCCTCTTTAGGCCAGGGCCAATGGAATTAATACCAGAATATATCGCCAGAAAACATAAGCAAAAAAGGGTTGAATATTTCCACCCTAAATTAAAGCCAATTTTAGAATCGACTTACGGTTTGCCAATTTATCAAGAGCAGGTAATGAAAATTGCCCAAGATTTAGCTGGATTTAGTTTGGCCGAAGCCGATATTTTAAGGAAGGCAATCGGGAAGAAAATCAAAAGTTTAATGCAAACCCAAAAAGAAAAACTTATTGAGGGAATGAAGGGTAATGATATTTTGCCAGAAACAGCAAAAAAAATCTGGGATTGGATTGAACCTTTTGCTAGTTATTCCTTTAATAAAAGTCATAGCGCCTGTTACGCCACCATCGCTTATCAGACGGCCCACCTAAAAGCCCATTACCCAATCGAATTTATGACCGCTGTCTTGAATAGTGAAAAAACTGATATTGAAAGAATTGCTATTTTAATTGATGAATGTAAAAGAATGGGAATTAAAGTTTTGCCACCGGATATAAATGAAAGTGGAGAAAATTTTACTGTCTTGGAATCAAATATTATTAGATTTGGATTATCAGCAATAAAAAATGTTGGTTCTAACGTTGTCAAAGCAATTGTTGAAGAAAGAGAAAAGGGTGATTTTTTTCAATCTATCTCCGATTTTGTAACCAGAGTTAATTCTAAGGATTTAAATAAAAAATCTTTGGAAAGTTTAATTAAGGCCGGAGTTTTCGATAAACTTTCTGAAAGAAACCAACTTTTGTTTAATTTAGAAAAACTTCTCGAATGGTCAAGAGAAACTCAAAGGACTCGAGCCAACGGTCAAAAGGGACTTTTTGATGGAATGAAATTTAATAATAATTTTCAATTGGCGATGGCCACTCCTGCCTCAAAAAATGAAAAATTAAGTTGGGAAAAAGAGCTTTTAGGTCTTTTTGTCACTAGTCATCCCTTAGAAGATTATAAAAAAATTTCAGAGAAAAAAGCGATAGCTATTTCTCAAGCCAAGGCATTAATATCTAATCAGAAAAACCGATTCTTCCATTTTGCCAGGGGGCCGGTTAGAATTAGCGGTATTATTTCTTCAATTAAAAAAATTATTACCAGGGTTGGGAAACCGATGCTATTTTTGAACCTTGAGGATTTAACTGATAAAATCGAGGTTATTGTTTTTCCTGGCGTAATTGAGAAAAATCCAACTGTTTTTCAAGAAAATAAAATTGTTTTAGTTTCTGGAAGGATTGATTCCCGAGATGACGTTCCAAAATTAATTTGCGAAGAAATCGAAGAAATTATTCAAGAACACTGATTTATGCTGATACGGCTGATTTATGCCGATATTTATCAGCATTAATCGGCTTAAATCGGCATTAATCAGCGTCTTGCAATGAAAATAGAAACTATTCGGCACTCTTTGGCTCATATTTTAGCTGCCTCGGTTCAGAAATTATATCCTGAAACCAGATTTGGTATTGGACCTGCCATTGAAAATGGTTTTTATTATGATTTCGAGTTGCCCAAAAGTTTAACCCTAGAAGATTTATCCAAAATTGAAAAGAAGATGAAAGAATTAATTAAACAAAGTATAAAATTTGAAAAAGAGATTATTTCAAAAGATAAAGCAAAAAAGATATTTAATAATCAAAAATATAAATTAGAATTACTTTCAGGGTTACGATCCCCGACAGTTACTGTTTATCAAGTAGAAGACTTTATTGATCTTTGTAGAGGACCTCATGTTAAATCGACAAAAGAGATAAATCCAGATGGCTTTAAACTTGCAAAAGTTGCTGGAGCTTATTGGCGGGGTTCAGAAAGGAATCCCATGTTAACCAGGATTTATGGGGTGGCTTTCAAAACAAATAAAGAATTAAATAATTATCTTCAGAAAGAAGCCGAGGCTGAAAAAAGAGACCATCGTGCCTTGGGGCAGAAATTTGAGCTTTTTTCTTTTGATGAAAATGTTGGAGCAGGTTTGCCTTTATGGCACCCCAAGGGAGTCATATTAAGAAAAATTATTGAAGATTATTTATATCAAGAACTAACTTCCCAGGGTTACCAGTGGGTTTCCAGTCCTCATATTGGTAGATTGGACCTCTGGAAAATTTCGGGTCATTGGGAGCTATATCGAGAAAATATGTACTCGCCGATAAAAATTGATGAAGAAGAATATGTTTTAAAACCAATGAATTGTCCCTTTCATGTCAAAATTTATAATTCCAAAATTCATAGCTACAAGGAGCTGCCTTTATATTTTGCTGAATTGGGAACAGTTTATCGTTATGAAAGGTCAGGGGTTTTACATGGTTTAACTCGTGTCAGAGGCTTTACTCAAGATGATGCTCATATTATCTGTCAGTCGCAACAGCTATCCGATGAAGTAGTAAAACTCCTCAAAGCTGGTTTTAGAATGCTCAGGGTTTTCGGTTTTAAAAATTACGATATTTACCTTTCAACTCGACCAGAAAAATATGCTGGCACTTTGAAAAACTGGGAAAAAGCAACCAAGTCCTTAAAATATGTTTTAGAGAAATTAAAACTAAAATATCAAACTGATCCCGGTGGTGGCGTTTTTTATGGTCCGAAAATTGACCTTAAAATTAAAGACTCTTTAGACAGACCCTGGCAATGTACGACCATCCAGGTTGACTTTAACTTACCAGAAAGATTTAAAATGAGTTATATTGACCAAAAAGGAAGAAAGAAAACACCGATTATGATTCACCGAGTTCTTTTGGGTTCAATTGAGAGATTTATTGGTGTTTTACTTGAGCATTATGGGGGAGCTCTTCCTTTGTGGCTGTCTCCAGAACAAGTTTGGGTAATACCGGTGGGTTCAAGGCATCGGAAATATGCGAACGAAGTTAACAAACAACTAACGACTTACAACTTACGAACTAAAGTTAAAGATGAAGCTGAGACTGTTTCAAAAAAAATCAGAGAAGGAGAAATCCAAAAAATTCCTTATCTTTTAGTGGTTGGCGATAGAGAGATGAAAACAAAATCAGTTAGGGTGCGCTCTAAAAATAAAGATTTGGGAATGATAAAAATTAATAAATTTTTAGAAAAAATTAAAAAAGAAGTCAAAAATAAAAAGGTCGAAAAAAAATAATTAAATAAAAATATGTCTAACTTAATCAAAATATTAGCCATTGTTCTTGGATTAGCTTTTTCTATTGGAGCAATCGCTTTAGCTCAAGAGAAGCCGACAACTGCAGTCATTGAGGCAGTTAATCTTGACGAAGATATTCAGGCTGAAGATTTGGGGATAGACACGCCCCGTCTTTTGCCAGATAGTCCATTTTATTTTTTGAAAAATTGGAGCAGGGGCCTTCAGGGTTTCTTTACTTTTAATCCAGTCGGGCGAGCTGAGTTAAAAATGAAGTTTGCTAATGAGAAATTAATGGAATTAAAAAAGATTGTCCAGAAGACCAGCGATCCAGAAATTATTAAAAAAGCAGTTGAGAGCTATCAGCAGGAAGTAGAAAAAATTAAAGAGCAGGTTGAAAAAATCAAAGAAAAGGCAAAAGATGATCCCGAGGTTGATAAATTCTTAGATAAATTTATCCACCAACAAACCCTCCACCAGAAATTACTTCAAAAATTAGAAAACCAGGTTCCTCCAGAAGTTTTTGAGAAAATAAAGACAGCTCGAGAAAGACACTTGGAAAGGTTTCAAGAGGTAATGCTAAAACTCGAGGATAGAAAAGAGGAAATTACTGAGAAATTAGACGAAATTTTAGAAAAACAGGAGGGTTCAAAATATAAGAATTTCAAGAATTTAGAGGTGTTGCTTGAGTTAGAAGAAAAAGTTCCCGAGGAGGCAAAAGAAGCAATCCGTCGAGCCCAAGAAAATGCCTTAAAAAGGTTAAAGGGAGATTTAGAAAAAATGTCGCCAGAAGACCAAGAGAAATTTAAAGAATATCTAGAAAATATTAGTGGAGAAAAAGAAGTACAAATGGAAATTTTGGAAAATTTAAAAGAAGAATTAGAAGATTTACCAGAAATTAGAGAAAGGATAATTCAAGGAAGAGACAGAGTTTTGGAAAAAATTGAAGAAAGAGGATGTCCAGTGGTAGAAAAACCAGCTCCTGGTTTTTGTGAAGAAGGAAGAATTGTAATTAAAAAAGATGAAAAGGGTTGCATTGTTTCTTTTGAGTGTCTAATTCCAGCTGAAACTGAAATCCCAGAAAGACCAGAAAAAACCGGTGTTTGTATTACCTTATGGGATCCGGTTTGTGGCAAAGACGGCAAAACCTATTCCAATGAATGCTTTGCTGAGTTAGCGGGGGCGGAGGTAGATTATAAGGGAGTATGCGAGATTTCTGAGGCAAAAACTCAATCTTACTGTCAGACAGATGCCGATTGCGGCTGTGGAGTTAATAAAATTACAGGAGAATGTTTTTATGGTAATAAAAATTATGTCAGTGAAAGGCAGCAATGCCCTGATTTTTGTGCTGGCCTCCATGGAAAATTCATAATCAAGTGTATTGAAAATGAATGTCAGCAAGCCCTAAGATAAGAAAGGGGCTTATCCCAAGAAAAGCTGCTTGAAAAAGTGGCTTTTCTGTTATAAAATAATTGGATATGAAATATCACATCATCACCTATGGGTGTCAAATGAATAAAAGTGATAGTGAGAGAATAGCCTCGGTTTTAGAAAGAATTGGTTATCAACCAGCTTCAAAAGAAAATGAGGCTGATTTAATTGTGGTCAATATGTGCTCGGTCAGGCAATCAGCAGTAGATCGAGTTTATGGATTAATTCCAAAATTTAAAAAACTTAAAGCTAAAAACTCAAAACTCAAAATTATTTTAACTGGTTGTATTCTCAAAGAAGATAAACCAAAATTTGCCAAAGGATTTGACCAGATTTTAAAATTTAAAGATTTATTGAATTATCAACCAAAATACCAAGAAAAATCTATAGCCTTCGTACCGATTTCTAATGGTTGTAATAATTTCTGTTCATATTGCGTTGTCCCCTACGTTCGGGGTTCTTTGGTTTGCCGAGACCATAATGAAATTTTAAGAGAAGTAAAAAATGTAATCAAAAAAGGGGTCAGGGAAATCTGGCTTTTGGGTCAAAATGTTAATGACTATGTCAGTAAACAGAGAACAAAAAACAAAGAACAAATAATAAATTTTGCGAAATTATTAAAGATGGTAAATAATGTTCCGGGTGATTTTAAATTCTTTTTTACTTCTCCCCACCCTAAGAATTTTTCTACAGAGTTAATCTATATATTAGCTAAATGTAAAAAATTTGGTAAATATCTTAATTTACCCCTGCAGTCAGGAAATAACAAAATCTTAAGGAGAATGAATCGAAATTATACAGTAAGGGAATACAAAAATTTAGTGAAGAAAATGCGGGAAAAGATACCAGAAATTAAATTATCAACCGATGTAATTGTTGGTTTCCCCGGCGAAACTAAAAAACAATTTCAAAATACAGCAAAACTATTTAAGGAAATTAAATTTGATAATGCCTATATAGCCAAATATTCTCCTCGGCCGGGAACTGCGGCTTTCAAACTTAAAGACGATATTTCTTTGCTGGAAAAAAGGCAGAGAGAAAGAGCTTTAAGAGAACTAATCAAACAATATGGATAAGAAACTTATTGTTGTTTTGGGACCGACAGCTTCGGGAAAATCGGAGCTATCTATAAAATTGGCGAAAAAATTTGGTGCTGAAATTGTTTCGGCTGATTCAAGGCAGGTTTACAAAGGAATGGATATTGGAACAGGGAAGGTAACCAAAAAAGAAATGCAAGGTATCCCCCATCATCTTTTAGATGTTGCCTCGCCTAAAATAAGATTTACGGTTGTTCAATATAGAAAATTAGCTCTTGAGGCATTTCGTAAGATTTTTAAAAGGGGTAAAATTCCCATTTTGTGCGGTGGAACTGGATTTTATATTCAGGCAGTAGTTGACGGCATTTTAATTCCTCAAGTTAAACCTGACTGGAAATTAAGAAAAGAATTAGAATTAATCGCCACAGAAAACCTTTTTGAAATCTTAAAAAAACTTGACCCAAAAAGAGCTAAAACCATTGAGAAAAAAAATAAAAGAAGATTAATTAGAGCTTTAGAAATTATAATCAAAACTAAAAAACCGGTTCCGATTTTTAAAAAACAACCTCTCCTCTACTCGGTTTTAATGATTGGAATTAAAAAATCAGCTGTGGAATTAAAAAGATTAATCAAAAAAAGATTATTAAAAAGACTTCGTCAAGGAATGATCGCCGAAGTCAAAAAACTCCGGAAAAGCGGAGTTTCTTGGCAAAGGTTGGAGGAATTGGGTTTAGAGTATCGCTATATTGCCAGATATTTACAAAATAAACTAAGTTATCGTGAAATGATTGAAAAACTCCAAAAAGAAATTGAATATTTTGCTAAACGCCAAGTGACCTGGTTTAAACGTGACAAAAGAATTAAATGGGTTAAAAATTATAAGATGGCTGAAAATTTAGTTAAAAATTTTTTAAACCCCGTTAGAAATCGGGTATTTCTAACGGGGTAAACAAATGAAGGGAGAGAACCAGGTTCCTCCCCCTTTTAGATACTATTGCTCAAAAGCTACTTCAAAATGGTCTCCTTTCCCCAGCCAAATCACCTCAGGCCTTGAAAAGCTCACGACCAGTGGAAGCACAAATCTTCCGTGACTGTCAATGTCGACTAGCCACAATTGTGAAGGGTCATTGAACTGGTCTATCTTCTCTATAGGATAGACCGAAAAACCATTTAAATCGTCTCTTTCTACAATCACTGCTTCTTCTCCAAATCCAAATCTAAATTCTGAAGGGAGGCGGATTCTTCTTTTGGAGTCTATTCTCCTTTTCCAACGACCATAGCAAAATAATCTTCTACCGTCCTCCCTTGCCGCTGTCTTTACTGGCATTTGTGCTTCTCCTTTTGCTATTGCTTTTTGTTTTAAAGGTTCTCAAGGTGCTAATTTAAATCATAGCACTCTATTCAAATTCTATCAAGAGTTTTTTTAAAATTTCCTCTGCAATTTGAGGGTTGGCTTTTCCTTTTGTCAGAATCATTACCTGGCCAATTAAAAACTGAAGGGATGCCTCTTTTCCTTTTTTAAAATCTTCAACTGCCTTTTTATTTTTTAAAATAACTTCTTTTGCAATTTTTTCAATTTCTCCGATATCTGTAATTTGAATCAGGCCTTTTTCTTCAATAATATGGGAAGGGTCAGCTCCGGTTTTAAACATTTCACCAAGAACAATTTTGGCGATTTTGCTGGAAATTTTCTCTTCTGAAATTAAACTAATAAATTCAGCAAAATTCTCTGGAGTTATTAAAAAATCCTCACCTTTTACTGAAGCACCCTTTAATAATCCTTGAAGGTCAGTAATGCAATAATTTGAAGCTAATTTTATTAATTCAAGAATTTTTTGATGAGGAAGACCAGAGGGAAGCTCGCTAATTACTTTTTCAAAATATTCTCCCAAATCTTTATTGAAAACAAAAACCTCAATGCTTTTTTCATCTAATTGGTATTCTTTTTTAAACCTTTCCCTTCTTTGCTGGGGAAGTTCGGGGATTTCAGCTTTAATTTTATTAATGTAATCTCTGACTCCCAAATGAAGTATTGGTAAATCAGGCTCTGGGAAATAACGATAATCATGGGCCTCCTCTTTTTCTCTCTGGCCCATTGTAATGCCTTTAACATCGTCCCAACCACGAGTTTCCTGAATAATTTTTTTACCTGATTTTAAAATCTTTGCTTGCCTATCAATTTCATAATCAAGGGCTTTTTCTACTGCTCGAAAAGAATTTAGATTTTTAATTTCTACTTTAGTCCCCAATCCCTCTGCTACCTGGAGTGAAATATTGGCTTCGACTCTAAATTGCCCCTTTTCCATATCAGCATCAGAAACATTGAGATATCTTAAAATCAATTGTAGTTCTTCGGCAAATTTACGGGCTTCTTTGGCTGAACTTAAATCAGGCTCAGTCACCAACTCCATCAAAGGAATTCCTGCCCGATTAAAATCAACCAAAGAATAATCTGTGCCAGCGGGATGGATTAATCTTCCAGTATCTTCCTCTAAATGAACTCTTCTTATTCCGATTTTTTTGCCATCAATCTCTAAGAAACCTTCTTTAGATAATGGCATATCATATTGAGATATCTGATATCCTTTTGGTAAATCGGGGTAAAAATAATTTTTTCTATCAAATTTTGAATATTCAGGAATTTGGCAATTAAGAGCCAGGCCAGTTTTAATTACTTTTCTGACTGCTTCTTGGTTTATTACTGGAAGTGTTCCTGGGTGTCCCATACACGTTGGGCAAATTAGAAGGTTAGGATGACGTTCGTCGGGATCATTTCTACAATCGCAAAACATTTTACTCTTTGTATTTAGTTCAACGTGGGTCTCCAACCCGATGATTGGTTGATAATTTTTCATATTTAAAATAGAGCTTAAACATCATTTTTGATTTCTTTGATAATTGCTACACCAGAGCTGGTACCAATAATATCTGCGCCGGCTTTTACCATCGTTTTTAGGTCAGAAAGTGTTTTTATATTGCCTGCAGCTTTAATTTCTAAACCAGGAGCTGCTTTCTTCATAATTTTAAGGTGTCTGGCTTTTTCTTTTAGCTCAAACCTATCTAAAGGGTCTTTTTCAGTTGAAGTTTTAACACAAACGCCGCCAGCTTTTTTCACTATTTCAGAGGCCTTTTTAATTTCCTCATCTGTTAAATAACCAGAGCCGATAATTACTTTGGTTGGCAAAATTTTAGAAATTTCTTTTAAATCTTTCAAAATTTTGCCCCATCTTTCATGTTTGACATCGGGAATGGAAATTACTACATCTAACTCATTAGCTCCATCCTTTTTTGCTTTTTGACAAATTTTTATCCTTTTTTTATGAGGACTATCCCCTATTGGCGGGTCAACCAAACAAATCACTTTTACCCTGTTAAATTGCTCGTCTTTCAGGCGAGCAACCCGCTTTGGCGGGGATTTAACAGGGTGAATATCCCTTCCTTTTAATTCTTTTTTTACCAATTTCACCCATTGAGAATTGATACAAACTCCCCGAAAACCAAAAATTTTGGTCTCTTGGCAGGTTTTTTTTATCTCTCTGGCAGTCGCTGTATGTTTTATATTTGTTTGGTCAATAATTTTTGCGACATTATCCATAAATTTATATTAACAAAAATTATCAGGGTCCTGCCGAAGGCGGGAATCATAATTTTAGCAATGTTTTTCATATTTGTTTTTCTTTTTTCTTTGTGGTCACTCTGCCGCCTTGCCACTGGCCGCGGTATAAATTTGATTTTCCCTTTACTTCAAAAAACATAATATGGATAACCCTCGAACCAATTTCTAATTCAAATGGTTCTGACCGAAAATTATAAATTCCGGTGGTTAGTTCCCCTTTATAACCAGGAGCAGTCTGGCCTCCAAAAATATAAACTCCCGACCTATAAAGAGTTGAACGCGGGGTAAAAAGAGCTAAAAGATTTTCTGGTAAATTTAATTTTTCAATTGTTTTCATTAAATAATAAGTTTGGGGCAAAAGGGCTACTTTTTTTGGCCTCTTTTTATCGTATTTGGCAACCAATTTAATTTTGGGCGTTTTTCTCTCCCCCACTCCCAAAAATCCTTTTCCTTTTATTTGATATAATTCCTCTATTCTAAAATCAAAACCAGCTCCTTCTGGATTTTTCAGCTCTCTTTCTGAAAGACCTTCAACTAGTTTTTTCTTTTTAACTAATTCTAAGAGTTTTTTAGCCCCTAGGATCATTTCCCTAAATACTTTAAATTTTCTTGAAATTTATTTTCTAAATCGTTTTTCATTTCTTGATGGAATTTTTCATCATAATTTCTTACTAATGGTTTAATCAAGGCACAGGGTTTCTCTTCTAAACAAAACCCAACTACCTGGCATTTGGGAACTATGTGTTCAGCTAACCAATTTAAACCTTTTTGGTTTAAAAGTCTTTTTATCGCCACTATTTCTTTAGCTGTTAAACGACGAAGTTCTTCTTCAGCAGTTAAGCAAATCCTTAAGGGATAATAACCAGCAATTAAATTATATAAATTATAATCTTGAAGTACATCTATTTTTATTCCCCGGGGGATAATAAAGATAGCATCTCTTTTTTTTATGCCAAGTTTAATTAATTTATAGTATGTTTCCAAAGAATTGATAACTCTTTCTAAATATTGATAAAGAAATTCTTTATTATTCCTAATAGTTGGCGGGATAGAAAAAACTAAATTTATTTTCTCTAGCGTTTTTTCATTTAATTTTTTATTTTTTATTTGTTTTTTGTATTTTCTAAAAATTTTAGCAGCCCTTTCTACACAATAATAAACCGATTCTACAGCCATTGGAACAGTCCGGTGTCTTTTTTTATCGCCCCAGACCCGCCAAGCCACCGAAGATAAAATTTTTATATTGGCAGCTAAATTATAGTCACGAGCAATTTGCGAACGAGTTAAAATTAGGGCTGACCATTTCTTTTTTAGAGCATTTTTACTTTTTATCGCTTTCTTAATTTCTTTTTTTAGCTCAAGTAATTTTCTTTTTAGTTCCGGAGTAGGGACAAAATTGCTAGAAACTATCTGAAAAATATTTTGATTTTTTTTCTTTTTCATTAAGTCACGAACTAAATTAGATTTTTTTGGGTCTCGAAAAATATGGGGATAAGGATAGGTATTACGCGGAGCAACTAATCTGGTTAGATAAAGCAAATCAATACCTAATTTTTTAAGTTCTTTCTCTATTTTATGCAAGAGGAAACCAATTTCTTCTGGCATCCATTCTTTTTCTATTTCGTATTCTCTTTTTAAAGAAACAATTGACTCAATTGGAAATTGAATGATTCCAGTACCGTAAATTCCATATTGAAGCATTTTACTTGCCTCATCTTTTTGAACTCCTTGAGCCAAAAGCCAATTAACAAAATTGATATTTTTCTCCGAAGTTTCTTTATAAATTTTTTGAGCTTTTTTATTCTTAAAAATCGTTAATGGATGAACTATATCTTCAATTTTAGTATCAGTTCTTCTGCCCGAAGCCATTAAAGCTGAAGCAAAAACCATACCGGTTAATCCAGAATCCAAAAATTTGCTAGCCGTATAAGAAAAACAAAGGGCTGGCGTTGTTGAAAGGGAAGCATGGCCTTTTAGAGACGACCTCCTTAAGATGTTTTTAATTTTTTCATTAATATTTTCCCCTCTTTCGATTGATTCTTTTAACAGATTTTGAACTGATTTCCCTTTAAAAGTTAATAAGGCAGATAAGGCAACAATTTCTTGGGGATTTAAAACTCCTGTCTGGTCTTTTAAAACAGGAGTAATACTTAAAAATTTCACTTTCAAATTGGAAGTTAAAAG
>Ga0315312_1001833_pt1 | contig 15657 bp, 19 predicted proteins | sample TDP7_MG_FD_203629 | JGI IMG/M metagenome (GOLD analysis project Ga0315312, IMG submission 203629) | Freshwater sediment microbial communities from Lake Towuti, South Sulawesi, Indonesia - TDP7 | ecosystem: Environmental > Aquatic > Freshwater > Lake > Sediment | place: Indonesia: South Sulawesi... | reverse complement strand
CTAGGTACCCCGAGGTGGGCCGGTAGATCAGACTGGTATGATCGTCCGCTTGGCATCACGCAAGACAGGACAATATGCGGAAAGGTTCCCGTGAACCCCGTATGGACGCGGGTTCAAATCCCGCCCGGTCCACCATCGAAGCGCCTTAGGCTGTCGGGAAATTAGATGCGATTTCTGCTGTGGCTTGAGCCCCTAGGTCCTAATTGTATGAGTCTTTAGGACCGAAGGTGAACTGCCAATCTTGTATAGACTCGTGTGTGTACGGTACGGACGGACAAGACATGAAATCCCTGTGTGCGATCGCTATCAGATGCGTACGCTAGAGGGAAAGTAGGCAAATGGCTCAGCGACAGCCAGGCGAGATGGTCGCCAAGAAAAGTAAGGCTGGTTGGGGATTATTATTGGTGGTGTATCTCATTCTGGTCCTAGTGTCGTCGATGTCTGGTTTTGGTTTCGGGGCGTTCTTTGTTGCTCTAGTGGGTCTTCCGTTATGGTATGGAGTCTATATGCTCATCAGAGCAATGCAGAAGATCACGAAATCGCGATAGCGGAAGATCAGTTTCTATATCGACTTTGGCTACGCTTCCAGATGTAATCGCGCGGGGATTGATGTACAGCTATTGCTTCTTGTTGCGTGAGGCTGCAATGAAAGTCGCAGTAATCGCACATAATGCGCCAATGAGAGCAACCCATTTGTACAGTGGTCTATTGGCTTGTATCTCAAGCGCAATGGCAATAATATACGACAAAACACCCACGGCAAATAGACCTGAAAGAATGTCAAAGCCCAAGTTGGAATTTCCCCCTTTCGTTCAACAGATGAAGAGAGCTCGATGTTATAAGATACGCTTCTGCCTTTCCACGAGGAAAAGATTTTTCTAGCTCGAATAATCTACAACGCACAGAAAAGTCGTTGGAGATGGATCGGTCAGGGAGTGGACAGGAATGGAAGAAACGTCTGGATGAATTGGGCGTGTCGAAATGGAAAGAGGATTAGACCTTCAGGATCTCTACATCTTGACACATCCTTTGCGCTTCAAAATAGTTCGGGTCCTCATCGAGGCTGGAAGACCAATGTTCATTGCGGAGATTGCTAAGGCAGTTGACGCTAGTCATAGATTGATCTCTTTCCACTTAGCAACGATGCTTAGATTCGGGTTTGTCGAGAGTGAATGGGGGGAGTCTCCCACATCACATTCAAAAGGCAAAGCCGTGAAGTATTACAAGCTGACATCTAAAGTGTACGAAACGTATTCACGATATGTGGACTTCGATCGGGTTCGACGTATTCTGAGACCACCGTGAGCGAAGCCCTCTAGGCTTCTTGACCTCTGTTCCTTGATCGCTTCGCCGTTTGAGGGTTGAAGGCAAACCAGCTTACGCTGATCCAGAACGGAAGCAAACCAAAACATTGACTTCGGAAGAGAATAAGATTGTAGAACGATCAGAGAGGACTTGCATTGGGTCTGAAAGGACCGTATCCGTTGTCTGAAGTGTCATTCCGAATTCAACCAGCAAGCATGGGTGTGTATATTCTTTCGGGAAATGGGACGGTAGCGTCATATGTTGAGCGTTCTGACTCTGATCTGCAACAACGAATTGTCAATTCTGCATCAGAGGGACGCTATGTAGCATTTTGGTTTGATTACGCCACATCTCCGATGGATGCATACAGGTATGAGTGCGAACTCTATCACGAGTACGATCCCCCTGACAATCAGGCTCATCCCGCCGTGCCTCCGAATGCTAATTGGCGCTGTCCCATTCCAGGGTGTCCTTGGAGCTAGTTGTTATGGCGCTACTGTCTTTCGGCAGTTAGCCCTACGAGAGCCAAGATGAGACTGGCAACGGCCACAAGTGGCTTCCAAGGCGTTCTGCTCGTAGGAAGCAGAAGCAACTCTGGATCAGGTGGAGCTTGTCTAACTTCCCAAAACTGTATCCCCCGCTCAGGAAGGAGCCTGCGCAAGGCGCTGTAGTAAGGCCTACTCTGAGCGTTCAGATGCTCCAAGTAATCTCTGGAGAGCTCGATCTCGGACTCAAGCAAGATCGTATCACTTGTTACATAAGCTCGTATATGCCATTCAAGATCGTTCTCCAACTTCTTGCTTAACCCGTATTTCTCTCCTTTGTTAATCGAAGGAACTGCGGGGGCAAAGCCGTCAGCGGTTAGGGCTTGAATGACTTGCGCTTCCTGAAGGAGAGGGATGGCTATGCATGCATCTTTGCCAACATCGCCGTGTGGAATTGACATATTGTGATACTTAACTCCGCAGACCAGCGTTCATCTCACAGAGCATTTACACGCGTGGGATCAATCTTTTTAGTCGGCTTATGTCCGAATTGATCAGTTTGTCCGTGGCGAGTTCGATTCTCTTATCTCTAACGGCCTTGGCTATCATTGTCATGTAGTCGTTCATTGTTTGGACATAGTGTTTTCGGCGGAGTCTGTTCCAAGAGTCTGGATCAATATTCGCAATATCTATGTTCTTGCAAATGTCATGTGCGCAAGGAAGGCGATTGCGGTTATTCCTGTATATCTTTTTCAAGTCCTTGAACGGTACATGAACCATTTGTTCGGGGTCAAACCAGGCGCCGTATTCTCCCTGACCGTACTGACTATCCCCATCGTAGCCAGTCATGCTTGTTGAGACGATGTCGAAGGCTACAGCGGCCGATGGGAAAGTTTGGTATCCGTTCTCCAATACCATGAGCACTTTGTCCTTGATTGTCTCCTTGAGAAAAGATAGCTGTTGCAACAAGTCACGGTAAGCAACCAATTGCGACAGTCCTCCAGCGCCTGCAAGATTCAGATATTTGAACTTCAGAACGATTATTCTTGATGGCGCCTTCGACAGATACTTCAGAAGCCCATTCATCAACTCTTCATCGTCGATCACATTTCGTTGTATCATGAAGTAACAGGCGCACTCCGCATTTCTGCCAGCCGAGATTGCGTGAGCGACCTCATTGATTTGGATAGAGATCTCCATTTGTCTTCGGGACCTTACAAGTGGAACAGGCGGCAGCAAGACTGTGCTTCTGTAGGCAAGTTCCAGATCGAAGACTTCTCCTATCATTCGGTTTCGTGAAGATGCATCGTTTGAGATCTTGTTCCAGAACAGAGTATGGTGAGCGCTCTTCCATTTCAAGTAGTCCGAGGGATCTAGCTGTTGCCTTTGGATTAGACGCCTTTGGAGATAATTCAGAATAGGTGCAGGTAACGCTCGGTCATCGATCCATCTTTGTAGGTAGGGTTCGTAGAATAGGTATTCTGTTGCGGGATCGATGATCAAAATTGTTCTGTCCAGGAATTCTTGAAAGGTCTCCTCCACATACTTGCTAAGTGCATCCACGCGCGTCTGAGTCAGGTTTGCGAGGCGAGTCCCAAGCACATTTTTCGCATCAAAAATGCGAACTAGGCATCCATTGGCATACGGTAGTTGATTTTCCGTTGTCAACTCTAGGAGGCTTTGAAATTCATCTGGGCTCCTGACCAGAGTGAAGAAGTGTGGCGTTGTGACTTGCTTATCCCCTAGCTGTATTCTTGCGACCCTTGCGTATCGGTCTCTTTCTAACTCTTTGACGACTAGCCGTGAGGTGCTGCTCGTCTCATTTGCCTCCTAGGACAAAACTTTCGAGTTGCCTGATGAACTGTAGTGCATATCGGGCATCGATCATGATGCCACCTTTGACCTTGACTGCTCTAAATTCATCGAGCTCTTTCTCCTGAATGTAGACAAACTCGCCATCTTCGTTTTGCAGTTTGTAGAAGGTGTATGTTCGGTTTGGCGATGTAGCGTCTTTCACATCTGTAGCGTGGACTACTTGGCCATTCTTGTAATAGACTGTGATGTTTCCTCTCACAATGCTGTATGCTTCTCTGGTGGCCACAAGTCTCTCTAAGTGCTTGGAAACTGTGTCTCTGTAGAATGATGTCTTGCGCACTATTTCCGAGATCGTGACGCCACGTGGGTTCATTTCCAAGATGCTGAGTATGATCTTGTCAATGTAGTGCTCCCTGTCTTGTGGCCGCATTGTGATGACTTCTTTGAACGGCAACACCTTAGGGATCTGAATGGTTACCATTTTATGTGCCTCATATTGTGGTTAAGAGTAAAGCCTTATTATGGGGCATATGTATGTGCCACATATGTGCGGCACATCATTTAAGGCTTGCGGTCTCTCGCAGACTTCGGAGGACGATTAGTTTATATCCATGTGGTAACCATGTGGCGATCACATGAAGATAGCGCGGGGCGGGGCAGGTTTCCCGCCCATCCCACCCCGTAAGAGGTCAGCACCCATGGAAGGAACCGACCCTTCAATAGAAAAATACGGCAACGGACTGATAGAGGTTTCGACGCCATCTATAGTCTCCTTGCTGAGAGCTCTCGATCTAAGAGCAGTTGAACCTGTGCTCCGGGAGGCCTACTCAGAGCGCAGGAGGAAACCCCCGCACCCGCCTACCGCCATGCTCAGAGCTCTCATATTCCAGAAGATCAGGCAGATACCCTCTTGGCGCAAGCTAGCCAGCATATTGAAGCATGAGATCGATTGGCTTCCTGTCTTGGGCTTTGACAGGGCTCCTCACCACGACTGCTTCTCGGAGTTCACGAAGAGAGTTGGGCCAGAGCGCTTGCGCAGAGTGTTCCTCATCCTCCAGTCGCAGCTGAGACTGAACTATCTTGGGCTTGGGCAGCGTATCGCGATGGACTCAACCATCGTCAGAGGATACTCCAACCCAAGAAGGCAGAAGAGCACAGTCTCAGACCCGGATGCGGCATGGGGAGTAACAGGCCAGAAGCTAAACAAGCCAGTACATGTGTTCGGTTACAAGCTTCAGGTGGCATGTGACGCTGACTTCGGGCTTCCGCTTGACTATTTGGTCGTTCCTGCTAACAGGAGCGATTCACGGCTATATTACGAGACTCTTCTGAGAACAAAGGCTTCAGGAAATCGTGTCAATGTAGTGATAGCTGATGCTGGCTACGACTCCAAAAGGAACATCCTGCTGACCATCAAGCATCACGCAATACCGATAATCAAGCTCAATCCAAGAAGATCAAAGGAGAAGCGAAGGAGAAGAGCCGACTACCTGCTTCCTGTGAGAAGAGACTCTGAAGAGTGGAACCGATACTACAACATGAGGGCTTCTGTGGAGCGGGCATTCTCCAGACTCAAAGTAGAACTCGGACTAGATCACCTTAAGCTTAGACGACTAGAGCGAGTCCAAGTACACTTTGCAATATGTCTAATCGCCATGACTGCGATAGCCTCAACAGCGCTAGCAACGGGATTCAGTCAACTTGCGCTCTGCATCGAGCCCTGGAGGTACTACAGCTAGAATGAAACTCCAAAGGTCGGTCAGCCGCAGGATAGGAGGCAGGGAGTATGTCAAGCATCAGATCATCATCCCAAACAGGATTATCGTACAAGCCGAATGGGGCCTAGGCGATCACATCGAGGCGAGGATCACTAAGGGAGGCATCTTGCTCCACAGGATTAGGCCACCACAAGACAAAGAAAAGCCAGACTATCAGCATTTCAGATCGATGGTAACAAAAGCCTTGGCTACCGTTCCTCAGGGATGTACTTGGTCAGAACTTAGACTGAGAGCTGGTTTGAAACAAATGACTCCCAGCCCGATCTGGGTAAGACGTCTGGAGGATGAAAACAGTCTAGAACGCGTTCAAGACAAACCTACTTCGCGGGTCGTCTGGAAGCTTCCATTGGAACGTCGTGCGCCAACCTTGTCAACACTGAATAGCTGGACGGATAGGACCTTAACATGTAACTGACCTGCGGCCCAGTTCTATGTCAACTTTCTTCTAGGGCAAGCTTGTAACGCGCATATGATCGGATTATGTGATAGCGAAGCCCGAGTCCTCGACTCCGTGAGGGAAAGAAGAACAATTGTGATGGATTATACTTCCATCCTGGCGTTGTAGGCCTGAAAAAAGCGACACTTGATCTGTCAAGTGGGCGCAGGCTTATGACCGGTATGGCGAGTTTGATTTGAGCCAATCCAACAAGGGCCTCTTGAATCCATTTTTGCCTAAGTTGAGGGATATCTTGATCAGCGCGTTCCCAAGGCTGGAAGAAGCTTGCCTGCTCAGCATATAGTTCTTTGGCCGTGGCAACTATCCCCTCCTTAAAATAGCGAATCCTTATGGCGCTGATTTCAACATCCTTCAGAGTGTCAAATGCTCTGATGGCGTTAGCGAGAAGGTAGACTTTTTCCATCAAGTATGGAAGTGGGGGCTTTGCTCCGTAGAACATAACCTTCGCAAATGTATCAGTCATGGTAGACTTCGGCAATTCCAAACCGGGAGAAGCAAAAACATGGTCCAAGGACGACTGAGTGCCTCCGACCTTGAGTACGTACAGGCGTTCTAGCCCTGTGGTCTTCGAGAAATCCCATGAGAGCAATGTCAGATTCTTCTTGAGAACCTGATCTACTTCCTCATCATCTTCAGCCATCTTCCGGACTCGTTCGAAACTGTCCCTCGGTGCAATGACGAATGTTTCGACCTTCGACACGGTTCCGGTCGATGTTTTCCAACCGCTACGAGGTTTACAGTACCTGACAGTCCCGACAATTTCACTCTTCAACAACGGAAGATTATTTGGCAAGGACCATTTGAGTTCAAAGCATAAGCCTACTTCATCATCCAGAGACTGAAGAACCAGATCCGGACGAGGAGGTTGTCTCTCTGGATTGTCAAGTAGGGGAAGAGGCAAGTGAGTTCCAATGAACCGTGCAGGGGGCCCGGCGGTAGAGCTGAAATAGTCCGCGAGTCCTCTTAGGATCAATACAGAGTCGGAGTAGTTCTGATAATCTCTGTTGTACTCCGAAATTAACTCAGCAAGCTTCTCATCTTTGCCACGTGCCTTCTTGGCCCGTGTTCGCAATGTTACTGTGCTCCAGTGTCACCTGCCGGAAGGATCTCCTCCCCTTCACCGATGTTTCCGTATAGAATGTCTAGAAGGCGGGCAAAAGCAGCTTCCGAGTTCTGTTTCACAGGTATTACGGTGACAGTATCGTATACTATCGCAATCGAAAAGGTAGACCTATCTAGGAAATCTTGGGCAATGGCAAGGAAGTACGGATTTCCGGAGTGTATCACCGAAGCAATGGTCCTTCGAGTGAGATCTTCAGTGATCATCCGTACCTGAAACGGTTCGATTTGTTGCTCATATTTGACTCTAACCGGTGATATCCGGATCTCGTTCCCAACAATCCTTCGATCCATATTGGAGAACATGGTCTCTCGACTATGTCCGGACACTATTACGCCCTCAAGCAGCTTTGCAAAGACACTGAATGCCTCAGGCCTAGTTTCGACTCTACACATACCATCCCGCGTCATGAAGGCCCTAACAACAGCGTCATCGGTTCGCTTGTCTCTGACTTCGAACTCCAAGTTGTCTATCCACAGATTGTAAACCTTCTCTCTGATGAGGTCGAGTATTCTCTCGGTTTGGGGACCTGAAAGCCGTGCACGTGTGGTCCCCTTGGACGCCTCGCTTTGGGTACTCTCCGTTGGAGGTGCTATGGCATCGCAGCCTATCGGCTTGATATAGAACTCCTCAGAAGGTACCATGCGCCTGACCAGTTCCTCGATAGCAATGTTAACAAGATGTGCCCTAGATACGTGTGGATACAACCTCTTGATTAGCGCCCTAGCAATCCTCAATTCTGCCTTGCTAGCGAAGAGCAGAATCCAACCATTCAAGACGTGATGCAGCGGGATGGAGACAGTTCTCCTTCTAATCCGACCCTTATACTCCATCGTCAAGATCCAGAAGTCAGACGATCTCTGTGTCGATTCAATTGAAAAGCTGGAGTTCTTAAAGGATTTTCGCCTTGCCAACTCGCCTAACTGGTCGACGGGGACCTTCGGAAGTAGGCAGAGCGCCCACAGTGGGACAGAACCCCCTATCGGAAGCTCAACATTCAGAAAGGTTGAGAGTTCCTTCCAACTCGAGAACCTGCCCCATATGCTCAAGGCAAAACTCCCTACCCGTTCATAGATCAACGGTCTAGTTGATATGCGTTTAGCTTTATGTACTTAGGTTTTGAACATGTCAACTAGGCGCCCAGCCCTAGAGTCAAGAGATCGACAATTCCGGATGCAGATCTGGGCTTAAGGTACTCCTCGAAGAACCTGCCGTAGACTGAGTATCTCTTTCCAAAATCAAGAAGTAACCTTGTATCCTTGTCTTCCACCAGGAAGCAGTTGCCTCCGATTTCATTGATTCCTCCAAGAAAGGTGATCTTCACCAAGATTCTATCCCCCTCGCGCAGTCAAAGATCATAGGTATACTCCTATATAGAACACGCGTCAGCGCCCTCGGTACCATTGCTACGAATCGACTTGGAATCCCTCTCCGACGTGACTCTTTGATCCAGATCTCTTAGCAAGTCATTCAATTTCGATGTGAGCATCGCTACTTGACTTAGCAGCCATAGCGTTCCAGATGGAACCCCAAGAGCCGTCTCTGGTTCAACGTAGGGTACTGAGAACTTTCTGCGACACTCGTTGCAGAGATATCTCCTAGATATTCCTCGGGCGTTATACCTGAAGCCAACCCTACTGATGTCTAACGATCCACAGTACCTGCACTTGAGAGGCTTCTCCTCAGTCGTCTCACAGGATTCCTCTAAACTGACTCGGTGCATCGCAGAGGAGAGCAAAGCAGCATAGATGTGCGCACAGTGCTGAGCATTGCCACTTGCGAGAGCAGTATTGCAATCGCAGACCCAGGTTCCCTCCTTGAGCTCAACTAGAAACCATCCTTCGCCATCTTCTCTTCTTACCGCGAATAGGCTTGGGTTGAACCGTCTAACTGCCCCCTCTCGGAAGATCTTGTATCCCCTCTGGTTTGCATCGTCACTGATATCGTTGTTGGGCTCTTTCTCGAAAGACATATTACATAGGCCTCATGTGAGTTCCACTTGGGATGCCGATGGTTATCACAGCCAAGAGCAAGATTCTGAAAAACCCGGATGCAAACACACAGTACATCACCATACCGGCCAGCATGACATTGGATTCCCAATATCCTTTCAAACCCAATGAACTCGTAGACTTAGAAGTTGACGGAGAGAACAGGATACTGATTGTCAGACATTCACTCAAGAAGAAATGACGCGGAGTCACATTCTTCTGTTTGATGTGGCCGCTTTCGCAATTTCGGATTCTCTTCTCGCTTGACATGTGATATCCATGTGGTCATCACATCGGCTTGATTTAAGCGTTTAACCTCAGAAAATCACTCACGCCCTTAGCCCCTAAGTGCTTGAAGCGTTAGCACCAACAGGAGGACTGGGCCATCTTTGACCTACGCACAAGCCGCCGATTTTCCGACACCCTAAAGCGCCTAGGCTGTCGGAAAATTCGATCCATTCTCTGCTTGGACTTGAGCCCTTAGGCCCTAACCGCTTGGGATGGTAGCACCTAAGCTCAGCGCTATGACACGAGCATCAGAGTGCGAATCGGTCTTAGCGCGTCGAATCAGCTGAAGAGAAGCGATAAGGGCGATAGATCATGAGAATCACTGACCTATTCCTGACTGTCTTTTCAGTTCAAGTATTGCTTCATTCCCTGTCTTTCCTTCCTTCTCTAGTCGATCGATATGGAACGCGAGTACTCCTTCGGGATTGTGAGGATACTTAAGGCGATAGTGCTCTATCAGAGAGGAGTCCGCTGCTGCGGATACGAGTGCCGGTATTTCTCCCTTCCTATCCATTGTCGCGATTATGCCGCGAAGAAGGAACTCGCCTTCTGACGGAATCTCAAACGACGCATATCTTTTTGCTTCTTCTCGTAGGCTCAGTACGTTTTTGCATATCGCCCAGAGGAACCGCGTCAGTATATCCGATATGTACTCATCTCTATCCCTATACCGACTAAGTATTCTGAAGAAATATGATATGGTCGTATCTACTTCAACTAAACGAGATATGGTCTCCAAGGGAAGATGCGTTCCGTAGCTGTTCTGAACTTGCTTCAGATCCTCTTGTAGGTCTTTTATGTACTCTGCGTACTGGTCCCACCTTTTGCCATTTTTGTCCAGTTGATTCAGTAGGTCATTTTCTATGAGCCATGTCTCAAGTGATACATTACAGATGACTCCCCATGCTTTGTCTCTGTCATCCCTTTCCGATCCTACTTTCATGTAATCAAGTATAGATTCTGTATCATGGAGTCTCTTCTTGAGATCTGGGATCTTGTCTAGCTCTGATTTGAGATTTGCCTCTAGATTGTCGTATTCATTCCGCTTTCTCTCTTCAACTTGCTTGATGAATCCGCGAAGACCGAGATTCAGACGCATGTAGGCCCCTTTCTTGACTTCATCTTCTCTGGACTTCCTATCCCTAGTGTAGATAAGCCACAAGACAGCGGCCCAGAATGCGGCAGCAGCAAGGTTAGTCACAAAGTCAATTAGCAAGTCATCAAGACCCATCAAACCTACAATCACCTATGACGACTGCCGATAGGGGGCGTTGCTTCATATCTTACGATAGGCAGTCTAGAATCCTCAGAAGAAAGTCTCCTGTCGAAATATATTGCTCTTTCTGAACGAAAAATCCCTCCATCATACGACAGAGAACTGTCTGGTAGGTAGTTCCTATCTTCTCCAAGAAGGCAACCCGCTGTGTCAAGCGTGTTGACTTCATAGTAAGTTTCATCTTCATATTAGATTTCTGAAGTCACATGGGAAAACAACATCTATCTGAGTTCCGAAGCAATTCTGTCAATCTCTGCTGGGAGACCTCTACAGGCCTCTACGACTTGCTTGTGAGTGCATTTCATCTCCAGATTGCAGTCGACGTGAGGAGCTGTAATGATTCCGTTCAGTTCAAATTCCACAAGCAGAAGGATCGTCTTGTCTCCGTCGAGAGGGATGGGAAGATACCTGTCAGGGGCTGGGGGTGGCTTGTCTAGAGGATAGGGTGCGTAAAGCCGCTGTAGCTCGGCCATATCGTATAGTTTCACAGCAGAACTCTCAAGCTCCTGACGATTTGAACAGGCTTTTAAACTGAAGGACTCTATCGAGGTTGGTCTATTCCCCCTATTTCGGATGGCTAGCTCCATCGCCACAATGCTCGTTTTGTCTCTTCTGTAACGGCACCTCTGTATCGAAAGACTTGGCCTAGGCCCCTCACGCAGCTTTGAGATTACGAGGTATATTCCCGACAGAAGACCACTGATCGATCCCACTGCCGTCACATAAGAGAAAAACCCTTGCAGGCTCATACCACCATCACGCCGACTCTGTTTCTTGTCCTCTTCTCACACTTCTCATGTCCGGATAGTTCTCCGCTACGGCGGCTTTGGTTCCTTTACGGAGGGGCGTCAACTTTTTTGGTCATGATGATGCCTAGCGGTTGATTAAGGCATCGGTTCTGTTGCCTTCGTTTCGGATTGATGAGGTGTTACTTTTCGTTGGATGCCGAGGGAGTAGCATTAGGAGAGTCAAGAGTTCTTCTTCGTCTTATCTCGTTGGGTAGCCAACCTGATTACGGGTTGGGTATCCCGAAAACTCTCACTGCAAGGTACGCGTAGATGAGGAACAGAGAGATCGAAAAAAGAGCTGAAGTTACGCCCCTAAGAAGGTTCGATTCTTTTCTTGATAGAACTGTATATGTTCCATGGATTGGAAGAAGTGACAACAGAATCAAGGTCAATATGAAATAGGTCACAGATCCATAGCGGCTTTCTACATACAAGTAGAACTCGATCCAAATATGACGGCCCATCTGGCTACTGAGAAATGTTATGGGCGTCAAGGCAAGTGTCACAGCATATATGACGAAGCATCTGATACAAATGACGATGTGTCTTCCTACTAGTCGAATTACTCCCTTCCGACAGGGAATGACAGCAAAAGTCTGTTTCGCCAACTTCTGATTACCGAGATAAGATCTGAAGACAAGAATCATTGCCACTATCAGCAAGAATCCGACAGTGACTGTCACCAATGTATAAGGTTCCCTGCCGTAGAGAACTATCGTAAGGACGACGCTTGCGCCAACCGTGAGAATCGAAATCATGCAAAGATAGAAGAAGAGGTGAGAAAGATAGCCTCTAACAGCTACCTTCCTGCCTCTGAAGTCTGCCGAGAAAGCATGAGTATCCAATGCATATCACTGCACCTGAGGCGAAGGAACCCGACAACAGATAAGAAAGAGACCCGAACGGGACTCTCATGAGAATTGCCAGGCCCATGCCTGCGGTGATAGCCGCAGTGAATACTAAGAAGTACCGAAAGACGAAAGTCTGGATCATGGGTATTGATTTCTTCCTCATGCTTGTCACCCATTGGTTACCAATATGGCCTCTAACGCGGGCCTAAGGGCCCTTAGATGCCACTACCTACCCCGTGCGCCATCTTACCCTAATTGACTAAACCATATTTAATGCTATTTGCCTACGTAAAATAAAAATACTCAAGGCCTACATGTACTCAATGGCAGAGCCTCTGGGATGGGTACTCCACCAACCCTGTGCGCCACATGGGGTTGTTCTTCACCTAGGGGTTCTGTCACTAGTCTTAGGTTATTGCCTGCCAGCCTTGGAAGTCACCTTCTCAAGTTGCACAAACCAGCCAACTAGGCAAAATCTTATCAGGTTTGTCTATAGCTTTCTAGTGGGGGAAATTGTACCGAGTTGAGTTCTCCGGCCAAGTTGGCCATCGAGAAGAGTCTGTCTTCTCTTAGGAAGTACTACAACATACCGCCAGATGCATGGTACAGCTACTTGGACCAGATCAAAAGGGGCGAGCATCCGTTCCCTTTCAACGAGAATGAGATGAGATGTTTCTTTTTCTCGGAATGCTTGGAAATTATGCGCAAGGGGCGGTTCAGCAAGCCATACCAGATCTCTGTAGAGAACAAGGAAATCCTTGAGGGAAGAAGTGCCGATCTCGCACTTGGCTGGACTGACATTGGAAGCTTTATTGCGGTCGAACTCAAGCGCTTTCCTGCTGTCGAAGAAGTCAAAGAAGACATTGAGAAGCTACATCAAGCCACAGAAGCCAAGGCCATCTGCGGGTTCTTTCTTGCTCTATGCGATGCAACCTATGATTACCGGAAGAATCTTGACTTGAGAGCATTAGACATCGAAGAGAACGGAAGACACTCTTGGTTTGCTTGGAAAACCATCAAACCCAAGCACCTAGACATTCTTATTGACGCACTAATCGTGTTTCTTTGTCCTTCTGGTAGTTAGGCTCTGTCAGAATAGCAGTCTCATGCGCCGATGGTTAACATCAAGACGAGTGTTCCGTTAAGTTAACAGAACCGTTCAAGGCAACATGAATCTAACAGCAACTGCGCTTAGTACGCCCGCAGCGGTCAGGATCACTGTGATCTGTGTGCAAATCAATTTCCACAACCATAGACGCTTAGCGTTTCCAGCACCGCATATTGGCATTGCCACTGGAATGAAGAACAATGAAACATTTGCAGAAAGAAATGCAGACAGAAGCAAGAATAGAGATGGCTTCGGCACAAGTCCAAAGTCCTTCTCGATAACCAGCCCCAGGAAGACCATGATAGCTACCATGAGATAGTGGTTGTAGGTCTCCATGGTTTGTAACTCCTTGATGCGCAGCGCGCCATAAGTAGGAAAGGGGGTTCGGTATGAATTCGTACGTACGCCCAAATCTCGGGAGGTTCGAGTTCGATATGAGTCAAACCGAGTTCTCAACTTTGACATGGAGGGTGGTGATCTGTACTTATAGTTCAGTTCACGCCCGGTCCACCATCGAAGCAAGCACTCTGGCAGACGTACTCCAAGGCTTATTAGTGAGTCTACCATAGTAGACCCCAGTGCTAGGAATTGGAAGCAATCTCGGTCTCTGCGAAACTAACTAGAAAAGAAGCTGACATGCTGGAAAAGCTGACAAAGGAGTACGGCTTCATCAGCAAGAGTGAGGCGATACGAAGCGCAGTTCGGCTTTACCTGAATCTCCTGGAGCTTCGGCCCAAGGACCGACTCAGAATGCTTCAACTCATCAACGAGATGATTGCTCCTAGCACAAGAACGTCAAGTGAGTTGATCGAGGAAGTACATCGAGAGGAGAATGGGCTTTGAGGCTCTACCTAGAGCCAAGTGTGCTCGTCAAGTTGTTCAAAAGAGAGTCTGACAGTGAAAAGATGATCAATGTTATGGCCGCTATTGACGAACGACGAGATTGGTTTGGATGCACCTCTAGATGGTCGCCCCTTGAAGTTGCAAGAGCCCTCAAGAAGGATGGGAAACCCAGAGAACTGGTAGAGCTCAACCTGAAAGAACTGAGACGACATGAGATTTCATTCATCGACGTGACGAGAACAGTTCTCTCAGATGCAGAAAGACTGCTAATGCTGCATGATCTCTACGCTTCAGATGCCCTCCATGTGGCAACCTTTACATTAGCTGCTCGTAGCCGACAGCTGGATGCGATGCTTACTGACGATCTACACATCCAGAGGCTTGGTGGGATCGTCAAGGTTTTGAACCTGAATGAAACCTCAGCCAAGCTGTCCGACTTCTCTTCTGATTAGAAAGAACGCGCCAATCTTGGCAGGTTTAGGTTTCAAACCGCAATTAGTTCAAATCCCGCCCGGTCACCGATATCTCGTCGCCTAAGTGACAAGACCCATGAAAAATCCTCAGCGGTTGAGTCACCTAGCAATTCGAATTAGATGACGAGCATATCTGTCTTCGCCAGTAGGTGTACTGCGAGAAGGACATAGAAGACAGCAGTCAACGGAATATGCAGAGTTCTCCAGTACTTGGATAAGATTGTGGTCTTCAAGTACCTGCCGACTATGCCTCCTATGACTATAACCGCCATTATGATGAAAGTAAGAAAGCTGGGAATCATTCCCAGTCTCAAATGAAAGACCTTGTTGACCATATGCATCCCTGTAAACAATAGCGACAATATGCCCGGGATGCAGTGAATAGTCAACCAAAGCTTGATATTGTTCGGAAATCCTCACTTCAAACCTGAGTAGGCCGCGGACACTGCAAGTAGAGCGAAACCTATCCAGCCTAGCCAGTGCGCAGTATCTTGAGGAAATAGCCTCCACGCTCCTTCTCCTCTTCTCTCCTGAATCGCGCAGGCATGGTACACAGAAACAGAGAAGAGTGGAACTGAGAGCAGTATTGCGCCAAGGGTCTTTGGAGTAGTCTTCATGCGGAGCAGTTTCCCTACTTAGAATATAAGCATCACCAAACAGCCACTGACCTGACACGCTGCTTGGAATTCGGTGCCTACACGATGAGGTCAGAGGTATCATAAAATCAGAAATCACCCATGGGAGTTGTGAAGAAGATGCCATCCAATGACCCAAGGTATGATCTCGCAACTCTTCGATGGATCTCTCTATAATGCAGATGCCGCAACTCATAATAAGACACAAAGTCGCAATGGAGAAACCGCAGGGTCTTAGCATTGTCAGTGAGGTTATTCTCTGGCAAAGAAATACCGATTGAGATGCACAAAGCCAGAATGGTGCAAAAGATTTGGCTGATTCCTGTCGAGGAGCGGGTCAAGGCCATAGAAGAGGCCGGCTACAATACATTCCTTCTCAAAACGAAGGACATATTCCTAGACATGCTCACCGACAGCGGCGTAAACGCCATGAGCGATAACCAG